>Ga0187819_10001717_pt1 | contig 11352 bp, 5 predicted proteins | sample NC_wetland_sal_i_15_FD_132411 | JGI IMG/M metagenome (GOLD analysis project Ga0187819, IMG submission 132411) | Wetland sediment microbial communities from Neuse River Estuary, North Carolina, USA - SO4_4 | ecosystem: Environmental > Aquatic > Freshwater > Wetlands > Sediment | place: USA: North... | reverse complement strand
TGCTCGTCATTCAGACGGGAGGCATGGCGGCTGTTTCGATCACCTTCGCTCGATACTTTGTCGAACTCACGGGTTTGCAGGTGCGCGATTGGGTCGTTGCGACCGCAGCACTGGCTGCCCTGACGCTTATCAACTGTTTTGGCGTAAAGATCGGCGGACGTACGCAGAGCGCGCTCATGGTAATGAAAATCGCCGCCATCTCTGCCCTGGTAATCGCGGGGCTGGTCTTGACCGGCAAGCATGTGACCATCACGACGGCAGCGGAGAGGGCCTCGTCGCTGACATCGTTTGGCGCCGCTATGGTGCCAGTGCTGTTCGCTTACGGAGGATGGCAAACGGCGAATTTCCTTGCGGCAGAAGTGAAAGAGCCAAAGAAAAACCTTCCCCGAGGATTGCTGCTCGGAGTTCTCGGCGTCGTGGTGCTGTACATCGCTGTCAACTGGGTCTGTCTCCGCTCGCTCGGGCCGCAGGCGCTGGCTGCAACCCACACCCCCGCCACCGCCGTCATGCGGATGGCATTGGGCCAGCGGGGTGCAATGTTCATTGCGGCGGCAATCGCCATCTCGACTCTGGGGTTTCTAAGCCAGTCGATCTTGACCGCGCCTCGCGTGTACTTTGCCATGGCCGAGGACGGCCTGTTCTTCCGCGCGATCGCGTGGCTCGATCCCCGCACGCGCGTACCCGTAGTCGCCATCGTCCTGCAGAGTGTGTGGACGATGGTCATCGCGCTTTCGGGCCGCTATGAACAGATTTTGAATTACGTCATTGCCATGGATTTTCTATTTTTCGGGCTGACGGCGACCACCATCTTCGTGTTCCGCCGGCGGGCCGCGCGCGGCGAGATGAGCGCCAGTCTCGGTTATCGTATGCCAGGGCACCCGGTGAGCACGACGATGTTCGTCGCGATATGCTGGTGGGTCGTTGGGAATACGATCTACCGCTATCCTCAGAACAGCCTCATCGGTTTTGGTCTGCTGCTGGCGGGCATTCCCGTCTACTGGTTCTGGAGCCGGCGGGCACGGACGCGATCCGCCAATTCCTGCAATCCGGAGGGCAAGAGATGAATGGTTTGCGGTCGGACGCAGTTTCGCACTACATGGCCTGGGCCAAGCTGCATTCGGATGCGCGCTTCAATCTGGCGGCGAGTGGGGTTTTGGACTGTCCGCTGGCTGAGTTGCCTGTAAACCTCGAGGATCTCGAGATCGGCGGGACCGGACCGTACGGTTATCCGCCGCTGATGGAGAGGTTGGCCGCGAAGGCGGGCGTGCCCAAGGAATGCGTCGTTTACACACTGGGTGCATCGATGGCAAACTTCGTGGCGCTGACGGCACTCGTCCACCGGGGTGACGAAGTACTGATTGAACGGCCCACGTATGACCCGCTGCTGGCTATTCTCGATCATATTGGGGCCAAAGTAAGTCGCTTCGAGCGTCTCGCGGAAAAGGGATTCAAGTTAGGGCTTGGAGAACTCGAGCGCAAACTCACGCCCCAAACGCGTCTGGTGATTCTCTGCAACCTGCACAACCCCAGCAGCGCCCTCACCGACGATAGCTGTATGCGGCAGGCAGGTGAGATGGCGGCTAAGGTTGGAGCGCGCGTCCTGGTGGATGAGGTGTATCTCGAGACCCTGTTTGACCAGCCCTGGCGTTCCGCATTTCATCTGGGAGCGAATTTCGTGATTACCAGCAGCGTGACCAAAGCGTATGGGTTGAGCGGCATTCGCTGCGGATGGATTCTGGCTCAGCCGGAACTGGTCGAGCGCATGTGGCAGGTTATTGATTTCACATACGGAAGCCCAGTGCATCCCGCCGAGCTGCTCGCAGTGATTGCCCTCGATAATCTCGATCGAGTGCGCAATCGCGCCCGGGCGCTGCTGGAAACGAATCGTGTGCTGGTTAACGAATTCCTGGCTGGACATCCGGACCTCGATTGTGAGCCAAGCCGCTTCGGCACTACAGTGTTTCCGCGGCTCAGGCTGGGCTGTACGGCCGAATTTGTGGGGATGCTGCGCGAGCAGTTCGAGACCAGCGTAGTGCCAGGAGAGTTTTTCGAGCAACCGCAACACTTCCGAATTGGATTTTGCGGAGCTACAGAGACGGTCCGCGGGGGACTGGAGCGGCTGAGCGCCGCGCTCGAAGTATTCCACCCGGCATCCGCTGGAGAGAGCCGGCTATTGTTTCCTGAGCGGCCTCCGAATCGCGGATGACAACCGTCGGTCCCAAATAACTACCGGGGAGAAATCGCCGGCAGGAGAGTTCATGGAAAAACCACCACGCGCGTTCTGGCAGATTTGGAACATGAGCTTCGGTTTCCTCGGCATACAGTTCGGCTGGGGATTGCAGATGGCGAACATGAGCGCCATCTACGAATACCTGGGCGCGCGGGCCGATCAGATTCCGATTCTCTGGCTGGCCGCGCCGCTGACGGGATTGATCGTTCAGCCCATCATCGGACACGCCAGCGACCGCACGTGGGGGCCGCTGGGACGCCGGCGCCCGTATTTTCTCGCGGGCGCAATTCTGAGTTCGATCGCGCTCATCCTGATGCCGCGCAGCTCCACGCTCTGGATGGCCGCCGGTCTGTTATGGGTTCTCGACGCCTGCATCAACATCAGCATGGAGCCGTTTCGTGCATTTGTTGCCGACCTGTTGCCCGAATTTCAACGCACTCGGGGTTTTGCCATGCAGAGCCTTTTCATTGGGCTAGGTGCGGTCATTGCCTCAGCGCTGCCTTACCTGCTGACCAATGTTTTTCACGTTGCGGGAACCAGGGCGGCGGGAACGATTCCTTTCACCGTGCGCCTTTCGTTTTACATTGGCGCCGCCGCGTTTCTGGGCGCGGTGCTTTGGACCATCGTGACGACGAAGGAATACCCGCCCGACAATCTGGCGGAGTTTCAGAGAGAAAAGGCCGAGCGCGCGGGCTTCGGCGCGGGTGCACTCGAAATCGTGGCGTCAATCCGCGAGATGCCCCGCACCATGCGACAGCTTGCGTGGGTCCAGATCTGCACGTGGCTGGGATTGTTCTGCATGTGGCTTTATTTTCCGATCGCGGTGGCACGCAATGTCTTCGGTGATTCCGACACGAACTCGCTCCTCTACTCCGCGGGCGTGGAGTGGGCGGGCGTATGTTTCGGAATGTACTCGGCGGTGTGTTTTGGATTTTCTTTTGTGCTGCCCGCGCTCGCGCGGCTCTACGGGCGCAAGGCCACTCACAGCCTCTGCCTGATTTGCGGCGGCCTGGGGCTGCTTTCCGTGGCCGTGATTCACAGCAAGTATCTCCTTTTACTCTCCATGGTTGGAGTCGGAGTCGCTTGGGCCAGCACGCTTTCCATGCCCTACTCCATTCTTGCCGGATCTCTGCCGCGGGGAAAGACCGGAGTCTACATGGGGATATTCAACTTCTTCATCGTGATTCCGGAGATCACGGCCTCGCTGGGATTCGGCTGGGTCATGGGCCACCTGCTGAACAACAACCGGATTGCTGCGGTGGTGGCGGGAGGGGTCTTCTTCATCCTGGCGGCAATGCTGACGCAACGCGTGGAGGACCTCTACGACCAGCGCCAACCGAGCAGTTCGGTTCCAGGAAATGCCGTTACGGCAAAGTCGTGACAACCGGTCGTTGTTCGCTAGTCGTTTGTCGTTCGCCGTGCACCGTTTGCCAACGACTAACGACCAACGACCGCTCTCACCGTGCCCGCACGGCGACGAGTTCGGTTTCGACCGGCACGCCGCGTGCAATCTTCACTCGGAGCAGCGCTTCGAAGGGCCGTATCGGTCCCGCACCCGAGCCCGGAATCTCATGCAACAATTTTTCCACCGATTCCTGCCGGCAAACAAACTCTACCGCGCCTTGCGTCCCGAACGTGGTCGTTCCCGCCAGAATCATCACGTAGCGGCCGGAACCGATTCCTGGAATCAGTCCGACGACCGAATAATCTTCCGTCAGCGGAGCGCTCGAAGGACTGGCGAGGTAGGTCCCGGCCTCGCCCGGCTTGGGATGTTTGGCGACGATCGAAAGATCACCCTGACGCGGCCCCGACGCGACTCTTTGAAAAACGAATTCCTGCGTGTTTGGAATGTCGAGCAGCGAAAGATTTTCTGAAGGAGAGCCGACAAAGATCAGGTTGTTATTCTTCACGTCGTCGAGCGTGAACAAGCTTCCGCGCTTCACCAATATCTTCCGCCCGAGCGTGTCGAACGCATCGTCGAGCGCGTGGATGGCCAACACCTCTCCCACGCCCGTGTAGTGGTCGTAGACGGTGGCCTTCGAATCCGCGCGCGAGTTGTAGTACCGCATCCCGGTTTCCGGACGTCCGACGAAGGCCGCGTTGCTGAAGATCACCCAAGGTTCTTCGACCCCTGAGGTGAAGGGTCGCCAAAACGCAGCCAGAGGCCCGGCGGCCCGCGTTACACTCGGCGCCGCCATCGCGGGTTCGGGGAGTCTCCGGTTCCACAGCAAGCTCCCCAAAACGACCAACGAGGTGATGAAGCCGGCCAGCAGCAGAATGAAGGCAATCCGCCAGCGTGCCGGCACGGTTTCAACCACGGTGCTCGCCGGCGGCACTTCGCGCGAAGGCACGGTCTGCACCTGCGGCTCGATCGGTCGCGTTTCGAAGGTAAGGTGATAGCTTCCTTTCGGAATTTTGACCAGGATGGGATCGGCCGCTCCCTCCCCAGCGTAGTACTCCGCCAGCTTCATCCGCAGACGTCCGGCTTGCACGCGGATGGTGGAGTCCGACTGCGGGTCAAAGTCCACGGGCCGCCCGAACACCTCGGTGGCAATCTGATACTCCTTCACCGGGGAGTCGGGATGATCGAGGGCCTGTTTCGCGAGGTATTGCAGCAGCTTGCAGAGAGACTCAGAGCCCCGCAAACTATGACTTTTAATAACGTTATCTATTTGTTGGTAGAACTGTTCGGACGAGGTGGCGAGAGTGTGTGTCACAGCCATTTAACACTCATGTAACAGGGGATCGTATGGTGGTGCAACCAAGCCATTTTACCGCAGTAACCGTTTAAAGACCTAGTGAAACGTACCCCGGGCACGCCTTTGTACTAAAAGTTGCAACCCCCTATGGGAGTGCGTAGGGTTTCAAGACTCCCGATGTGCCCGCGGATGCCCCTGAAGACATCCCCGTAATTGGAGGAAATATGAACAGCAGGTTCTTTCTGGTTCTCATTCTTGTGCTCTGCCTGGCCAGTTTTGCCTTTGCCCAGTCCAGTACCGGAACAATACAGGGTACTGTGGCTGACGCCAACGGAGCGGTTATCCCGAATGCTTCCGTGACCGTCACCAACCTGGGTACCAATCGCGCGATCACGGTTACGAGCAATGGGGAGGGCCTGTACAGCCTGCCGGCTTTGGACCCAGGTCCTTACAAGGTAGAGGTCCAGGTAACCAACTTCAAGGCCACGACGCAGCAGGTCACGTTGCAAACGGCCCAAGTCGTGAACCTGGAGTTCAAGCTGCAACCGGGCTCGACCAGCGAAACGGTAGAGGTGACGGCCGAGGTTCCGATTGTCGATACCTCGACTTCCGGGGTAGGCAATATAGTCACTGGGCGGCAGATCGAGGACCTTCCGCTGAACGGCCGCAATTTCGTCGACTTGGCGCAGACCGTTCCAGGCGTCACACGCGGACAGCCCGGAAACCAGCAAACCGGGTCGGGCAACCAGGCGGAAACTTTCAGGTATGCCGCGAGTGGTGGCGGAGCGCTTTCTGCCAATGGTCTTCGTGTACAGGCAAATAATTTCTTGTTTGACGGTATTGACAACAATGAATCCCTCGTCAACACCATTGTCTTCTTCGTAGATCCCGATGCCATCCAGGAATTCCGCGTCGACACCAACGTGGCCCCTGCGGAATATGGCCGAGCTGGCGGAGCCGTGGTCAACGCCACCTACAAGTCTGGCACCAACGACTGGCACGGAACCGCGTTCTGGCAGATCAGGAACAATGCCGTGGACGCTAACCCCAACTATTTCTCAGGGGAACCGACGCCGCCATTCCGCCGCAACCAGTTCGGATTCTCGGGCGGCGGCGCCCTGCTCAAGAACAAATTGTTTATCTTTGGCGACTACCAAGGTGTACGTCAAACGCTTCCCCTCTCGGGAGAGACAATCACGGTTCCTACCGCGTTGGAACGCGCTGGCGATTTCTCGGAGTTGCTGTATGCAAAAGACCAACAGGGGAACAACAAGAAGATCCAGCTAAAATACCCCGGTGGTGGTGGCGTTTTGGTTCCGAACAATCAGTTCTTGAGCTCCGCGCAGTGGGTTCCCGCCGGGCACAACTATCTGAACGCATATCCCCTGCCCAATATCCCCCTGGCTAGCGACCCGCGGTGTTCACTGGGTGCGACCCTTGCTGGCGGGGACGGTGCGTGTCTCGAGAATAACTACCAGGCGCATCGCGTCCAGTTGCAAAAGTATAACGACTTTAACGTGCGCTTGGACTACATTTTCGGATCCAAAGACGCGGTCTTCGGTCGATACAGCTACGGTCAGGATACCGACCTCACGACTTCGAGGATGGCGACTCTGCCGGCAGGCTATGGCTCCGGCTTCCAGTTCCAGCATCCACGCAGCGCTGTGCTGGGAGAGACCCACACCTTCGGAAACAGTCTGATCAATGAATTCCGTCTCGGCTACGTGCGCTCGTTCCTCGGTTATCTGCCACCCGACGGTTCCATTCCGCTCGCCGCCAATCTCGGCATCCCCAATGCGAATACCAGCCCGCTGCTCGGCGGGGGCGCGCTGATCGGCAACAGCGGCAGCCAACTTGAATACACCGGGGACTATGGAGACTACACGGTGCCCGAGGATACCTACCAGATTGCCGACAACGTCTCTTGGGTCCGAGGACGCCACACCTTCAAGTTTGGCGCCAACGTGATCTGGCGGCAAGTCAACTTCTTCAACCCGATTGCCGGAAAAGGCTTTTTCCAGGCGAACGCGGGAGCATCGGAGTCGACCGGATGGGAACAGTCGGATCTTCTAGTAGGCTGGATAAACAATTACCAGGTCGGTCCGGCGAGTGGAACATTCCATACCCGCAGCTGGGAAAATGGGTTCTACGGTCAGGACGATTATCGAGTTAACAACCGTCTAACACTCAATATCGGCCTGCGCTACGACCTCTTCACGTGGCCGACCGAAGTCAACAATCGCATGGCCAACTTTGACGTGACGACCGGCCACATCATTCTGGCAGGTCAAAATGGCGTTTCCGACAGCACGCTGACCAATCCGAAACATAATTTTGCTCCCCGCATCGGGTTTGCTTATGACCTGTTCGGAGACCAGAAGACCTCCCTGCGTGGCGGCTATGGGATCTTCTACTTCATTGACCGCGAAGGTATCGACAAACAGATGTCGCAGAATGCTCCGTTTGGCGGCAGCGCATCCTACTCATATCAGAACGGCTTTTTCGGAAACGGACTGCTGACTTTGGGCGGCATAGCGCAACCAAACGCCGACGGAACTCCAAACATCAGTACGATCACCGCAACCGGATTCCCAAACAAACAAACACTAAATATTAGCCTGACGGCCCCTGCCAATGTCAGCCTGACTGGCTGGCTGCCGAAGGACACTACCTCCAACGTGCAGGAATGGAACTTACAGATCCAGCGGCAACTGAACGCGAAGACGGCCCTGACGCTGGCATACGTCGGCACCAAGGGGACACATCTCTCCACTTTCTATGACGTGAATCGCTCCGCGTACAACACCGCAACCATAGCAAATACCGGTGGCACCAAACTCTTCCCGGCGCTGGGCACGGTACCGGTCAACGACACCAGTGGTAATTCCATCTATCACGGAATGCACGCGCAAGTGGAACGTCGCCTGAGTAATGGAATTCAATTCAGTGCCGCCTATACCTGGTCGCATGCCATCGACGACACACAGGCGGGCTTCGATAGCGATTTCCGTTACGGCGGCAACGTGGTCGATCCTCTCCAATGGCAAACCAAGGAGCGCGCCAACTCGAGTCTCGATGTGCGGCATCGGTTCGTGTTCAGTGCCCTCTATGAACTGCCATTCGGCCGGGGTCGCACGTTTGGCCATAACTGGAACACCGCTGCCAATGCCCTCCTGGGCGGCTGGCAATTGAGCCCGATTGTGACTCTTGCCAGTGGCTTCCCAATTGATATTCAGTGCAACTACTGCAATAGCCCCAGCACGCGACCTGACCTGGTCAATGGGCATCCTCTGCATCAATTGAACAACCCGTCGGAGTGGTTTGACACCTCATCCTTCCAACCGGTGGCAACCGTTGTTTTGCCTCCACCAAATTCATCCAATAATCCAATTCATGCCGGTACTACGCCCAGGAATCCATTTACAGGCCCGGTCACGAAGGTTGTGAATTTGACCTTCAGTAAGAACTTCGCCATTACCGAGCGCTTCCGGTTATCGTTCAATGGCGATTTCTTCAACCTGTTCAACACACCGCAATTCAGCCAGCCGGATGGAAACAAGAACGACGGAAATTTCGGGAGGATCACGAGCATAGGCCTCGACAGCCAGCGCGAAATCCAACTGTCGCTCCGCGTGAGTTTCTAGACCCGATAGAATGAGGGGAGCAGGTCGCACTGCTCCCCCCAGTTTTCCCTCCGCCACTATATGAAATCCATTCTTGCGCATCGCCCACTCGGAGCATTTGTTGTCTTGCTCGCGGTCTCCGCTCTGGTGGAGGCGCAAGCTCCCGCCGTTCACAAAGTCGATCCCCTCAATTGGTGGGTAGACTACACACCCGAACTCACGCTGCTGCTCACTGGCGAAAACCTTTCCGGTGCACAAGTAGTGGGTGCTTCGAAGAGCGTCGTGGTCAAACGATCGGATGCGTCAGCCAACGGCCACTATCTCTTCGTGCATTTGAAAATTTCGGCCTCGCGTCCCGCGACGGCGCAGCTACAGGTGAAGACAGCTTCCGGTTCGACCTCCGTCCAACTGCCCCTGCTCGCGCGTGCCGAGGCCCCCGCCCGCTTCCAAGGTTTCTCACGCGACGACGTCATCTACCTGATCATGCCCGACCGTTTCGCCGACGGCGACCCGTCAAACGACCAGCCGTCGGGTTCGAACGGCGTCTACGACCGCAGCAAGCAGATGGCGTACCACGGCGGCGATCTGCGCGGCATTCGCCAGCACCTCGACTATCTGCACGGCCTCGGCGTCACTACGCTCTGGCTCACTCCTGTCTGGAAGAACACCGACTCCGACTACCACGGCTATCACCCCGTCGATTTCTACGCCCTCGACGACCATATGGGATCGATGCAGGAATACCAGGCGCTGGTGGCTGACGCTCACCGGCTCGGCATGAAAGTGCTGATCGACTACGTCGTCAATCACACCGGCCCGCATCATCCCTGGGCCAACGACCCGCCGACGCCGACGTGGTTTCATGGCACGCCGGCGCACCATCTGGAACCCTCCTACAACTTCTCAGGATTGGTCGATCCCCACGCTTCGCCACGCGAGTATCTGGCCACGCTCAACGGATGGTTCGCGGGCAAGTTGCCCGACCTGAATCCGGACGACCCCGAACTCGCCACCTACCTGGCGCAGAATGCGATGTGGTGGACGGAAACCGCGCAACTCGATGGCTTCCGCCTCGATACGTTTCCTTATTCTTCACGCCAGTTCTGGAGCGGATGGCACGAGCGATTGCGCCAGGTCTATCCCCAGTTTGCCGATCAGAAGCTCGTTGATGCAAAGATTATGGACGTCGGCGAAGTGGCGGACCCCGACTCCACCATCACATCGTTTTTTGCTGGCGGACGAAAGCAATTCGATGGCATCGACTCCGGCCTCGCCACCGTCTTCGACTTCCCGCTCTACTATGCCTTGCGCGACGTTGTCATCAAGGGCATGCCGATGCAGAAGATTGTCGACGTTCTTCAGCACGACGAACTCTACCCGCATCCGGAGACACTGGTCACCTTTATCGGGAATCACGACAAGCCGCGCTTTGTGAGTGAAGAAGGCAGCAGCCCGGCCAAACTCAAGGCCGCATTTTCACTGCTGCTGACGTTGCGCGGAATTCCTCAGATTTATTCCGGCGACGAAATTGCGATGGATGGCGGCGACGATCCCGACAACCGCCGCGATTTTCCCGGAGGCTTCCCCGGCGACCCGCACAACGCCTTCACCGCCAGCGGCCGCACCGCCGAACAACAGGATGTATTCGCGCACGTGCAGTCGCTGCTGGCGCTGCGCAAGACCCATGCCGCTCTGCGTACCGGAAAGCAGTGGCACATCGGATGGGACGACACTTACTACGCGTTCCTGCGCGAGTCGCCGCAAGATGAAGATAAGCTGCTCATCGTTTACAACAACGCACCGAAGACGACCGAACTCACGATCCCGGTCGAAAACACGCCTCTTGAAGCTGCGCACCACTTGCAGGCAGTGTTTGGGAACGCGTCCGCGGAGCTTGTAGCCGGTAACGTGCACGTCGTATTGCAGGCTCAGACACTCGCCGTGTTCAGCGTGCGTTAGCCAAATAACCCGGACTGGTCCCGTTAGTATCCCGTTTATCTTCCTCGGTGCGTAACCATTGTGGGAGTTACCCCGTGCGACCACTGTGTCGCAGCGATTCGGATTTCTGCGCAAGATTATGCAACGTTACTTTCCAGGTGACCACGAGCGTAAAGCAGTCGCCGACACCTCGAATGCCCGCCAACCCTGCCGACAGCCGGATTGGAACTCCCGCCCGCACTGCACGTTACCGCTGCCTTCGCCGGCGACCCGATCCTAAAGATCCGTGTTTCCTGAAATGGAACGCTGCAAGCACCGGAGTATGCCATCGGGACGGAGGCCGCTATGACAATGCGAAATCTGACGATGGCACTTCTGGTTACTTCGTACTCGGGACAAGTGTCGGGCTTCACCATTTCGAAAACGCCCGAAACGCGGCGGTGGTGCGCCAACTCAGCGATCAGCTGCAGCAGACCAAATCCGAGCTTGTAGAGGTTACCGTACGATTATCAGCGGCAAACCAGAAACTTGCGTTCCTCGATTCCTCTAAAGCTCGTGTCCAGGTAACCGCTTATGCGCTGACCGGCGATTTCGGTCCCGATCCCGTCTTCTCGAACAATGCTCCAGCACGCAGTGCTTATGCGGTGCCCAAGCACACCCTCCCAACTGGGAAAGTCTTGAACGTGGCACTTTCACCGACGGCGGAGCGGAAGCTGCATGCCAACCTGAACGACACGATTGTGCTCATGTCCAGAAATCGCACCCGCAAGCATCTGGCACGCTTTGTGGACCGCACGGCGCAAACCGAGACGCGCCCGGTCGTGGATATCCTGTTTGCGGATGCTCACGAAGCCCGCATCTG
>Ga0187819_10001716_pt1 | contig 11352 bp, 8 predicted proteins | sample NC_wetland_sal_i_15_FD_132411 | JGI IMG/M metagenome (GOLD analysis project Ga0187819, IMG submission 132411) | Wetland sediment microbial communities from Neuse River Estuary, North Carolina, USA - SO4_4 | ecosystem: Environmental > Aquatic > Freshwater > Wetlands > Sediment | place: USA: North... | reverse complement strand
TGGAAGTCCTGCTGGTCACCGGGCGCCGGCACACTTTCGCCCTTCCTATCGCTCAGCAGCTGGGATTCGATTTCTGGCTGATCAGTTCCAATGGCGCCATCACCCGCTCCCTTTCGGGCGAAACCTTCCACCGCGACATGCTGCCCGCCGAGACTTGCCGCAAACTCTGCACGGAGATGCGCGAGTTTCGCGGCAACACAGTCCTGACCTTCGACACCGAAGCCAAGGGCGCCATTGTTCTCGAACACATGCGCGAATTGAACACCAGCATTCAGCGCTGGCTGGAGAAGAATCTCGAATACATCGATTTCGTCATTCCGATTGAAGATTCGCTGACCACCGACCCCGTACAAGCCATGTTCTGCGGCCCGATCGAGCGCATGCACCAGGCCCGGGTGCGACTGGCAGCGAGTGGTCTGGAAAATGACATTACCGTGCTGCGAACCGAATATCCGAAGCGCGATCTTTCCATCGTCGACGTACTTAACCAGGGATGTTCCAAGGGCCATGCTCTTGAGCGATGGGCCAATTACCGTAACATCCCCCGCGAACAGGTCATGGCCATTGGTGATAACTACAACGACATCGAAATGCTTGCCTTCGCCGGGCTGCCCTTTATCATGGGAAATGCATCGAAAGAACTGCGCGGAAAGGGCTGGGCGGTCACGCTAACCAATGACCAGAGCGGAGTGGCTGCGGCAATTGAGCAAGTGCTGGGCGGTTCCCGCGTCGGCGTCTGACTGCAAATTCTTCCCGTGAGGTCGTTCTTTTGGTTAAATCGTTCATCTTGCTATGAAGCTGTGGGCCTACATCATTCTCGTGACTGCACTGGGCGTGCCTCTCTGTGCCTGTGGGGCTGATGTCGCCATGTTGCGCAACGGGTTTTCGATCCGTCACCAGCGGCGTGAGATCATCGGTTCGGTGACGCGTCTCTACTTGGGCAGCGACTCGAGCAGCAAAGACATTGGCTACGTGGATGTCCCTACGGACGATATCGATCACTTTGAGCCCGACCTATCACTGCCTGCGGGAGCAACGCGGGAGAGCTCCCGGAAGCTGCCCGAGGTGATCAATACGATCAGCAGCCGCCACCATCTGGATCCGGACCTCATCAGCAGCGTGATCCATGCGGAGAGCGGATTTAATGTGAGAGCCGTATCTCCGAAGGGAGCGCAGGGATTGATGCAATTGATGCCGCAGACCTCGTCGCAACTGGGAGTCGCGGATCCGTTCGACCCCGGAGCCAACGTTGAGGGTGGCACACGATATTTGCGGGCTCTGTTGCAGCGCTACAACTTTGACTTGATCAAAGCGCTTGCGGCTTACAACGCTGGCCCGCAGCGCGTCGAGCAATATCATGGGGTCCCTCCCTATTACGAAACCCAAGCCTATGTGGCGCACGTCATCCGCGACTTCAACCGCAAGAAGCTGGCGGAACGCAAAGCTGCTTCGCTGAAGGCTGCCAGTTACCATAAGGCGCCGGCGCACAAGTCGTCGAACGTAAATCAAGTAGCGATTCCCGATCCGACGCAGCAACCTTCACGCTGAACATTAAGTTTCGATGTAGGCGCGGGCGTCCCTTCGACTTCGCTCAGGGCAGGCTCTTGCCCGTGCGGAAGTTCATCGGAGCTAGCCCGCATTGACCCTCACGCCTAGGTCATTTACCTTGACAAGGGACCTTTCCGCCAATCACCGCTGTTCTCGGCTCGTGAGGTTTGGGCGTCTCGCGTAAATGAATAGAAAACGCATCATCATCTATGGACTGGTGTTCGCGGTCCTCGCACTTCTCGTCTATTTGCAGTTCCGGCAATGGAGGACGTTTGATTGGGCAAAGTTTATCGCGCACACGCGGGACATATCCTGGCGCCATGTTATCCACGGCATCATCATCATTTATTTCGCCTACATTCTCCGGGCGGTGCGCTGGAAAATATTCCTGCGGCCGGTTCGAAAAAACGCTTCCACCCTCAGCCTGGTGGCACCCACTCTTGTCGGGTTTACAGGATTAGCGTTGCTGGGCCGCGCGGGTGAGTTGATTCGTCCCTACCTGATCGCGCGCCGGGTCAACCTCAGTTTCTCATCGCAACTGGGAGTGTGGGCGGTGGAGAGGATATTCGACTTGGCGGCCTTCACCGTCCTCATGGTCTCAGCGGTCTTCTTGCCGACCAAGCTGCGGGCTTTTGCGGAATCCCGTCCGGCGTACTACCACTGGCTGCACGTTGCCGGATATCTGTTGATAGCGCTTGTGGCTGGCCTGTTCACCGTAGCGATGTTGATCCGCTATAAGGGACCGGCAACCGCGGACTGGATCGAGGAACGGTTTTCTCATCTGGCAAAGAATCTGGGACACAGAATCGCCCAACGGATTCGGGAATTTGCGACTGGCCTGGATACGATCCACGGGCCCTGGTCTTTTCTGCTGCTTTCGGTAGTTTCCGTCCTGATGTGGTGGCTGATTGCGCTCTCTTACAAAGAAGTCACCCATGCGTACGGGGCACCAATGCAGGAAATGAGTATCACTTGGGTTCTGCTGCTCATGGGCTCCAGCATGGTGGGATCGATGTTGCAGTTGCCCGGTGTAGGCGGCGGCTCTCAACTGGCTACGATCGAAGCCCTCGATAAGGTCTTCCATATGCCGAGTGAGCTGGCAGTGAGTTGCGGCATTCTTCTATGGCTAGTCACATTCATGGCCGTAATTCCGGTCGGACTGCTGCTGGCCCATCAGGAACGGCTGTCCCTGCGGAAGTTGTCGGAAGAGAGCGAACAGGAAGAAGCGCGCGCCGTGCTTCCCGCTTCACCTTAGTGCAGATTCCCTCCTGCTACAATCAATCGAGTCACGTCCAAGCGCCATGAAGTGTCCTTTCTGCGGATTTGCAAATGACAAGGTCGTGGATTCGCGCGAAAGCAAGGAAGCCGATTCCATCCGCCGCCGTCGCGAGTGCCTGAAGTGCGGCAAGCGCTTTACCACCTATGAGCGCATCGACGAGATTCCCTACATGGTTGTCAAGAAAGACGGCCGTCGCGAAAAATTCGACCGCCAGAAAGTGCTGAATGGTCTGCTCCGGGCTTGCGAAAAGCGTCCCGTGCCGATCAGCAAGCTGGAGCAGATTGTGAATGAGGCGGAAGGCTTTGTGATTGAGTCCCCGGAGCGGGAGCGCAAGACCAGCGAGTTGGGCGAACTCATCATGAATCGCCTGCGCCGCTACGATAAAGTTGCCTATGTGCGCTTCGCCTCGGTTTATCTGGATTTCAAAGACGTGCAGGAATTCATGACGGAGCTGAAAGATCTGCTGAAAACCAAGGATGTGCCGGAACCTCGTGGCAAGCCAGTGACCAAGAATTGACTGCGCTGTAGAAACGTAGCTTTGCTACGTTTTGCCTGCCATCGCTCGAGGCGATGGCTTCGGCAATGATCGAAGACGATACATTGCAGAGCAATGTCTCTACGGCTTGTCTCCCTGTTGCCGATAGTTGTTTCTAAAAATATGGCATATAAGATCACCCTCATTCCCGGCGATGGCATCGGCCCCGAAGTCACGCAGGCCGCAGTGCGGATTCTCGAAGCTACCGGTCTCAAGTTCGAATGGGAAACCTTCGCGGCTGGCGCTGACGCCTACGAAAAGTATCACGAATACATCCCTAAGGAATTGATCGAGTCCGTCGAACGTACCCATGTCGGGCTCAAAGGGCCGGTGACCACGCCGATTGGCGGCGGCTTCGCCAGCATCAACGTCGAGTTGAGGAAGAAATTCGAGCTGTATGCGAACTTCCGCCCGATCCGCAATCTGCCTCACATTCCGACTCGCTATCCTGACGTGGATCTGATTATCGTGAGGGAAAACACGGAGGGATTGTACTCAGGCATTGAGCACGAGGTGGTACCCGGAGTCGTCGAGAGTTTGAAAATCATGACCGAGAAGGCGTGCACTCGCATCTCGCGTTTCGCCTTTGAATACGCCCGCAAGAACAAACGCAAGAAGATTCACGCCATCCACAAAGCCAATATCATGAAGCTCTCGGACGGACTCTTCCTGCGCTGTTCGCGAGGTGTCGCCAAGGAATATCCCGAGATCACCTACGCCGAGCACATCGTGGACAACACCTGCATGCAGCTGGTGATGAACCCCTACCAGTACGACATGCTGCTCATGGAAAACCTGTACGGCGACATTATTTCTGACCTGTGCGCAGCCTTCGTCGGCGGGCTGGGGATGGTGCCCAGCGCAAATATTGGCGATCATTGTGCGATTTTCGAAGCGGTTCACGGGTCCGCGCCTGACATTGCTGGCAAGAATCTTGCCAATCCAACCGCAGTCATTCGTTGTTCGTTGCTGATGCTTCGCCACCTCGGGGAGTACGAAGCCGCGCTCAAAATTCGCCATGCGCTGGAGAAGGTCTATCGCGTGCGCGAGAAGCTGACTCGCGACGTTGGTGGCAAAGCCGGTACCTCGGAGTTTGCGGATTCGATCATTGAGGCGATGGAGTCCGGAGCCGCGATGCCGGCTGCAGCGGAATCCTCACACGGGCGATAGCCGAAGTCCGTTTTTTGACAATTCCTTTACATCGCTAAGATCAAACTGCTAGTTCCGCGTTGACGAACCCTTCCGGGATTGAGTAACATCCTTTTGCTTCAAGGAATCCCGGGGGATGGCAAACTCAACTCGGCGCATTGGTGTGATACTTTTCCAGCTCGGCGGCCCCGACACGCTGGAAGCGATTGAGCCTTTTCTCTTTAATCTCTTTTGCGATCCCGACATTATCGACTTCCCTTTTGCCCGGATTGGGCGTAAACCCCTAGCCAAGCTGATCTCCAGCACGCGCGCCCGAAAGGTTCAGCATCATTACGCAGTGATCGGTGGCGGCTCGCCCATTCGCCGATTTACGGAACAACAGGCCCGGGCTTTGCAGCTTAAGCTGACAGAATTCGGCCTGGACGCCCGCTGCTTCGTTGCCATGCGTTACTGGCACCCTTTCACCACGGAGGCCATCGAACAACTTCGGTCTGCGCGCTGTGACGAAGTGGTTCTGCTGCCCTTGTATCCGCATTACTCGGGCACGACTACCGGCAGCAGCCTCAACGAATGGCGGCGGCGGTTCTACGAGGATGTTCCGGTCCGCTGTGTTCACAGCTTCTATCGCCACCAGCTTTATCTGGAAGCATTGACGGAGAAAGTGAACGAGGCGCTTGCGCGTTTTCCCGAGCCAGAGCGGCCAGAAATTGTTTTCAGCGCGCACAGCGTTCCGATTGCGCTTATCGAGAAGGGCGATCCTTACCAGCGCCAGATCGAAGAAACTGTCGAACTGCTTATGCAACACGGCGGATGGCCAAACCACTACCGGCTCTGTTACCAGAGCAAGGTGGGCGCCAGCAAGTGGCTGCAACCCTCGCTGCACCGGACGTTGCGTGACCTTTCCGCTGAGCGCGTCCGCGAAGTTTGCATTGTGCCCATTTCCTTTGTCTCCGATCACGTGGAGACGCTCGGTGAGATCGATCACGAAGCTCGCAAAGAAGCTGCGAACCTCGGGATTAAGCAGTTTGAGATGACTTCAGGCTTAAACGATTCGCCAACCTTCATTGCTGCACTGGCCGATCTGGTGCAAACGGCGGTGGGCGCGGATCTGAGCCGGAGTGACACGAGCCGTTTAGTGGCGGCCGATTGAGTAAATACAGAATTGTTTTTCCGCAGCCGGTTTAGCCGCTGCGAAGGGGTGAGGACGGATGGCAGACGAGTCGGCCAAAGGGATACTTGGGCACCTTCCACCGTTGCCGCGGGCGGCGCTCAACAACTCGGTGATTGCGATGGAGCAGGCCTATCGCCAGCGCAAAGGCCTGCCGCTGCTCACTGATGCAGACATTGAAGCGCTGAAAGCTGGCCAGCCGATGTCTTGGGAGGCCGGCGATGGCGCTCCAGCGCCCGCTGTGGCCAGCCCTGCAACACCGGTGGCGTCCGCCCCCGCGCCACCCCCACCAACAGTTTCGAGCGCTGCTGCAAAACCCTCGGCACCGGCAGGGGGGAATGCTGCCATTAGCGAGGAAGTCGCCAAGTGGGTCGCGCTGGGAAAGAAGTGGAGCAAGTCAGCCATAGCGGCGGAGCAGGCTCGGCGCAGCCGCAAGAGTCTGCCCGCGCTCAATGATGCCGAGATCACCGCGCTGCTCGGCGAGCCAGCAGAAGCCGCGGCTCCTGCCTCCGTTTCTGCGGCCGCAGCATCGGCACCGGCAGCACCAGCCGCCCACGCCGCGGCTCCTGCGCCCCAAGTTGCCTCAGCCGCGGCTTCCGTAGCCCGCAGTGGTGAGTCCACAAGATATGTGGGGACACCCGCAGTCGGAACCTCCAAAGCAGCAGCCGCCGGAGGTCTCGCCGCCATCGGCCCTGAAGATAATGAAATCAATCGCCAACGCAGGCGCCTGGTCTGGGCCACGGTCGCCGCATTCCTGACGGCGTGGCTCCTGGCTTTCTTCCGCTTCTTTTTGCCACGCACCTTGTTCGAACCTGCGACCAGTTTCAAGATCGGCTATCCAGAGGAATACGGTCTCGGCGTGGACACGAAGTTTCAACAGAGATACCGAATTTGGGTCGACCGCACGCCGGATCGAATCTTCGTGATCTACGCGCGCTGCACTCACCTGGGCTGCACCCCCGACTGGAAGCCCAGTGAGAACAAGTTCAAATGTCCGTGCCACGGCAGCGGATACGACAGTGAAGGAATCAACTTTGAGGGCCCGGCGCCGCGGCCCATGGATCGCGCGCACGTGGAAGTCGCGCCCGATGGCCAGATTCTGGTCGACGTCTCGCGACTTTATCAGTGGCCCAAAGGTCAGCCGACCCAGTTCAACGATGATGGAGCTTTCTTGCGCGCGTAGCGGTAACACTTGTGTAGGGACGGGTCTCTGACCCGTCCGGGCCGAGCGAAGCTCGGCAGCTCTTGATCATAAGAGGAACTATGCCTGAAGAAAACGGAAACGGAAAGAACGGCAATCGAGTACGCCTGCTGGAGCGCGTGAAAGCAGGAGTCAAAGAGGACGTTCAATCGCTCAAGACCGACATGCCGGCCAAGGCCAAAGAGCAGATCGAAGGCCTCAAAGACCCGACCAAGACCCAGGTTTACACGTCGATCTTTCGCCACAAGCACGACGACACGCCGCGCAACCGGGCATTGGGTGTGCTCTCCAACGTCTTCCTGCATCTGCACCCGGCCAAGATCAACCGTGACGCCGTGCGCTACAGCTATACCTGGGGCATGGGCGGAATCACGTTCTACTTGTTCATCGTGCTCACTTTCACTGGCGTGCTGCTGATGTTTTACTACCATCCCAGCAAAGTCCAGGCGTTCCGCGATGTTCTGTACCTTGAGCACGACGTCCCGTTCGGAAAGCTGCTGCGCAACATGCACCGCTGGGCCGCGCACCTGATGGTGATCGCTGTCTGGCTGCACATGTTCCGCGTGTTTCTGACCGGCTCGTACAAAAAGCCGCGCGAGTTCAACTGGAATATCGGCGTGCTGCTGCTGGTGTTCACGCTGCTGCTGTCGTTTACCGGATACCTGCTTCCGGACGATCAGCTTGGTTTTTGGGCGGTCACGGTGGGCACGAATATGGCTCGCGCTACGCCGCTGCTGGGCCACGAAGGGCCCTTCGGCAAAATGCTGGGGATGACGCCGTACAACGATGTCCGATTTGGCCTGCTGGGCGGCTCGATTGTGGATGCGAACGCGCTGCTGCGGTCCTACATCTGGCATTGCATCGGAATTCCGATTGTGGCTTCGGTTCTGATGATCGTTCACTTCTGGCGCGTGCGGAAGGATGGCGGAATTTCCGGACCGGCGCCAGTGATGTTGACGGAAGAAGCCGACAAGCCGCGCAGGAGAGTGGAGTAGCAACCGAGACGTAGCACGCTAGACGTAGCAAGCTACGTCTCTACGGGAGTGCAGCTGTAGAGACGTTGCTTGCAACGTCTGCTTGCAACATCTGGCCGCAACGTCTTTAGCCACACGGTTCGTGGAGAGTTTATGGACTGGCATCAGCTTTGGGAAATCGCTTCCGCACCTGACAACGTGCCCATCGTAGGCATGATTCCGCTGCTGGCCTTCTATATCTACCTGGCGTGGAAGCAGGCCAAGGCCAACGACGAACTGATTGGCCAACTCGAAACCGATCCTGCGATGGCGAAGACTCATCACCGCAAGACCTGGCCATTTCGTCCGGGCTGGCAGAAGGAAGTCCACGTCTGGCCGTTTCTGCTGCGAATCGAATTCCTTGCCGCCATCATTGTCACCATTGTTCTGATGATCTGGTCGATCACACTCTACGCGCCGCTGGAAGAGCCGTCGAATCCTAACCTGACCATGAATCCGGCGAAGGCGCCGTGGTATTTCCTCGGATTGCAGGAAATGCTGGTGTACTTCGATCCCTGGATCGCCGGCGTCGTGATGCCGACGCTGATCATCATTGGGCTGATGGTGATTCCATATATCGACACCAACCCGCTCGGCAGCGGTTACTACACATGGAAGCAGCGTAAGTTCGCCATTGGAACGTTCATGTTCGGCTTCGTCGTTCTGTGGGTGGCGATGATCATTATCGGCACATTCATCCGCGGGCCCGGTTGGCAGTGGTTCTGGCCTGGACAAACTTGGGATCACAATCGCCTGATCTACGAGGTGAACCGTGATTTGCCAGACCTTTTTGGCATCACCTCCAACTTGGCGAAAGGCATTTTCGGCGCCATCGTGGTCGGAGGCTATTACCTGGCTGGCGGATTTCTGGTACATGCGCTGTTCCGGCGCTATAACCCGAAAGACTACAAGCGCATGAGCCTGTTGCAATATTCAATCATGATGTTTTTCTGGCTCACCATGGTGGGCTTGCCGCTCAAGATGCTGTTGCGGCTCATGTGGCACATCAAGTACGTGTGGATCACGCCGTGGTTTAACGTTTGAAGGTCGTTCGCCCTTGGTCGTTGGCAGTTGGCCTGCATCATCCGAAGCCAACGACCAACGGCTAACGACCAACGACTAGTCGGAGGAATCTTTGCCTGAAAAACCAATCCCCGAGAACGACCCAGTAGTCACCAAGTCGTATGCCCTTCATTATGCCGTCGCCATGGTCATCCTCATGGCTACGCTGTTCTGGGCGCTTTGGGACGAAGCCTACGGACAGCGCCCGTGGAAGGCTTTCCAGAACCAGTGGAAGCAGCGTTACACCGCTTTCCTGAATAACACCGCCGAGCCGAAATCGGAGAAGTCGCAGAAGAACGTAACCCGGACTCCCGAATATCAGCAACTCGAGGAAACTTACAAACAAGCGGAAGCCGCTGCCAGACCGCGCAGGGAGGTGCTTCAGATACAGATCACAGATTACAGCGCGCAAATCCTCGCGGTGCAGAACGTCTTTACCGACAAGCGCGCTTATGCCAACGCCCTGACTTATCAGATCGAGACCGAGACCGATAAGTCGGCCAAGGAAAGCAAAAAGAAGGATCTGGAAGACTACAAAAAGGAAATCTGGACAGTTGAATTTCCCGACGGTCACAAGGAGAAATACGACTACCGCCAACTGGAAGAGAAGTACAATGCGCTCAAAGACGAAAGAACCAAGTTGAACGCGGAGTTAGGCGAGGCGCTGAAGCCGGTCACTGAGGCCAGCACCAAGATGTCGGCCTACATCAATGAGCACATGGTCGATCTGACGCCGACTCAGATCGCAGGCCTGAAGAAAAAGACGGCCGAGTGGGATCCCAAGATCGTGCAGATCAACGTGGCGGAAGCCAACATCGTGGACCGCTGCGAGTCCTGCCACATGGGCATCCGCGAGCCGCTGAAAATCACGCCCGCGGCGATGACGCCGAAGGGCGAAAAGAAGCCCGACGAATACGCGAATGCTTTTGTCAGCCATCCCGAGCCTGAACTCTTGAAGACGCACGATCCCGACAAATTTGGCTGCTCGCCCTGCCACCAGGGCAATGGGCGAGCCACCACGAGTCTGGAGAAGGCTCACGGCAACTACGAGCACTGGCTGTGGCCGCTCTTTCCCAAAGAAAACGCCGAGGCCGGCTGCCAGACCTGCCACTCCGCCGACATGGTCTTGGTCAGCGGCGACGTGGGATGGACCATCAGCGAAGGCAAGGATTTGTTCCGGCAGAAGGGCTGCATGGGTTGCCATCGCTACGAAGGCTACGACAAAGAGCCGGAGGATTTGAACAGCGTCAGCCAGCAGATCAAGCAATTCGAGGGACAGAAAAAAGACAACATCAAGCAGGCTGCGGATTTGATGAAGCAAGCCGACGCTGCCGAAAGCAACGAAGAGGCGAACCAACTCAACGACCAGGCCATTGCTCTCAAGGTCTCGAACAGCAAGTTTGACGGCCGCATTCAGCAGCTCGATTTTCAATCGCACAGCTTGATGCAGGACCAGAAGAAAGTTGGACCGAACCTGAAAGACATTCGGCTCAAGTTGAACAAGAACTGGATTCCGGTCTGGTTGAAAAAGCCGACCGACTTCCGTCCTACCACCAAGATGCCGAATTTCCGCCTGACCGATCATCAAATCCAGGCAATTTCGGCGTACTTGTGGCAGTCGGCATTCACTGACACGTTGTCAAAGCAAAAACCGGGCAACGCGGCCCACGGCAAAGAACTCTTTGAGACTCGCGGCTGCCTGGCCTGCCATTCCATCGGTGAAGGCGATCAGATGATGGGCGGGACATTCGCCGCCAACCTCACCCGCGAAGGCGAGAAAACCAACTACGATTATTTGGTGCGCTGGATTCACAACGCTCGCGAACGCACGCGCCCATATTGTCCATACGAAAAGAAAGACATCGGCCCTGAGGACTACGCCAAGAAAGGCCTGCCCTACCAGTTCGACTTGCAACACAGTCAGTGCCCCAACGATGGTCACGAACTGCAGGTGCAGAACATGACCGTGATGCCCAGTCTGCGCCTCAGCGTGGAAGATGCGCAGGACATCGCTTCATTCCTGATGACGCAGAAAAAGCAGGAGCCTTCCGCTTACGCCGACGCGTCGTTCATGGATGACCCGAACCTGAAGGACGAGGGCAAGAAATGGATTCGTCACTACGGCTGCATGGGCTGCCACGAAATCTCCGGACTCGAGGACGAAGGCCGCATCGGCACCGAGTTAACCTTCGAGGGCAGTAAGCCCATCGAGCGTCTCGATTTTGCTCTCTTCACCGTGCCCGCCGAGCGTGGGACCGAAGAACCTATCACCGACAAGGAAGACCTGGCGCGATTGCCCGACGGCCCCGCGAAAGGCCCATGGTACGACCACAAGGGATTCTTCGAGCACAAGCTGGCTGAACCGAATGTCTATGACAAAGGCAAAATCAAGTCGGA
>Ga0187819_10001715_pt1 | contig 11358 bp, 14 predicted proteins | sample NC_wetland_sal_i_15_FD_132411 | JGI IMG/M metagenome (GOLD analysis project Ga0187819, IMG submission 132411) | Wetland sediment microbial communities from Neuse River Estuary, North Carolina, USA - SO4_4 | ecosystem: Environmental > Aquatic > Freshwater > Wetlands > Sediment | place: USA... | reverse complement strand
CCATCGTGGCCAGCGCGAGCGGGAGCAGCGCCGCGACGACCGCGCCGAAGGCGATCAGCAGGACCACCAGCGTGATCGGGAAGGACAGCGCCTCGGCCCGGCGCAGGTCACGGAAGATGGTGTCGTTGACCGCCTTGGTGATGGTGGCGTCGCCGGTTTCGGCGATCTGGATCTGCGGATGGGCGGTGGCGGCCGCCTGCACGGCGGCCAGCACCGGCACGACGCGGGTGGCTTCGTCGACGATGTTGCCGGTGAGCTGGAACTGGAGCAGCGCGGCGTGCCGGTTCGCGGAGATCTGGTTGGCGTAGGCCGGGTCGAGCGGCGAGCGGATCTGGGTCACTCGCCCGGTGGCCTGGATCCGGGTCAGCACGTCCCGGATCGCGGCCTGATAGGCAGGCGCGCTGACCTGGAGGCTGCCGCTCTCGAACAGCACGGACTCATTGGCGCGCACCGGAAAGTTCTGGCTCATCATCTGCTGAGCCTGCCCGGTCTGCCCCGATCCCGTTTCCTCGGTGGGCACCTGAAGTGTTCCGACCAGGTGGCCGGTCACCAGCAGGATCACGACGCAGCCGAGCCAGGCGAGGATCGCCGTCCACGGGTGCGTCGCGCTCCACCGGCCAGCGGCCCCGGTCAGGTGTCTCGCACTAGCCATACCGCTAAGCTCTGCCGGGCGCACCACTGGCACTAGGGACGAAGGGCCCGCCAATCATGAACCAACGCCCATGACCGTGGGCGGCCATGCTGACCGACGCTAGGTGATGAAAAGCATTTATGCCGAACGGACAGTGGCTATGGCTCCCGAGACCACGCTTTCAGCCTCCCGTGTGATAACGGCCGAGGGGCTCGACAACCTGTACCGGGTTCTGGTGGCCGAGGGATACCGCGTGATCGGCCCGGCCGTCCAGGACGGTGCCATCGTGCTGCGGGAACTGTCGTCCGCCACGGAGCTTCCCTTCGGCTGGGGCGTCCGGCTCGGCCCGGGCGGGTACCAGTTGCGCCGCCGTGACGACACCGCCGCCTTCGGCCATTCGGCCGGGCCGCAGAGCTGGAAGCGGTTCCTGCATCCGCCGCGGGAACGGCTGTGGTCGGCGGCACGCACCCCTGGCGGCGGCTTCGAGCTGTCCGGCGAGGCCGATGAGGATGAGCCGCCGCGGTATGCCTTTCTTGGCGTCCGGCCCTGTGATCTGCGGGCGATCGCGATCCAGGACCGGGTACTAGCGCAGCCGGGATCGCGGTACGCGGCGCGCCGCGCCCGGCTGTTTATCGTCGCGGTGAACTGCACCGAGCCGGGTGAGACCTGCTTCTGCGCGTCCATGGGCACCGGGCCCGGCGCCGACCAGGGTTATGATCTGGCCCTCACCGAAATCCTGGACGGAGGCGGTCATCGCTTCCTGGCCGACGTCGGCTCGCAGCGCGGCGCCGACGTGCTCGCCGGGGTGCCGAGCGAGCCTGCCGACGAGGCCACCGTCAAGGGGGCGCGGTCCGCCGTTGAGGCGGCCGCGGACCGGATGGGCCGCCAGATGGAGACCGGCGGCCTACGGGAGCTGATGGCGGACAGCCAGCAGGCCGCCCGCTGGGACGACGTGGCCTCACGGTGCCTGACCTGCGGTAACTGCACCATGGCGTGCCCGACGTGTTTCTGCACCGCCATCGAGGACACCACCGACCTGACCGGGGATCACGCCGAGCGCTGGGAGCGCTGGGATTCCTGCTTCGACCTTGACTTTTCCTACCTCCACGGCGGCGGCGTCCGGAAGTCGGCCAAGAGCAGATACCGGCAGTGGCTCACCCACAAGCTCGGCACCTGGCACGACCAGTTCGGCTCGTCCGGCTGTGTCGGCTGCGGCCGGTGCATCGTATGGTGCCCGGTCGGCATCGACCTGACCGAGGAAGTGAAGGCGCTGCGTGCCGAGCGTGACCACCAGGACGAGCCGTGACCCCTCCCCTAGCCCCGATGTGGCCGGCCCGCTACGTGGTGACGGGACGCCACACCGAGACCTACGACACGGTGACGCTGATGCTCCGTCCGGCGGGGGATCCGATCGAACCGCCGCGTCCCGGCCAGTTCACCATGCTGTACGCGTACGGCGTAGGCGAGGTCCCGGTCTCGATCAGCGGCTTCCAGCGCGGCGAGGTCCTGGTGCAGACGATCCGCGCGGTCGGGGCGGTGACGCGGGCCCTGTGCGCCGCGGCCCCGGGCGACATGATCGGCGTGCGCGGGCCGTTCGGCACCGACTGGGGGCTGGGCATCGCCGACGGCCGGGACGTGCTGATCGTGGCGGGCGGCATCGGCCTGGCGCCGCTCCGCCCGGTGGTGCTGACGGCGCTGGGCCAGCGGGCCCGGTATGACCGGGTGGTACTGCTGGTCGGCGCGCGGTCGCCGGAGGACCTGATCTTCACCCGGGAGCTGGAGACATGGAGCCGGCGCGGCGCGGACCTACGGGTGACGGTCGACCACGGCCGGGCCGGCTGGGACGGCCGTGTCGGCCTGGTGACCGGTCTCATCGAGAACGCGATCGAGGATCCAGCGGACACGGCGGCGTTCGTGTGCGGCCCGGAGATCATGATGCGGCTGTCGGCGGACATGCTGGTGCGCTGCGGGGTGAGGGCCACCGACGTCCGGGTCTCGCTGGAGCGCAACATGCGGTGCGGGGCGGCCCTGTGCGGCCACTGCCAGCTGGGCCCGCTGCTGCTGTGCCGCGACGGCCCGGTCGTGAGCTACGCCGAAGCCGCCCCTCTCGTCACGATCAAGGAGCTGTGATGACCAGCGTCAGCCGACCCAAGCTGGCCGTATGGAAGCTGGCCTCCTGCGATGGCTGCCAGCTCACCCTGCTGGACTGCGAGGACGAGCTGCTCGCCCTGGCCGGGGCGGTCGAGATCGCCCACTTCGCCGAGGCGTCCAGCGCCGAGGTCGGAGGGCCCTACGATGTGTCCCTGGTCGAGGGATCGGTGACCACCGAGCGGGATGCCCGCCGCATCGTCGAGATCCGCGCGGCGTCAAAGTTCCTGGTCTGCATCGGGGCCTGCGCCACCGCGGGCGGGATCCAGGCCCTGCGCAATTTCGGTGACATCGCGGAGTTCACCTCGGTCGTGTACGCGCGGCCGGACTACATCGCCACCCTGGCGACCTCCACGCCGGTGGCCGACCACGTCCCGGTCGACTTCGAGCTGCGCGGCTGCCCGATCGACCGGCGTCAGCTGCTCGAACTGCTCACCGCGCTGCTGGCGGGCCGCAAACCCCAGATCCCGTCGCACAGCGTCTGCTACGACTGCAAGCTGCGCGGCACGTCATGCGTCATGGTGTCGCGCGGCGTGCCGTGCCTGGGGCCGGTTACCCAGGCCGGCTGCGGTGCCATCTGCCCCGCTTTCAGCCGCGGCTGCTACGGCTGCTTCGGCCCGGTGGCCAACCCCAACCTGGCCGCCCTGACCGCCCAGCTGCGCCGCCTCGGGATGACCGAGGCGGAGGTGGATCGCGTGTTCGCCACCTTCAACGCCGCGTCCCCTGCCCTGGCCCATACCGACTGACGCTGGCCAGCGGTTCTCAGCGCTGGGTCTGCGGTGTCCTTCAGCTTTCATCCAGGTAACGCCTCGTAGCTTGCTTGCGTGCGGGTACTCGTGGTCGAGGATGAGGTCCGGATGGCCGGGCTGCTCGAACGCGCGCTGCGCGAGGAAGGCCACGCGGTGGACGTCGCCGCGGACGGCCCGGAGGGCCTGTGGCTGGCGACAGAGAACGCGTACGGGGCCATCGTCCTTGATGTCATGCTGCCGGACCTGGACGGATTCCAGCTGTGCCGGCGGCTGCGGGAGTCGGGGAGATGGGTCCCGGTGCTGATGCTGACGGCCAGGGATGCGGTCAGTGACCGGGTACGCGGGCTCGACGCCGGAGCGGACGACTACCTGGTCAAGCCGTTCAGCCTGCTCGAACTGGCCGCGCGGCTGCGGGCGCTGGCCAGGCGGGATGACAGGCCTCGGCCCGTGATCCTGGCCGAGGGCGGCCTCAAGCTGGACCCGGCGGCGAAACGGGCCTGGCGGGACGGCACCGAGCTGCACCTGTCCCCGAAGGAGTTCTCGCTGCTGGAGCTGTTTCTCCGCCATCCTGGGAACGTGCTGACCCGCTCGCAGATCATCGAGGAGGTCTGGGATTTCGCCTACGACGGCGGCTCCAACGTCGTCGACCAGTATGTGAATTACCTGCGCCGGAAGATCGATGCGCCGTTCGGACGGCACGACATCCAGACGCTCAGGGGCATGGGCTACCGGCTGCGCCGCGCGGACGGCGGCTAGCGCCATGCCGCTCCGGCTGCGCCTGGCGGTCGCGTTCGCCGCGGTCGCCGCGGCCCTGTTCGCCCTCGGCGGGTGGGCATTCGCCACCAGGCTGTCATCGGCGCAGCTGAGCACGATCGATTCGCAGTTGACCGTCCAGCTCACGCAGGCCGCGCGTTATCTCCCGCCGGGCAGCGCAACCGGCGCGGCCGCGGCGTCATCCTCTTCGCCGCCCGGCGATTACCTTATCCAGGTCATCGATCCCCGCGGCCAGGTCCGGGGAGCGAGTCCCGACACCGGGACCGTTCCCCTGGTCACCGCGGACCAGCTGTACCAGGCCCGGGACGGCCGGATCTCGGTGACGAAAACGGTGGATGAGGAAGGCATGAGGATTGCCGCCGCGCCGCTGGCCGACCACCCGGGATGGGTCGCGGTCGCGGGCGAATCACTCGGAACGTACCAGTCCACCCAGGCTCAGGTGGTGCGTGAGCTTGCCGTGGGCGGCGTCGGCTTCGTCGCCGTAGCGGGTCTGGGTGCCTACGGGCTGGCCCGCGCCACCCTCTCCCCGGTCGAACGGCTGAGACGGCAGGTAGCCGCGATATCCGGGCGCGGAGAGGCGTCGAGCATCGAGGTGCCGTCCACCGGGGACGAGATCGCCGCCCTGGCCGGCACGATGAACGAGCTGCTCGGCAGGCTGCAGGCCGCCCTGGCCAGGCAGCGTGCCTTCACCGCCGATGCCAGCCACGAGCTGCGCACCCCCCTGGCGGTGCTCCGCGGGGAACTCGAGCTCGCGACGCGGCCGGGCCGCACCCGCGAGGACCTGGCCAGCGCCGTGCGCAATGCCGCGGCCGAAGCCGAGCGGCTGACCCGGCTCACCGAGGATCTCCTGCTGCTGGCCAGGAACGACGAGGACCGGCTCAGCCTGCGGCTGGGGCGTACGGACGTCAGGCGGCTGCTCGAGTCCGGCGCCGAGCACGCTGCGTCCCGCCTGGCCGCGGCCGGCGTCACCTGCCGTGTCGATGCCGAGCCCGGACTGTCCGCCCGCCTCGACGCGGACCGGATCCGCCAGGCCATCGACAACCTCGTCGACAACGGGCTGCGGTTCGCTCCCGGCGGCTCGGTCATCGTGCTGGCCGCCCGGGCGGACGGGACCGACTTGGAGATCGAGGTCCGCGATGACGGACCCGGGTTCCCGGCCGGCTTCCTGCCGTACGCATTCGAGCGTTTCCGCCGCCCGGGCTCCGGTCGATCGCGTGGTGACGGAGGGGCCGGCCTGGGCCTGGCCATCGTCCGGGCCATCGTGGCCGCACACGGCGGAGTCGCGACGGCCGGTAACCGGGCGGACGGCGGAGCCGTGATCAGGCTGCACCTGCCGGGCACTGTTCACCGGTCCTGACCGCGAAGCGGGCAGATGTGAAGGCTCTCATCTAGCTCTCACGGTCAGTTCATCATCGGTTCGGCACCCTCGAATCGCAGGCCGTTGAGGAAGGGAAACGACATGAACACGGACCGCGGCCAGAATGAGGGGCGGGTGCCGTTGCGGGAACTCGGCGACGCCGACCCGCCTGGGCGGACCCGAGGCCGTCGCGACAGCTTCCGGAAAGCCCGGCGGATGTCCAACTGGACAGCCGCGGCGCTGATGGTTGGCACGGGGGCGGCCGCAGTGGCCCTGGCCCACCAGTCATTCCCGGCAGCGGCGCCAGCCGCGGGGGCGGCCGGGCAGACCGGCGGGACAGCGACCCCAGCGGGCAGGACAGGAGCGAACCCGCAGGGAACCAGCGGCCCGTCGGTGACGCACTCGGTCGCCACCACCACCGCCTCCGGCGTGACCGTGACTACCACGACGCGCACGGTCAACGGCAAGACCGTGGTCACCCAGGTCCGGCACGCCCCGGCCAGCGCGGACAACTGATGAGGGCCATAGCGCCGACGCTGACCTGCGCAGCGCCGTGGCGCCGGGTAGCGACCGGCGATGATGTCGTCGCCGTGGCCGAGCGCGCCGCGCTGGGCACAACTGCCCGGGTCGCGGTGTGGCCGCCGGCGAGCCTAGGCGTGGCGTGTGCCGCGGTGGATGACGTGCTGGCCGCACTGGATCAGCAGGCCAGCCGGTTCCGCGAGGATTCGGAGCTGAGCTGGCTGCACGCGGCCGGGGGCGGGATCTTCATGATCAGCGACGGCCTCGCGGAGGCCGTCGGGGTGGCGCTGGCCGCGGCGCGGTGGACCGGAGGGCGCACGGATCCGACAGTCTGCGACGCGCTCATCTCGCTCGGTTACGACCGCGACTTCGCCGCCATCGAGCAGCAGCGCGACGAGCCCCCACCCGCGCCCGCCCCCGCGCCAGGATGGCACCTGGTGCGGCTCGACGGCCCGCTGCTCCGGCTTCCGCCCGGCGTCCGGCTGGATCTCGGCGCCACCGCCAAGGGCGTCGGCTCTGACCGGGCCGTGCGCGCGGTCATGTCCGCGACCGGGCAGGCGGGCGGCGTCCTGGTCAGCCTCGGCGGCGACATTGCCGTCGCAGGGACGCCGCCGCGGGCAGGCTGGCCGGTCACCGTGGCCGAGGCTCCCTATCACGCCGGCCCGCCCCAGCCTTAGCTTGTCCGGCTGACCGGCGGGGCGGTCGCGACCTCATCGGTCACCTGCCGCCAGTGGCGGCGCGGCGGGACGACGCTGCATCACATCGTGGACCCGTGCACCGGGCGGCCCGCCGACGGGCCGTGGCGCACGGTGAGCGTGGCCGCGGCGACCTGTGCCGACGCGAACGCGGCGGCGACCGCGGCGATCGTCGCGGGCTGGCGGGCGGTGTCCTGGCTGACCAGGGAGGGCCTCCCGGCCCGGCTGGTCGGCCACAACGGGGAGGTTCGCCGTCTCGGCGGCTGGCCTGCCGTCAGCGGGTCGCCCATACCGGTTGTGCCGGGCACTCATGTGTACGCGGGAGCGCGGCGCTCCGGAGGGGCACGATGAGCGCGGCCGCTTCCTTCAGCGGACCACAGGCCTTGTGGTTCGTCTCGCGCGCCAGCGGGCTGGCGCTGCTCGTTGTGTTCAGCGCCGTCGTGGTGCTCGGCGTCGCGGCACGGCTCGGTTCGGCACCTAAACGCTGGTCCCGGCTGGCGCTCGGTGAGGTGCACCGGACGCTGGCGCTGTTCTCGGTCTCCTTTCTCGGGCTGCATGTGGCGACCGCGATCAGCGATCCCTACGTCACGATCGGCTGGGCGGCGACGGTGCTGCCGTTCGCGTCCCCGTACCGGACGGCCGCGATCGGTCTGGGCGCCCTGGCGGTGGATATCGCCGGCGCGGTCCTGATCACGAGCCTGGTGCGGCAACGGCTGGGCTTCCGGGGATGGCGCGTCGTGCACTGGCTGGCGTACCTGGCCTGGCCGGCCGCGTTCGCGCACTCGATCACGGCCGGCAACGACCTGCGGATCTGGTGGGCCGCACTCGTCGAGGAGGGCTGTGCCGCCGCGGTCGCGACCGCTATGGCCGCCCGGCTTCTGTTCTGGTGGCGGGGTCCCGACCCTGAGCAACCGAGCCAGCCAGACCGGTCTGTCCCGACGGAAAGGATGCTCGTGTGAGGGGAAGCGCCGGCCCTTCCTCCTGCGTCGCCGTGCCGGGTGCCGTCCGGTTGCCCGGCGCACTGCCGCGCTTGCTGCCCTCCGCCGAAGCCGCAGGCCCGGTCAGCCTGGCCGGGCATCTCGCCCGGTATGGACCGCCGCCGGCGCGTCTCGGCCGGCCGCACCGGGAGTCCCTGATGGCGGAGGTCGAGCGGGCCGGGCTTACCGGCCGGGGCGGCGCCGGCTACCCGACCGCACGCAAGCTCGCCGCGGTAGCGGCGGGGCACGGCCCGGTGGTGGTGGCGAACGGCACGGAGGGCGAGCCTGCCAGCGCAAAGGACAAGGCGCTGATGACCCGGTCTCCGCACCTTGTCCTCGACGGCGCGGTCCTCGCGGCGGAGATGGTCGGCGCCCGGGAAGCCGTGATCGTCGTGCACCCCGCCGCCCGCGCCATCATCGGCGAGGCGGTGGCCGAGCGGGCCCGCGTACGCTTCGACCGGGTCCGGATGAAGGTCCGCACGGCGGCGGACCGGTTCGTGGCCGGCGAGGCGAGCGCCGTCGTGCACTGGATCGAGCGGGGCGTCCCCGCGCCCAGAGCCTCGCCGCCGCGAGTCTCCGAGCGAGGCCTGCGCGGGGCGCCGACGTTGGTACAGAATGTCGAGACGCTCGCGCATCTCGCGCTTATCGCCCGCTACGGCGCGGCCTGGTTCCGCTCCGTCGGTACGCCGGACGAACCCGGCTCGATGCTGGTCACGGTGCTGGGCGCGGTGCGTGAACCCGTCTGTGCCGAGATCGCGATCGGCACTCCCATCGGGCAGGCGCTCGAGGCGGCCGGCGGCCGGTCGGCGCCGCTGCAGGCACTGCTGCTCGGCGGGTACTTCGGCGACTGGGTGAGTGCGGCCGTGGCCATGGACCGGCCGTTCTCGTCAGCGGGGCTCGCGGACCTCGGCGCCGGGCCCGGAGCCGGCGTGATCGCGGCACTGCCCGCAGGTGCCTGCGGGCTCAAGGAGACCGCCCGGGTGGTTCGCTACCTGGCCGGCGAGTCCGCCGGCCAATGCGGCCCCTGCCGGTTCGGCCTCGATGCGATCGCCGGCCAGGTCGAGCGGCTCGCTCACGGCCGCGGCGCCGATCCCGGCCTGCTGCAACGGTGGCTTGGCCAGGTCGACGGCCGCGGCGGCTGCGCTCATCCCACCGGCGTCGTCCGCCTGATCCGCAGCTCCCTGCGGATCTTCGACGCCGAGCTGAGGCAGCACGCGATGGGCTGGTGCTGCGGGACGGCCAGCGTCCTGCCGGTTCCGCCGGGGCGGAGCCGATGACCGCCGGAACCGGCCAGGCCGCCGTCCGGCTCAGGGTTGACCTCATCGCCTGCGACGGCCGGGGCCTGTGCGCCGAGGCGCTGCCCGAGCTGATCACGCTCGACGACTGGGGCTTCCCGATCTTCGCCGACCGGGCCGTACCGCCCCGGCTGCTGGCCGACGCGCGCGAGACCGCCCGCGCCTGTCCCAAGCTCGCGCTCTGGCTCGACCGCGGTCAGCCAGCCCGCCGAGCGGATGGTCCCGCTGCCCAGTGAGCTGGTACCGCCGGCCCGTTCGGACTATTGATTGATCTGCGGGCCTCAGCTGCGGTGGCCGCTCCACAGCGGGCCGGTCACCCGCCACGCGGCGTCCCAGGCGCGCAGCCGCCGGCGGTCCAGGGCGCGCCGGGCCAGCGCACTCGATCCCAGCAGCAGCAGGCCCGTGACCAGGCAGGTCGTGACGGCGGCGATGCACACGTCGCCGGCGATCACCCGGTGGCCGGGCGGCGGGCCGGTGACCGCGCCGGAGGCGTCGACCCAGACCTGAACGCTGCTCCCGGCGCGAGTTCCGGCCGGGGCCAGGACCTGCCCGGACCGGGCCGGCTGGCCGGGGGGCTGCCAGCGGGCCAGCACCAGGGCCATCTGGATCGAGGTATACGGATCAGGGACCCCGGTCGGCGCGGCCTGGCGGAGCAGGACGGCGGTGACCTGGCGATCTGCCGCCTGCTGCGCGTGAGCCTGGCGCAGTGCCAGGTGATCGACCTGCCGGCTGACGGCCAGGGTGACGATGGGCACGGCCACCAGGAGCAGGATCAGCGTGGCCAGCCGGATCGCGGCCTCGACCCGGTCCGTCCGGCGGCGCAGCGGATTGCGGTCGAAGCCGAGCCGGCGGGCGCAGCGCGCCAGGCGCGTTCCGTCGTAGCAACTCATCGCGTGCTCCTTCGGGATGGGTTACAGGACAGCGTTCTCCGGCCGCTTGGCGGTAGGGACCAAGGGCACCAGGACTGGGAAATTCGGCGCCGAGGTCACGCAGCACGCGACCAGATGAAGGACGCATCATGATCGCCCTCGAGCGCGTCGCGGCGGCGGTGCGGAACGAGGGCCGGTCCGGGCCAGGAGGAACCGCCGCCCGGCTGGCCAGCTCACCGGTTTTCGGCATGTGACAAAGGTCCTCACAGGCAGGACGTCCGGCGGTAACCCCGAACTGGGGCGCGGAGCAATGCTTGGCTTGTCAGCTCGTTGACGGGAGTACTGTCATGGCTCGCACTGATGTTCACCTTGATGCCATGCTCCGGCACCTGGGTGCAGCCTATTACGACTCCCTGCACGGCAGGGCGGCACGCTCCGATGTGACCCGGGCACTCGAGGCGGTCGAGGAGCAGATCAAGGCCCGGCACCGGCAGGCGCCCGGCGGGGCCACGGCCTCGGTGGGGGTAGGCCGGATGCGGCTGGCTGACGGCCAGCCGCCCGCGGTCCGCCATATCCCGCGGGTCAGGGACGTCATGACGAAAAAGGTCGTGACGGTGGACCGCCTCACCCCGTTCAGCGAGATCGTCCGCCTGCTCACCGAGCACCGGATCAGCGGCGTGCCCGTGCTCATGATGGGCCGGCACGTGGCCGGAGTGGTGTCCGAGGCCGACCTGCTGAAACTGGAAGACGAAGAGGTCCGCCGCACCCGGGTGGAGGCGCAGGCCGCCGCCGGCCACTGGCGCCGGCCGCACAAGCCGGACTGGGGGCTAACGGCCGGCGCGCTGATGACCGCGCCCGCGGTGACCATCCATCCGGACGCGACGATCCCCAGGGCGGCCAGGGTCATGACCACCCATCGCGTCCGGCGGCTGCCCGTCATCGGCCAGGAGGGCCGGCTGACCGGCATCGTCACCCGGCGTGACCTGCTGAGCGTCTTCCTGCGGCCGGACGACGAGGTCGCCGAGCGCACCCGGGTGCTGCTCGATGACCTGCTGCCCGCGGATCCGGGCAGCATCACGGCGACCGTTCGCGATGGCGTCGTCATCCTCACCGGCCACCCGGAAGCGCCGGAGGACCGGAACCTCATCTCCATGGTGATCCGGCTGATCTGGGACGTGGACGGGGTGATAGACGTCTCCAACCGGCTCGGTGAACGCGCCGCCGAGGGCGCGGCCGAGGGCGCGGCCGAGCCGCAGGCGGTGGCCGAGCAGCCTGCCGCTGATCAGCAGGCCTGAACGAGCCGTCCGGTCACCGGCTCACGCCGAGTCCGGCCGGCCGGACCTG
>Ga0187819_10001714_pt1 | contig 11363 bp, 11 predicted proteins | sample NC_wetland_sal_i_15_FD_132411 | JGI IMG/M metagenome (GOLD analysis project Ga0187819, IMG submission 132411) | Wetland sediment microbial communities from Neuse River Estuary, North Carolina, USA - SO4_4 | ecosystem: Environmental > Aquatic > Freshwater > Wetlands > Sediment | place: USA... | reverse complement strand
CGTGCATGATGCGATGGGATCGCAAAACCCCGCCGGGTCGAAACTGCAAACTCAGCGGGGTCGAGTAACCAAGACTCGATTCGACTTTACACCTTCCGAGCTTGGAACCCAACATTTATGCGGGAATTAGGGTACCAGGGCGGTACCATCAGGCCGTGGATCTTCTGGTCAACATCCTGGCATTCCAACAACTCACTATCGAGGGCCCTCGTTTGGACGCTGGTGAGCTTCGCAGAATTGCAACTTGGGCAGCGCGACGTTGAATCGGCCATGAGCCATGCTACCAAAGCAGAATCAGCACGGGCGAGATCGGGAGTTCATTTTCGAGAACCGCCCATGGTCTCGCGTTCAAGGTAATCGACAATCATTGGCGTGAGTCGGGCTAAGTCTGGAGGAAAGCGCATTGATAGGAGCAACATGTCAGGGATATCGACCGTTAGCGCATCACTATTGGTTCTCGTCTCACGAGGATCGCTAATAAGGATCGCGACTCCTGCGATTGGAAGGTCACTTTTTTTCAGCCACGTTTGGGATGTACCCAACCCCTCCGTCTGGGCTGGAGTAACATACTCAACGATTTTGCTGCTTTTGTAAGTCAGGCGGTCTTTGGGAAATGGGCCAGAGGGGATTCGGATATCCAACCCTTCCAAGATCGGCTTAGCGATTGCTCTGTAAGCCGGAAAGACTCGTGCAATGATCTCGGCAACGCCATACCTTCCAGAAGTCCCGCCATCCATGTGGTAAACCTCAATAGCTGGCCCTTCAAGACCCTTCCACCCGGACGGGCTTGACTCAATGGGCTTAGGACTCAAAAACAGGACCGCCCCACTGGACCCAGAAGCTCCCTCGCAATTCCAACCACGCGGCGCGAGCAGACCAATACGATCTCCAGATTTGTAGTAAGCAAGCATCTGGGCATCTTTGGGGCTTGTCGCGACAGTTCGACTTGTGCCTTTTGGCGGCTCCAGTCTCTCGGTTTGGCCGTGTGATTCGCAGCCGACGAATGGGACGGTCACTACCTGTTGCGGGTTCTCGGTACTACTTCTGGCTTGCGCAAAAATCGGAGGTAGCCAGCAGAGGGCTAGGATTGCTGCCCCTGTGCCAAGTAATAACCTGCTTGCCGAGCGAAAACGGGAAACCATTTCGATGGCCTAATCTTATCAAGCGGTGGCCTGCGGTTCACGGAGAGACGTACCGCCTCTAATAGTTCCTTGTTCCTTGCCTCGATAGGTAGGACTTCTAGTGGACGGGCTTGGAACCGTAGCGCCGCTGCAGAGGCTGAGAGGCCGAACCTGAAAAAAATGAAACGAAGGGAAGTGCGAGGCATCTTTTTATCGCCCAACGGAACGGGCAAGATACTAATGCTTGCTTACGCAGTCCTCTTGATCATCCTGATTCTCGCTTTCGGCGGTCTTTGGCGGCGCTGACTGAAAGGACAGGTTCCTTTCTCGTAACCCCGATAGGGTAAGACTAGTGAACTCTGCGTCACGCCCGCTCCCCTGTAGCTAATTTTCAAGGGTTGCTACGAGCAGCCGAGCCGAGATTGCTTCATCGCTTGGATCGTTCTGGAAGTGAGTTCGATGCCGTAACTGGGTTCGTCCGCTCCCGGATATCCCGTGTAAACGCGAGCAGGTCTTGCCCGTGGAAGAGGACGTGATGCAAACCGGGTCCAGCGAGATCACCTGACGTGTCGATCATCGAACCAGCGGGAATGGTGACGAAACAATGATCCTCGGGCTGTGTAGCAACGGCCAGAATCTCGGACGTAACACGAAGATGGACTGCGATTGCCATGGCGAGGGAGACTCCTTAAGAAAGCTTCATGAGTCCTCAGGGTACCACTTCAAACGACAGTGCGAACGGTATTTGTGCTGGTGTTGTTAACGATTCGGGCGTAACTTCGCGTACTACAATCTGTGCAGGATTCACGGATCATTGAGGATCACACCAGCGATGGCAGCAGGAGTTACTGATCACATCTGGCGACTAGAGGAACTGATCAATGATTAACCATTGGCCAACAGAAATGCGTCTTCTCGTCTCTGCGTTCCTGACGCTAACTGTTGCGGCCTATTTCTTCGCGACGACTAAAGGCAGGCTAGGGCGTATTGTTGGGATAGTTCTGTTACTTGCGGCGCTTTTCTTGGTCTTTTCTTCAGTTGATATCCACCTGCACAACCGGCCATCTCCCCGCTAAGACCCCACTACCCCCACTACCCCTTGGTGCAGCAGCGCTAGAATAGTGGTCAAATGCAGCACTTTGGCTTCCCCGAACTGATCCTCTTCGGCACCGTAGCGGCTCTTCTGCTCTGGTGGAGCAAAATTCCGCTGGTGGCGTCGGGACTAATAGCCGCATTGGAAAATTTTCGACGTGGTGGCCCTGGTTCTCCCTCCCATCCGATACCGGCCAACGATTCAAAAATCCTGAACCGAAGGAACCGCAAATCGTCGGACGACAAACCGGCGATCTAATCGCGCTGCCGAACGAAGTTTACCGTGCTGGATTGAGAAGCGATAGGCGGTCATGTACGGCTTGCAGGTCTTCGACGCCGAGACTCTGGAGGTACTTCTCCGTCGTCGTCACGCTTGAGTGTCCGAGGATGCGCGAGAGGTAGAACAAGTTTCCTCCGGCCCTGAGGTAGCTCACCGCGAAGGTATGCCGGAAAGTGTGGAAGCTCACTCGAACGCCTATTATGTGCAACCTTTCGCCAAGCCGTTTCAACCCTCGCAGTGTGTTCCGCTGATACAGTCTACGTCCTTGTAGTGTTGGAAAGACCAGACTGAATTTGTGACGTGACAACCAACGGTGCAGAACCCGGCGAAGCTCAAACGACATTGGCACGATGCGGTGCTTTTCCCCCTTTCCTTTCACCTTCACGAGCAGGTTTTCCATGTCGATTTGTTCTCGCGTCAACTGAAGGGCCTCTTCGATCCGTAGGCCGCAATCCAGTAGCAAAGCTACAAGGGCATGAAGACGGTACTCCGAAAAAAGTCGCGGCTTCCATTTCAGAAACGCATCGACCTGAGCACGGTTGAACGTTGCGAGAACTTTTTTCTCCGTCTTCAACGGCGGAATGCGTAAAACTTCGTTCGCGTAGCCTTCTTCATGCAGCCATCGCAGGTAGGCGTTGACGGCTCGACAATACGTGTTGCACGAAACCGCCGATACGCCGCTATCTCTTAGAGCCACGACGAACGCGGTTAGGCTTTGCTTCGAGTACTCGTCCGAAGGATGGAAACGTTGAAATGCCGCGAAGCTACCTTCATACCACTCCACCGTTTTCGGCGTGACGTTCTTGAGGTAGCGCCGCGATTTGATGAAATCGTCGAACTTGTGCACAGTGGGTCATTTTTTGCTTCAGATAGATTACAGCAAGAAGGTCTAAACAGTTGAACCCGAAGGGGATGGTGGGCGGTCGCGGGCTCGAACCGCGGACCTCCTGCTTGTAAGGCAGGCGCTCTAACCGGCTGAGCTAACCGCCCGATTGCGCAACTTCATTCTACCCGAACATCCGCCCGCGCACCGCCCGGCCTTAGATGCAATACTACAATCTTAAGCATGTCTGTCGTGGTGGTTGGTTCCGTCGCTTATGACGGAGTGGAGACTCCGCATGGCAAGGTCGAGCGCATGCTCGGGGGCGCGTGCACTTACATCGCGCTGGCTTCCAGTTACTTCGCCAAAACCCAGCTCGTCGGCGTGGTCGGGGACGATTTCGCGCACGAAGACGAACAATTCCTGGCTGGTCACGGGATCGACCTGGAGGGCCTGGAGCGCGTCCCGGGCAAAACATTCTACTGGGCCGGCGTTTATTCCAACGACATGAACGACCGCACTACCTTGCGCACCGACCTCAACGTGTTCGCCGATTTCGCCCCAAAGCTCCCAGCCAGCTACCGCGAGTCGCCCTACCTGATCCTCGGCAACATTCAGCCGTCGCTCCAGCGCAGCGTGCGCGCGCAGATGAACGGCCTGCGCCTGGCCGGCGGCGACACCATGAACTACTGGATCCGCGATTATCGCGACGAGCTGCTCGGCACCATTCGCGAGTGGGATTTTCTGCTCATCAACGACGCCGAAGCGCGCATGCTCTCGGGCGAATACAATTTGAAGCGCGCCGCGGCCAACATCCTCGACATGGGTCCGCACACCCTCGTGATTAAGCGCGGCGAATACGGCGCCATCCTGTTCCACCGTCAATGGCACTTCATCGTTCCCGGCTATCTGCTAGAAGAGGTTTTCGATCCCACCGGGGCGGGGGACTGCTTCGCCGGTGGATTCATCGGCTATCTGGCCGAGAAGGGTTTCGACCTCAAGAACGGCCATATCGACGCGAAGGAACTCAGCCGCGCCGTCATCTATGGCTCGGTGCTGGGCAGCTTCTGCTGCGAGAAATTCGGCGTGGAACGTTTCCGCACGCTGACCCGCGCCGAGATCAATGAGCGTTTCCAGGAGTTCCGGGCCTTCACCGAGTTTTGAAAAACGCGCGGCTCGAAATCGCTCTGGTACTGACGGGTCTGATTGTTCTGAGCGCCGCCGCTACAGCGCTGGTCCTGCATTTTGGATGGACGTTGTATTATGGCGATGCGGAAGCGCACCTGAACATCGCGCGCCGCATCTTGGACACTCGCACGCGCGACTATGACCAGTTGGGCACCGTGTGGCTGCCCCTCCCGCACCTGCTTACGCTGGCGCTGGTTTGGAACGATCGGCTGTGGCGCAGCGGCCTGGCGGGCGCGATCCCCGCGTCAGCCTGTTTTGTTGCTGCCGGCGCGTTCCTCTTCGCCGCCATGCGGCGCGCCACGCAATCCTCGGCGGCGGCGCTGGCTTCGCTCGGGATATTCGCTTTGAACCCGAACCTGCTGTATCTGCAGTCGACCCCGATGACCGAACCGGTTTCGCTCGCCGGTTTGATGGCCTTGCTGTACTTCAGCATCCGTTTCCGCGAGACGCAATCTCTCGGCGCGGTTGCCGGCGCCGGTTTGGCGAGCCTGGCGGCATCGCTCGCCCGCTATGAAGGCTGGTTCGTAATCCCGTTTGCCGCTTGCTATTTCTTGATGGCGGCGCGGCGGCATAAAATCGCGGCCGTTCTGACGTTCACCGGCATCGCCGCGCTTGGTCCCCTATACTGGCTCGCTCACAACTGGTTCGTCTACAGCAACGCGCTGGAGTTCTTCAACGGCACTTACTCGGCCCAGAGCATCTACCGGCAGACGCTCGCTCAGAACACGACCCTTTATCCGGGCGATCACGATTGGCGCAAAGCCTGGCTGTTCTTTCGCACCGCGGCACGCTTGTGCGCAGGTTGGGGCGCGGTGGCCGTGGCAGCCGGCGGATTGATCGCCGCCGTTTGGAAACGCATCTTCTGGCCAATCCTTTTCACGGCGCTGCTTCCAGTCTTCTATCTTTGGAGCATGCACTCGGGCGGAACGCCTGTTTATGTTCCCCAGTTGTGGTTCGGGAGTTACTACAACACGCGATACGGCCTGGCCGCGCTGCCCCTTCTCGCCATCGCCGGAGGCAGCCTGATTCTGGCGGTTCGCAACAACCTGCGGCCGTATCTCGCAGCCGCGACGGTTGCGGTTGCCGTCTTGCCCTGGCTGATTCACCCGCGCCCGGACAATTGGATCTGCTGGAAGGAATCGCAAGTCAATTCCGAAGCGCGCCGCGCCTGGACTAAGGACGTTTCGACTTTTCTAGCTACCCATTACCAGCGCGGCCAGGGAATCTTCACCAGCTTCGGCGACCTGACCGGCATCTTCCGTGAAGCCGGAATCCCACTGCGAGACACGCTGCATCAGGGCAACGTGCTGGAGTGGCTCTCCGCCACCCGGCGTCCGGATCTGTTCCTGCGGCAGCGCTGGGCCGTTGCAATCGCGGGAGACGAAGTTGCCACCGCGGTGGAACAGGCCACGCGCACGTCCGGGCCACGCTATCATCTGGTACGAAGCATCCAGGTCCCGCATGCGCCGGTTATCGAAATCTACAAGCGGGATGATACATGACCATTCCTTTCACCAAAGCGCACGGTGCTGGAAATGATTTTCTGCTGAGCTGGAGCGATCGTGTCCCGGCTGGCGACCTTCCAGAAATGGCGCGCGCCATATGCGATCGGCACACCGGCATCGGCGCCGATGGTTGGATTCTGCTGCGCGATTCCAGTATTCGTTTGTTTAACGCCGACGGCAGCGAGGCCGAGATGTCGGGCAACGGGACGCGCTGCGCCGCCGCGCTCCTGATTGACTCGGGGCGCGTGCCCGCCGAAGTCACCATTCTCACCGGCGCAGGGCCCAAACACTTGCGGCTGCTCGAGCGCCACGGCCGGCGTTTCCTGTTTGAAATGGACATGGGCCAGCCGTCTTTCCTAGAAAGCCAGATCCATTTCCCGCTGCCGCTTCGCAACGGCCCCTGCGAGGTGACCATTTTGGATGTCGGCAATCCGCAATGCGCGGTGTTCGTGAAAGATTTTCCGGACGATTGGGTGGCGCTGGGCGCCGAGATCGAAGCGCACCCGCAATTTCCCAAACACACCAATGTTTCTTTCGTTCGAAGTGTGGACGAGCACACCATCGAAGCCCGCTTCTACGAGCGCGGCGCCGGCGTGACGCTGAGTTCGGGCACCGGTTCCACGGGTGCGGCGGTGGCGGCAATTCTGCGCCAGCTCGCCACCAGTCCAGTGGATGTGCGGACGCCGGCCGGCGAAACGCTGCGGCTCCGCTGGGACGACTCAGTCTTCCTGACGGGTCCGGCGGAACTTGTCGCCACCGGGGAATTCTTCGTGCCGGGTTCTTAGACCAGGCTGCCGGAATTAGAAATACGGTTTGATGGCCGCGAATTCGTTCTCGAATCGTGTCATCATCACAGGCAAGCGATCGCCGAGTTTGAGCGGATCGGGGAAGCCGGGCGCCGCGAGATCGACCGAATCGAAAACCGTGAAGCAAGTTCCAACCCGCTCCAGGTACTGGTCGGCCACATTCATGATGCGGCTGAGCACGACGCGTCCGCGCTTGGCGGCCGGGTCCCGCTCCGGTGTCTCATGAAACCGGACCGCGTCCTGAATCTGCTTCGGCAGGTTCCAAATCGCCAACGCATCGGCCGACAGAGCCGCGTGGGAAATTCCTAGCACCTCAAGTTCGTATTCAGCCGCCCATTTCGCGCCTCGCCGGCACAGCAGGGAAATTTGCTTAAATTCCTCCGGGCAGCCCAGGGCCACCAGCAATTCGCCGAGGTCATGAAACAGCCCGGCCGCGAAAGCGCCCTCGGCGTAGTCCACGGACAGATTTTGCGCCAGCAGATCCGCCAAAATCGCGGCGCCCGCCGAACGAAGATTGAAATCTCTCATCGACCAGCCATAAGGAGTCCGCACCTGCTTCCACATGCGCGCTACCGACATGCTAAGGGTGGCGTTGCGAACCTTATTGACACCCAGCAGCGAGACTGCGCGCCGGACCGAGTTCACAGTGCCGCGCATTCCGTACAGCGCCGAGTTCACCAGCTTCAGAATGTTGCCGGCCATGACCGTGTCCTTCTCAATCAAATCCGCCACTTTCGCAAACGAAACATCTTCGCTCGCCAAGCTGGCCATGAGCCGGTTCAAAATGGGTGAGAACGGTGGCAGCTCTCCCAAAACGCGCAGCGCCCGCTCGCGAACCGGCAGCAGTGTCGCATGTGCTGTCACAACCGTCTTATCGGCCTTTCGCGCTCAGCCTTGAATCCACCGGCCTTGGCCTGGCCCGCTCTTGTACTATGGGACTGCACGATGCCCGCCGCCATTTCCGTCCACAATCTGCGAAAAATGTACGGATCTAAGGCCGCTGTCGATGGCTTGGACCTGGAGGTCCCGCGCGGCTGCTTCTTCGGCTTTCTGGGTCCCAACGGCGCTGGCAAGACCACCACCATTCGCATGTTGATGGGCTTGGCGCCGCCCACTTCCGGCAGCATCGAGCTGCTCGGCCTGGCGATGCCCGAGCACGTGCTGGAGGTCAAGGGCAAAATCGGGCTCGTTCCGGACGAATCGCTGCTGTTCGATCATCTTACCGGTTACGAGTTCACCGAATTCGTCGGACGCATGTACGGCCTGGAACGGCCCGTGGCGCGCGAGCGGGCGCGCGAGCTGCTGGAGCTTTTCGAATTGGACTCCGAACCGCGCAAGCTGATCGGCGATTACTCCAAGGGCATGCGCAAACGCGTTGCCATGGCCGCCGCGCTGATTCATCGCCCGGAGCTGTTCCTTTTGGACGAACCCTTCGAAGGCGTGGACGCGGTGGGCGCGCGCCTGATGAAGGAAATCCTGCTGGAGCAAGTCCGCCATGGCGCCACCATGTTCCTTACTTCGCACGTGCTCGAAGTAGTGGAGCGGCTGTGCGACCGCGTCGCCATCATTCAGCAAGGCCGGCTGGTTCTGTCCGGCGCCATGGCCGAGCTGCGCAGCGGTTCGGAAACGCTGGAGGATGTTTTCGTTCGCGTGGTGGGCGCCGAACGCCCCGCCGAGACCCTCGATTGGCTCTAGCAATGGACTGGCTCTGATATGATCAGCCGTCAAACCCGCGCCATCGTCTGGGCGCAGTGGTGCTCCACGCGCAACCGCTTCTTCCGCGCCAATCGCGCCGGTACGGCGTTCACCACTGTACTGGGCGTAATCTGGTACGGCGCGTTCTGCTATCTGGCCGTAATGGTTGCGTTCCTGCTATCAAACCCCGATGAACCCGCGTCTCTCCGCAATGCTTTGCCGGCCGCGTTCTTGATCTGCTTCCTCTACTGGCAGTTGATTCCGGTGCTCAGCGCGTCCATGGGATCTTCTCTGGACATCCGCAAGCTGCTGGTCTATCCGGTTCAGCGCCGCGATCTGTTCCGTCTCGAAGTGGTGCTGCGAACCTCCACCAGCGTGGAAATGTTGCTGCTGTTGGCGGGGGCGGGAATCGGGTTGCTGCTGAATCCCAGGGTTCCGCGCTGGGCGCCGCTGGCGCTGCTGCCCTTCGTAGCGTTCAATCTGCTTTGCTCCGCCGGTGTGCGCGACCTGCTGGTTCGCCTGCTGGCGCGCAAGCGGGTCCGGGAGATCGTGGTTTTCCTGCTGGTCCTTGCGGCTGCGTTGCCGCAAGCCTTGTTGTTGACGGGCGGTTCGCGCGGGCGTGTGCGCCAGTTCTTCTCGAGCGAGTCTTCAGCGGCTTGGCCCTGGACCGCTACGGCTCGCTTGGCGGAAGGAGAATTCTCCTGGCTCAGCGTCTCTGCGCTCTTCGCCTGGCTGGCCGCGGCCTATGTGTTTGGCCGATGGCAATTCGAGCGCGGCCTCAGCTTCGATTTGAGCGAGGCCACCGCGCGCAGCGCCCCGTCCGCCCGCGCCGCCAGCCGCCTGGAGTGGTGGTTTGCTCTTCCCAACATGCTGCTGCGCGACCCGCTGGCCGCTTTGGTCGAAAAAGAGCTGCGATTCTTGGCGCGCACGCCTCGTTTCCGCCTGGTCTTTATGATGGGCTTTTCCTTCGGGCTTTTGATCTGGCTGCCCATGACGTTCGGATCGCGAGCGGCGGGCCACTCCCTGCTGGCCGACAATTATCTTACGGCCATCAGCGTGTACGCCCTGCTCATTTTGAGCGATGTTTTGTTCTGGAACTGCTTTGGGTTCGATCGCGGCGCCATACAGGTTTACTATCTCGCGCCCGTGAAAATGTCCCTGATCCTCGCAGGCAAGAATCTGGCGGCGGTTCTATTTGTCGTGCTGGATGTCGCCGCTATTGCGCTGGTATGCACCTTGCTCCGATTACCTTTCTCAGGGCTTCAGATTCTGGAGGCGATTTCAGTCACCTCGGTCGTCACGCTTTTCATTCTCTCCATCGGCAATCTGAGTTCCTTCTACAATCCGCGGGCGGTGGACCCTGAGAAATCGTTCCGAAGCGGCGCGAGCGCGCGGGCGCAAGCCATGCTCACGCTGGCCTTTCCCGTGGCGCTGCTTCCGGTGGCCTTGGCTTATTTGGCTCGCTACGCGTTCGACTCCGAATGGGCCCTGTTCGGGACGCTGGCGGGCGGCGCTGTATTGGGCGCCATTGTTTACGCCTATTCCATGGGGTCCGCCGTACGCGCCTCCGAGGAGCGCAAAGAGACCATCATCGCCTCGCTGAGCCGCGGCGAAGGGCCCGTCGCAAGCTGATGGAACATGGAGCGGCATGCAAGTTCTGCCAGGTCATCGCGCATGATGTGGCGAGCTACATCGTTTTTGAAGACGACGTCTCGCTCGCGTTTCTGGACCATCGCCCGCTTTTCCCCGGCCACACGCTACTGGTTCCCAAGCAGCATTATGAGACGCTCGAAGATCTTCCCGCGCCTCTCATCGCGCCATTTTTCAGTAATGCCCAAATGCTGGCTCGCGCGATCGAGCATGGCATGCAAGCGGAAGGCTCGTTTGTCGCGATCAATAATCGAGTCAGCCAAAGTGTTCCCCACCTGCACGTGCATATCGTTCCCCGTAGGAAAAAGGACGGCCTGCGCGGCTTCTTCTGGCCCCGCCAAAATCATCCCGACGAAGAGCTAATGAAACATGCGCAGGCGGCCATCCGGCGAGCAATTCAGAACGCGTGAGGCGTGCCGCGCTCCGCCGGGTACAATAGCACTCGTGGCCACCCTCACGTTCGAGCAGGCGCGCGCCTGTGTACTAGCGAAAGTGCGCGAGGCTCGTCCGCAGCCGGCGACTGAGGAAGTCAGCTTGTTCGATGCCGCTGGGCGCGTACTGGCCGAGCCGATCGCGGCCGATCGCGATTTTCCTCCGCTGGCGCGCTCCGTCCGGGATGGGTTCGCGGTGCGTGCCGCCGATGTGCCGGGTGAATTGGCGGTTATCGGAGAAGTTCGGGCAGGCGAGGCCTTCTCGGCCGACCTACAGCCCGGCCAGGCCGTCGAGATCATGACCGGCGCGCCGATGCCGCGCGGTTCGGACGCAGTGGTGATGATCGAGCACGTCACCGTATCGGCCGACCGGGTCAAAATTCCGCGCTCCCTCCAGTCCGGCGAAAACGTGAGCCCACAGGCTTCCCAGGCCAGCGCGGGCGAGGTGGTGCTCGAGCCGGGCAGGCGTCTGGATTTCGCCGCCATTGCTCTGATCGCGTCCTTCGGGCGTTCGAGAGTTATGGTCTTCGCGCGCCCGCAAGTCGCGGTGCTCGCCACCGGCGACGAGATTGTCGAAGTGAATCAGGCTCCTCTGCCATACCAGGTCCGAAACTCCAACGTCGAATCGCTGGCCGTGCAGGTCGCCAGAGCGGGCGGCATCCCGCGTGTTTTGCCCGTGGCCCGCGACTTGTACGCCGCCACGCGCGAGCTGGTGGAGCAGGGCTTGCGCTTCGACATGTTGCTGCTCTCCGGCGGCGTCTCGGCCGGCAAGTAT
>Ga0187819_10001713_pt1 | contig 11364 bp, 10 predicted proteins | sample NC_wetland_sal_i_15_FD_132411 | JGI IMG/M metagenome (GOLD analysis project Ga0187819, IMG submission 132411) | Wetland sediment microbial communities from Neuse River Estuary, North Carolina, USA - SO4_4 | ecosystem: Environmental > Aquatic > Freshwater > Wetlands > Sediment | place: USA... | reverse complement strand
CGGGAGTCCGAGGGGCGGGGGGGGCGGGTGGCGGCGGGCGGGGGGGGGGGGGGGGGCATCGACGTCGCGATGCTTGGAGTAGATGGCATCGACCCGGCGGCCGGAGCGATGGCCCAGCATGAGGGCGAGGCCAGCATCAACAGCCTGATGGCGACGCAAGCAGGCCAGGTCGTGGTCGTCGCGGACAGCTCGAAGGTCGGCCGCCGGGCCTTCGCCCGGATCTGCGCGGCTGCGGATATTGACGTACTGGTGACCGATATCGGCCTGACCGATGCGGCGGCTGCACGGTTCGCCGAGGTCGGCGTCCGGGTGCTGACCGCATGACGGCCCGCCAGCTTGACCTGCTGGTGATCGGTGACTGCAATCCCGATGTGCTGGTACTCGGCGAGGACGTGACTCCGGTCTTCGGGCAGCGCGAGAAGCTCGTCAGCGGAATGTCGCTCGTCGTCGGCGGCTCCGCGGCGATCACAGCGGTGGCTGCCGCCCGGCTCGGGCTCAAGGTAGCACTGGCGGCGGCCATCGGCGCCGATCCGGCGGGCGAGTTCCTGCTCGGCCAGCTAGCCGCAGAGGGAGTGGATAGTTCCGCGGTCGTGGTCCGGCCGGATCTGCCGACCGGGATGACGGTGGCGTTGTCGCACGGCGACGACCGGGCGATCCTGACCACCGTAGGTGCGATGCCCAGCCTGGCCGCGGGCGACGTGCCGACTCACCTGCTAACGAAAGCCCGGCATGTGCACGTCGGCTCCTATTTCCTGCTGGAGCGGTCGCTTGGGCCTGGCCTTCCGGCGCTGCTGGCGGCGGCGCGCGGTGGCGGCGCCACAACATCGCTGGACACCAACTGGGATCCGGCGGAGCGATGGGGCGATGACCACTTCCGCGCTGTGCTGGCGAACACCGACGTCCTGCTGCCGAACGAGGCAGAGGCGCGGCACATCAGCGGCGCGGTGACCCTGCGCGAGGCGGTGTCCCTGCTGTGTGCGCCGGGGCGCAGACTTGCCATCAAACGGGGCGCGCAGGGAGCGCTGTGCGCGGAAGGCGCGCGGTCGTGGTGGATCGACCCGCCGGCCGCCGCCGCCGGAGGTGTCGTCGACGCCACCGGGGCCGGCGATTGCTTCAATGCCGGGCTGATCGCTGGACTGCTGCGCGGCCTCGACCTGCCTGCGGCCGCAAGGCTCGGTTGCGCTGCCGGGACGGCGTCAACCAGGGCAGCAGGCGGGACGAGCGCGGCGCCGGGCATGGCTGCCGCGCTGGCCGCTGCGGATGCGTTTACGATCCGGGCCAACCGCGATTAAGGCCTTAACGACACTGGCCGCGCCGCTCGCCAGCCGGTGTCACTCTTCGCAGCACGGCACTGGGCCTGCCTTCGAGTAGACCGCGGCGAGACTGGCGCGGGCTGGCGCTGCATGCTGGATGCCACCGCCGCCGGCGAACACGGCGGCGACGGCCAGGAGTGCGGCGACGGCGATGCGGATGCTGGTCATTTTCGAACCTACCCATCTGATCCGGCTGGCAGATATGCGCCAGTCTTACCGAGTGTCATAATCCACAGTCAAAGTGCTACTACGTTGCACTACAGCTGCCAATTATGTCCGATGAGGCTAGTCAAGGCCGACCTTGACTGGCCGAAGGGACCCCCGATACCGTCCTAGCAGCGGCATAAACGCCGGTCGGCGCCGCATGGCGCCGGCGGCTAAGGGTCAAGGTGTCGGTGTGGCGTCACAGGTCATGTTCTGCTGTGCCACGAACGGCTGGATGCGGCCCCGGCTGGCCCCCGCTGGCGACAGGATCGCGGCAGTACGCTGGCATGACGGCGCCGCCAACGTATGGATCGGCACGACTGGGGCCCCGCTCCGGCTGGCAACCGACCTGCGACCTTGGCACCTCCGCGACTATCACTGGGGGGCGAACGGGCGCGGATTGATCCTCGTGCTTGGTCCGGCTGGCAGCGAGGCAAGCTGGCTCGCGTGGCTGGATCTGCGCTCGGGTGCGATGGCGCGGCTAACACCCGAACACGTGGCTGACGCGCAGTACGTTGGCCAGGTCGACGGGGACAAGCCGACTGTCCTGATAGCGGTCAGGCACCTGGACGCGGCCGGATTCGAACTGCAGGCGGTCGCGTCCACCGGCGCCGTGGTAGCGCAGTGGCAGGGACCCGGCAAGCCGGTCAGCCGGTGGCTCGCCACCGGCACGCAGGCTCTCGCCGTGTGCGCAGCCGCGAACACCTGCACATGGTGGCACGGCCGCTTGCCAGAGCCATCCTGGTCACCGGTAGCGGAGATGCCGGCGGTTGACTGCCAGGTGTCGCGTCCGGTGGCCTTCAGCGCGGACGGGCGAACGCTGTTTGCCAAGAGCTCGGTCGGCCGGGACACGGTGGCGCTGGTCCAGATGGCACCGCCGTCCTGGGCGCCCGTCGTCGTCAGCGCTAGCGAGCGCTTCGACATCGTGTCGGTACTGGCGTCTCCGGAGGGCCTCGGCCCTGACCTGGTCACGACGACTGATCCGGGCACTCCGCAGTCCGCGCTCTCGGCAGCGGCGCAATCCGATCTGTCCCGACTGCGGCAGATTGCCGCCGGAGCACCGGCTCGGGTCCTTGGCCGTAACGAAACCCACTGCCTGGCCGAGATCTGCTATCCGGTGGGCGGTCCTTCATACGTCACGTTCAGCCGGGCAACCGATGCCGCGAGCAAGCAGATGGTCAGGTATACGAGGCTGGACAAGGTCCGCATCCAGCCGAGGGACCCGTTTACCTACCGCGCCAAGGACGGCAGGCTCATCACCGGGTTCCTGACCCGTCCCGCTGGCCCGCCTCCGTGGCCGACGGTGCTTGTCATACATGGCGGCCCGTGGTCGGCGGACATGGCAGGAATGGACTGGCGGACGCAGCTACTCGCCGCCGCGGGCCTGTGCTGCGTCCAGGTGAACTTCCGCGGGTCACGCGGATTCGGCAAGGAATTTCGCGATGCGGGAGACCAGCAATGGTCGCTCGCGATGCAGGAGGACCTGGTCGACGCGCTCCGCTGCGCGCCGGTGGCTGATGTCGTCAATCCTGACCGGATAGCCGCCTTCGGGCACGGCTACGGCGGCTACGCGGCGCTGATGATGGCGACCCAGCGGGATGTTCCGCTGAGCTGCGTCGTTTCCGCGTCGGCACCAACTGATCTGGTCCGTTACGTCGGCAGCCTGATGTCGTCGGGCAGCGCCTCCGCCGCCGAGTACGCCAGGCGGATCGGTCATCCATTCGATGACCGCAGGCAGCTGATCGCGACATCGCCGGTGAACCGCGCGAAGCAGATCACCGTCCCGGTCCGGCTGTTCCACGGCGGGCAGGATGCCCGGGTGCCGGTCAGCCACGCAACGATGTTTGCCGACGCGGTGCGGTGTAACGGCGGGCGGTGCGAGCTGACCGTCTACCCGGACGAGGGACACCAGTACACGCGGCCGCAGAACATCGCGGACTTCGGAGCGAAGTGCCAGGATTTCCTGCTGCGCCAACTCGGGCGCTAATAGAGGACAGGCTGGGCCAGGCCCGAGCGGATGGCCGTCGACCGGGCGCCCGCGCAATCGGCGGCATGCTGCAGCGCGGTTATGGCCTGCTCAGATCTGCCTTGCTGAAGCAAGGCCTCGGCCAGCTCACGCCAGGCCTGCGCGGCCTCGCGGCGCGAGCCCATACTGTCCATGTGGCTCGCAGCCTCCGATATGGCCGCGAACCCCGCTTCGACCTGGCCGCTCATGACCATGGCTAGCCCGCTGACCACGCGGGCGTTCTCCAGCTCGGCCGCCCCGGTATCGGTGCACCTGGCGACGGCTTGCGCTGCGATCCGCGCGGCCTCGTCGCAGCCGCCACGCAGCAGCGCGCAGCGTGCCATTTCCGTTTCGCAGCTGGCCAGGACGAGGTTGTTCGACAGGTCGGTGAGCACCTCGTGGGCACGCGCGAGCACGGCCTCGGCCTCGTCAAGCTCTGGCTGTTCGCAGCGCAGTAGCAGCCAGGCGTAGGTTACCCGCAGCGCGGCCAGGTTGAGGCCGAGTGCGGTCTCCGACATCAGCGCCAGGGACTTGCGTGCCAGATCGAGCGCGAGCGCGAGCTCGCCGCGCGCTTCGGCGACAAGGCATGCGTTCCAGTAGGCGGAGGCCTGGGCGGCCGGCGAGCCGAGCCGCTCCGCCCGCTCTATCACCTGGCTGGCCAGATGCTGGGCGGAGAACAGGTCGCCGCGGGCCCAGTAGCCGGACACCAGCGTGGAGGCGAGCTTGATCTCGTCCTCTGATCCTTCCAGGCCGAGCGCACGAACCTCGGCCAGTGCGGCCTCGCCGACCTCGATGCTGCGGGAGAAATCGCCGGCCTTCCGGTAGATCCGGCAGCGGGCAAGAAGCAGGGAAAGCAGTCCAGGTGCGCCCGGCTCGCCTGCACGGGATGCGGCAAGCAGCGCATCAAATCCGGCCAGCGCGGCGTGCAGGTTCCCGAGCGCTTCCTCGGTGCGGGCCAGCCCCCAGCTCGCGCCGTACCTGATTTCGCTGCCTGACAGCTGCGAAAGTTCGGTGAACCGCTCGCGTGCTTCTCCCAGTGCGCCATTGGCCAGCGCGATCTCGCCGAACTGGAGTTGCAGCCGCTGTTCGTTGATCTCCTCCGGCATGATGCCTGACTCGAGGTAGAACGCGGAGCACCCAAGCTTCCTGGCTAGGCCGTCGAGCACCTCGCGCTCTGGCGACCGCCGGTCAGATTCAATCAGCGACACATAGCTGGGCGATACCAGGTCACCCGCGAGGTCCGCCTGGCTAAGCCCGCGCTCGATCCGAAGAGCGCGCAGACGTCGCCCGAGCGTTGCCCCCATCTGCTACCTCCCGACCCAACAGGGATATACGTTCGTTCACTCTAGGCCGTCACGGAGCGGAGTCAACACCGCAGAGAACTCCAGCTGACTTGCCGGAAGCGCAGCTGGTCAGTTCGCGTGCACGATTGTCATCCGCCATTGTTGTAAGTGCGGCTATTGCTGCGGCAATGGCGTGCCATCCGCGAGCCGACAGCGTGCTTGCGGGCGACGGTACGATGCGGGAAGCCAGGTGAACCTGGTCGTGCCAGCTCGCGGAGCGGAGCGCCGATGCATGAGCCAGCTGTGACGCTGAAGGACGTGGCGCTCAGGGCTGGCGTGCATCCGGCAACCGCATCCCGTGCGCTCAACCCGGAAACCAGGCTGCTGGTCAGCGAGGACACCGCGAATCGAGTCCTGGCCGCGGCCGCCGACCTCGGCTACCGGCCGAACGCGGTAGCCCGGAGCCTGCGCACCCGGCGGTCGCACACCGTGGGCGTCTTGATCCCCGACCTGAACAACCCGCTGTTCCCGCCGATCATCCGCGGCCTAGAGGACCGGCTTGGCGCCGACGGCTACGTTCCGTTAATAGGCAATACCGATGGCGATGACGCCCGCGAGCGCACGGTGTTCGAGCAGATGCGGGCGCGCCACGTCGATGGGTACGTGCTGGCCACCGCGCACCTGCGCAGCCCGCTGCTGGACGAGGCCGCGCGGGCCGGCTTGCCAGTGGTGCTGATGAACCGGATAGCCGAGGACTACAGCTTCCCGTCGGTCACGGTCGACAACGAGCGCGGGGTCCGGATGGCAATCAGCCATCTGACCTCGCTCGGGCACAAGCGCATCGCCTGCATTGCCGGCCCGCAGGATGTCTCTACCGGGCTCGCCAGGTACCGGGGCTTCCGGTCGGCAATGGCTGCGGCGGACCTGGAAGTGCCGGCCGACCAGGTCGCGTTCGCGCGCTCGTTCTCGATCGAGGAGGGTCACCGCTGCGCCAAGGAGATCCTGGCCGCAGGCGAGCGCTGTACCGCGGTGGCGGCGGGCAACGACATGCTGGCAGTCGGCTGTTACCTGGCGCTTGACGAAGCCGGCCTGAGCTGTCCCGGCCAGATCTCGGTAGTCGGATTCAATGACATGCCCTTCATCGACATGCTCAGGCCTCCGCTCACGACAGTTGCGTTCCCGCATTATCAGGTCGGCACCGAGGCCGCCAAGCTGCTTATCGAGCGGCTCAACGGCGACTCCGGCCTGGTGAAGGTGCTCTACCTCGCGCCCGAGCTGATCGTCAGGGGCTCAACTGCGCCCCCGGCGTGATCGCACCATTTCTGTCATTGACAACCACATTGGTTGTGCGTCAGTCTCTCATGGAGCAAAGTCGGTGCAAACGATTGTAGCCGCCATCCGTCGAGTGCCTGGAAGGGCAGGAATGAGCGATCACCGTGAGGGCCAGATTGGCTGGCTTGGGACGGGGCGGATGGGCTCGGTGCTTATCCGCAGGCTCTTGGCGGCGGGACTGGATGTCTCCGTTTACAACCGCACCAAGGCCAGGGCTGAGCCGCTGGCAGCCGACGGCGCCAAGGTTGTAGATAACGCGGCCGACCTGGCAATGGCGCGGGTGGTTTTCGTCATGGTCGGCACATCGCAGGATCTGATCGATGCCCTCATCGGGCCCGCCGGGCTGATGGCGGGCGAGCACGCGCCGCAGATCGTGATCGACCTGTCGACCGTCTCGGTCGAGGCCTCCCGGCAGGTCAGGCAGGAGCTGGCGGCTCGCGGCAGCGCTTTCCTCGCGGCCCCAGTGATGGGGAACCCGCGGGTGGCTGAGGCCGGGCTGCTGACCTTCGCGGTATCGGGTGCCCCGGAAGCGGCCGCCGAGGCGCGCCCGTACCTGGACCTGCTCGGGGCCGGCGCGAGCTATGTGGGCGCTGACGAGATTGCCCGCACCGTCAAGCTCTGCCACAACCTGTTCCTGGGCGTGGTGATCCAGTCGCTTGCCGAGGTGACGATCTTGGCAGAGAAGGCCGGGGTGAGCAGACAGGCGTTCCTCGCCTGCATCAATGACAGCGTGATGGGCTCCACCTTCACCAGGTACAAGTCTCCGGCGCTGGTGAACCTGGACTATCACGCCACGTTCACCTCCGTTTTGCTGCGCAAGGACTTCGATCTCGGGCTTGCGGCGGCGCGTGAGCACGAGGTGCCGATGCCCGTGGCGGCGCTGGTGCATCAGATCGTGCAAAGCCTTGTCGGGCGCGGCTACGGTGAGCAGGACTTTGCCGCACTGATCGAATTGCAGGCCCAGGCATCCGGCCTGGACCTGGTTAGCGAGAACGCAGAAGTTGCCGACGGGCTCGAGCCCGCCGGCGCAGCAAGCGAAGCGCACGCAGACAGAACAGACAGCACACGGTGAGCCTTCGGCCTCACTACCCGGCCCGCCGGGCCACGCTCGGCAGGCAGTCCCGATCGATCGGGCCTTTCCCCCACTGGAAGGAGTACCGGGGATGAGATCGCTTTCGCATCGCGCCCGGTTTCTAGCTCTCGGCACGGCCGCAGTCCTGGCTTCCGCTCTTGTCGCAGCCTGCGGCAGCTCGTCATCCGGCTCGTCGTCGTCATCATCCAAACCGATCCTGATCGGTGCCTCGCTCTCGCTGACCGGCGACTTCTCCGCCGACGGTCAGGCCTTCAAACGCGGCTACGAGCTGTGGGCGAGTGATGTGAACGCCCATGGCGGGCTACTAGGGCGCAAGGTTCAGCTGGACATACTCAACGACAACAGCAGCCCGACGCAGGTAGACACGAACTACACCGACCTGATCACGGTGAAGCATGTGGACCTGACGTTCGGGCCGTTCTCGTCGCTGCTGACCGCGCCATCGGCCGAGGTTGCGCATCGTTACGGCTACGCGTTCATTGAGGGCGCGGGTGGCTCGCCGCTGGTCTTCAGCGAAAAGCTGCCGAACGTCTTCGACGTTGCCCTGCCGGTGGCCAACGAACTTGATCCGTTCGTCAATTGGATCAAGTCGCTGCCTGCCGGCCAGCGGCCGGCCACGGCGGCATACCCGATGGCCAACGACCCGTTCGCCACGCCGCAGGTGCAGCGGGTGCAGAGCTTCCTGCAGCCGCTCGGCATCAGCACGGTCTACTCCAAGATCTTCCCCGAGGAGGTGCCCGACTACCTGCCCAACGCCGACCTGGTCGCCGCCAAGAAGCCGCAGGCGGTGATACTCGGCTCCACTGACGTGCCGACCGTGGCCTCGTTCATGCACGGATTCGAGCAGCAGCACTTCAACCCGAAGGTGTTCATCGCCGCGGCCGGACCGGACCAGGGCCAATCGTTCCTGTCTGCGGTCGGCACGGCGAACGCCAGCGGAATGATGGTGCCGAACGCCTGGTATCCGGGCTACGCCAACCCGACGAGCCAGGCGATGGTGGCTGAATACGTCGCCAAGTACGGCGGCACCGCGTCTGGAGTGAACGCCGACGTGGCCGAGGCATACTCGGTCGGCGAGGTGACCGCCCAGGCGGTCAAGGCGACCGGCGGCACTGTCGGCTCGAAGATCATCGCCTACCTGCACAGCGGCGTCACGCTCTCCAGCGTGGAAGGCCCAGTCCAGTTCAACAGCCTGGGCGAGAACATCAAGGCGATTGCGTTCATATTCCAGTGGCAGAACGGAAAGTTCGTTCAGGTGCTGCCGGTCGGCGCGCCGGGCTCGGTCAAGATCCTCTACCCGAAGCCCAACTGGGCGAGCTGACAGGTAAGGCAGTCAGGCGGACGGCACGGAGCTGAGATGGCGAACGAGATCGCCCAGGCGATAGCCGCCGGGATACTCGGCGGTGGTATCTATGCGCTGATGGCGGCCGGGCTCACGCTGATCTTCGGCGTGCTCGACATCATCAACGTGGCCCAGGGAATCTTGGTGGTCCTCGGCGCCTATCTCAGCTACGTGCTGTCTGTGCACCTGCACATTGATCTGCTCGTCGGATTGCTTATCACTGTCCCGGCGATGTTCGTGATCGGGGTGGCGATCTACTGGCTGTTCATCAGGCCGCTGCGCGGTGCGGAGCGGACCTCGATGACGCTGCTTGCCTGCTTCGCCGTTGCCTTGATCATCGAGGGAGTGCTGTACCGCGAGTTCGGCTCCAACTACGTCTCGCTGACCGCCTGGTACACCACATCCAGCGTGCACATATTCGGCTTCTACCTGCCAGATATCTACCTGATCGGGTTCGGCCTGGCCGTGCTGGCGATCACGGCGCTGTACCTGATCCTCTACCGGACCACGTTCGGCCGGGCGGTCCGGGCGACCATGCAGAATCAGACGGCAGCGCGGCTGATCGGCATCGACGTGAACCGGGTATCGGCGGTGACCTTCGGCATCGGGACCGCGGTGACCGCGATCGGCGGCATGGTCTACGGCGCCATCAGCGGCGGCTTCACGCCAAACAGCGGGTACGACCTGATCTCGCGCCTGCTGGCGATCGTCATCCTGGCCGGCATGGGCAGCATCGGCGGGGCGTTGGTTGCCGCGGTCTTCATGACTACCGCCGAGGCGCTTGTCGATATCTGGCAGCCGGAGTGGTCGGTCGCGGTCTTCTACCTGGCGATGGTGATCATCCTGACCGTGCGCCCGGCCGGCCTGTTCGGCCGCCGCGCCGCGAGGGCTCAGTGACACGGCCCACTGTCATCCGGGCGGCCGGGGCGGGCGTCCTGGTCCTCGCGGCCGCGCTATTCCCGCTGGTGTTCACCAACCCGACGGTTACGAACTTCGGCGTCGTCACGCTGATCTTCGTCGTGGTCACCTCGGCCTGGAACATCTTCTCCGGCTACTCGGGCTACTTGTCACTCGGGCATGCGGTGTTCTACGGAACCGGGGCTTACTTCCTTGTGGTCGCCGCCAAGGACTGGAATCTCAGCGGAGCGACGATCTTCTGGCTCGTGCCGCTGGCCGGCCTGGCCGCGGCAGTGATTGCCGTGCCAGTCGGCCTGGTCGCGCTGCGGGTCAGGCGGCACACGTTCGTCGTGATCACGATCGCGTTCTTCTTCATCGCCCAGCTATCTGCCTCCAACCTCAGCGTGACCGGCGGCTCAAGCGGCCTGCTCGTGCCGGTGCCGAACTGGGCTCCGGCCACCTACAACAACCCCTTCTACTACCTGGCCCTGATCATCGCGGTCGCGACGGTGGCGTTGTCCTGGCAGGTGCGGCGATCCCGGTTCGGGCTCCAGCTCCGGGCGATCCGCGATGATGAGGACCGCGCGGCAGGCCTCGGCGTGCGGGCCATGCCGGTCAAGCTCACTGCCCTGGTGCTGTCCGCCTTTATCACCGGCATGGCGGGCGCGCTCTGGGTCTACTTCATCGGCGAAGCGTTCCCCCAGTTCGTCTTCGATCCGTTGTTTGACCTAGCCGTCGTGCTGATGGCGTTCTTCGGCGGTCTCGGCACGCTGGCCGGTCCGGTGCTCGGCGCCCTGATACTGGAGCCTGCTCAGCTTTGGCTCAACCTGCAGCAGAGCAACGGGTATGAGTCGGAGATCCTGTTCGGCGCGCTGTTCCTGGTGGTGATCTTGTTCCTGCCGCGAGGTGTGCTGCCTACAGCCGCCGAGTACGCCAGGGCGTGGAACGCGTGGTGGCTGCGGCGTAAGTCCGGCTCGCCGCGCGTGGTGGCCGAGGCGGACAGCGCGGGAACCTCGGTCCGCGGCAGTGTGTCATGACCGCGACATTGCGAGCCGAGGGCGTGACCAAATCGTTCGGCGGAGTGCAGGCACTGGCGGGCTGTTCGCTGACCGTGCCGGCCGGCAGCATCAGCGGCCTGATCGGGCCCAACGGGTCAGGCAAGACAACGCTGTTCAACGTGATGACCGGCTACGAGCGGATCGACTCCGGTCAGGTCTATCTCGGCGACCGGCAGATCACCGGCGCTCCGCCGCACCGCGTGTTCGCGCTCGGGGTGGGCCGGACGTTCCAGCTGACCCGGATCTTTCCGCGGTTGACGGTGCTGGAGAACATGCTGGTGCCGGCGCAGCACGGCAGGTCGGCGCGGCAGCACCGCGAGCACGCGATGGAGCTGCTGGCTTTCACCGGAATCGCCGGGCACGCCGGCGCGCTGGCAGGCACCTTGTCCTACGGCCAGCGCAAGCTGCTTGAGCTTGCGTACGTGCTGGTCGCCGATCCAGCCGTGGTGCTGCTTGACGAGCCGGCCGGAGGCGTCAACCCCTCCCTCATCCATCACATTGCCGACCGGATCCGCGAGCTGAACAAGGCGGGGCGGACGTTCCTGATCGTCGAGCACAACATGGAATTCGTGATGGGCCTGTGTCATCAGCTTACGGTGCTGGACTCCGGTGCCGTGGTCGCGTCCGGGCCGCCGGAGACGGTCCGCAGTGACCCGCGGGTGCTCGACGCCTATCTCGGCACCGGGACCGACGGCGATGACTGACAGCGCACTCGAGGTCGAAGGCATCACGGCCGGGTACGGCGGTGGTGACGTGCTGCACGAGGTGTCCTTCAGCGTGCCCGAGGGCGGCATCACCTGCATCGTGGGTCCCAACGGCGCCGGCAAGTCCACGTTG
>Ga0187819_10001709_pt1 | contig 11378 bp, 7 predicted proteins | sample NC_wetland_sal_i_15_FD_132411 | JGI IMG/M metagenome (GOLD analysis project Ga0187819, IMG submission 132411) | Wetland sediment microbial communities from Neuse River Estuary, North Carolina, USA - SO4_4 | ecosystem: Environmental > Aquatic > Freshwater > Wetlands > Sediment | place: USA: North... | reverse complement strand
TGTTTTCGGAGATCGAAGAAAATGCCGGGAGACAAGTCTCCCGGCGGAAGGAAGCGACGATGCTTAGAACGAAAGCCGCAGCGCCAACTGAATGATGCGCGGGTCAGCGGTGGAAGTGATCTGGCCGAATTGGTTGCTGTAAATGTTCGCACCCGATCCACCTCCCGTATACGTGCCCTGGTAGTTGTTGACCACGTTCGGGTTGAGGAAGTTGGCGTGATTGAAGGCATTAAAAAACTCCGCCCGGAACTCGATTTTCACTTGCTCCGTAATCGCGGTCGTCTTGGAGAAGGCGAAGTCCATGTTGACGTATCCCGGACCACGCAGGAAGTTGCGCGGCAGCGTGCCATAGGTGGCAAGCGCCGGGTTCGCCACGACTTGCGAATCCGCCGGCAATATTGTCGGACCAGGCGTGCAGGGAAATGGATCATTCGTGTCACCGCATTGTGCATTGCTCAGACTGGTCGGGTTGAACAAGTAATTGCCCATACTGGGCGCTGGAGTGTTCGCGTTCGGGTTCGTAAACGTCTGAGTTGTCCGGGGGTTGAACTGCTGCAAAGAGCCCGTGATGTTTGCGTGGGTGTTGTAAGGATCGCCCGCGCCGGAAGGCCCCTCCGCATTGGGAACATATTGTTCGGGCAGACTCGCAAATACGTCATAAGGCAATCCGGTATGCCACGTGAAGATCGGGAACACGCTCCAACCCTGGGTCAAGCGCTTGGGGCCGGAGGTCCACATTCGATCAAAGGGCAGATCCCAGCCGCCACTGATGGTGATGCGATGACGAATGTCCTGGTCACTAGAGGCGCGGAAGAGACTCGAATCGTAACTGGGAACAGTGGAATTGCGCTGCCGGAATCCGGAAGCGTCGTCGATGCCGTGGGCAAAGGTGTATGCCACCGTGAAGTAAGTCCGGCCGGCCGGCGAATCGGTAATTTGCTTGGTCAGACTGACCTGCAGGCTGTTGTAGCTGGCATTGGCAACGTTCTTGAATTCCGGAAGACCGGCGTAGCTACAGGTTGCACTGGGATCCGCATTCGAAGTCGAATTTCCACTGTAATCAAGGCAGGTGGTGTTTCCCGGCGCTAGATTGAGAATGCGATCCGTGGTGCGAAGGACAAATGGATTGATGTCCTGCAGCGAAGTAAGCCCATGGGAACTGCTGCCCACGTAGCTCGCTTCAAAAACGATGCTGGATGCGATCTCCCGCTGAAGGCTCAAGTTATATTGATAAGTGTACGGAGTCTTGAGATGGGGATCGACGATGTAGACCGAGCCTGCTGCGTTGATCGGCAGAAAACCCGAGTCCAGGAAGTTCAAGTTGTGGTCTGGCGGCTTCGATGGAAATGGGTTGACCGGCGGATTCGCGTAATTGTAGGGATTCTCGAGAAAGTCCGAACCCGATGTCGTAAAAGTGGGGAGTCCGTTGCCAGATGTCGGGAAGCCAACAAAGCCCGAAGAGAAGAACGGAGGCTGGCCGTTGAACTGCAAATTGTCTTCGCCTTTCAGGATGTCGTAAAAGACTCCGAAGCCGCCACGGAGACTCGTCTTGCCGTCACCTTTTGGATCCCAGGCAAAGCCAATGCGCGGCGCCCAGTTTTTCGTGTTAGGAAAATTGACTCCCGTGGGAGCGCCTGGATCACCGGGGAAAAGCATGCCAATCGGCGCATTGGGAAAAACAGTGGAGGGCGTGGTTACGCCGGGAATGACGGAAAAAGTGCGCCCCTGAGTGTCCTCTTTTGGAGAATTGTATTCGTAACGGATACCCAGATTCACGGTGAAACGCTTTGCCAGGCGCCACTCATCCTGCAGAAATCCATAATATGATTTGCTGCGAATGTTGGAAGGGGCCTGCGGATATTGATACAAGGCTGTAGGAAGGCCCAGGAGAAAGTCCGCGAGGGAATTCCCGGAGCCCGTGCTATAGAAATCGAATTCACCGTTGATGTAGAAGTCGTAATTCGTATTGTTCTGGTAAGCGGATATGCCACCGCCCATTTTCCAGGTATGCCGGCCGTGGATGTAGCTGACATTATCGCTGAATCCGAAAGTGTTGTTGATGAGCGATGTCGGGCCGTTTTCGCTGTACCCGACAAGTAGACCGTTATCGAAATAGAGGTTCGGAGGGCCGGTCGGATTATCGGGCGTAATCCCGGCGCCGAGAGCGGATGCAGTGTAGGCGGCGTTGGGGCCGGTTGGTACCGACCGCTCGTCGTTATTCCGTTGAACGAACAGGCGAAACTCGTTGACCATATTTGTCGTGAAGGTGTGGCTGTAGGCGACATTGGCGTAATAGTTGTTGGTCTTGAACAGGTCCGGGAAACCGGGAACGGTGGCAAACCAGAACGGTTGCGTCTCTGGGTTGCGGAAGCCGCCCAAGGTCGCGCTCACTTTGTCCGTCTGCGTGATCAGAAAATCGAACTTCATGGTCAGTTCATTGTTATTGTTCGTAAGCGGCGCAAAATACTGCGCCTGGCCGTTGTTATTCGCTGGCAAAAGACCGGCGGCAATGTACTTCTGGGCTACGGAGTTGAACCTGGTCGGGTCAATGATCGCGCAAGCCGCCAAGGTGGGATTGGACTGGTAATAAGGATTGTTTACCAGGAATGTCGCTACGTTCTGGTCCGCGTTCGGGCACTGTCCACCGCTCATTCCCCCGGAAAAATCTCCCTGCAACTGTGCGGGAGTAAAGACCGTGTTGGTTCCGCTGGAGGCTTGCGCCGAAAGCCGCTGACCTTGATAACCGACAAAGAAGAAGAACCGGTCCTTGCCATTCACGAGATGCGGAATCGTGATAGGTCCGCCCAATGTGCCCCCATACTGGTTCCTCTTGAGAACCGGCCGAGGACTCAGGTTGTTGGGGTCACTCTTATCGAAAAATGGATTGGCGTTGAATGCGTCGTTTCGCAGAAACTCAAACGCACTGCCGTGCCATTCGTTGGTGCCGGACTTGGTGACCACGCTGATGATGCCGCCGCCATTCCGGCCGTACTCCGCGGAATAGTTGCTCTCCAAAATCCGGAATTCGGCGATGGTGTCGGGGTTGGGATTCAAAACCACGCTGTTGTCCAAAAGATTGTTGTTCAGTCCACCGTCCAACAGATAAGTGACAGAGTCACTGCGACCGCCGGCGATGCTGTACTTTCCTGCGGCGCCGGAATCTCCATTGGTTTCGGTGACACCGGGTTGGAGAGCCGCCAGGTCCAGGACGTCGCGGCCGTTTAACGGCGCGCGCTGGATGGTTTCGCCAACAACACTGCTGCCAATGGTTTCGTTGACCGTTTCAACGTTGGCCGCCTGGCTGGTCACTTCAACCGATTCCGTCGTCTGCCCAATGGCGAGTTGGGCATCCAGGCGAAGTGACTGGCCGATCTGAAGTTTCTGATGCTCGAACACCTCTTTGCGAAAACCCGTCGCCTCAACCGTCACTTCATACTCTCCGATGGGAAGTGAAAGAACCTGGTAGAAACCGGTGGCGTTCGTGGTCGCGGTTTGGGCAATTTTGGTTCCGAGATTGGTCACGGTCACCCGTGCTCCGGGAATCGGAGCGTTGCTGGGGTCCGAAATATTTCCGATGATGCGTCCTGTGGCGTCTTGGGCCGGCAGGGCAGATCCTGTCACTGCAAATATAAGAGCAAAAATCAATAATGCCAGCCACTTAGATCCAGATAAGAGTTTCACGGATGTTCCCCTAGGTCTGAATTTCACCACTTGATATTCCTTCCAAACCCTCGACAGGAAAGCGTGGCAACCCCATCCTGCGCGCTTTCGAGCGTGAGTTGGTTCTTTCCCCGGATAAAATGGTGGATTTCGAGGACGAAAAAACAGAGTGCGCCGACTCCTCGACAAAATCGGCAGGCCTCAAGCCACTTTTCCCTGAACCGGGCAACGTTGTTGTAGAAGATTCTGGCGAATTTATAGACAAAGTCAAGAGTTCCAAAGCCCGAGGGGCTGCTGGAAATTGGATAGATAGCATTAAGAGAATTTATGCTTGAGAGGAGCCGGGTGAGATGCTTGCGATTACAGGTCGAGTGGCTTGAGAGGGACGCGCTGAGATGCGATCAGGAGTTCACCGCTGAAGGCCGCTTCGGCGGGGCGCCGGCCGAGGGCCTCTTCGGCGGAAATGGTTGCCGTGTAGGGATTGTTATTCTCCTCCGACATATGGGCGAGGACCAGATAGCGCGCTCTGGAGTCGAATCCCTCTGGGTCTGCCAGATATTCACTGACGGCGAGGTTCGACAGGTGGCCGGTACGAGACAGAACACGCTGCTTGACGGCCCAAGGGTACGGACCGACTTTGAGCATGTCCAGATCGTGATTGGATTCGAGAATCAAGCAGTCGGCTTCGCGCAGATGCACTTTGACGTGATTCGGCATATACCCAAGATCGGTGCAGATGGCGACCTTTGTGCCGTTGGTCCGAAAAGTGAACGCCACAGGGTCGACGGCATCATGGGGAATACTAAATGCGTGAACATCGATATCACCGATCGAAAAACTCTGACCGGCTTGAATGGACTCCACGCCGCGAAGACGCTTGCCAAACGTTTCGGGAAGAATGCGCCGGAGGGCTCCCATGGTGGGTTCGGTCACATAGAGGGGAGCTTTCCAGAGACTGAGGGCCTGCGGAAGGCCGTTGCAGTGGTCCGTGTGTTCGTGCGTGATCAGGACAGCGTCCAGGTGGTCAAATTCCAGGCCAACGGCGGCGAGGCGGGCAAGAGTTTCGCGCTTTCCCAGGCCGGCGTCAACAAGGATGCGGGTGCGTTCGGTTTCGAGCAGTGTCGCGTTGCCCGAACTGCCGGACGCGAGAATGGAGACGCGCAGACCGATTGAAATTCTCCCGAAAGAAACCCCACATCAATGAAACTTTCAAGATGATGGCAGAGCGGCGCAGGCGCGTCAACGCATAAAGAGCCAGAACCTTGGCCACGCAGGTGACGAAGAACTCGATTGTGGATAGAATTCGAGGCTCGGCATAGGACAGAGCTCCATGGAAATCGCAAATCGGCCGCTTACGGATGAAGAACTGGACGAATTGGATGAGCTTCTCTTCCAGATCGGCGGGGAAGACGCAATGAGCGTCGAGGAGATCGACGGGTTTCAATGTGCCCTCATCACCTGCCCCGAATTGGTGAGCATTTCGGAGTATTTGCCCAAGATGCTGGGGGCAGGTCTCTCGGAAGCCGCGATCCCGGATGAAAATACGCTGTCTCGCTTGCTGGAGTTGCTGATGCAGAACTGGAATTGCATTGTTTCCGAATTGCGATCCGAAGGATTCCACGTCCCGTTGCTGATTCGCGACCGGAAGGGAAAAGCCCGCGGGAACGATTGGGCGAACGCCTTTTTGGTGGGAACGGACTTGCGACGGGAGGCATGGAGCGAATTTTTTCAAGATGAAGACGCATTCGCACCGCTGATTCCGATATTCGCCCTGGCTTATGAAAATCACCCCGACAAGGAACTGCGGCCCTACAAGAAACCAATCGGCAAGAAAAGGCGGAATGACTTGATCGCGGGTGCGACGGCGGCCGTGAAAGTGTTGTACGAGCGGCGTATCCAATCTCTCCGGGGAGGAACACAACCCAGGAAGAAAGACAAAACCCCACGGCGGAAAGCAGCGAAAATCGGGCGCAACGACCCGTGCTATTGCGGCTCCGGGAAGAAATACAAAAAATGCTGTGGGATGTTAAAGGTGAATTGAGAATTGGGGAATCATCAACAGGGACCTAGCACGCAAGACGCGCACGGTCGACGCTGAAGCCGTTGAGCGGGCCGAGCACGGTCGCGGCGATGCGGTCGGGCTGGAAAAATTCCTGCGCGAGCGACTGGACTTCCTCGCGCGTGACCGCTTCGATGGACGCAAGAATTTCATCGAGTGACGAAAAGCGGTGGAAATACAATTCCTGGCGCGCCAGGTTGGACATGCGAGAGCTGGTCGATTCCAGCGAAAGCATGAGCGAGCCCTTCAGGTGGTTCTTGGCGCGCAAAAGTTCTTCCTCGGAAACGGGCGACTCCTTCATCGCGCGGAATTCGGCGATGGTCAGGTCCAGAACCTGGCCAATAGTTTCCTTCGCCGTTCCCGCGTACACGCTGAGCATGCCCGCATCGGAATAGGGCGTCAGTTCGCTGAATACGGCGTACGCCAGGCCTTGCTTCTCGCGAATGTTCTGAAACAGGCGCGAGGACATGCCACCGCCTAGCAGGTTGTTGAGCACCGCAACGCCAAAGCGGCGTTCGTGAGCGATCGGGAGGGAAGGCACCCCGATGCACAGATGCACCTGCTCCAGGTCGCGCTTGGTTTCCAGATGGATGGGCGCGGCCGTAGATGGAACCGGATCCTCCTCACTTGTGCCCAGTGGCTCTAAGTGCCCGAATTCCTTCTGTACAAGATCCAGCACCTGTTCGTGGATGATATTCCCGGCGGCGGTGACCAGGATGTGATCCGGCGCAAACCAATCCTTGAAGCGGTTACAGAGCGCTTCGCGATCAAAGCGGCGCACTGTTTCCGGAGTGCCTAAAATGGGGCGGCCCAAAGAATGATCTGGCCAGAAGCCGCGCGTGAAAAGATCGTGGAGTAGGTATTCGGGATTGTCTAGGTCCATCTTAATTTCTTCCAGAACGACCTGGCGCTCTTTCTTGACGTCAGCGGAGTCAAGCTTCGGACGTAGAACAAGATCGGCAAGGACATCGAAGGCGATGGGAAGATGCTCGTCGAGCACTTTAGCGTTAAAACAGATCTGCTCTTTGGAAGTGAACGCGTCCAGCATGCCGCCGACAGAATCCATCTCGCGGGCAATGTGCTCGGCGGAGCGGCGTTCCGTTCCCTTGAACACCATGTGTTCCAGGAAATGGGCTAGGCCATTTTCCGCGGGGACTTCGCGGCGGGAACCGTTGCGTACCCAGATGCCGACGGAGACAGAGCGGACGTGCTGCATGGTCTCAGTAATGACGACCAAGCCGTTTGGTAAAACGTGACGATGGATGTCGCGCGCGTTTGAGACCATAGGCTATTCTTGCACACGGCGGAGGGCATGGCGAGGGGTGAGTCAGCTAGGGCCACGCAAACCATAACTATTTTCATTTCAATGGGATGCCGGAAACGCAGGAGGCCGGGCGGCGCGGCGCTTCCACAGGCGGTCCGAGCGCACCCCGATAATGAGAGAATGATTGCAGAAAGAGGTAGAGAGCGAATGGAATTGCTGGGCAAGAACAAGCGGGAACTGCGGGCGTATTGCCTGTCGCTCGGCGAGCCCGCTTATCGCGGTGCGCAGCTCTACCACGCCCTGTACGCGGAGAGAAATCTGAATATCGCGGCCATGACCAATTTGCCGGCGGCGCTACGTGTAAAGCTGGCTGCCGATGCAAAAGTGACGCTGCCCTCGGTGCGGCAGAGATATACGTCCACGGATGGATCGGTGCGGTATTTGTTCGGGCTGAGTGCACCGGCAGAGCAAGCTCGGATGAAAGCCGCGGCGGTCGAAGCCGTCTTCATGCCCAGCGAGGGGCGGCAAACGATTTGCATTTCGACGCAAGCGGGTTGCGCGGTGGATTGCCAGTTTTGCCTGACGGCACAATTGGGATTGATCCGAAATCTGACGCCAGGAGAGATTCTGGCGCAAGTGTTGTTGCCGCTCATCGAGATGGGCGGCTCGGACACTCCGCGCGCCGAAGATGCGGCCGGCGAAAAGGGACTAGCGGCGCGAACGAATGTCGTGCTGATGGGCCAGGGCGAGCCGCTGCTGAATTTTGAAAATACTTTTGCCGCGTTGCGCATCCTGCTGGACAAGGAAGGCATCGGGCTCTCGCCGAAACATGTCACGCTCTCTACGAGCGGCGTGGTTCCGGGAATCGAGCGCATGGCGAAAGAGGAAGTGCGCCCGAAGCTGGCGATTTCTCTGAATGCGTCCAACGATGAGGAGCGCGACGTTTTGATGCCCATCAACCGCAAATATCCGCTCAAGGATTTGCTCGCGGCTTGCCGCAGGTATCCCTTGCGCAACTGGGAGCACCTGACATTTGAATATGTGATGCTCGGCAGCGTGAACGATGCGCCGGAAGATGCCAGGCGCGTGGTGAAATTGCTGGCGCCGCTCAAGCGCGTGAAGGTGAACCTGATTCCCTGGAATCCCGGCGAATTGCCGTTCAAGGAATCCAGCGAAGAGCGCATCGAGGAATTCCGCCGCATTCTGACGGATCGCGGCGTGCCCGCCTTTGTGCGCTATTCCCGCGGCCGCGACGTCATGGCCGCCTGCGGGCAATTGGCGCTGAAAGAAGTGAACAGTCCCCAGTTCACCGTTCTTAGTTAATCAACAAATGCAATTCAATCCGCGCGGATACCCACAACTGCCAGGAGCCGGCCAGACTGCGCACCTTCCTTGCGGTAGCTGAAAAGGAGGTCGGTGCGGCAGGCGGTGCAGAGATCGCTCACGAAAATATTTTGTGCGCGCAGGCCAGCGGCGAGAAGTTGCGACCGGTTGGCCTTGCGAAGATCGAGATGAACATTCTTAGGAGGCGGCTGATGCCCCGGCGGGGCCATGTTGAGCCATTGCAGAGGATTGGGCTCTTCGCCGGAGCGGGCTTCATCGAAATAGTCGGACGCATCGGCGAATTGCGCGGTGAATTTCGTGACCAACTCCGCGCCGACTTCATAACAGCAGGGACCAATGGAAGGGCCGAGTGCCGCGAGCAAATCAGAGGGCTTGCTGCCATATTCGAGCTGCATGCGACCGACGGTTTTTTCCGCGATGCGCGCAAGCGTGCCGTGCCAACCCGCATGCACCGCAGCGACGGCGCGTTTCTTGGGATCAACAAGTAGAATCGGCACACAATCCGCCGTTTGCACGGCCAGGAGCACGCCCGGATCCTTTGTCGTGGAAGCATCACCTTTGCAGGGGTGAGCGGGCGGCTTACAGAACACATGGATCAGATCCGAATGAATCTGCATCATCGGGACGAGGGCGAAATCTTTCGCCCCGACTGCGAATTGAAATAGCCTTCGGTTTTCCGCAACATTTTCCTTCTGGTCCCATTCCATGAAGCTGAGATTGAGCACCTTTTGCCCATCGAGCGTGCTGACACCGCCGGGGCGTGTGCTGAACCCGTGGACGAGCCACGGCAGCTTTTGGAAGGGAGCGAGTTGCAGGACTTGCAGACCGCCCGACTTACGGAGCACCCAAGGCGCAGAGATGGAGCCACGCGAAGCGGCGTCGCGCGTTGGTTGACGATTCCGGCTCTTCCTCGGCGATGTTTCCCTTCGGGGCACAATCCGAACAGTATAATCGCAACAGATGGCCGTCGAAAAATGGGCAGGCCACCGGCGGCCAAAATTCGCGGCAAAGGTGAAGCATGATTGTGGGCATGGGCATTGACGTCGCGGAAGTGAAACGCATTCAGGCAGTGATTGAGTCGCAAGAAGAGCGCTTCCTGCGCCGCGTGTACACGCTGGATGAGGTGGCCTATTGCGAGCAGTTCAAGAACAAGTTTGAACGCTACGCCGGGCGATTCGCAGCGAAAGAAGCGGCGATGAAGGCGCTGGGAACGGGCTGGAGCCGCGGCGTGCGTTGGGTCGATGTGGAGGTGGTGCGGCAACACGGCGGCCGGCCAACGCTGGCGTTGAGGGGTGAAGCAAAGAAAATCGCGGATGCCCTGGGCGTGAAAAACATCGCCGTGAGCATTACGCATACCTCCGAGCAGGCCATCGCCCAAGTCATTTTCGAAGGATAAGGTCGCCAGGGAATGAATCGAGTGAAGCGCATTAGTTGAGATCCTTCGCTTCGCTCAGGATGACGCGCGGCTGGAAATTTCTCTTATTTCACCAGAAGGAATGGGCCGAGGGCGAGGGCATCCACGCCCGCGCAATAGAAGCTGCGCACCGCGCCACGCGGATCGGTGACCAGCGGCTCACCAAACAAATTGAACGAAGTGTTCACAAGGATCGGGGCGGGCGCAAATTCGCCGAATTTGTGCAGCAGCTTCCAGAACAACGGATTGTCGTGTTTTTCCACGGTGTGGACCCGCACGGAGTTGTCATGAAATGCGAATCGCTCGAGGCCGGCCACTGGACGCGAGAGAGCGGCAAGCGAGGCCATGAAGCGGCAATTGGGCGAAGCGTCAAAGTAGTCCGCGGCGCGCTCCGCCGGAATCGAAAGCGCGAAAGGATGAAATCCCTCGCGATGCTTGATGAACTGGTTGACGTTCTCGATGACGTATTCCGAAAACGGCGAGGCCAGCAAGCTGCGATTGCCCAAGGCGCGGTGGCCGAACTCCGTACGGCCCTGGCACCAGGCGACGATCTTGTCGCGCAGAAGCAGGCCCATGGCCTCTTCGATGGTTTGTTCCTCTCCGGAGAGATAGCGATAGGTGATTTTGCAATTGTCCAGCACCGCTTTCATTTCCTGCGAAGTCGCATGCATGCCGAGCGCCAGGCTGGAGAGCGGCGCGCGTCCGGAATGCCCCTTGATTTTCTTGCGCGAAAGATACGCTGCGCCAAGTGCCGTGCCGGCATTTCCGGAGACGGGCTGGACATAGACGTGATCGAAAGCGCTGCGCGTTTCCAGTGCTCGGACCAGAAAGACATTCAGGAAGATGCCGCCGGCCAGGCAGAGGGATTGCGCCCCGGCCTGTTCCTGGAAATTGGCGGCGAGTTGAAGAACCATTTCTTCGAGAAAGTCCTGCGCACTCCGCGCCAAGTTCGCTCGTACCACGGGATTTGGCGCCTGACCGCGCGAAGATAGCCCAAGTTCGCGATAAAAACGCGGCGCAAAAATCCCTCGATGGTCCGGCCCGGGCTCAAAATAGCGCCGGTTCAGTGCCGGCAAACCAGTGGCCTTCCAGGTAAACAATTTGCGAAAGACGGGGACATATTCGGGCTGGCCATCTTTGCTCAGCCACTGGATTTTGTGCTCGTCCTTGTGGGGACGCAGTCCGGCAAGTTCGGTGACGCGCGTATAAAACCAGCCGAGAGAATCCGGAAACTTGAGCGCTTGCAAAGAGCGAATCTCATCCCCATCACCCAGAGCCACGAGGCCGGATTGCGACTTGGCGCCTTCATCAAGGGAAAGGATGAGCGCGCGGTCAAAGCCGGAAGTGTAATAAGCACTGGCCGCATGGCAGAGATGATGATCGAAATGAGCGTGCCGTGGGCCGCCCCGCAAAAGATTCTGCAACTGCTGTTGCGCAGCGGAACGCTCCGGCCGCTTTCGGCGGTGGCGCGAATGCCCGGATGACGCCGATCTTTCGGCAAGCGCAATGGCACGGCAGTCCGAAAGTTTCAAGTGGTTTTCGTGCAGACACCGCTCAATTGCGAGGCGGGGAATTTCCGATGATTCTTGGCGGCTTAGTTTCTCTTCTTCGATGGCAAAGAGTACGGAGTGCTCGTC
>Ga0187819_10001707_pt1 | contig 11384 bp, 8 predicted proteins | sample NC_wetland_sal_i_15_FD_132411 | JGI IMG/M metagenome (GOLD analysis project Ga0187819, IMG submission 132411) | Wetland sediment microbial communities from Neuse River Estuary, North Carolina, USA - SO4_4 | ecosystem: Environmental > Aquatic > Freshwater > Wetlands > Sediment | place: USA: North... | reverse complement strand
TCCCGGTTCTGGGGGGACAGCCAGGGAGCCAAGCCCTCGATCATGTCGTGGAGGGCCTTTGCCCGCCGGGTAGTCTCTGTGACCCACCACCGCAATTCCCCGAGGGGACCGGATTGCTCGGCGAGGCTGGCGGCGATTTGGCGCAAGTCCTGCTCGAGCCCCGGCAGGGCGTGCGGCCACGCGCTTCTATTTTCTCGCAGCACTTCGAATTGGGCGTTCATTTTCCGTAGGGAATGGGCCGAGCTCGACTTGGAGGCCGTGCGGGATGCCAGCTCGTCCAGGAGATTGATGTGGTCGTACAAGCCCTGCCAGGCGGCGTCGCGGAACAGCGGGTCCTCGATCGCTTTCAAGCAACCTTGCTTTAACGTCCATAAGCTGCACGCCAAATTCCCGCTATCGACGCTCGAGACAAACCACGGTTCCAGCGGCTCGAGTGTTTCCGTGTCGTACCAATTCAAGAAATGACCGCGAAATCGGCGCAGCGTCTTCATGGTCTCAAGAACCTTCTCGACTTCGTGCACAAACTCCCGCAGGGTCAGATATCCGAGGTGATAGGCGGCAAGTTGCGCGTTGAGCAGCAAGCCGAGATTGGTGGGTGAGATGCGACGTGCCACCATGGGCGGAGCTTCCTGTATATTGTCAGGCACCAGCCCGTTGGAAGCGTCTTTCATGGATTGGCGGAAAAACCGCCAGGTCCGCAAGCAGGCGCCGCGCAGAAACTCCTCTTCTTTGGGAGTGGCTTTGGTCTTTCCGGTATGTAAGGGCCGGTTCAACCAAAGCGCCAGAGGGCCTGCGCAGGCCCACAGCACCAGCAATGGCGCGGCAATGGGCAAGGCCGCCGGGTGGGCAACAGCCACGGCGCCGCCGATCACCAGCGACAGCCAGGGCGTCCAGGCCAAGTAAACATCCACTGGGGTCTTCCTCTCTTCAAATTCAGCCTGCGCCGCGGTCTCCCACTCCAGCAGCCTCTTTCTGGTGATGGTGACGCGCACGAGGGTACGGAAAATTGCGTCGAGCATGACCAGCGTCTGGTGGCTCAGGAACGCCAGGGTGAAGAAAACGTTAATCTGGCCGGTGACAAAAGCCTCCGCAACCCTTTTCAAGTTCGCGGCGTGGTTTTGCCCGGATGGAAGCCTGAGCAAGGAAAGGGCCATCTGAAGATATACGGGAATCAAGAGGAGGATGAGAGCCACAAAGGTCCAACGCAAAGGGCTGCCGGGAAGCGACAACCATCCGGCCAAAAGGAGCACAAAAGTGGCGACCTCCACCAGGCTGCGGCGAAGGTTGTCAAAGATTTTCCACCGCGAGAGGAGCGACAGAGGATTGGGCTGCTTCTTCCCCGATGCGTCCGGCACGCGCGGCAGAAGCCAAAGCATGATTTGCCAATCTCCGCGCACCCAGCGGTGCTGGCGTCGGCTGTAGGCGCTGAAGTGGGTTGGATAATCGTCGATCACTTCGATGTCCGATACCAATCCCGCTCGCGTGTAAGTTCCCTCGATGAGATCGTGGCTGAGGATCGCATTTCGCGGGAATCTTAGCCGCAGCACTTTGCGGAAAACGTCGACTTCGTAGATCCCTTTCCCCGCGAAGTTGCCTTCCCCGAAAAGATCCTGGTAAACGTCGGAGGTGGCGTGGGTGTAGAGATCAAGCCCTGTCTGCCCGGAGTATATGCTGGCGAGTAGGGAGCGGCTGGCCGATTGGACACTGATTCCAACCCGCGGCTGAAGCATGCCGTAGCCTTTGACGACCGTGTTGGTCCTGGGGTCGATCACCGCGCGGTTGAGCGGGTGAGCTAACGTGGCAACGAGCCTGCAAGCAGCGCCACGTGGAAGTTGGGTGTCGGAATCCATGGTGATGACGTAATTTATTTTGGGGAGCACTGACAAGTCTCCAACCTTGATGGGGAAATTGTCTTTTTCGCCTCGCAGCAGCTCATTCAAATCCAAAAGCTTTCCGCGCTTTCGCTCCCATCCCATCCAGGAACCTTCTCTGGGATTGAAGGATCGAAAGCGATGAAAGAGGAAGAAGGCCGAATCACCCTCCCCGGCATGCTTGCGGTTCAGCTCCTCAATGAGGCCGGTGCAGAGGGAGGCGAGTTCATCGCTTTGGTCGGAGGGGTGTTGTGAATCGGGGGCATCCGTAAGCAGGGCGAAATAGAGATGGGCATCCCGGTTCGCCAAATAGCGGATCTCGAGCTCCCTGACCATGCGGCGGACGTACGCTTCATTAAGCAGCAGCGTTGGGACCACCACCATGGTTGCGCACTCGGGAGGGATGCCAAGAGAGAAGTCGAGCTTGGGCAGCACCCGTGGCGGCAGGATAAATGCCGTCAGTTGGTTCATCACGCCCCAGGCAGCCTCTGTCGCCGGGAGGAGAAGGAGGATGAAGCCTGCGAGAAGGGATACCGGCGCGCGCACGCCAATTAAGAGGAAGGCGATGATGGCGAAAGTCAGGAGCTCGATCCCCACGAAGTAGTAAGCTTCCGGCCAAGCTAGGACCGCTCGCTGAACCCGTTCCGGGAAGGAGGGGCGAAATCGGATTTGCCGCTCGAGCAAGGCGCGCCCCTCGTCGATCAGATAGTAACCCACGTGACTCCGGCGGTCCCGCATGCGTGAATTAGAAATCCATTCATCCTGTGTCGCACCAGCCAGGGCAATTGCGCGCCGCGCAATCTCTGGCTCTTCAGCCTGCGACGATGCGCCGAGTTGCTGGATGGCCTGGAGGTACAGCTCGCGGCTTTCAAAATCCATGCGAGGATAGGCCCCGCAAGGATCGCTGCGCAGGATATGATCGACCGTGCCGATCTGCTCGAAAACTAGCCTCCACGGAGCGCTCTCCAAAGCGCGCAGACCTGCGATGAAGGTGGAGACTTGTGACGCAGACCTGCCTTTTAAGGTCGGTGGCTTTTCCACGCACTTGTCGCCAGCAGCGAATGCCTCTCGTTGGTTCGACAGCAGCCGCCCAATTTCCTCCAACAGAATAAGTTGCATCAGGGGTTTGAGCGCCCACAGTTCGCGAATCCTCAGGGGATGAATCTCCTGAATATCCGATAAGAAGCTGACGAATGTTCTCTCTCGGAACCTCCACCCTGAGGCGCGTAGGTAAGCGGCCACGGCAGCGTAAGCACGCGTGACGACCTTATTATTTCCAGCCTTCACTTCCGGGAGCGGTTGGACTGCCCGCGGCAACTCGCGAGTATCAGCGATAGCCGCTTCAAGCAGCCGAGCGTTAGTTCGCAATTCCTCCACGGCAGAATTGGCTGATCGCTCTCCCCCAAGTTCCCTCGCTTGGCAGAGTGCAGCCCGGACGGAATTAGAAGCGTCAGACCATTTCTTCTTGAGAACTTTGTAGCTTTTCTTCTTGCTCGAGGCTTCCCAACCGCCCGCTTCGCCTTTTGCTATGCTTTTGAGTCGCAAAGCTTCCTCTGAAGATTGTCGTTCTTCAGCAGGCTCATGATTCGAGGTGAGTATCGAAGCGGGGATTCCACTTGGCCTCACGGTGAGCTGCGCATCCGAGTTTATAGGCTCGTTTTTCATATCTCAGCGATAGTTCGCCGCTTGCATTTCGAACATTTCCGAGTAACGCCCTCCACGCGACATGAGCTGATGATGGCTGCCCTGCTCAGCGATCTGCCCTCCTTCAAGGACGAGGATCTGGTCTGCCATCCGGACCGTCGAGAAGCGGTGCGAAATGAGCAGGGCCATCTTCCCCTCGGTCAGTTCTGCAAATCGCTCGAACACCTCACGCTCTGAACGCGCGTCCAAAGAGGCCGTGGGCTCATCCAGAATAAGGAGCTGGGCATCCCGCAGATAAGCCCGCGCCAGGGCAATCTTCTGCCACTCGCCCCCGGAGAGATCCAATCCTCCTTCGAAGCGCCGCCCCAACATCTGTTCATAGCCGCTCGGGAGTTTCTGAATGACCGCGTCCGCATGACTCTGGGCCGCAGCCATGGCAATTCGAGAGGGGTTATGAAGTTCATCAATTTTACCCATGGCGATGTTTTCCCCAGCAGTCATGTCATAGCGCATGAAATCTTGAAAGATAACGCCCACTTGGGTATATAAGTCCTCGAGGCTATAGTCGCGGAGGTCCGCTCCGTCCAGCAGGATCCTGCCCGAAAGCGGGTCGTAGAGACGCGTCAAGAGCTTGACTAAGGTGGTCTTGCCTTGGCCATTTTCGCCGATCAACGCGATTCGTTCGCCCGGCTCGATGCGCATACAGATTTTGTCGAGAACTAGCTTCGAGCCGCCCGGGTAGGCAAACGACACATTCTGGAATTCGAATCCTCGCTGAATAGGCCGGGGAGCGGAGAGAGCCGAGGTTGGAGAGGTGATCGCGGGACGAACCGCAAAGAAGGCGAGGAGGTCGGTCAAGAAGAGAGCCTGGTCGGCGATGCCGGAGAAAGTCGAAAACATCATCTGGATATTGGCGCTGGCGCCGGCAATGGCGCCGGTGAGGAAGGTCAAGGTGCCGATACTCAGCGCCCCGAGCAAAGTCCGATAAATGATGTAGGCATAAGCGGAGTAGTAGCCGGCCGTCGTCAGCACAGAAAGTAACGTGCCTACGCGCAGTTTGCGGCCCGCGAGTTCAACGTTGCGGTGATAAACCACATCGGAGAGTTGCTTGTAACGCTCCGTCAAGAATGAGCTAATGCCAAACAGTTTGAGTTCTTTGGCGCTTTCCTTACTGGCCCCCAGGGTGCGCAGGTAATCGAGCTCCCGACGCACGGGTGTGAGCTGGAAGTTGAGAGCATAACCCAAGAAGGCAAAGTGGCTGTCACCCAGGAAGGCGGGAACCACGAAGATAACCAGGATCATCAAGAGCCAGGGCGAAAAAAACAGGATGCTCGCCGCCAGCGTCCCGGTGATGATCGCCTGCTGGAAGATGTTTCCGATGGCCTGGATCATGACGAGGCGATCCGTGGCCTGAACGCGCGCCCGCTCAAGCCGATCGTGAAAGGAAGGGTCCTCGTACTGAGGGAGGTCCACACGCGAGGCATGCTCCATAACCCTTACGCTGATGTGGCGGATATATCTGTCAGCTAACAGACTGTCGCAGTAGACAATGGCGCGCGTCAGCACCGTTCCCAGGCTGGCAAGGGCGAACTCCAGTCCCACATACCACCAGAATGCGCGGGTGAGAGGCTGCTTGTGCGAGACATGGGCGACGACGGCATCAATAATCCATCGAGTTACGGCCAGGGTTGAAAGCGGGATCAGCCCCGCTGCGACTCGCAATACGCAGCCCCATAGGACTGCCGAGGGGCCCGATTCCCAAACGATGCGAAGCACCGGAGGGATGTTGCGGAGAGCCCGCAGACGTTCGTTCCACGCGTTACCGAATTCTGGGCTTGATTCCCTTTCGATGGCCATGGTTATCCAAACCAGGTTCGCCTCCGTGAGGCGAAGCCGATAACCAAGCTCACCGCGAAGGTCGCTGGCACAAACCAAATAGCTGCCGTCGCTATGGGGGTGACAACACCGGAGAAACCGAAGAGACTGATCGCTGCAATTGATGCCAGGATAATCAGCGTGGTCACGATCACACGCATCAGAGCCACCTCCCGCTCGTCAGTAGTACAGGGGAGGAAGGCAGACCTCCCCGACGACTTCCGGAGCTGTCGAATTTCAGAGGTCTCGCCCTCCCTGAGGAGTTTTGTAGCACGTGAAGGTCCACCCCAGATGATCCCTGAATGCATAGACTTAGCGCCCACAGCTGCGATCAATCCCCGCAAATCTTACATACCAGGAGCGGGCTCGGCCGCCGAATTTACATTGCGAAGAAGAGCGAGGAATCGGTGGAGAATTCAGGAAGCTCGGCTACAAGTCGGAAAGGAAAAACCAGACGATGTAGTCCTTCGCTTATCACGTGCAAAATCCTCCTCTCCGAAATAAACGCCTGTTCCCCGGCATTGGCCAACCCTCAGCCTCTCACGAAGATAACGGAGTAATTGTGGCACTACAGTTTGGCTGAATCATTGCTCACATTCTCTTTGGGGTGATCCCAAGTGCCAGTCATCCCTCGCGCGGAAACATCCGGTTTTATGTGGGATGGATTACCGCCCGCGTGGGAATGACAGGCGGCTCGCCGGAATGACGGGGCTCGACCAGGAATGACTGTCGGCTTGCGAAGTCTAAGCTGAATTCAGGGGGGCGGGCTTGCCTGCCCAAAAGTCGAGATTGGGCTCGTTCCAAACTTCAAAATACCACTGTGACACTTCATCAATGCCATAGCGTCCTATGAGATGACTCGCCAAACTGCGGATCAGATCCTGCCAGAGATTCCAATCCTTTGGAGGCGCCACATACGGGTGATACCAAAAGCCCTGTTGTTCGGCAGCGGAGGCCAGCGCTTTGGGCATGAAACTAAGCTCGACAAAGGGGCGAACTCCGTTTGCGAGCAGTCCATCATAAATCTGGTCAATATAAGAAAAGTTGTAGACGGAATTCGTCCCGGGCGCAGGGTCGTACAAACCGACCTCGTCATTCAAAATGCCGTGGAAGCGCAGGTAGCCAAAGCCCGTGGCTCTCTTGACCGCCCTCAGATCCTCTCGGTAGCTTTCCCGCAGCGAAAGGATCGCACGACCCGAGCCGAACATACGCTCCCAATAATGGGGGAAGGGGTGCGAAGCCGCCAGTGTGTCAATAGCGATCCTCTGACCGTCTGGGCTCGGACCTGAAATTTGTCCGCACAGAAAGCATGGGCCGCCAAAACACATGTAGGCGATGCAGGCTGCAAGCAAACGGTTCATTGGAAACCATAGCCCGGCTTCAGCTCGCACTGGTAGACTTCCGTGCGGTCCGGGCTCACGCTTTCCGTACACGAGGCCCAGCTTAGGCGAAGCTGCGGCCCCAAGGGAAAAACCACGGGTTCACGGTTGATGTCCGCCTCGATGCAAAGCCCTTCGGCATTGCTGGGCACGGTAAAATGGAGCGCCTGGCCAAAGATGACAGGATACGATAACCTCGCGCTGTCGCTGGTCATCGAAGGGAATACTTCCGCTTCGAAAAGAAAAGTCGTCGTGTCGGACCAGTCGAGGATCTCCACACGAACGCTGGGCCCCCCGCGTGAAAAGCCGTCGTAACGTATCTTCGTAAAGGGACAAGGACCGGCGATGCAGGAAACTCTGGCGTTGGAGAAGAAATCGCCGCTGGGAGCCTCCAGGGTTTCAGAACCAACTGCTGCCTGCCACTTCCCATCTGGCGAGCAAGGATATCGCCCAGTGCAAGGAACGTTGCCGGTATTGACCACGTGAAAGGTCTTGAGAGCACTGCCCACGTTGAGCAAGGTAGTGGTCTTGATGGTATATCTTATCTTCACGTTGGAAACCACAGTCTGCGGAAGGCTGGCTTCCGCCCCAGCGAATTCGACGATCGGAACCATGCGAGCCACAATGAGGCCGTCGCTGGCAAACGTCGTGATGTCGAGTGGCATATACTGCAGAGGGCGAAATTGAAGAGTTACCGGCTGTGCCACCTTAACCTGCTTGTCCAAAGGTAATTCGAAAAACCCCGTGGGACTCGACCAAGCGTCCCGCCTCGCCAGGCCTCCTGCGATGGAAACCCTGACGCTGGGAATCGGCGTCTGTTTATCCACGTTGTCGCTTCGGACAAGCACTGCGCCTTTCAGTGAGCGCGGCCGAGCAGCGCGAAAAAGGCTGAGCAGTAATGCGACGATGCTTCCCGCCCCGAGCATCGTCAAGAGCACGATTGCCACTTTCCGATTTCGGCTCATTCCAATTCCATTTTACACCGCCTGCCTTGTAGGGGCGGCCCTTGTGGCCGCCCTAGGGCAACCATCCCGCGACTGCGGGACTCCTGCACCTTCACCGCGCGCCAGACGCCCGCGCTACAAGGTGCCTCCGGGCCGAGAATTGTATAATTAGAGGATGATGATTGGGGAAGGGACAGCGAAGCGTCTATTTTCGCGGCGGTCGTGGTTGACGCAGACGATCCGCATGGTTACAGGCTTGGTCATGGGCGGCCCAGGGGCCTTTTCTTTAGCGGCCGGGATTCAAGGCGGTTCCGCCGCTCCGGCGCAGCCTGGCGGTGCGACTCCGCTTTCACCGGAAGACGACCTATTCCTAGAGGAGGTGGAGCAGGCTGCTTTCCGGTTTTTTTGGGAACAAGCTAGCCTCCAAACCGGTCTCGTCAAGGATCGCTGCAACGTCCGCGGGAATGACAAAACCGAGGTGGCTAGCATTGCAGCCACCGGCTTTGGCCTTACGGCTCTTTGCATCGGGGAGAAGCGCGGATGGGTTTCGCCGCATGAGGCCCACGAACGCGCACTTACCGCGCTGCGCTTTCTCTGGCGAAAGCTGCCCAACCACCGGGGTTTTTTCTTTCACTTCGCGGATGTGAACACGGGCGCCAGGCTGTGGGATTCGGAGGTTTCTTCCATCGATACCGCGATTCTGCTATGCGGCGTTTTAACTTGCCGGCAACATTTCCTGAGCACGGAAATCCGCCGGCTGGCGCTCGATATCTTTAACCGCGTGGAATGGAACTGGCTGGCGGAAGATACCCCCCTGCTCTCGGTGGGGTGGATGCCTGAGATTGGCTTTCTGCCCTACCGCTGGCAAGACTATAGCGAGCTGATGATGTTGTATTTGCTCGGAATGGGCTCCTCGAGCCACCCTTTGAAGGCGGACACCTGGGACGCCTGGCGCCGGGTTACTTTCGAATATGACGGGCTGCGCTATATAGGTTCCTTTGCCCCGTTGTTTGTGCATCAATACTCGCAAGCATGGTTTGATTTTCGTAATAAGCGCGACCAGTACGCGAACTATTTCCAGAACTCCTCCACCGCGACAGAGGCGCATCGTCTTTTCTGCATCGAATTGGGGAAGCAGTTTTCCGACTATAGCGACGATCTCTGGGGTATCACCGCTTCGGATTCCTGGAAGGGCTATGTGGTTTGGGGCGGGCCACCTGCCATCGGGCCGATTGATGGGACCTTGGTGCCGAGCGCGGCGGGAGGGTCGCTGCCATTTCTACCGCAAGCGACGCTGCGCGTCCTTCGCAACATCAGAGTCCTCTATGGAAATGAGACCTGGAGCAAATATGGCTTCGTCAACGCGTTCAACCCCCTTAATAAATGGTTCGACGCCGACGTCATCGGCATCGATACGGGAATCACCATGTTGATGGCGGAAAATTTGCGGACCGGGTTTGTTTGGAATACCTTCATGCAGAATCCCGAAGCGCGGCGCGGAATGCAACTCGCCGGCTTTAAACCCTCCCAGCCCTCCTAAATGCGTTTTCAAGTGCACGGCCTGAACTGGGTTACTGTCGTGTTAAGGCTGCCGACTGGCGACTTCGCGCCGTGGACTGGCGTCCGTCGACAATGCAGTTTCGCGGTGCTGGCGCCCCGGGCGGCGAGTAACTTCGGCCTTCAGCCTTTGCCTGTTTGGCGTACTAAGTACGCGTATTCTAACCGGAGCCAAACCCCGGCGGGTAAATCGTAGTTGGTCCGCAGCCGCCTTTGATAGGTCGATGGCGCGGCCTGCTATGTGAGGTCCACGATCCATGATCCGCACCACCACAGAGCGCCCATTCCGAAGGTTTGTAACTTTGACTGCGGTCCCTAGGGGCAGGGCGCGGTGAGCCGCAATCATGGCGTACTCATCGAAGGGTTCTCCACACGCCATTAGGCGGCCCTGTTATCGATCTCCATACCAGCTCGCCACGCCGTACTGCACGCGCGGACGTGTCTCGTGACGCAGGTCTGCCGTACGGGTCGCACCATAAGCCGGAAAGCCCAAGATTAACGCGGAAATCCAGCAAATGACCATCAGCTTCATGGGGCCTCGCTCCCACCTCATTTCTCACTTCCTCCCCGGAAAGCGAGCGCAATCTAGCGCCGTACCTCGCTTGTGCTAATCCTGCCGAAGGTGGATGCGTGCTCGCTATTGTGAACCGGCTTGGCCGGACACATTGTCACGGTAGGCAAAGACACTGCCAAACGCCAGATGGGCCACAGTTTTCTATTCATTTTCAATGAGATAGTCCCCAATCCCAAGCGCCCAAGAGGGCAGGTTAGGGGATGGAATTTCCAGTCGGGAAGGAAGAATTTGCTCGGAATAAGGTGCCGGAATTTCGGCAGATGGAGTCGACTCTGTCAGTGCGCGGCTATTTAGTATAGGATGACAACACAGCGACGGAAACCGCGCTCATGGGAACCCCTGCCAAAACTCTGGATCACCTGAGCAAGGTAGTTGTCGGCTTCCTCAATGGGGACCGCATTAGGGGCTATGTCTACGACTTTTCTGCCCTGGAGGAGTCTTTCAATCTTCTTCCCGAAGAGGACCCACTTCAGGGGCAGGAAATAAAGGTCGCGATGAAGGACCTCAAGGCCGTTTTCTTTGTGTGGGAGTTCGCCGGCAACCCCCGATACCTTGATTCCCTGCCTGCGCACGTACCGTCCGACGGCCGGACAATCGAAGTGACCTTCGCCGATGGAGAAAAGATAGTCGGGAGAACAGAGGGATATAACTCGCAGCGAATCGGCTTCTTTCTGTATCCCGCTGATCCCAGGGGCAATAACATTCGCATCTACGTGGTCACCAGAAATACCCGCCAAGTTAGACTTGTCTAAAAGGAAAGTCGCAAGTACTGCCCCCGCTATCACTCTCTGCCGGGAGAAGTGATCTTAGACTTCAGTACGGATTGTGACTCCGCCCAACTCGAGCCGGGTGATCTCGGCAAAGCACCACCACCCAGGCGGGGCAGCCTCTGTACGAAGTGCTGCTTCTTCGCAGGCATTCCCGAGGAGCAAGTTTCTGAAATGACGGTGAGCCCGGCGCCGAATGACCATATCGTTGTGGTCCAACCCCGGCGCATCTATCTTCTGCATCCCCGCCCTTGCCTTCACTCATATGGTGTGGTTTGTAGAATGAATGGCAGGAAGCGTGTTCGTGTCAGCAATCGAGATTGCTTAGATTGCACGGGCGAACTGAGATAACCCAAAGAGCCTCAATCCAATTTATCATTTTTCATTTATCAAAATGGCGCCGGACGCCTTGTTCGGGCTCTTTTCCGAGAGGCCAGACTTTTCGATACCAATCTTCCCGAAAGCACTATCTCTTAAACAGGCGTTGACTCAAAAATACGAATCACCTACAATTGGACCTCGGGCAATTTGTCCGTAACCGCACGGCATCTTTCCCGGGAATCCATGTGAAAGAGACCCGCGTGAACGAATCAGAAGCGGCAAGGGATTGGCCGTTCCCGAGCGTGGATGCTTACAACATCCGGGTTCCCGACAAGGGCGTATTTCTTACCTTATCCGGAAGTCCGGGCATGATCGAGTCCTACCGGAAGAAATTCGGCTGCGTCCCGGTGTATACCGGCAATCCGCCGCGGCGAAAGCTGGCACGGCTCGCG
>Ga0187819_10001705_pt1 | contig 11386 bp, 10 predicted proteins | sample NC_wetland_sal_i_15_FD_132411 | JGI IMG/M metagenome (GOLD analysis project Ga0187819, IMG submission 132411) | Wetland sediment microbial communities from Neuse River Estuary, North Carolina, USA - SO4_4 | ecosystem: Environmental > Aquatic > Freshwater > Wetlands > Sediment | place: USA... | reverse complement strand
GCGACGCGCCTCCGCCTCGACCTCGCGGCGTGCCTCCTCCTCGACCTTGTGGCGGATCTCCTCCTCGGCCCGGTGGCGCGCCTCGTCCTCGATGCGGTGGGATTCCTCGCTCTCGTGGCGCCGGCGCGCTTCAAAGTCGGCCTGAACGGCACTCTTGAGCGCGCGCACCCGCGCGGCGCGCTCCTCCTCGGTGAGCGTGCGCGCGGCGTGACCGGCCTCCTCGGCCGCCGCCTCGGCGTGCGCCGCGGCCAGGTCCGGCACGGGCGCCTTGACCTCGTGGAGCAGCCCGCCGGCGTCCTGGGTGAAGGTGCGCTTGCGCTTGACCTCGACGGTCACCGCCTTCGAGCGGCCGTGGGGGAAGCTCTGGCGCACCTGCCCGGTCTCGACCGTCTTGCGCAGCTCGAGACGGCCGGGACGCGACAGCCCAAGCGGCTTCTTCTGGTCGGTTTCGTGCGGTTCTGACATATCCGTCCGTTCTTCCCTCATGGCGACTTCGCCTTGTCCGCAGCCGGCAGGATCACCCGGCCCACAGCGACAAAACCGGCGAGGCGCGACGCCTCGGCGAGAAGCCGCTTGGCAAGCGCGCCCGGGCCGAGGGCGACATGCACGGCCTGCTCTCGTCCGAGTGCCGCGCCCAGCTCGCGCGCGCTGAACAGCTCGACGACCGGCAGGCGGCCCTCGCTTCCGAGAAGCTTGGCGCGCCCGCCCTCCGATCCGTCGGTCGCCTCAAGCAGCAACGCCGCCCGTCCCTCCTCCAGCCACGCACGTACTTGCTCGAAGCCGGCGGCAAGCTGCCCCGCGCGACGCGCTAACCCGACGATATCGAGGCAGCGCCGTCGCAAGAGGCCCTCGATGCGGTCGGCCATTCCCGGGGAAACCCTGACCGCCGTCCGCGCCGCCTTGGCGAAGCTGCCTTTGGCACAGGCTGTTTCTACTACATCCCGCCGTGCCTGCAACCATAATCCCCGCCCGGGCAGGCCTCCCTCGAGGTCGGGCAAGAGCGTTCCTTGCGGGTCGACCACAAAGCGGATGAGCCGTTCCTTGGGCAGGACCGCCCGGCTCACGATACAGCGGCGGAGCGGGGCCTCGCCCTCCGCTCCGTCGTCCTCGCGCGCCGGCTCGGGGGGCTCGGCACCCGCGTCCGCCCGCATGGCGCCGACCGTCCTCAGCTCCCCTTCGGCTGCGGCTCGGCAGCCTCAGCCGCCGGCGCTTCGTCGGCAAACCAATGCTGGCGCGCGGCCATGATGATGGCGTTCGCCGTCTCCGCATCGAGCTGGAAGCTGCGCAAGAGGCCGTCCTCGGGGTTGATGAGCTCGTCGCTGGAGAGGTCGGCGAGATCGTCGAGCGTCTTGATGCCGGCCTCGCCGAGCGTCACCTGCATGGCCGGCGTCAGTCCCGGGATCGCGCCGAGGGCATCCTCGACCCCGAGCTCGCGGCGGCGGTCCTCGAACTTGCGATCCTGCTCTTCGAGATAGACGCGCGCGCGGGCGCTCAGCTCGCGCGCCAGGCTCTCGTCGAAGCCCTCGATGCCCGTCAGGTCCTCGAGCGGGACGAAGGCCACGTCCTCGATGGTCGAGAAGCCCTCGGTCACCAAGAGGTGCGCGAGCACGTCGTCGACGTCGAGCGCATCGATGAAGAGCTGGGAGCGCGTGCGGAACTCCTCCTGGCGGCGCTGGGACTCCTCGTCCTCGGTCAGGATGTCGATGTCCCAGCCGGTGAGCTGGGAGGCAAGACGCACGTTCTGCCCGCGCCGGCCGATCGCGAGGGAGAGCTGCTCGCTTGGCACGATCACCTCGATGCGCCGCGTATCCTCGTCGAGCACGACCTTCGCGACCTCGGCCGGGGCGAGTGCGTTGACGACGAAGGTCGCGGGCTCGGGGGACCAGGGAATGATGTCGATTTTCTCGCCCTGCAGCTCGCTCACCACGGCCTGCACGCGGCTCCCCCGCATGCCCACGCAGGCGCCGACGGGATCGATGCTCGAATCCTTGGAGATCACCGCGATCTTGGCGCGGCTGCCCGGATCGCGCGCGACCGCCTTGATCTCGATGATGCCGTCGTAGATCTCCGGCACCTCCTGCGCGAAGAGGCGCTGCATGAACTCGGGCCGCGTGCGGGAGAGAAAGATCTGGGGCCCGCGAGGCTCCTCGCGCACCTCGTAGATGTAGGCGCGCACGCGGTCGCCCTGGCGGAAGCTCTCGCGCGGGATCATCTCCTCGCGCCTGAGGATCGCCTCGGCGCGGCCGAGGTCGACGATGACGTTGCCGAACTCCACGCGCTTGACCAGGCCGTTGACGATCTCGCCCGTGCGGTCCTTGTACTCCCGGTACTGGCGCTGGCGCTCCGCCTCGCGCACGCGCTGGACGATCACCTGCTTCGCCGTCTGGGCCGCGATGCGTCCGAAGTCGATGGGCGGCAGCGGATCGGTGATGAAGTCGCCCACCTTGAGCTTCGGATCGATGCGCTCGGCCTCCGCGAGCGAAATCTGGGTGATCTCGTTCTCGACCGGGTCCGCCACCTCGCGGTAACGCACGAGCTTGATCTCGCCGGTCTTGCGATCGATCGCGGCGCGGATGTCGTGCTCGAGCCCGTACTTCGAGCGGCCGGCCTTCTGGATCGCCTGCTCCATCGCCTCGAGCACCTCGTCGCGGTCGATGCCCTTCTCCCGCGCCACCGCATCGGCCACCTGGAGGAGCTCGATGCGCGGCGAGCTAGCGCTCATCTGAACTGTGGTCATTCCTCTACCTTCGTCGTTCGTTGGCGGCACGCTCTTGTGCTTGCGCGGCCGCGAGGAGTTCATCCGTCAAAACCAGCCGAGCCTTGAGGATCGCATCGAGCGGCAGAGCGACGCTTCCCTCGGGCAAGGCGATCCTTACCATCCCTTCCGCGATCCCCAGCAGCCTGCCCCGGAAGCGGCGGCGGCCGTCAAAGGGTACTGCGGTCTCGGCCCTGACCTCGAAGCCCGTGAAGCGCTCGAAGTCCTTCGCGCGCACGAGCGGACGGTCGATCCCGGGCGAGCTGACCTCAAGCGTGTAGGAGCCTTGCAGCGGATCCTCCACATCGAGCAGCGCCGACGCCGTACGGCTGATCGCCGTGCACTCGTCGAGCGTGACCGGCGCGCCATCCGTCCGCTCCGCCATCACCTGGAGCGTGGGGACGCGGCCGCCCGAGAGCTGCACCCGCACGATCTCGTAACCCATGGCCTCGAGCGATGGGGCAAGAAGGCGCTCGATGCGGTGTTGCAGTTCCGATCCTCCCACCGACGACTCCCTCGCCCGCCTTGCGGGCCGCGCCAGCCGGACCTCCTATGCAACCGAGACCGAATAAAATTAAAGAGTGGGCTTGGGACCCACTCTCGTTCCGGTCTGATACCTCATCAGTCCTTCCGGGACCACGTCTTGTCCGGGAAATATAGCGATAGAGCCGCGCGCCGCAAGGCCTTTTTGACTTTTCCGCGGGCCCTCGCCGGGGCCGGGCAGCCCGGAAATCAAGCCCCTCCGGCCCCGTGGGGCCGACGCCGGTAAAGCAGGTAGGTGGGCCGCCGTCCGGCTTTGAGCGCCTTTTCCTCGTAGCGCGTGGGCGGCCAGCCCGCCGGCCGCTCGAAAAAGCCCTCTCCCCCGCCTTCGGGCCCGGCGAAGCCGCCGTGCGCGGCGAGCTCCTCGCGCATGGTGGCGGCATAATCCCCGTCGTCGGTCGCCAAACGCAGCTCGGCCCCTTCGGCCATCGCCCGCGCCAGGCGATCGAGGGTCTCTTTTTGCATGAGGCGGCGTCGGCGGTGCCGCGTCTTGGGCCAGGGATCGGGAAAGAGGACGAAGACGCCGGCGAGCGAGCCCCGGCTGAGCGTCTCGAGAAGCGCGCGCGCGTCGTCGGGGAAGATGCGCAGATTGGCGAGCTTCTCGCGCTCGATTTCCGCCAGGAGCTTGACGATGCCGTTGAGGTAGGGCTCGCAGCCGATGAAGCCCAGCGCCGGTTGCGCCTTGGCTTGCGCTGCCAAATGCTCGCCCCCGCCGAAGCCGATCTCGAGCCACACCGCCTCGGTCGCGGGGGCGAACAGCCGCCTTGGGTCGAGCCGCTGCCCGGGAGGGGCAGGCTCGACACGCACGCGCGGCAAGGTCGTGCGCAGCAGCGCTTCCTGCCGCGGACGCAGCTTCTTGCCCTTGCGGCGGCCATAGAGGCGCGGGGAGAAGTCCGCGCGCATGGGCTCGCTTGCGGAAAGCTCAGGCGCCGTTGAAGCCGAAGAAGCGCCGGAGCTCGGGCGCGAGATCGGTTTTTTCCCAGGAGAAGCCGCCGTCCGGCTCGGGCGGCCGCCCGAAGTGGCCATAGGCGGAGGTGCGCGCGTAGATCGGCTTGTTGAGCTTGAGATGCTCGCGAATGCCGCGCGGAGAGAGATTGACCATGTCGCAGAGCGCCTTGACGAGCCGCTCCTCGTCCACGCGCCCCGTGGAGTTGGTGTTGACATAGACCGAAAGCGGCTTGGTGACGCCGATCGCGTAGGCCAGCTGGATCGTGCACTCGTCGGCCAGGCCGGAGGCGACGACGTTCTTCGCCAGATAGCGCGCGGCATAGGCGGCCGAGCGGTCGACCTTGGTCGGATCCTTGCCGGAGAAGGCGCCCCCGCCGTGTGGCGCCTTGCCGCCGTAGGTGTCGACGATGATCTTGCGCCCGGTGACGCCGCAATCGCCGTCCGGGCCGCCGATGACGAATCGTCCGGTGGGGTTGACGTAAAAATCGCTCTCGGGACACATCCAGCCCTCGGGAAGCACGTTGATCACGTGCGGACGGACGATCTCGCGCACCTGGTCCTGATCGACCTCGGGCGCATGCTGGGTGGAGACCACGATCGAGGTGGCACCCACCGGCTTGCCGTCCATGTAGCGCAGCGTCACTTGGCTCTTGGCGTCGGGTCCAAGCGCCGGCTCGGCACCCGAGTGGCGCGCCTCCTTGAGCGAGAACAGAATCGCGTGCGCGTAATAGATGGGAGCCGGCATGAGCGCGTCCGTCTCGCGGCAGGCATAGCCGAACATCATGCCCTGGTCGCCCGCACCCTCGTCCTTATTGTCCTTGGCATCGACCCCTTGCGCGATGTCGGAGGACTGGGCGTGGACGTGGACCTGCACTTGCGCCTTCTGCCAGTGGAAACCGTCCTGTTCGTAGCCGATCTCCTTGATGCAACGACGCGCGACCTCCTCGAGCGATTGCTTGGTGATGCTCGCGGGCCCCCGCACCTCGCCCGCCATCACCACGAGGTTGGTGGTGACGAGCGTCTCGCAGGCCACCCGCGCGAAAGGATCCGCGGTGAGGTAGGTGTCGACGACGGCGTCCGAGATACGGTCGCAAACCTTGTCGGGATGCCCCTCGGAAACGGACTCGCTGGTGAACAGATAATCGCGCAGGGCCACGCTCACCCCCCTTGACGTGCGATGTCGAGGAATCGGCCGCTCCCTCGAGTGCGCATGCGCGTTCCCGCCGCGGCCTGAAGCGCGGTTTTGTCGCAGCCTTTGAAGGGCCATGTCAAGCACAACCACGAGCGCAGGCGGCGGAAATTACCGCATCGCTTGGCCTGAGCCGCCCAGAGGACAACGTCGCCGGCCGCGCTCCGGGCTTGGCGCGCACACGGGCACCCCGCGCTCGGACCGACATCAGGTCCACGCGAGTGCGGCCGGCCGCCCCGCCGGTGCCAGGCGGCGAGCCGTCTCGCGGAGCGGGATTAGGCCGCGTCGCCCGCGCGGGCCAGCGCCTTGGTCAGCTCGAACACCTTCTTCCGCACCCCCGGATCGGTGATCCTGTAATAGGCCCGGACGAGCTCGAGCGTCTCTCGCTTTGCCATCGGGTCGAGCACGAGTTGCTCGCCGTCCTCCGCCGCATGCGTCCGGCTCGCGCGCAGCGCCGCCTCGCTAGGCATGTCGTCGAAGAAGAACGATACGGGGACATCGAGCACGCGACTCAGCTCGAACAGCCGACTGGCGCCTATACGGTTGGCGCCGCGCTCGTATTTCTGGACTTGCTGAAAGGTGAGGCCGATGGCTTCGCCAAGCTTCTCTTGGCTCATGCCGAGCATGGTGCGACGGAGCCGGACCCGGCTGCCGACATGGACGTCAACCGGATTGGGTTTACCGGTCTTGATACGGGTCGCGCGTAAGCGTGGAGCCATGATGGACCATCTTGAGTTGTTTGCGGAAACAGTATTTGGCGGCGAAAACTTACTTATAATCCCGTGGGGGGTCAAACGGTAAATCATCTAGAAATTTATGCAATCGCGTTTCGGACAAAAAAGTCCGAGAATTAGCGCGAAAACCGCCAGGCCAGAAGCAGAAAAAGTGCCAGGAGTCCTGCGAGCCCGAGCGAGCCGAATCGCGCCATTGCGGGGGCGTTGGGGAGTGCGGCAGGGAGCGGCGCATCGACCACACCCCTCTTGCCGAGCCCGAGTCGCGCGATCACGCGGCCATAGGGGTCGATCACGCCCGAAATGCCGGTGTTCGCCGCGCGCACGAGCGGGAGGCCCTCCTCGACCGTGCGCACCCGCGCGCTCTCGAAGTGCTGATAGGGGCCGGAGCTGTCGCCGAACCAAGCGTCGTTGGTGACGTTGAGGAGCCAGCCCGGCCGTCGCGCGGGATCAGCCACGTCTCCGGGGAAGATCGCCTCATAGCAAATGAGCGGGCTCACCGGCGGCAGATGCGGCAGATCGAGCGTGCGCGGGCCGGGGCCGGGGGAGAAGTCGCCGCGGCCCGGCGTGAGCTTGGCGAGGGGCAGGACGCCGCGCAGAGGGACGTACTCGCCGAAGGGCACCAAATGGAATTTGTCGTAACCGGCCACGACTTGGCCGGCGGCGTCGAGCACCTCGAGGCTGTTGTAATCATTGTACGGGCCGCCCAAGGGAGTGCCGCCGGTCCCGACCGGCGCGCGGCGCAGCGTGCCGGTCAGAAGCAGGCCGTCCTTGGGCACGATGCGCGCAAGCGCCTCTCTGAGCTCACCCTCTTCGGCGAGGTAGAAGGGGATCGCCGCCTCTGGCCAGATGAGATCGCTGACCTGCGCGTAGCCGGGCCCGAGGGAGAGGCGCATCATCTCGACGAGGTTCTCGCGCAGCCGCGCAGGATCCCACTTGTCGCTCTCCGCGTTGTCCGGCTGCACCAGGCGCAGCTTGACGTTCGGCACCATGACCGCGGGCGCATCGGCGAGACGCAGCGCACCGCCCAGCCAAAGTGCCGCGGCAAGGAGGACCGCGGCGGCGATCGGCAGAAGCGGGCGGCGCACGGCATGGACGCCCGCGGCCGCCGCGGGGAGGGCAGCGATCACCACGGTCAGAAGGCTCAAGCCGTAGATGCCGACGACGGAGGCCAGTTGGATGGGCGCATCGGCAAGCGTCCAGGTGTAACCGATGAGGTTCCACGGGAAGCCGCTAACGAGGTGGCCGCGGAGCCATTCGAACGCCGTCCATGCCGCGGCGAAAGCGAATACGCGTCCCACCCCCTTGGCGCGCGAAAGCTGCAACAGCAGGAGTGCCGCCGCCGAATAGAGGGCAAAGCCGGCCGAAAGGCCGCCGGTCGCGAAGGGGATCATCCAGCCGAAGCGGGCGATGTCGACCGTCATCGAGATGCCGATCCAGTAAAGGCCGGAGAGGAAGAAGCCGAAGCCGAACCACCAGCCGAGCGCCAGGGCTTGCAGGTGCGTCTTGCTGCCGTCGTGAAGCCAGAGCAGAGCGCTGAAGGCCGGCACGATCAGCGGCGTGGCATAGACGGGCGGCAGCGAGAGCGTGGCGAGCACGCCCAGGAGTGCCGCAAGCGCGTAGCGGCGCCAGCCCGCGAGCGCTGCCAGCCGGTCTGCGATGGTCGCGAAAGCGCCGAAGCTCTTTGGCGCCGGATCGACACGCGCCGCGGTCACGCAGCACTCGCCGGAGGCGGCGGCAGGTTGCGCACGCGCAAGCGCCTGATGCGCCGCGGGTCGGCGTCGATCACCTCGAACTCGAGGCCCGAAGGATGCGCCACCACCTCGCCGCGCGCGGGAATGCGGCCGGCGAGCGCGAAGACGAGTCCGCCGAGCGTGTCGATGTCCTCGCGCTCCTCCTCGCGCAGCACGCGGCCGACCTTGGCCTCGAACTCCTCGACCGGCACCCGCGCATCGGCGATGAGCACCCCGCCCGCACCCTCGACCATGCTCGGGCGCAGCTCCCCATCGTGCTCGTCCTCGATCTCGCCCACGATCTCCTCGACGACATCCTCGATGGTGACGAGGCCGTCGATGCCGCCGAACTCGTCGACGACGAGGGCGAGATGCCGGCGCGTGGCGCGCATCTTGAGCAGGAGGTCGAGCGCGCGCATCGAAGGCGCTATGAAGAGCACGGGGCGCATGATCTTCTCGATGTGGAACTCGGCCGGCCGGCCCCACCAGGCGAGCACGTCCTTGATGTGCACCATGCCGATCACGTCGTCGAGCGACTCGCGATAGACCGGGATGCGCGAGTGCGCCTCCTTGCTCATCACCCGCAGGAGCTCGTCGAGCGAGTCCGTATGCTCGACCGCCACGATGTCCGCGCGGGGCACCATGACATCCTCTGCCGTGAGCTCGTGGAGCTCCAGGATGTTGGCCAGAAGCGCCCTTTCCTGCGGATCGATCTCGGCGGCGGCGGCGTCGGTCTCCTCGATGAGCTCGCCGAGCGCCTCGCGCAAGGACCCTTCGCCGTTGCGCTGCCCGCGCAGGCCCTTGAGCCAGTTGCGCAGAATCCCGATGAGCGACGCGCTGCCGCCACCGCCGCGACCGGGTGCCGAGGAGGATTCAGCCATGGAGCGCTACCCCGCCGCGGCTTGACCGCGGCCCGCGACCGCCGGGCCGGGGTGCCCCGTAAGGGTCGGCGATGCCGAGCCCGGCAAGGACGGCGGCTTCGAGCCGCTCCATGCGCGCGGCGTCTCTTGCGAGCGCGTGGTCGTAGCCCAGGAGATGGAGCGTGCCGTGCACCACGAGGTGGGCCAGATGATCGGCGAGCGGCTTGCCGAGAGCCGCCGCCTCGCGTCGGCTCGTCTCGAAGGCGACGACCACGTCGCCGAGAAGTGCCGGCCTCGCCGGCTTCCTTGCGCGCGCGGCGCGCGCGCGCTCCGCGTGCGTAAGTGCGGGGAAGGACAGCACGTTGGTCGCCGCGTCCTTACGCCGATAGAGGCGGTTCAGCCCGCGCACCAGCGCGTCGTCGCCGAGCACGAGGCTGAGCTCGGCAGCACTCGGCACTTGAGCCCCCTCGCGGCTTGCCGCGGCGAGTGCCGCCGCGGCCGCCCTACGCGCAAGCCGGGGCGCGTCCGCGATCGCCCGGCGCCAACGCGCGCACGCGACGGAAACCTCGATCTCGATGCGCGTCGTCATGGTCAGCCGGCGCCACCCCTCTTCCTCGTCGGCCGCGCGGTCTCCAAGAGACGCCGATCCTTGGCGTCATAGGCGCGCACCACGCGGGTGACGAGGGGATGGCGCACCACGTCCTTGTCGGTGAAACGGATGAGGGTGATGCCGGGCACACCCTGCAGCACGTCGATCGCATCCTCGAGGCCCGAGCGCGCGCCGAGCGGCAGATCGATCTGCGTCAGGTCGCCCGTGACGGCCATGCGCGAATTCTCGCCGAGGCGGGTGAGGAACATCTTCATCTGCACGGGGGTGGTGTTCTGCGCCTCGTCCAGGATGATGAAGGCGTTCGAGAGCGTGCGGCCGCGCATGAAGGCAAGGGGTGCTATCTCGATCTCGCCGTTGCCCAGGCGCTTCATGACCTGGTCCGCCGGCAGCATGTCGTAGAGCGCGTCGTAAAGCGGACGGAGATAGGGGTCGACCTTCTCGCGGATGTCGCCGGGGAGAAAGCCGAGCCGCTCGCCCGCCTCGAGCGCCGGGCGCGAGAGGATGATGCGGTCGACCCGCCCGCTCGTGAGCATGGCAACCGCGGTCGCCACCGCAAGATAGGTCTTCCCCGTACCGGCCGGGCCGAGGCCGAAGACGAGCACGAACTCCTGGAGCGCCTTGATATAGTCGCGCTGGGTGGGCGAGCGCGGCGTGATCACGCGCCGGCGCGTGACCACCTCGAGCTCGGCTTGGCCCTCGCCGCCGTGCGCCGCCAGCCTCAGCGCGGCATCGACTTCGTGCATGTCGACGTCCTTGCCCTTCTTGAGCCGGCCGTAGAGTGCCGTGACGGCGTCGCGCGCGGTCGCCGCCTCCGCGACCGGACCGTAGATCGCCAACTCGTTGCCGCGCTGGGAAAGCTCGACGCCGAGCTGTTGCTCGATGCGCGCGAGATGCTGGTCATGCTCTCCGTAGAGCCGCGCCAGCAGCCGGTTGTCCTCGAACTGCAGGCGGATCGGGTTGCCCTCGCCCTCTCTCGTGCGCGTGCTCACGCGGGGATCCTTGCCTCCTCGATTGGCGGCGCCGGCTGCCGCGGTGCCTTGGAACGGGCGCCTGTGAGCCGGCCCGCGACGCTCACCGCGCGGGCATGGGTGATCTCGACCTCGACGACCCTGCCGAGGAGCTCATCGCCTGCCGCCACGTTGACGACCTGCATATGGGGGCTGCGTCCGGCGAGCTGACCGGGCCGGCGGCCTCGCCGCTCGAGCAGAACCTCGACCCGCTTCCCTATGCTCCGCTCGTTGAAGGCGCGCTGCTGCCTGGCGAGCAGGGCCTGAAGGTGCCTGAGCCGCTCGACCTTCACCTCCTCGGGCAGCTGATCCTCCATCAGGGCGGCAGGCGTGCCCGGGCGCGCGCTGTATTTGAAGGAATAGGCCTGGGCGAAGTCGATCTCGCGCACGAGCTCGAGCGTGGCCGCGAAATCCGCCTCGCTCTCGCCCGGGTATCCGACGATGAAGTCGGAGGAAAACGCGATCTCCGGCCTCACCCGCCTCAAGCGCTCGACGATGCGACGGTAGTCGTCCGCACGGTGGCGGCGGTTCATCGCCTCGAGCACGCGGTCCGAGCCCGATTGCACGGGGAGATGGAGAAACGGCATCAGCTTCCCTATGTCGCGATGAGCCTCGATGAGCTCGTCGTCCATCTGGCACGGATGCGAGGTGGTGTAGCGGATGCGCAGAAGCTCCTCGATCTCTGAAAGATGCGCGATGAGCCGCCCCAAGCCCCAGCTCCCGGCCCCCTCGGGCGCCCGGCCATGGTAGGCGTTGACGTTCTGGCCGAGAAGCGTGATCTCCGATGCGCCCACCGCCACCAGGCGGCGCGCTTCGGCCGCGACTTCGGCCACGGGACGGGAATATTCCGCGCCTCGCGTATAGGGCACCACGCAAAAGGTGCAGAAGCGGTCGCAGCCCTCTTGGATGGTAAGGAAGGCGGCTGGGCCGCCGGGGAGGCGCGTCGCGGGCAGCTCATCGAACTTGCGCTCGACCTCGAAAGCGGTCTCCAGCACGAAGCGCCCCCGGCCTGC
>Ga0187819_10001704_pt1 | contig 11387 bp, 15 predicted proteins | sample NC_wetland_sal_i_15_FD_132411 | JGI IMG/M metagenome (GOLD analysis project Ga0187819, IMG submission 132411) | Wetland sediment microbial communities from Neuse River Estuary, North Carolina, USA - SO4_4 | ecosystem: Environmental > Aquatic > Freshwater > Wetlands > Sediment | place: USA... | reverse complement strand
GTCCTGAGTCATTAGCAACCACCGCACAAGGCGCTGCTCAATGCCGTGCAGCCGATTACACGCGGCTGTTTGTGCAACCTGCATTCCCTGAACAACTGCATAGCGGCTCAACATCAATTGCAGGTGCGGAGTGGATTCCAAAGTGTTTTGCAAAGCTGCGACCTCTACCCGAAACCCATCCCCCGAAATTTGTACCACCGCTTGCAGCGGGCTCCTGCTCAGGCCAACAGCTGCCGGTGTTCCTGTAAAGCCCTCATTGCCAACGATGCCGGCTTCGGCGGTCTTTCCATCTTTCATTACGACTACAAGAGAAATCAAACCTCGATTCGGGAAATACGCAAATTCCAGCTTTCCACCCCCCTCGTGAAGGACTAGATGGTTTGGCAAGGTGACGTATTCGAGATGAGGGCGAAGTGCGCTGTAGTCGCTATCGGAGATCGATAGAAGTATTAGGTTGCTGACTGGTTTCCCTTCGGTATTTGTCCGCTCGCCAGACTGCACGATTTGGAAGTCTTTGCTTTCCACAAACCATCCTTAACAGACAATCAGAACCGAAAACCGTCGCAGATGCGGGGATGAACTCGCCTGCCATGCCGTGCGAGACGGCGAAGGATTCTCCGAGGGCAGGGTGAACCCCTCTTGAAGGCCCATCAACACTATGCTGGATGCGATCCTGATACTGAGCAATACTGACCGCTTCGCGACGCACGAAACGTGACCAACACCTAAAGCGATTCCGCCACTTCAAACGAGGCCCCCGAAATCAGGCGTTCGCACGAATAAATATCTTTCATGTCTGTAGGATGCCCGACAGACCGTCCAAATTGGCGCATGTAAACTTGGCCCATCCCTTTATGCATCTTTCCGCTGCGCCCAGGCGGATGACGGTTTTCTGTTGCGATCAGGCAGTACGCAGTTGCGAAAGGAGCCGTTAATGGCGAACCAGAACGTTTCGTCCCTTGACAGCAAGCGGGGTACTCGTTGGGGCGCAGCGACAGAGGCGGCCATGAGCCGGGAGCTGGTATGGATTGAGCAAGAGCGTTTTCGGGGTTTTGGTTGCTCCGAATGTGGCTGGCGGTTCAAACCTTCCAGTGCGCCCACCGGCGCATCTTTCGATGAAATGATGCGCAACTTCGAGTTGCAGCGCGACAAAGAGTTTGCCTTGCATGTTTGCGCCGATCACCCAAGAGCCAGGAGCACAAGGAGCAAAAACGCTGAATAAATCAACCTGCCGTACGTCCCAGCGCGGAGGTCAATGTGTGCCCTGTTCATTTCGGGCCACACCGATCACGCCCGGTCTACGCGTTATGTCAAGCAAGATTGGGAAAAGCTTTACCCCACCGCGGTCCTCGAGTCTGACCGGAGCCAGTTGCTGCAGCGGATCGAAGACGCTTTCAGTGGGGACGAGGTCTGGAGCAGGGGACAGCGCTTGAGTCCCCTGCTCCAACAACCCTGTAGAAACTTTCCTCACGCCCTCATCTCCGCTCGTGTACGGGCAAATCCTGCGGGCGATAAGCAGTACAACGAACTGTGCGGGCAACTCCAGCAACGCAAGCTGAAGCTACGTCTTCAATGAAGTACTAGGGCCTTCCATCCGGCAGCCCTACTTCCGAGGCTCATTGCGGCTCGCTGGCTGCTGCCTTTGCTGCAGGTGCTGCTGCTGCTGGGCGTGCCTTTGCTGCAATTTCTGTGTCTGTTGTTGGTGCCGTTGCTCTACCTGCTGCGTCCTTGCATCATCCGCCTTCTGTTGCGCCAGCCGCTGGTGTTCCTGCTCCTGTTTCTGCTGGAGTTTCTGCCGTTCCTGGTCCTGTTTCGCAATTAGCTTCTCCTGGTCCTGCTGGTATTTCTTATCCAGCTTCGGGTTCCCAGTGTTGGGAGGAGCTGGGTGTTCTATTGGCGGAAGGTCTTTGGGATGAACTGCGTTTGGGGGACGAGGAACATTGTTCTCCGGACGGCCAGCTTCGCCACGCTCTGGCGCTCCTGCCTCTTTGGCCGGCACAGCTGCGCGGTCGTTCAATGCTCCAGGTCTGGGAGTGGCTGCGACCGCCGGCTTGCCATGGTTGGCCGAAGCCCGTTGCTGTGGGTTAGCGCGAGCAGCCGCCTCATGTTGAGTTTGAGCAGCTACGGACGGAATGTGTCTCTCATTTGCAGCCGCTTCTTCTTCAGGCCTCGGCCGCTCGTTGATCCCACCCTCGCCGCCGTTGTAGCTGACCCGGTTTACGGTGGTGTTATTGATCACCGTTTTGTTGTAGACGTTGTGAATGTTGGTGATGTTCACGTTGTTCACCGAACGGTTGTAGAAGAAGCGCCCGTTGTCCCAGCGCCCGCCTTCATAGCCGTGACCAAAGTATCCGTAGCCGTAATTGATCCCGCCATAGAAACCAACATGTGGTCCCCAGTAGCCTTCATGGAAAAGAAATCCGGCGCCGCCCCAGCCCCACCAGCCTGGGGTCCAGAGGAAGCCGACTTCCGGAGCCATGACCCATGTACCCGGCACCCAGTAGTAGTCATCGTCGTAAGCCCAGTATCCAGGTGTCCAGAGGTAACCGTCGCCAGGACAAAGGGGCTGCTCGTACACCGGAAGGGCAGGTGGGCCAATCCTGACCGATATGCCTATCTGGGCAAACGAAGCCGCGGACATCGCTAACACTACAAGTGCGAATAACAGAGAACGAATGGAGGGGAGAATGCGCATTGTGTTTCCTCTTGCCTGATCATCCTTCGCTTGCCCGGTGCTGCTTTGCTGCTGCGGGTTGCGCGGACTGGGAGGCATGATTTCCGGACGAAACGTATGGAAGGCTTCGTCTCGCTCGCAAACGGTTCTGACAAGAACTTTCTCATTTCAGAGATGTCGAAATCTGTTCAAAAAAGCTCAGTTCGAGCCATCAGTTCCGCGTGGTGGAAAGAGGATGAATACTTTCGGGTGAGGAGCGTCGCCTTTTCTCTCGGTTGGCCTGAGGATCTATCAATTCAATTTGCCTGATCTACCTTCGTTTCATCATCCAGGCGGGCCGGGGGCTGCAACATTCCGATCTGCCAACCTGATATACTCTAGTTGAGTTGGTTACCACCTTCTCCTCTTTCAGGTTCCCTGAACTAAGTCAGTCCATCTGAAGTTTTCTCTCCTTAGGCTTCTCAGGAAAGCCGCGTACCCCATGCATCCAAGTGCGATCCTGCACGAAGTTCAGCAACTCTACAACGTGAGTGACCGTCTTGACTCGCTGGCGGAACAACATCCCCTCGTCTCAGAAGCACTCATCACCATCTCAGGAAGCGTTCGTAACACGGCAACGTTGTTGGAGGTGCTGGTTGCGATAGCGCCGATTTCCGGAATAGACCCAGCAAGCGCCTGATTTTGCCGAAAAACTGAGGCGACTCTCAAAAGACACTGCGATCAATATTGACCAGTAAATCCAAAGGCTAAGGCCCGATACTGGTTATCGAATGACTCTCGACGGTTGAAGAATTGCCGGATCTTTTCGGGCGTAGATCTCTTGTGAGCCGACAACATAAAGAGTTCTTGCAACAGAACCACCACCGTAGCGAGCTAGTCGGAGAAAAATACAGGAGAGACCATGAAATTGTTTAGGACGTTAGCAACCGCATTCTGTCTCGTTGCCCTCTGCATGCTCGTCGTGCCGACAGCAACGGCTGATGAGCTGAACAGGGAAACCGTCGTCACCTTCAGCGGGCCCGTCGAAGTTCCGGGCACGTATGCTCAAATCTTGCCGGCCGGTACGTATATCTTCGAGATTATGTATAACCAATCCAACCGGCATATCGTCCGGATCTACAGCCAGGACAAAAGCCATGTCTTCACCACCATCATGGCACTCCCGAATTTACGTCTGCACCCGACTGATAAGACGGTAATCACGTTTCGCGAGCGGCCTGCCGGACAGCCGGAAGCTCTGAGGGCATGGTTTTCCCCCAATCGTGAATGGGGCGAGGAATTTGTTTACGCGAAACCCAGGGCCATCGAATTGGCCAAGGAAGTAAATGAACCCGTTCTCGCGACTCCTGTCGAACTGGCAGCCGCGCCGGTCGAGGTTTTGAAGACCGCGCCGGTCGAGGCTGTTGACCCTACAGGAGAACCAGTTGAACTAGCCCGGGTTGTTGAATTACCGCCCGCCGAGGCATTACAACCTGCGGCTGCCGAAGCCCTGCCGAAAACAGCCAGCTCATTGCCACTGATTGGACTGATCGGGTTGCTATCGCTGGGCGCGGGTTTTGCTCTCTCGACTCTTTCGAAGCAAGTGGTTTGAACCGAGCGAGTGCGCGAATCTACGTGCAAGAGTGAGTTGACCGGGCACCGAATGGCGAAGGAGGTGGTACGCGAGTACCGCCTCTTCGTCGCCAGGCCCGGAGTCTTAGACCGCTGGCGGACTCCCGAGCTACGGTTCAGATTGCACGGGAAGGACTAGACAGATGAGAAAGCTGTCTGCACCCGGACCACGCCTGCAAAGCGAGGCGAGGCTGCGGTCGGCGGCATATCCCGGCAAGGAAGTTCGCATTAGGAACGAATCTGCCTCCACACTAAGGTGTCTGGTTGCGGTTATTGTCATCGTTCTGCCGAGTCTCGCCCGGCCTCAAGAATCCTCCCCGTCACGGAGCCACCAAGGTGACGACTACACGATTAACGTAAATGTGGACGTGGTGGTCTTACACGCAACCACACAGGATCACAAAGGCACTCTCGTTTCCGGACTGGACAAGAACGACTTTCAGGTTTACGAAAACGGAGTGCTTCAACAGATCAAGTATTTTAGCCACGACGATATCCCGGTCACGGTCGGTCTGGTCATCGATAACAGTGGAAGCATGAAGCCAAAGCGCGCTGATGTTATAGCAGCGGCCCTGGCGTTTGCCCGCTCCAGCAACCCGCAGGACCAGATGTTCGTGGTCAATTTCAACGAAAAGGTTTCGTTTGGTCTTCCGGAGAGCACACCGTTCACAGACCATGTGGCTCAGCTGGAAGTTGCCCTGTCCAGGATTGCTGCCGATGGTGAGACGGCACTGTACGATGCGATTGCTGCTGCTCTCGAGCACCTGAAGATGGGTAATCGGGACAAGAAAGTGCTGATCGTGATCAGCGATGGAGGCGACAACGCCAGCAAACACAAATTGACCGAAATCATGGCCCTGGCAGGGCAGCCGGACGCAATTATCTACACCATCGGCATCTTCGATGAGCAGGATGCCGATCGCAACCCGGGTGTGCTCAAGCGGCTTGCAAGGGACACAGGCGGCGAGGCCTTCTTGCCAGAATCCTTAAAGGAAGTTACCCCCATCTGTGAACGGATCGCTCACGATATCCGTAACCAGTACACCCTCGCCTATGTCCCCACGAACAGAAAGCGGGATGGAACGTATCGGGCCATACAAGTGAAGGCGAGCTCGGTGGGTCGTGGACGTTTGTCGGTCCGCACCCGAACTGGTTACTTCGCACTGTCGGCACTTCCATCGCCGGCGGCAAAGGCGATCGATCATGAAGCTCAGAATTAGGCGGCCACTGCTCCCGACGCGAACCCGATGGTTACTTCGTGGGAGTAGATACTTCTTTTTCATCATTGGTATCCTTGCGCTCGGCTACGTCGGCTTCACTCTGCTCGACGCCAGGCTCTACCAGGTATCTGCAAAGCGGTCCCTGGAAAGCCAGATCGTCGAAAACCAAATTCAGGTGAAAAAAGAGCACGACCTAATTCAGCTTAAGCCAGCAATCAAGAAAGGCGACGTTCTAGGCCGCATCGACATTCCGAGGCTGGGAGTGTCAGTCGCAGTTCTACAAGGGACCGGTTCACGGGTACTGCGGCTGGGTGCGGGACATATTGAAGGCACTCCGCTTCCAGGGGAAGCCGGAAACAGTGGAATCGCCGGGCACCGCGACACTTTTTTCCGCGAGCTAAAAGACGTCCGCACGAATGACGAGATTCAGCTTCAGACAGCCACCGGCCTGTTCCGCTATCAGGTGGATTGGGTGAAGGTGGTCGCTCCCGATGACATCAGTGTCTTGGCCCCCTCACCCGAATCTGTACTTACGCTGGTGACGTGCTACCCATTTTATTTTGTCGGTCCGGCGCCGGAAAGGTTCGTCGTGCACGCCCACAAGAATTAACCAAAGAGATCCAGTCACATCTGGAGGCAGCTCCACCGCAGAATCAACCCAGACAACAATGGTCGCGGGAAGTGTGCACATTTGACCAGTCTTGTCGCAGCACATAGTCGATCATCTTGATGTGGGGAGATCAACTTATGTTCAACCACCCAACACCCAAGACAATTCTGTGCATCGACGATGATGTCGGCATGCTGGGTTACCAAAAAGAGCTGCTCGAAAGACGTGGGTATGCGGTGCTCACTGCCGCCTCCGCTCGCCGCGGCTTGCAAATTGCGGCAGTCTGCGCGGTTGCTGCCGTGATCGTCGACTACCACATGCCCGAGATGAATGGGCATGAGGTTGCCACCGAAATAAGGCACCTCAAGCCACAAGTTTCCAGTGACGACGAGATTCCAGAACACGCCTTGAAGGTGGTGGATGCTTTTGTTTCCAAGAATGAAGCACCCAGCCTCCTGTTGCCGGTGATCACCAGAATGTGCGGTGGAAGCCCCTCCGAGTTCCCAGAAAGAACTAAGAATCACCGCCTGAGCACACGCAAGGCGGCCCTCCCGTGGTTTGGGGAGCGTACCGATTATCACGCACCCGCACTTTCCACGGCCGCCGGGTATTGAGCAATTTTGAACAGAATTGTGGGAAGCTCCGCCTGTATACCTAGCCGGTATGGCTACCAACAGCACTCTACTGTGCATACACCGGGATCCGGCTCAACTGAGCTTGTTGCAAGAAAACGGATACGAACTGGTAACCGCGACCAACGGTTCCGATGGTCTGCGGCTATTTATGTCGCGGCCTGTGGATGCAATTGTGCTCGAGTACCACCTCGGCCTTTTGGATGGCTCAGCCATCGCGGCTGAGATCAAGCAAGTCCAGCCGGAGCTTCCCATCGTTATGTTGGCCGATCACGTGGAACTGCCCGAGGGTGCTCTAAAGTCCGTAGATGCGCTCGTGGCCAAGTCCGACGGGCCGCACTTCCTGTTGGCGACCATTCACTTTGTACTGAAAGTGAAGCCGACCCAACGTCATGAAGGCGAGCTAAGGGCTCAAACGTCGGCACATCTCCGTCGTCTCGGGAGGTCACGGGAAGGGGCGGGCCGTTGGCAGGCCAACCCTGCTCAATTAGCAACTGACGAGAAGGATGCGCCTTTTTCGCCAAGAGTGTGGAGAAGCATCAGGAATGGGAGTGTCCAATTTTGACGACAGCCTTCCTCAGTGCCTCGTCCGACTCCCGGCAAATCCTCCAGAGTGTTCATTAGCGGCACATACGAAAGCGACGCCATACCCTCTGTGATTGGCGACGGGATTTATACCAAAGCTGAGAATCCAGAGAATTTCTTGAAAAGTGTCGCGGCCTTGATTCGCACATCCGACGCTCGGGAGAAGGCTCAGTAGATTGAGCTTGCCGGCCGAACAGGCGTCCTGCCCGATTAACACATGCACGCAGATTGTTCGGATGCTCAACTCCGCTCACTTCTCCGGGGACGGCCTTTACACCACACTTCGGCGGCCGCTCACCAAGTTAATGACCAAGACCACCAACGCGACTACCAGCAGCAAGTGGATCAGACCGCCGGCCACGTGGAAGCTGAAACCTAAAAGCCACAGAATCAGAAGTACAACGAAAATCGTCCAAAGCATGTTTTGTCTCCTTTGCTCATTTCAACCCCGCCCGACATCCAATCTCTTCAACGAGTCGACCTGGGGAATTCCGGGAACGCTGCTTTCGGGAGTCTTTCTCATTCGCAATCGCAATACTGCGCCCGATTGCTCATACTCATCTTGCATCTTGCCGCGCCAGTCGGACCCCGCTGAGCGACTTCCCACACTCCAGGCAAGATGTTTTGGACCGTGACGTTATTAAGCCGCAGAACGGGCACATCCTTTGCGAAGGGACATCCCGGGCATGCGGTGTATGTCCCGCGAGAAGCTTCCCGAGCAAATCAGTGATGAAAGCTAGCCGTCTGCGAAGCCGATTGCGGAACGGACGGCCGCCTGGTTCCATTGACTCACCTTCGCTCTTTCTCCCATTGGTTGGGAACCATCCTGTCGCAGGGTAAGCGGATGGAGTGATCGAGGAACGCCTCGCGTTTCACATCTCCGACAAGTTAACCATGACAGGCCAAGGCGGACAATTCTGTGCAGGATTGCTCACTTCCCCGAAGACTGTCAGACGGCATTGTGAAAGTCGACCACGTCTGCTTTGACGCCAAGACAGGAGTGAGCAATTCAGACCAGCTATTCTTTCCTGCCTGGGCGATCATGATGCTAGAGACGAGCATTACTTCTCTCTCTTTCAGGTCCTCTGAGCTAAGTCAGCAAATCTGAAGCTCTCTCCTCTTAGCTCCGCAGCTCAGAAAAGGAAAACTTCATGAAAAAAACAATGTCAGTGCTGTTGATGGGCTTTATGGGACTGGTTGGAACGTACGCTTGGGCAGGCTCGGCTCGCCAGGATACCGAAGCGCGCTTGCAATCCTCCGTGGATGTTCTGCACGCGATTATGGCGACTCCAGACAAAGGTATCCCCGAAGAAGTGCTGAGCAGTGCCAAGTGCATCCTGGTAGTGCCGAACCTGATTAAAGGTGGCTTCATTTTTGGCGGCAAACACGGACGTGGCGTGGCCTCTTGCCGTACGGCTGAAGGCTGGAGCGCGCCCGCGTTCGTTTCAGTTGGTGGAGGAAGTTGGGGATTGCAGATCGGCGTCGAAGGCGTGGACCTGGTTATGCTGGTCATGAACGATCAGGGTTTCCAGCATCTGCTCTCCAGCAAGTTCGAGCTCACCGGTGAAGGGTCGGTTGCGGCAGGCCCGGTCGGCCGTCATGCGTCCGCCGGAACTGACTGGAAAATGAACACGGAAATGCTGACCTACTCGCGCTCCAAGGGCGTGTTCGCCGGCCTGACGTTGGAAGGTGCAGTAGTGGAGCAGGACAACGACTCCACTCGCGCTATTTACGGCAAGCACATGATGTTCCGCAACATCCTCTCGGGCAAGGCGTCAACCCCGAATAGTGCAGGCGCATTCCTGAAGGCTGTGTCAGAGGCGGGCCAACAGGCACGGATTGCCGAAGCAAAAGCAGACAACAAGTAATTGCATCAGGAAGCTGTCAGCAAGCCGGATTTGTGGCTGACCGGAACCGCGTATCAGTTCCGGTCAGCGCCACAGACTTGGGATGACAGGATCTCGCTACCGATGTAATTTATCGTCCGAAAGGCGGCGAATATGAAAGTTAGTCTACAGAAATGTCTTTGGCTACAAGTAGCCTGCCTCAGTCTTTGGCCTATTCTTCTGTTTGCACAGTCCTCTGATCTTGCGCAAAATCTGGAGGCCTGGCAAGGCTAGCCGCGAGGCCTGCGATCGCTCCAAGTTGAGTCCCTCGCAATTGGCTGATGTGGCTCGCGGCGGCCATGAGCGCAACGTTTCAGACTGCAGGAACGGCTTTGATTCCTGCGACCATTCGAAACTCACCGAACCCGAAGCTATGGCGTTGGCCGTGGCCGATCACCAGCGTAATGTCTCCGAATGCAACGATGGCATGGAGTCCTGTGACCGGTCCAAACTGACCGGGTCGGAAGCCCGTGAAATGGCCGTGGCGGCGCACCAGCGTAACCTCGCCGACTGCAAGGATCAGGTCGGCGGCTGCGACCGCTCCAAACTGACGCCGACGGAAGCCGGAGAAGTGAACGTAGCCAGGCGGCAGCTCAACGTCTCCGACTGTAAGAATGGTGTTGGGCTTTGCGATCATTCCAAGCTAACTCCTTCGGAAACGAGCGAAGTGACTGCTGCAGAACACCAGCGTAATGCGCAGAATTGCGAGAATGGCTGGGACCAGTGCGACCACTCCAAACTCACTCCGTTGGAAGCCGGTCAAACCGCCGTTGCAGAACACCAGCGCAACATCTCCGAGTGTAAGAACGGCCAGGAAACTTGCGACTACTCGAAACTGACTCCATCCGAGGCCAAAATGCTGGCCGACGCCGAACAACAACGCAACTATTCGGCGTGTCTAAAAGGGTTCGGTTATTGCGATCGCTCTCGTCTGACGCCCTCAGAAGCAAAGGCGATTCCAGCGGAACAAAAGCCACTACCCCAATAGGTCCGACTGAAAAGAGAACAGGGAGAATCTTGATATGAAGAAGCACCAGGTTATGCTCTTGCTGTTGGCAATCGCCGGTCTCGCAGCCATGCCAGTGCTGGCGAAGGCGCAATCGCTGGTCGATTCGAGGGACTCTTCCAGCACAGCTGTCGAGTCAGCAAGTACGACGCTTCCGCAACCGGACCTGACGTACACGCGTCCGGCGCAGGCAACGAAGCTCCGCAACTACTTCTTCGACGCGTTCGGCCCGTATCCCATCGTCGGCGCCGCACTCGCTGGTGGGATTAACCAGGTGCAGAACACTCCGGTGGAGTGGGGGCAAGGCGCGGAGGGTTATGGCAAACGATTTGGGTCCGACTTTGGCATCGCAGCGGTAACTACGACGACGCGTTATGCGCTAGCGGAAGCTTTCAAGGAAGACACCTTGTACTACCGCTGTGAGTGCAAAGGCGTGTTTCCGCGGCTGAGCCATGCCGTGATTTCGACCTTCACCGCACGCCGCGGCAGCGATGGCCATCGCGTCTTCTCTTTTTCTGCTCTTGTCGCTCCGTATGCCGGCACGATGACGGCCGTCTATGCGTGGTATCCCGGCCGCTACAACGCCTCGGATGGTTTCCGAATGGGCAACTACAGCCTGCTGGGGTATGTGGGCGGGAACATCGCACTGGAGTTCCTCTATAGCGGACCACACTCCTTGCTTTCCCGCATGCATCTGAACAACGGGCATGGAGCGCAAAGTCCGCGCTTACAGCCCTGATCGTCTCGCTGTTCGATGTGCCTTTCGTGCGTCGCACATTCTGTGCGGCTTGTCGGAGAACAACAAATGGAGCTTGGCCGATAGCTTCGGAGTCGTCGGTTCCTCAGCACCGCGTGCAGGATTTGGGTTCGATTTGGGTTCGATAAGGATTACTCAGCGTTCCTGAACGTTCTTAAACGGTGCTATGCGTACCGCAAAATGAACAACTTAGCCTAATTCATGCGAACTCATAACCCAAAGGTCGGTGGTTCAAATCCACCCCCCGCAACCAAACAACTTCTTGCTATACAGCGGCTTGGGAGCGCTCATCTCCTGAGCCGTTTTCTTTCTTGGGCAAATTAAGGCGAACTTGGGCAAAGAATCCCCCGAGTTGCTCCGCCACTTTCCTGTGGTCGTCCCCAATCACGTGCGTGTAGCCCATGGT
>Ga0187819_10001703_pt1 | contig 11394 bp, 8 predicted proteins | sample NC_wetland_sal_i_15_FD_132411 | JGI IMG/M metagenome (GOLD analysis project Ga0187819, IMG submission 132411) | Wetland sediment microbial communities from Neuse River Estuary, North Carolina, USA - SO4_4 | ecosystem: Environmental > Aquatic > Freshwater > Wetlands > Sediment | place: USA: North... | reverse complement strand
TATTTCCAGAAAGCGGTCGATGGCGACCCGAACGACGCCGATTATCACTTTAACCTGGGAGTTGAATTGTATCGGACGGGCAACCTGGCGGAGGCATCTCGTCAACTGCGCGAGACGCTATCGCTGCGACCGAGTGACGGCGACGCCAAGTTCGTGGTGGATACGTTGTCGAGTGGGAATGGTTCGAGCCAACGTGGTGTCGTTCCGGCAAGCTCCAGGTTGCCCACGGTACGGATCCGCGCCAGTTATGACGAGAGTTCTTTCCGCCAGCTTGCGCTGAAGATCGCCGCCGCGGCCGAAGAGCGGCTGGCCAAGGCGGACCCGCGCACCCATGCGCAATTTCACAGTGATCGCGGACACCAGTTGCTCAATCAGGGATTTGTCTCAGAAGCGGAGCGCGAATTTGGGGAAGCGGTTGCGCTCAACCCGGCGAACGCGGAGGCGCATGCCGGATTGGCCGGCGCTCTGGAGGCTGACAACCATCTACCGGAAGCACGAACCGAGGCGGAAGAAGCTCTCCGCCTGCGGCAGTTTGCTGAGCCTCTTTTAGTGCTGGCCCGGCTCGATTTGAGAGACAATAGGGTAGAGGCGGCTGCGGAAGAAATCGACCGGGCTCTGCGTCTGGAACCGAACAATGCAGCCGCGCAGGCGCTCAAGCGCTCGGTTGCAGCCAAGCTGGCGCAGGAAGCGCAGCCACTGCCCAATCGATGAAATACCATCAGGTTTCACGCTTTCTCTACGTTGTTTTGGCGGGATGCTTTTTGCTGGGGCCCTCGGCCAGTTCTTCTGCCCAAGTATTGAAGATCGTGGTGGACGATACCATTCAACCCATCACGGGTGAGTACATCGGGCGGGCTATCGCCGAAGCCCAACACAACAAGGATCAGGCTCTCATCATTGAGATCAACACGCCCGGCGGCCTGCTCGACTCGACTCGCGACATCATTGAAAAGATCATAGCCTCGCCGGTTCCGGTGATCATCTATGTGACGCCCAGCGGGAGCCGGGCGGCTTCCGCCGGATTCTTCATCCTGGAAAGCGCCGATGTGGCTGCCATGGCGCCGGGAACCAATACCGGCGCAGCCCATCCCGTCACCCTCGGCGGCGGCAAGATGGATGATGTCATGAAAGAGAAGATGGAGAACGACTCCGCCGCTTTCATGCGTTCTTTCGTCTCCAAGCGTGGTCGCAACGTTGAGGTTGCCGAGAGCGCGGTCCGGCAATCCAAGTCTTTCACCGACCAGGAGGCGCTTGCGCAGAAGCTGATCGACTACGTAGCCCCCACGGAAGAAGACCTGTTCAAACAAATGCAGGGCAAACCGGTGAAGCGCTTTGACGGTCAGACGGTCACCCTGAATCTGATGGGCCGACCGGTCCGCGGCTTTGATATGACCTTGAAGGAGCGCATCCTGGCCTACTTGATGGACCCCAACGTCGCCTTCATCCTGCTCGCCGTCGGCGCGCTGGCGCTCTACGCGGAGTTCAACCATCCCGGCGCCGTGGTTCCTGGAGTGGTCGGAGTGATTTTTATCCTGCTGGCAATTTTCGCGTTGAATCTGCTTCCGACTCGCTTCGCGGCGGTGGTTCTCATTCTTGCTTCTTTCATCTTATTCGCCTTGGAGGCCAAGTTTGCCACCCACGGAATCCTTGCTATTGGCGGCATTGTGACCTTGACCTTGGGCGGGTTGTTACTGGTGGACGCGCCCATTCCGCAGATGCGAGTTCATCTCCTTACAGCCTTGGCCGTGAGTATCCCGCTGGGGGTGATCACCGTGTTTCTGATGAGCATCGCTCTCAAGGCACGAGCCAATAAGATCGTCACCGGCACGCAAGGGCTGATTGGCGAAATCGGACTGGCGCAAACCGCCTTGTCTCCGCAGGGGAAGGTGTTTGTGCACGGCGAGCTGTGGGACGCGGTCTCCTCGGCGCGCGTAGCTTCCGGCCAGACGGTGGTGGTGCGGAAGGTAGACGGTTTGCAGCTTTCCGTGGATCCGAAAACTACAGATCCCTCGCTGCGCTCGGGATGACAACAACCATGCATCTCGGCAGGCAACACGGCACGCCGTGAATCACCGCCTCTGCCTCGTGAGTTGGGTTACAATCCGCGACAGGAGCATTCCTGGACAATTATTAGAAGTGGAGGCTCGTTATGGAGCTTGGGTTTGGTGCTTCTACCATCGCCATCATCGTCGTTGCGCTTTATATATTGAGCTCGATCAAAATTTTGGCCGAGTATGAACGCGGCGTTATCTTCCGCCTCGGCCGTCTTCTTCCCGCCGCGAAAGGCCCGGGACTCATCCTGGTATTTGCCCCCGTCGATCGCATGGTGCGCGTTTCTCTCCGGCAGGAGGCGCTGGAAGTTCCTCCACAGGACATCATCACCCGCGACAACGTCACCCTCAAAGTGAATGCCGTGATCTTCCTCCGCGTCATTGAGCCGCGAAAGGCGGTAGTCGAGGTTTCCAACTACGTCTACCAAACTTCGCAGTTTGCCCAGACCACGCTGCGTTCCGTGCTGGGAGAAGTGGAGCTGGACGAGTTACTGGCTCATCGCGACAAGATCAATCTGCGCCTGCAGAGCATCCTCGATACGCACACCGCGCCCTGGGGGGTGAAGGTTGCCAATGTCGAGGTCAAGCAGGTGGATATGCCGGAGTCCATGCTGCGCGCCATGGCCAAACAGGCTGAGGCCGAACGCGAAAAGCGTTCCAAAATCATCCATGCCGAAGGCGAGTTCTCCGCTGCCCAGCGCCTGGTGGATGCGGCCAAGTTGCTGGCGACCGAACCAGTCAGCGTGCAACTGCGTTATTTGCAGACTTTAACCGAGATCGGGGTGGAAAAGAACACTACCGTGGTATTCCCCGTCCCGGTGGACTTCTTCTCCAGCGTTCAGAAACTTTTGGGCAAGGCCGACCGAGATGCTGTGCTACCAGCCAGTAAGAGTTAGAACTAATTCACGGAGCGGCTCGCGTAGTCCGACTTGATAGCGAGGTGCAAATGCCGACGGCAACATCCGAGGACACCGAGATTACATTGGGCACGGGCAAGATGCTGGCCCTGTTCTTCGGGCTGGTGGCGCTGTGCGCGGTGTTTTTTGCGTTTGGTTTCTCGTTGGGAAAAAACTCCGTTCTAAAGCCTTCTGCGGCCGAAGCTGCGCTTCCCGCGCCAGCGCCAGCATCCGCGGCCATCTTGCGGCCTTCCGCGGTGAAGACTGAGACCACCCTAGCCTCTTCGGCGGACGCTAGTAACGCAGTTCCGGATAAGGCACCCGATTCGCAGACAGTCGCTGCGGCTGCCCCTCCTGCGGCAACCGACACCGGCATGCCCACCACCACTGCATCGGATCCGATTGCGCCTCCAACGCTGAACGGATATTACGTACAGGTGGCTGCCGTCAGCAAACAGGAAGACGCAGATGCGCTAGTGGATGCTCTGAAGAAGAAACAGTATCCGGCGTTCGCGGCCAGTGCGGCTGCTGACCAGCTCTTCCATGTCCAACTGGGTCCCTACGGCGACATCAAAGATGCCGAAGCCATGCGCGCCAAACTGGTCAGCGATGGATACAATCCGATTTTGAAGAAGTAGCGAGCAGGCGCAATACGCGTCTATCCACTGAATCTCTGCTCCTTCCACGGATCTCCATACATGTGATAGCCGTTCTGCTCCCAAAAGCCCGGCACGTCGCGATCCAGGATCTCAAGGGCACGGACCCACTTCACAGACTTCCAGGCATACAAATGGGGAACAATCAACCGCAGCGGGAAACCGTGATCGAGTGGGAGCGGCTGGCCGTCGTGGTGGGTGGCGAGGAGCACTTCCTCGCGATCAAGGTCGGCAAGCGGAATATTCGCGGTGAACCCCTGCTCAGCGTGTACCAGAACATAACCCGCGCCAGCCTGGGGACGAGCGCGTCGCAACAACTCTTGCGCGGCTACTCCTTCCCATTGATTATCGAAGCGGCTCCAGCGGGTCACGCAATGGAAATCGCTCGTGTGTCGCACCTTGGGCAGTGCGTTGAACTCGTCCCAGGCAAACTGCAACTGCGTCCCGACCAGCCCATAAACCCGGAAATCCCAAGTCTGCGGGTCAAAGCGAGGGACCGATCCATAGTGCAGAACCGGCCACTTCAGGGTAAGAGATTGCCCCGGAGGCAGGCGGCCCTCCTGCTTCATGCGACGCTCGAGTTCTTTACGCTCGTTTCCTTCAAACAGCATCCCGATGACCTCATATCGACTTTGACCAGGGGACCTTCTAGACAGAACTAGATTCCCATATTGACATCTATCGATCCGCAGTCTATTCCTATCTTGCCATGACTGTCGCGGACGATGCGCTGGACCGCATGTTACACGCAATTGCCGACCCCACCCGGCGGCGGATCCTGCAGGCCCTCAAGGAACGGGGAGGCTGCTCGGCGGGTCAGGATGTCGGTCTTTGCGCTCAAGATATTGAACTGCGCATAGAACTCTCCCAACCGACCATTTCTCATCACATGGCCATCCTGACTAAGTCGGGACTGGTGCAAGCAAAGAAACTGGGACAATGGAAGTGGTACCGCAGAAGCGACCCAATCTTGCGCGAGTTCTTCCGCAAATTGCGCGACAGCCTGTAAATGAGGCGGATCCGCTGCAATCTCAGCAGTTGGCTTGCGGCGCTAACTGGCTCTCTTTAGAAGTGGTTATCGGGCGGCCTCTGAGTTAGAATTGCCAGCCAGAGAAAGAGGCAACGTGCGCTGGGGCGTCGGGACAATCACGTTGTGGCCTATCGTGGCAGTCGTGCTCGTTGTGCTGGCCGCCGGCGAGACAAAATCTGATCCTACCAACGAAAGCAGCCAAGCGGTCAGCGTGGTCCGGTTGTTCAGCGCGGCGGAAATAGACTACTTTCACACTAATAGCCGCTATGCAGGCTTCGCTGAACTGGTCAACTCCAAACAACTTGCGCAGACCGCGATGGAGTCTCCCGAGCACCTTTCCGCTTATCGCAGCGTGAACCTTCAGTCCGATTCGGAGCCGGTTGCCGGTTACGTTCTGGGACTGATTGTAGCGGCCGACGGGACCACCTACAAACTGTCGTTGACGCAGAAATCCGTCAAATGCGGCTTTGGCGTCTTTACTGACGAGAAAGGCCTTCTGTACGAGGGTAAGGCGATCGACTGCACAACCGCGGACACGGCCAGCGGCCCGCTGCCGACTTGGGCTGAGCCGGACGCAACTAAGGCAATCCCCGCAGTGCGTACGGATGCCCCCTGTCCTCTGCCTCAACTGCTTCAGGGAGCGAGCAGTCGCGTGCAGGAACTGAGTGACAATCTGCAACAGTTCAGCGCCAAAGAACGAATCGACCACGTGGAGGTCGGCAAAAACGGAAAATCGCGCACCACCACCAGTGTCTTCGATTACGTTGCGGCAATCCACCAGGAGGAATCAGGGCACGCCTACGTCGAGGAATACCGTTCCGGTCCCAGTGGAGTAGAAACCTCGCCGGCCACATTGGCGGATACTGGCACCGCCGCGTTCGCGCTGATCTTTCATCCCCGCCATATCGAAGAGTTTGCCATGGATTGCGACGGTTCGACCACGGTTGGCGGTCGACCGGTATGGCAGGTGCATTTTGCGCAGCGTCCCGACCGAATCAATGACTTTCACGCGTTCCGGGTGAACAAAATGACCTATCGCGTGAAGCTCAAAGGGCTGGCCTGGATTGCGGCCGATAATTACGAAGTGGTACGCCTCGAAACCGATCTGATGGAACCGATCAAGCAGATCAACTTGCAGACCGAGCACATGATCATCGACTACGCTCCGGTTGACTTCCCCAAACACAAGGTTCAGCTCTGGTTGCCGGAGAGCTCAGCACTTTATGTCGACTATCGCGGGCATCGCTACGAACGGCGGCACAACTTCAGCGACTTCCAGCTCTTTTGGGTCGAGGCCGAACAGAAAGTCAAAGAACCGCACCCAGGCCAGGGTTTTGCACCGCAGAAAGACTGAGAAGCGACAGAATTTTTTCTGTGGCGCAGTTATCCTTTTAGCTGGCTCCTGCCGCTTGAGCCTTGTGTAACAACCGCCGGGCATGGGAAATGAGGTCGGCAACTTCGAAGGGTTTCACCAGGTAAGGCACATGATTTTCTTGCAAGAAATTGCGCATCTCCGTTTCCGCGACACTGGAAAATGTCACCAGCAGATGCTTCTCGAGACCTGAGTGGTTCTGGCTGATCCAGCGGTGCGTTTCCGCAAGACTCCCATTTCCAGGCAACTTGCCATCCATGATCACGGCATCGAAGGATTGGCTCTGCAGCAGAGATTTCATGGCTTCTGTATCCGCGCAGGTAAGCACGTCCGCTCCTGCTCCGCTTAGGACGTCGCGTTCAAACTCCAGCACGGCTTCTTCGTTCTCAACGAGCAAGATCCTCCCCTGAATCGCCGCTTCCCGACGAGGAGCAGTTGGTGCCTTGTCTTCAGCCACCTTCTGGCCAGCCGAGGGCAAGCGAACCTCGATGATTGCGCCACCCTCCGGCCGATTTCGCGCCGAGATGTTTCCCCCGTGCTCCTGGATGATGCCATAGCAGATGCTGAGCCCCAGACCAGTGCCTTTGCCCACGCTCTTGGTGGTATAGAAGGGCTCAAAAATACGGTTGGGTTCCTTGATGCCGGGACCGGAGTCGTGAAATTCCGCGTGCACCTGCCCGTCGTCCACACGGACCAGCACTCTCAAGGTGCCGCCTCGTCCGGCCTCCAGCATGGCGTCGACCGCGTTGTTGATGATATTGAGAAACACCTGCTCCAGTTGGTGAGGGTCGGCAGTCACGGCCGGAACGGCGGGTCCAATCTCGCGCTGCAGCGAGATGTTGTTCACTTTCAGGTCATAGTCACGCAGGGCCAGAGTTTCCTCCAGCACTTTGCAAATATCAACCTGCTGCTTCTGCGGCTTACGCTGGCGGGCAAAAGAGAGCAGATTCTGCACCACTCGATGGGTGCGTTGTGCCTGTTTGAACAGCTTGCCGACAAAGTCCGCCGCCTTCTCGCTCAATCCCTCGCTCTCCAGAAGTTGCGCGTAGCCCAGGATTGCCGTCAACGGATTGTTCAATTCGTGCGCCACGCCGGAGATCAACTGGCCGACCGCTGACATCTTTTCGCTCTGCAGCAACTGTTCCTGTGTTTTTCGCAGATCTTCATAGGCGCGGCAGGTTTCCTCGTAGAGCCGCACCTTTTCGATGGTGGTCGCCAATTGGCGACCAATGGCCACCAGCAGGTTTTCATCATTGTTCGTATATTCCCGGTGCTTGCGACTGCCGATGCCGATCAGCCCGATGGATTTGTCCTTGCTCCACATCAGCACCCAGATCCAGGAACCAAACCCATCCGCGCGGATGAAATCCGCAACCTGAGGAGGAAGGTGTGGCAAATACTCCGTGGTGATGACTTCGGTGCGTGAGCGGGTGACCAGATCGCCAAAACCTTCAGGAAATTGAACCTCCGATAAACGGTTCCGATCCGAGGTGCGCTGCCCCCAACTCGCACGCCGCCGGAATGTCGTGTCATCGGCGTCCGCCAGGTAGATGGAACCGGTTTCTGCGCCGAGCAGGGAAATCACCTGCCGCAAGGTTAGGTTGAGAATTTCATCCAGATCGAACGACTGGGTGGCAATCACCGCCATCGCGTTCAAGGCATTGAGCTCGCGATTGCGGCGACGGATCTCGTCTTCGGCCCGCTTTTTCTCGGTAATATCGAGCAGAAATCCCTGGTAGCGTTCGATCTTGCCGCTGGCGTCACGCGTGGCGAAGCTGCTCTCCAGAGCTGTGAGCAAGGCGCCGTCCTTGCGGCGCAACGTGACCTCAAAATTGCGTACGTAGTTGTGCAGCTCGATCTCGTGGCGGAACGCGTCCCGCTGCTCCCCGGAGGCATAGAGTTCCGTATCCAGATCTACGGCCATCAACTCTTCCGGGCCGGGATAGCCCAGCATGCGGACAAAAGCATGATTGCAGTCGAGCAGCTTGCCTTCGGGTGTGGCCACGAAAACCCCTTCGTGAGCCTGCTCGAAAAGCAGCCGGTATTTCTCTTCGGCGACGCGCCGGTCGGTGGTGTCGCGCACCACATGGATGGTGCCTTTCTGCTGACTTCCCTGATCGCTATAGGAGGAAGTGGAAATCATCGAAAAGCCGCCGAAACACGGGTCCGAGGCTTCGTGCAGGCCGTCCTTCCCCGCCATGCAGTATGGGCATCCAGTCCATTGGGCAGTTCTGGGAAGGACCGCTTCGCAGAGCTGGCCGGCGACATCCGCTTGAGCCTGACCGAGACGCTGCAGCAAAGCAAGATTCGCCTTCATCACGCGGAATTCCGAGTCATGCACCAGGACCAGATCCTGAATGGAGTCAAAGGTGTTAGCCCACTGGCGATGCGACCGCAGAATCTGTTCCACCAGGCGAAGATTCTCCACCGCCAGTCCCAGTTGGTGGGCGCTGGTTTCCAGGAACTCCAGTTCGTCCGGGGTGTAAGTAAGGCGATGACTGCTAGCCAGGGTCAAAACTCCAATGACCGACTTCTTTCCCAAGACTGGCACCAGAACACAGTGGTGGAAACCCTCAGATTTCAACTGGGCGCGCACGGATTCGTCGGATGAGGAGGTACGTACGACCAGCGCCGCACCGCCGCTGAGGGTGCGTTCAAATTTGTCATCCAGGGGCACGGAACCACGGTCGTGCAAGAATTCCGGCGAGAGACCAATCTGCTGAACAATGACCATCTGGTCGTTTTCTGCCAGACGAAACCAGGCGGCCTTGGCGAGCATGAGCTTCTTCAGTTCTTCCAGAGCCGTCGCCATCATGGGCCCGTGCTGCTGGGCACGCGTGATACTTGTGGTCAGCGCATTGATCACTCCCAAACGACGGGTGCGCATCTTGAAATCATCAAACACCACCAGCAGCATGCTGAAGCCAACCAGCAGGTTGGCGACCAAGCCGAACCCCGGCGGCAGGTGCGCGCTGAGCGGTGCCCAGTCAAGATGCACCAGTAACAGACTGCCGCTCAGCAGCCAGGAGCCGATCTCCCAGCGGGCCCAGCGGAAGCGGATCAATTCGATTGCCGCAGTGAGCAGGATGAGACGATAGGATGCTTCAAAGACTGCTCGCAGAAGAAACGAAGCGGGCGACAGGAGTTCGCACGCCACTCCATAGCCCATGACGATCAGGGAAAACGCCAGCACCGGCACCAGCAGCTTGTGGGCATGGCAATAGACCAGCACGGCGCCGGCGAATAGCGACACTGCCAGAATGAACTGTGCGTGCGAGATTCCCACCAGGTACGGGGAGCCGGAACTCGCTACTTCGTGCACGGTCCATTCGGAGATGAAATAGGCCAGCAACCCCAACATCCAGATCAGCAGGTAGCTCTCGCGAAAGGTGCGAAATACCAGCAGGCTGGCTGCTAAGATGACCAGGGTGGCCGATTCCACCGCCGTCAGCTTAGTGACAGCCAGATCTCCGAGGGACAACCCGGCAGCAAAGATAAAGCTATTCATCGCGATCAGGGACACAAGCGCTTGATTTTTAATATCACGCCCAGACCGGTTAAAGCTGCGGTTTCCCGAAGCCGATGATTACTTTCGGAACACAGAAATGGAACTCATTCGGAGTACACTAGCGGAGACCATGCCTGCGGACCGTATTCTAGTTGTCGACGACGAGGAAGCAATCCGCGAGATTGTCTGCTCCATGCTCACCGCCGCTCAGTACAAGTGCGGCCAGGCCTCTTCCGGTGTGAATGCATTGGCCTTGCTGGGATCGGGAGAGCAGTTTGAACTGATGCTCTCCGACCTGATGATGGCGGAGCTCGATGGCATCGGGCTGCTGGAGAAAACCAAGGAAAAATATCCGGATATGCCGGTGGTCATGGTGACCGCGGTGCATGATATTTCGGTGGCTCTGCAGGCCATCCGCAACGGCGCCTACGATTACCTGCTGAAGCCTTTCGAGCGCGAGCAGTTGCTGGCTACGGTGCGCCGGGCACTGGAGAATCGCCGTCTCAAGCTGGAGAATCGCGCTTACCAGACCAACCTGGAAGCCCTGGTGGACGCCCGCACCGAACAGTTGAAGAAAGCCATGGGCAATCTGGAGCGCTCGTATGACATTACTCTCGAGGCTCTGGGGGACGCGCTCGACCTGAAGGATGCCGAGACCGAAGGCCATTCCAAGCGGGTTACGGCCTTCACCATCGCCATTGCCCGAGCCATGGGTGTTTCCAAAGAAGAAATCAGCGTCATCGCCCGCGGCGCCTTCCTGCACGACATCGGAAAAATGGCGATTCCCGACGCCATTCTGCGCAAGCCGGGCGCCTTGAATCCGGATGAGGTCGCGGTCATGCGCGAACATTGCTATCGCGGCTACCAGATGTTGAAGAAAATCCCTTTTCTGTCAGAGGCTGCGGAAATCGTCTATTCCCACCAGGAGCGCTATGACGGAACCGGCTACCCGCGTGGGCTGAAAGGTGACGAGATTCCCCTGGGGGCTCGCATCTTCTCCGTGGCCGATACTTTGGACGCGATCACTTCCGACCGTCCCTACCGCGCCGCTCAGACCGTGACCGCGGCCCGCGAAGAGATCCAGCGCTGGTCGGAGCGCCAGTTTGACCCGCAGGTAGTTCAGACCTTCCTCGCCATGCCGGAGAATATCTGGACCGATCTGCGCAAAGAGATCGATGCGCAAATCCTGCGCTTCGCTTACTCCACCGCGAAAACCTCAGCCTAGTCGCATTATCCTGAAGTAGCCCGACAGTCGCGACAAAGAGTCACAGTCCGATCTTCACTGCGTAATCGCAGCTGCGTTGGTGACCTTGGGAACGCGGCTGGCATCCAGCGGAACATCGCGCTGGATTACCATTTCGAGCGTGGTGCCGGCGTCCATCTTCACCTCGTTGCCGCGGGTGAGCAGTCCAATCGCAGTCCCGACCGCGCCCCCGATGCCGGCCCCAATCAATGCTCCTTTGCCTCCGGCTGTCGCCGCACCGATCACCGTCCCGCTAGCTGCTGTACCGGCTATGGTTCCAACTTTCTCGGCGGTTTGGCCGCCGGCCTGAATAGTGCCTTCCTCGTCCTTGATCTTGGTTTTGTCCACTCCGGGTGCATTCTCGACGGCCCCCGGCAGCAACACCGTGTAACCGCTGGGATAGATCAGGGTGGTGAAGTGCATCAGGACCTCCGCCCGGCCGCTGATCCGTCCCGCCTGCTTGATATGGCTGATCCTGCCTTGCACGTAGGTGCCCGCCGGGATCAAGACCCGGTTGTCTGCAACCACCGGAAACGTAGTTTCCGCGTACACGGCATCACCTTCGCGCGTCGCCTTGGTAGAAATTGCATGCTTCAGCGCCAACGGCACCTTGGTTCCGGCCGGAATGGTCAGCTCCG
>Ga0187819_10001702_pt1 | contig 11395 bp, 12 predicted proteins | sample NC_wetland_sal_i_15_FD_132411 | JGI IMG/M metagenome (GOLD analysis project Ga0187819, IMG submission 132411) | Wetland sediment microbial communities from Neuse River Estuary, North Carolina, USA - SO4_4 | ecosystem: Environmental > Aquatic > Freshwater > Wetlands > Sediment | place: USA... | reverse complement strand
CCAATCTTGCACTCGGTTGATTGTGAAAGGGTTAGAGTGCATTGCAGATGGTTTTGAGAGTCGATCAGAAATTCAAGTAGAGCTTGAAGAATTGGGAGATTATTTGGGCGATTGGGAGGCAGATAGGGCCGTGGATCATAACCGGCATGAGTCGCACTCGTCGCAGTTCTGCCCTGCTCCGGGAAGGGCGGCATCCCCCGAAGCGAATGGTGAGCCGGCGTGTTGGTGATGTTCATCATGCAAAATTTTCCGAGGCCAGCATCCCATGAGGATATGTGAGATGCAAGGATGCGGGCCTGTGGAGGTCTGGGAGCTGGATGTTTGACGCTGAAGTTCCAAGAGCCCAAAAGCCCCTCTAGAAGCCGGCCGCTACAAAGTCAAGATACGTGGCATTGGATGGGGAAATGGCATGACAAACTGGAATGAATACGCTACTTTGGAAACATGAAGACCGTCCGCGTGGAGCTTCCCTCGGCACTTCTGAGAGCCGCAAATCTCGAGGAAGGAAACCTTTCCCAGGAAGCCGCTCGATTGCTAGCGCTCGAACTTTACCGAGAAGATAGGGTGTCGCTGGGACGCGCGGCGGAACTCTGCCAGACGCCGCTGGCGGCTTTCATGGAATTCGCCGCGAAGCACAATGTCCCGCCCCTGCAATACAGCCCTCAGGATTTGGAAGAAGAGGGCAAGTCCGCTGACCGTCTTGACGCGTGACCGTCGTATCCGACGCATCTCCGCTAATTATTCTCGCGAAGCTTGGCTGCTTCGAACTTCTTAATCGGCTCTTTCCACGCATTTACATCTCCTCTGAAGTTCAGCACGAAGTTGTTGTCTCCGGCGTTGGCCTGGCCGGAGCGTCGGAAGTTGCAAACTCGAAGTGGATTGAAGTGAAGGAACTTCAGAACCAACCGGATTTCCTGGCGGCCCAGGGAAAGCATGCCTTAGGCCTTGGAGAGCTGAGCTCCATTCTGCTCGCTAAGGAGCTTGAGGCGAATGTTGTGCTGCTCGATGATGACAAGGCGCGCAAATTGGCCAAGGCAATTGGCCTCCACGTTCGCGGCAGTCTGGGCATCCTCGAATCGCTTTACATGCGTGGCGACCTGACCAATCTCCGTCAAACCTTTCAGAAGCTTCTGGCCCACAGTTATATCGACCGGCGGCTCTTAGATCTCCGGCTGCGAGCCTTGGGGATCCCTCCGCTATGAATCGGGCATGCGCGGAAACAGATCAGTGGGTGCCACAATAGATTGAAGCGAAACGTCAAAACAATCGGAATGTGATTTCGATGGGAGCTTCGACGGCGATGGGAGCGCCGTCGGGGCCTCTCGCGGGCTTGAGTCTATATTGCTCGGCGGCTTCGAAGGCTTTGTCGGTTAGACCGCAGGGTAGTCCTCGGACCAAGGAAATCTTGGAAATCGAGCCGTCAGGGAGAATTTGAACGCGGAGAATGATCGTTCCCTGGAGCTTGAGCTTAACGGCCTCATCGGGAAATTCGGGGCGGCCGCAACTTATACAGGCGGGGTAGCTATAGCCTGGCCCGGCGGTCTTCAGGTCCACGAGTTCGGAATCGCTTACGGGCGGATGATCGGGATTGATCCACACTCTTTTTTCCTCGGTGAAAAATGGCGGACGCTCCGGGAGAAGCTTGGCCATGAGCTGCCTGATTTGGCTGGTCCAGGGAACGATGACTGTCTTCCCGAACGATGAGTCCCCATTCTTGCTAAGCCAGGTGTGAATCTTCAAGACGACTCCGTCGCCGCCGTATTCCATTGTTCCTTCGATGATGTTCGAGAATTCGAGTTTGGGTGCAAGACATTTCATGATCTCCGGCCATGCGACGGTCGATTCGGGCAGATTGTGATCGGCAATGATTTGATGGAGCTCGGCAGGCCGGAGCACGACGAAACCCTGCGCGTATTTCCGAAGAGAGGCGGCAAATTCGTCGGCAAGCTCGCGGCCCAATTCGTTGTCTGGGCCGTCGCGTTGTTCAAAATCGAGGACGAGGACGATGAAGGGCGTGGATGAGCCGGCGGCAGATTTTTGAAATGGAGGAGCGATTTGCTGGGCCAGGCTATCGAAATCGAATTGTTGCTGGGCTTGAGGTGAGGGGATTGGGATGAGGGCAAGAATTGCAATGAGCAGCCATGGACGCAGATACATGTATGCGGCATCCGTCCGGAGAGTACGGCTGGTGGAGAATTATACTTGAAAGAGTGGCGGAAATATTTGGGGCGATGAGGAAGTGCCGCGCCTACGGCGCTATCGATTTTTTCCCCAACTTTCCCAGCCCTACGGGCTAACTTGTGTCGCGCCCATGGCGCTTTCAAGAGAAGATGAATCCTAATTGACCGACATGGCAGAGGTGCAACGGAGTAAGGACAGCCGGCGAGACGCCAGCGCTACAAAAGTCAAAAGAGCCGGCCCTTCGGCTGCGCTCAGGACGCACACGACGCGCAGGATGCCGGCGTTACAAGATCAAGACTCGGCAACCTTCAGGATTAACTTGCCGGTGTTTTCGCCGCTGTAGAGCATGAGGAGGGTTTCGGGGAATTTTTCGAAGCCTTCGACGATGTCTTCGCGGGATTTTAATTTGCCGGAGGCGAGCCAGGCGCCCATTTCGCGGGCGGCTTCGAGGTAACGGTCGGCGAAATCGAAGACGACGAAGCCTTTCATGGTGGCGCGATTGACGAGGAGGGAAAGGTAATTCGAGGGGCCCTTGATTCCCGTGGTGGTGTTGTATTGGGAGATGGCGCCGCAGATGGCGATGCGGGCGCCGCGGGCGAGATTGGCGAGGGCGGCGTCGAGGATGTCGCCGCCGACGTTGTCGAAATAGACGTCGATGCCGTTGGGGCAATGGGTGGCGAGAGCTCGGAGCACGGGCTCGGATTTGTAGTCGATAGCGGCGTCGAAGCCGAGGTCTTTTATATATTGGCACTTTGCGAGGCCACCGGCGATGCCGATGACGCGGCAGCCTTTTATTTTGGCGATTTGGCCGGCGACGGCGCCGACGGCACCGGCCGCGCCGGAGACGACGACGGTGTCGCTGGATTTGGTTTGGGCGACATCGAGGAGGCCGAAATAGGCGGTCATGCCGGGCATGCCGAGAGTGCCGAGATAGACGGGGAGCGGGGCGGCTTTGGGGTCGACCTTGGTGAGGCCGGCGCCGTTGGAGATGGCGTATTCCTGCACGCCGAGCAGGCCGTAGACGTGGTCGCCGGGCGAGAATTTGGGATTGCGGGAGCTGAGGACGCGGCCGAGCGCGAGGGCGCGCATGACTTCGCCGATGCCGACGGGCGGGACGTAGGATTTTCCGGCGTTCATCCAGCCGCGCATGGCGGGGTCGAGCGAGATGTAGATAATTTTGATGAGGAGTTCACCATCGGCGGGATCGCGGACGGGCTCTTGGGTGAAGTTCCAGTCGGAGCGCTTGGGGAGGCCGACAGGGCGGGCGGCGAGTTCGAATTTGTGATTGACGGCGGGCATGGGAAACCTCCGATTGCGCGATGGCTATATCGATGCGGCGACGAAGCTGGTAAACCTCAGGGGCTAAAGCCCAACTATTTTTCTGCCTTCAAAGTCGGAGCTTCCCGATACGAACCATCGGGACGCAAAATGCGCGAAAGCTCCGACCCCTTAAGAACCAACTACCGGGCAAGTCCAAGCGGCTCTTGATAGCCGCTCACAGATGAGAGTGACTCTCGGCGGGAGCATTGTATATACTCGGGCGCACTATGGCAAACGACGAAACGATTTACAACGTAGCGGAACGGGTGGCGACAATTACTTTGAATCGTCCGGACAAGCTGAATGCCTGGACGATGACGATGGAGAAGGAAGTGCGGGTGGCGATGGAGGAGGCGGCGGGCGACGATGGCGCGCGCGTGATTGTGCTGACGGGGGCGGGGCGCGGATTTTGCGCGGGCGCGGATATGTCGCTGCTGAGCTCGGTGGCGGAGCAGGGGCTGGACGCGCGGCGGCGGGCGCAGGCGTTGCAGGCGGGTGAGGCTCGCGAGGGAGTGCGCGCGGACTTCCAGAAAAAATATTCCTACTTCCCTGCTATCGGCAAGCCGGTGATTGCGGCGATTAACGGGCCGGCGGTCGGGCTGGGGCTGGTGATTGCGCTGTACTGCGATTTGCGGTTCGCGTCGGATGCGGCGCGATTCAGCACCGCGTTTGCGCGGCGCGGATTGATTGGCGAGTACGGGATGGCGTGGCAGCTCCCGCGGCTCGTGGGGCTTGCGAACGCGCTCGATTTGATGCTTTCGGCGCGGATGATTGATGCAGGGGAGGCGCTGCGGATGGGGCTCGTGAACCAGGTGTTTGGGCAGGATGTGTTTGCTGCGAAGGTGGGGGAATATGCGCGGGAGTTGGCGTCGAGCGTGAGCCCGCGGTCGATGAGGGTGATCAAGCGGCAGGTGTATGAGGGGATGTTTCAGACGCTCGGGGAGGCTTTTGAGATTGCGGAACGGGAGATGCTGGAGAGTTTGCAATCGGCGGATTTCAAGGAGGGCGTGGCGCATTTCATGGAGAAACGGGCGCCGGCGTTTACGGGCAAGTGAGGATAGTTCAAAGTCGAAAGTTTAGAGTTGAGAGTTGAACGTCGGGGCTCGCGATCCGATTTCTGTTGTGGGCGACTTGGACGACGATTGCTCGGAAGAGCGCAGACAAGAGTGTCTGCGCCACAAAACCAAAAGGTTGAACCACCCGGGTCCGGCCTTGCCGGATAACTTCCATGGACCGCTAGAAAACCTTCACAGCTGTGCTGCCTGGGATGTGCCGCAAGAGGCAGCGAAATAGTTACTACGGGAGGTGCATTCGTTTGACCGTGTGGGGGGCGTGTGCTACGGTATTTTTGTTTTAGGCGGAACTTTATATCTGGGGGTCATCATTACTGGCCTGGCGTTTTTCCTCGTTGCCGGCCGGCTCGGGACTTTGATTGAACAAACGGGCTGGGTGGCTCGGATTGTCCTCTGTATCCTGCTGATTCTTTCCATATTTTCCTGGGCGGTGATCCTGCAAAAGTCGAGCTTGTTTGGGCGGATCGAGCCGCAAACCAAGAAATTCTTGCAAATGTTCCGGGCGGGGCGCGGGCTGCCCGATCCGAACACGCTGCGCGCGGGAGCGGGCGACACGCCGATGATTGCGGTGTATCAGGCGGGGTATCGCGAGCTCGACGCGCAATTGGGCGGGGCGAATCCGCGTCCGAACCCGGGCGGCGCGGGCAGCGGGAAGTTGAAAAACGCGAACGCCGTGGGCGTGGCGATGCAGGTGGCCGCCGGAGATGAAGTGCGGCGGCTCGAGAAATGGATGTCGTGGCTGGCGACGACCGGGTCGGTCTCGCCGTTCATCGGATTATTCGGGACGGTGTGGGGCGTGATGGATGCGTTCGCAGGGCTGGGCGACGCGGGGGCGGCGAGCCTGCGGGCGGTGGCGCCCGGGATTGCGGAGGCGTTGATCACCACGGCCGCAGGACTTTTTGCCGCCATTCCGGCGGTTGTAGCCTACAATAATTATGTCGCGACGATACGCAGCCTGGCGGCGCGGATGGACAGCTTTGCCGCGGAGTTCGTCGCGAAGATTGAGACGATTTACAACTCGTAGGACGCCAGCATGCCGCAACTCCAACGCGAAACCGGAACGTCGCTATCAGAAATCAATATGGTGCCGTTTATCGACGTGGTGCTGGTGCTGCTGATTATTTTCATGATCACGGCGCCGATTTTGCAGTCGGGGATCGAAGTGGACGTGCCGAAAACAAAGACGGTGAAGGAACTGACCGAGCAGCGGATGGTGATTACGATTGACCGGTCGCAGCGCGTTTACTTGAATGATAAGCCGGTGAACATCCACGATTTGGGCAAGCAGGTGCTGGCGAATTCGCGCGACCCGAAGCATCAGGCGGTGTACGTGCGCGCGGATGAGACGGTGCCGTTTGGGAGCTGGGCGACGGTGGTGGACACGCTGCGGCAGGCGGGAATCCAGAACATCAGCGTGGTGACGCAGCCGCTGAGCGAGCGGGCGCAGATTCAGTGAAATGGCGTCACACGCTGCAATTCGCAACGAACTCAGCATAAAGACATCGCTGTATTATTCCCTTCTCTTCCACGGTGGATTGGTGACGCTGCTGATTATTTCGAGCTTCTATTCGCATCGCGGCGATTTGTGGGGAGGCCCGGGCGGGGCGATTCAGGTGGGGCTGGTGGGAAGCGTTCCGGGAGTTCCGCTGCCGCGGCCGGAAGTGGAGACGACGAACCGCGTGGTGGACGAATCGAAGGGATTGTACAAGTCGGAGCCGGCGCCGAAAGTGCAACCGCCATCGGATGCCACGCCGATACCGAAATTCGAGCGCAACAAGCCGCCGAAGTATGTGACGCGGCCTTCCAAGGTGCTGGAGAATCCTGCGAAGCCGCCGGAGAATGCGGTGCCGTATGGAGGCGGCGGAACGCCGACCGTTCCCTATACGTCCTTTTCGATGGGCGCGGGGACGCAGGGCGGGCTGGGATTCAGCGGGACGAGCGGAGGAGATTTCGGGTCGCGGTATTCCTGGTATGTGGTAGCGGTGCAGCGGCGGATCAGCATGAACTGGCTGCAAACGACGGTTGATCCGTCGATTCAATTTGCGCCGAGGGTGGTGGCGACGTTCGACATTTTGCGGAACGGGACAGTGACCAACGCGCAGATTATGCAATCGAGCGGGAATGCGTCGGTGGACCGCTCGGCGACGCGCGCGATTTTGGATTCGAACCCATTGCAGGCTCTGCCGAACGATTATTCCGGATCAAAGGTGAGCGTGGAATTCTGGTTTGATTTCAAGAGGTGAGGAGGAACCGGCGAGAAGCCCTTGCAAGTGGCGCAGGGCAGGCCGCCGACACGTGATGATACGAAAAATTGCAATTCTTACGGGGGCGTTGGCCGCGCTAATGATGATGGCTGGTCCGGCGGGGGCGCAGGATTGGTTCAAGACCGGGACGGGACTGGGGGTCTCGAAGGCGCGCGTGGCGGTGCCGGATTTCGGGGCGCGGACATCGGCCGCCGAGCCACTTGAGAAAACGTTTCACGACGTGCTGTGGGCGGACCTGGACTACAGCGGGATCCTGGACCTGGTAAGCCCCAGTTTTTATCCGACGAAATTGCCTACGCAGCCGAGCGAGCTGAACGCGGCGGACTGGAGCGCAGCGCCGGCGAGCGCCTACATGGTGGCGTACGGGAACCTCTCGACGGACAGCACGGGCCTGGCGGCCGCGGGATTTCTCTCGGAGGTGCAAAGTCCGGCCGCGCCCATTGCGTTGCAGAAGATTTATCGAGGCGCGGCGACGGAGGCAGACGCGCGGCGGCTGGCGCACCAGTTCGCCGATGACATCATTTCGCGGCTGAGCGGGGGTTTGCCGGGAATCGCGCAAACGCAAATCGCCTACGTGAGCACGAAGGGCGGGAACAAGGAAATATGGGTGATGGATTACGACGGGGCGAACCAGCACCAGTTGACGCACTTGAAATCGATCGCGCTGACGCCGCGATGGTCGCCGGACGGGACGCGGATCGCATTTACGTGTTACGTCCCGGCGCGAGGCGTCGTCTCCGCACAAATTTGCATTTATTCGACGGCTTCGGACCGGCTGATCGCGTTTCCCCGGTATCGCGGGACGAACAGCTCGCCGGCATGGTCGCCGGACGGGTCGCAGATCGCGTTCATGTCGAGCCAGGGAGGCGATCCGGAAATTTACGTGAGCGACGCGGACGGCAGACAGCTGCATAAGGTGACGTTTGCGGCAGGGGTGAATACATCGCCGGCGTGGAATCCGAAGACCGGCAAGCAGATCATTTTCGTGAGTGACCGCGCCGGAGACCCGGTGCTCTATCTGGCGAATTCGGACGGGTCGAACGTGGAGAAGGTGGACGTGGAGGACAAGGGCTACGTGGTGGACCCGGCATGGTCACCAAATGGGCAACTGCTGGCATTTAGCTGGCGACGGCCGAGCGGCAATTTCGATATCTATATCATGGACATTGTGAGCCGGCAGATCGCGGAACTGACGCGCGACGCAGGCAGGAACGAACGTCCGAGCTGGGCGCCGGACGGGCGGCATCTTGTTTTCGAGTCCACGCGAGGCGGGACGCGGCAGATTTGGACGGCGCTGGCGGATGGGAGTATGCCGAAGCAGTTAACGTTCGAGGGGCAGAACGAATCCCCCAACTGGTCACCGAGGTAATAAAGATTCGCCGAGCCGCAAGAAGTGGCGGCGCGGCGAGGAACAAGCCAAGGGTGAGGCTCAGGCGGTACCAATTCATCGGCAGCGTTTCCAGCTAAAGCCCTCGCGGGAACGCTGAAGGAGGCAACAGATGCGGGACGGTTATCTTCGAAAATTAGTGTGGATTCTAGGCCTAGTTGCATTTTTGGCGTTTGTAGGAGGCTGCAAACACAATCCGCCTGCCCAGGCGCCGGCCCAAACGCCCGCGCCCGCGCCGGCGGTACCGACGGTGACGCTAAACGCGACGCCAACGTCGGCGCAAGCGGGGCAGACGATCACGCTCTCCTGGTCATCCACAAATGCGACGGAACTGGATCTCGAGCCGGGAGTGGGGAAAGTGGCTCCGGACGGAAAGACACCGGTGCAGCCGGAGGCCTCGACGAGCTATACGATCACGGCGACGGGGCCGGGGGGAAGCGCGAATGCGAGCGTGCGCGTGACGATCACGCCCGCGCCCGTGGTGGAACAGCCGAAGCCGCAACCCGGACTGAATGAACTTTTCGAGGAGAATGTGAAGGACGCGTACTTCGATTTTAACAAGGCGGACATTCGCGAGGATGCGCGGGCGGCGCTGACGCGGACGGCGGAGTTTCTGCGTTCGTATCCGCAAGTGAAAGTGACAATCGAGGGGAACTGCGACGAACGCGGATCCACGGAATATAACCTGGGTCTCGGCGAGCGGCGCGCACAGGCGGCGAAGAACTACCTGATCTCGCTCGGGATTACGGCCAACCGGATGGAAACGGTGAGCTGGGGCAAGGAGCATCCGGTCTGTTTCGAGCACACGGAAGAATGCTGGCAATTGAACCGGCGTGCGCACTTCGTATTAGCCAAGTAAAAATCAACCCGAGGACCGCGGGGCGGCGGCAGGAAAGGCGCGCCGCTCGAGGCGGACCGGGAAGGAGGCAGACTTTTGAGCACTCGATGGATTGTGCTGGGACTCGGGGTGTTGCTGCTCGGCGCGCTGGGCGGAGCCATGCTGGCTCCCCCACCCGCGGGGGCAGTTTCGAAAGAAATGATCGAGCTGCAGCAGCAGGTGCAGCAATTGCTGCAAGCGCAACGCGACATGCGCAGCGCGATGGATACGAACAACGCAACGCTGAAAACGCTCGTGCAGCAGTCGCTCGATTCCATCAATCAACTCAACAACCAGATGGGCGGGCTTCAGAAGACCGTGCAGGAATCGGCGGCGAACACGGGCGCACGCATCGATACCATGACCACACAGACGCAGGGGCTTTCCGACAATATGGCGGATATCCAGGCACGCGTCGGAAAGCTTTCGCAGCAGATGAACGACATCCAGGGCCTGCTGCAAACCATTGACGGGAAGATTTCCGGCGGGGTGACCGGCACAGGCGCTGGCAGCGCGCCGGGAGGGAACGCGGGCGTGCCTCCGATGGCGCCTATCTCTGCGGACACGCTCTACCAGAACGGGCTGCGCGATTTCAACAGCGGGAATTATGATCTCTCGAAGCAGGAGTTTTCCGACTATTTGAAAAATTTCCCGACAAACCCGCTGGCCGGGAATGCGCAGTTTTACCTGGGGGAGATTTCCTACGCGCAGGAAAATTATGCGGATGCCGTGACGCAGTACGACATGGTGCTTTACAGCTATCCGAAGAGCTACAAATTAGCCGCCGCGCTGCTCAAGAAGGGGCAAGCGGAAATCAAGCTGGGGCAGAAGGCTTCCGGGACGCGGGACTTGAGGGAAGTGGTCCGGCGATTCCCGGGAACGGATGAAGCGCGGCAGGCGCAGAGCAGACTCAAAGATCTAGGCTCGACGGCAACGTCACATCCGGCGGCGAAGCATTAAGGAGCTTGCATTCGCGGCGCGACGCTCCGTTGCAATGCAGGACTGACGCGCGGCGCGGGCAATGGCTTTTTCGCCCGTGACCGCGACTATTGGGAGCGCGGTAGATCCTGCTCTCGGTCCTTCTCACACGATAGTTTTCCGCTCCGCTGTTCCCTACTTCGGATATACTCGCTTCTTCTGAGGAAATTCAGGAATAGGTGGGAAGAGAAATGTCAGTGAATAAAGCGATTCTTGTGGGACGGCTGGGGCGGGATCCGGAGACGCGATACACGTCCGGCGGGCAGGCGGTGGCGAATTTCACCATGGCAACGGATGAGACGTACAAGGACCGCGCCGGAGAGCGACAGAAACGCACCGAATGGCACCGCATCGTGGTGTGGGGCAAGTTGGCGGAGATCACGCAGCAATACCTGAAGAAGGGGATGCTGGTGTACATCGAGGGGCGCATCCAGACGCGCCAGTGGGAAGACAAGCGCGACGGACAGAAACGCACGACTACCGAAATCGTCGCCAATAGTATGAAAATGCTGACCTCACGCGCCGAAGGCGCGGCCGCCGGCGCGGGAGCGGGAGTCGCAGCGGGCGCGGGGTCGCCCGGCGGATTCGGACGCCCGGCTGATCCGGACATGGAAGGCGGGCCGACGCCGGATGAAGTCTCGCAGTCAGGGCCGGAAATTTCGGACGAAGATATTCCCTTCTAGAAGTTCCACAGGCGGTGCAATCGATAGGTCAAATGGGTGATCTGCAGATGGAGCAGAGCGGGAAGCCTTAACTTCCCGCTCCTTCTCCTGGTATCGAACTGTTACTGCAACGGTAGCATCGCTGCGGGGCACAGGCCGCCCGCGACAGCTGGCGCAGCGCCCGTGGGATCACGACGTATAACTCCAGTCGCATCCGAGCAGAAGCTGCTCTGACCGCTCGTTCCTACCTGGGCCGGCCGAGCGGAGACCGTGTAGCCGTCAACAGAACCAGCCACACAACCCGCCGGAGGATTGGCAACCACCACAGTACCAGCTCCCATGGTGAAGAAGTACCCGCTCTTCGCGGTGGCGGCGCCCGTCGCGGCCGTCAAGACTTGGTCAAGATATTCCGAGTTCGCACAGCCCAAAGGCTGGCCAGCGGTGGTGCCGATCTGAGAGAGAGTGACGGGGAAACCATCACCGTAGCTGGAGTTGAAAGAGATGGCAGCGGTGTTGATGGTGCGGATGGAACCGACTGCGGACGCTTCGTTCGCCGCCATACGGGACCGAAGCAGGTTGGGAATTGCGATGGCCGCGATGATCAAAATAATCGCCACGACGATCAGCAACTCGATCAGCGAGAAGCCCTTCTG
>Ga0187819_10001700_pt1 | contig 11400 bp, 10 predicted proteins | sample NC_wetland_sal_i_15_FD_132411 | JGI IMG/M metagenome (GOLD analysis project Ga0187819, IMG submission 132411) | Wetland sediment microbial communities from Neuse River Estuary, North Carolina, USA - SO4_4 | ecosystem: Environmental > Aquatic > Freshwater > Wetlands > Sediment | place: USA... | reverse complement strand
CGGCATGCAGATGTTGCGGAGTCGCGATCAGAACGGCGTCGATGGATTTATCGTCGAGCAGGTAGCGGTGATCGAGATATGTCTGCGCGGAGGGTACGGTTTTCTTGGCTTCGTCGAGCCGTTTGGTGTAGATGTCGGCAAACGCGGCCACTTCGGCATTGGGACAGGTGATGGCTTCGCGAACCAGTTGCATGCCGCGATCGCCGGCGCCGATGAGGCCCAGGCGGATGCGGTCGCTGGCCCCCAGAACACTTCCTGTGGCCAATGTTCCGGCGATACTGGTGGCAACCTGGCCGATAAATTTCCGGCGAGAATGCATGGGAAAACTCCTTGCTTGAAGGACGGGGTATCCTACTTATCGTAGCATTTCAGCGAGACTGGCCCATTGGAACAGCTGGTGGCGTAAGCGCGCCCGCAAGCTGCCAGATGCGGTCCCGGGGCGTTAATTTCACGACGGCTGAAGTGTGAATGAGACATGAAAAGCGCCACCGCTTCCTTCGGTCGCGGTTCGGTTTCGGCGCTTTGCCGAATCAGCAAACATACAGAGCCCCGACCGAAGGGAGCGGTTGCTTGCGCAATCTACACTTTGCGCAAACTCTCCCGCGCCAGTAGCTCCAGCTTGCGCTCTGCGCCCCAGCGGTAGCCGCCAGGTTCGCCGCCTTCGCGAACCACGCGGTGGCAGGGAATCACGATAGCCGCCGGATTCGAGGCGCATGCGTTGGCCACGGCGCGCGCGGCTTTCGGCCGGCCGATGGCCTTCGCAATCTGCGAGTAACTTCGCGTCTCGCCATAGGGGATTTTCCGCAGTTCCTGCCAGACGCGCCATTGGAACGCGGTTGCGCGGACATCGAGCGGCAGATCGAGGTGCGGCTCTTTTCCACACAAGTGCGAGATGAGCGCTAATACCCAAAGCCGCAGCTTCGAGTTATCGCGCCGCAGCGTGGCTCCTGGATATTCGGCACTCAGCGATTTCTCGAGAGCCTGTTCGTCGTCGCCGAGGCAGACCGCGCAGATTCCGCGCTCCGTTCCCGCCACCAGCAGCCTGCCGAGCGGCGAATGAACCGTCGTAAATGCGATGTCCATGCCGCGTCCGCCGCGCCGGTATGTGGCCGGCGTCATGCCGAGTTGCTCCGGCGCCCGCTCGTACAGGCTGCGGCTCGATCCATAACCCGCTTCGTAGAGCGCGGAAGTGACATCTTGATCGCCGCGCAGGTTGGTTTTCAGCCGCTCCAGCCGTAGCGCATCCGCATACTGGCGCGGCGTGATTCCCAGGAATCGCTGGAACGCACGCTCCACCTGGTAGGGGCTCGATTGTAGCTCCTCGCCCAGCCAGGCGAGCGTCACCGGCTGGTCCAGGCGGTCTTCAATCAAACGGCACGCCCGGTGGATCATCTGGATTTGCGGCGACACGGCTCGGGGCTGCTCGGGACGGCAACGCCGGCAAGGCCGGTATCCGGCACGCTCCGCGGCATCGGGCAGCGGAAAGAACAGAACGTTGTCGCGACGTGGCCGGCGCGAGGGGCATCCAGGCCGGCAATACACACCCGTTGAGCGCACCGCATACACGAACCGCTCGTTCCCGCAGACCTCGCGCGCCAGCACTACCTGCCACCGCGCTTCATCAATCACGACTTGAGAGCTTGCTTGCATGCTCACAGAATAGAGCGGATGCCCGCGTGCAAACTATCCGTTTCTTGCGGGCAATTGCGGCCTCTTACAGTTATCCTATCTGAAATGCCCGTTGAATTCCGAAAAGTGAGTTGTCCCCCGCTGGAAGGTTTGGACGTGATTGCGCCGGACGGCGTGGCCATTGGCATCATCGGCGAAGATGGCGCCGGACAAAGTACGCTGCTGCGGCTGGCCGCGGGGCTGGAACCTCCGACCGCCGGCTCGGTTGCCGTGGGCACGCGGCGGCGGTACCTGGGCCCCGGCGATCCGCTGAATTTCGCGCCCGTAGACACGCTGTTGCTGGATCACGCGCTCGCCGTGCACGACCGGCTGGTCCGCGCGCGCGCCATCATGGCGCTGGGCCGGTTGCGCCAGGCCGGCGCCACCATCCTGTTCACCTCGCACGATGAGGAATTGCTGGTGGACCTCGCGGACGAGATCTGGTGGCTGCGGGACGGCAAGCTCATCGGGCGCGGCGATCCTCCCGAGGCGCTCGACGCCTATCGTTCCCACATCAGCCAGAAGATCCGCGCCTGGGGAGAGTCCATTCAGACGCCGCTCTCGCCCCGGCTCCGGCGCGGCGACGGGCGCGCGGAACTCCAGAGCCTGGATATCCTGGGGGAAGATGGCAAGCCCACCCGGGTCCTGCGCAGCGGGGAGCTGGCCGTTGTGCGCGTGTCGGTGAAATTCAAGCAAAGCGTCAGTGATCCGGTGGTGGGTATCCTGATCCGCACCCGCATCGGCTTGAATGTCTTCGGCACCAACACGGAACTGGAACGGCTGAAGTTCGGACCGTGCTCGCCCGGCGACGCGCTGCGCCTGAAGTTCGCCTTCCGGTGTGAGCTGTGCCCCCAGGAGTACACCCTAACCGCGGCTTCGCACGATCCCAACGGCGTGTGGCACGACTGGGTCGAAGATGCCATGGCCTTCTCCGTGACGGACTCCCGCTATGCTGCGGGCGTAGCCAACCTGCACGCGAACGTGAGTATCGAGCGGATCTAAGGAGCGGTCAGCGTTCAGGCTGAATGCTGACTGCTAGAATCTACTTTTGATCGATGATGAACGTGGGTGCCAGACCGGCCGAAGAAGAATAGGCGCCTATGCCGGAAGAGAGCCAGCTCGCGCAGCCCGACACTTTGCCGAGAAACGCTTGCGGATGGACGTCCACTTGCATCTCCCGGTACTCCAGGTGGCCGTAATTCATCATGGGGAAGACGGACCGCACTGGCTCGACCCGCTCCTGCACCACGTAGGGCATGCGCTGCGCCTGGCGAACCGCTCGCTCCCAGCCCTGTTGATCCATTTCGGAGCCGGCAAAGCTCTGCTGCTCACTGTAATCGTCGTTGGGTTTGAGCACCAACTTCTCGCGGTTCTGCTGAATGAATTCCAGCAGGTCGATGGGCCGCTCGTGGTAGATGGTCTTGCCGGGCGCCACCAGCCGCGTCCACGGCACATGATCCTTAATAGCCTTGCGCTCGGCCGCCGGGAACTTGGCGGTGAGCGTTTCATCGGTGAGCAAGCCGAACAGAGCCTTCTTGTGCGTCATCTCTGAGCGGAAGCTGTTCACCACGCATACCGCGTGATCGCGATATGCCTGCACCAGCGGGTGCGAGAGATCGAAACGGATCAGAAACTCCTGCACGCTGACGCGCCGGTAGATCAGGTCGATATCGAAATTCCCGCTGCGCAGCACCCCGCCGCGGTAATCGAGCTGCTCGGGCGACACAATTTCCGTTGCATAGCCTTCCTCGCGGAAAAAGTCACGGATCAACTCGTACTCGCCCGGACCTCCGGCAGTAAACGGACCTCGGAGTTCCAGGATTGCGATATTGGGCTTCTTGCCGTTCCCGTTCCCGTTGCCGTTATGCCCGTTGCCATTGTGGCCGTTGCCATTGTGACCGTTGCGGTTCGGCATCTTACTGGCGCTGAACTGCTTATAGGCCTTCAAAAGTGCCAGCAGGAAGTACTTCTTGCCTCCGACGCGCGTCAGGTTGTAGCGCTTGCGGAACTCCTTCACCGGCGGGCAATCGTAGAAGATGTCCGCCAGCCCCTCCGCCCACGCCAGCCCGGACGAAGAATCGGCATTGTACTGAACCACTTGCAGCGTTCCGTTCGACAGATGCAAGTCGAATCGGGCCGCCACTTCCGACATTTGATAGCCGGGATCGACGGCGGCGAGCATCTTCTCGGCCGGTAAAAGCTGCATGCGCCCCAGCAACGCGGGCGATGACAGGACGATTTGCTCCATCCGCTCGATGGCGGAGATGAGCGCCTCGCCGGTCCTCACCATCGATTCATACTGGCGCCGGGTGACGAAATTCGGTCGAAGAAAGGGACAAAGCAAACGGCCGCCGGCGGATAATCGCTCAGCTTCCATTTGCTCGTGCAGAAGCTTTACCCAGGAAAGATCCTTGTGGGCGGGTGCTTCTAGTATCTTGTTGTAACGGCTTATGGCCTCGTCAAGATGAGACATTAAAAAAACACCAGTTGTCGGTTATGATTTTAGTATCGCACGGCGCCTTGTTCCCTGAATTAACTGGCGCCCGTAACCCCAATAAAAAAAAGAGGTTAAAGTTCTTGCCCACTTCTCGAAAAGACCCCTTGGCCGGCCAAAGTCGGCTGACGGGCGGTTCAATCCGAATCTGATGGAGAATTTTCGGGCGGCTGCGTGGATAAAGGAGCGGCCACTGCCTGGGCTGCCTGGCCGGCGTTCGCAGCCAGCTTCTCGAAGAATTTCCGGATCACGATTTTTGCCGTGGTGTCCAGCAGCCGCTGTCCCACACCAGCGATCACGCCGCCGACGTGCACTTCCCCCTCGTAGTGGACATCGGTGCTGGGACTTGCCGATGAGAGCGTGAGCAAGCCGTCCCCTCTCATGAAACCGACTTTTCCCGAGCCCTCAACAATGAGCCGGAACTGTTCCGGCGGTTTCTGATCGGCAATACGGACTTTCCCTGCAAAAAGACCCTGAACAGCCGAGATCACCATCTTCATTTTCATCTCGTACTCGTCCAGACCGATCTTGGCCAGCCGCTCGGTTCCCGGCATGCATCGCGCCAGCACCTCGGGGTCCTGGAGAAGTTCGTAGGCGCGTTCGGGCGGGACCGGCAGCGTGTAGGACCCGCTGATCTTCAAGAAGCCCTCGAGAGCGCCTGCGTGAGGGCGCGCGCCGTGTACACCTTGGCCATCTGCTGACGATAGGAAGCCGAGGCATGCAAATCGGAGTTGGCATCCGCCCCGTCCGAGACCACGGCTGCCGCTTTCTGTACGTCGGCTGCCGAACCGGTGGTCCCTTCCAGCAGCTTCTCCACTCCGGTGGCCCGGAATGCTTTCGCCGCAAGCCCGGTGACGCCCACGCGCACGAATGCCACCTTGCCACCGGACTTGCGCACGCGCGCGGCCACGCCCACGATGGCGAAGCCCGAAGCCGGCTGCACCATCTTCTGGTACGACACTCCGGCGTTGGCCGGCTCCACGGGAACGATGATTTCGCGAACGATCTCGCCCGTATCGAGCGCGGTAGTCAAAGCATCGACAAGGAACTGCTCGATGCCGACGGTGCGCTCACCCTTGGCGCTGGCAATCCGCACCTGGGCTTCAAGCGCCAGCAGCGACGCGGGGTAATCCGCTGCCGGATCGGCATGCGCGATCGAGCCGCCGATGGTCCCCATGTTGCGGACCTGCACGTCGCCGATACTGGAAGCCGCCTCGGCCAGAAGAGGACACTTCCCGCGCACCAGTGGTGACGATTCGATGTCGTAGTGGGTGGCAGTGGCGCCGACGCGAATGGTTCCACCCTCTTCGCGGATCGACTTCAAATCCGTCACTCGGCCTAGATCTACCAGATGTTCGGGAGCCGCCAGCCTCAGCTTCATCAGCGGGATCAGGCTCATGCCGCCCGCCAGCACCTTGGCATTGCCGTCCGCCAATAGGGCCAGCGCTTCATTCAGATTGTTAGGCGCCGAGTATTCAAAATTCTGCGGAATCATGCTTGCCCTCCTTGCTGCACCAGGTTCCAGAGCTTCTCCGGCAAAAGCGGCATATCAATATGCTTGACGCCCAGGTGGCTGAGCGCGTCCACCACGGAATTCACCACCGCGGGCGAGCAACCGATGGTTCCGGCTTCGCCGACGCCTTTGACGCCCAGCGGGTTCACAGGCGATGGCGTGGTCGTGTGGCTGCTTTCGATCCACGGCACCATGCTGGCCTTGGGGATGGCGTAGTCCGTCAGTTCACCCGTGATGAGCTGGCCATCGTCGTCATAAACCGCCTGTTCGTAGAGCGCCTGGCCCAGTCCCTGCACCACGCCGCCGTGCACCTGGCCATCCACCAGCAGCGGATTGATGATGTTGCCGCAGTCATCCACGGCCACGTAACGCTTGATCTCCACGTGGCCGGTTTCGCGATCCACCTCCGAAACCACAACGTGCGCGCCGAATGGAAACGCAAAATTCGGCGGCTCCCAGAAGTAGGTTGCCACCATGCCCGGCTCGGTGTTGGGCGGCAGCTTCATGGCGCGGTACGAAGCGCTCGCAATCTGCGCCAGCGAAACGCTCTTGCCGGTTTTGTTGTCCACGCAGTGGCCGCCTGAAAGCGTGACGTCGCTCGATTCGAGCAGCATTTCGCCAAACTTTTGGATCTTCTTTTTCAATTCCTGGAGCGCATAATAGACGGCCGGACCGCCCACCGCCGTGCCGCGGCTGCCGAACGTCCCGATGCCGTACTGCACCACCGCGGTATCGCCGTGAACCACGATCACGTCGTCGATGGGCACGCCCAGCTCATCGGCTGCTATCTGGGCGAAGGTAGTTTCTTCACCCTGGCCGTGCGGCGATGCCCCGGTCATCACCGTCACCTTGCCGGACGGCTCGATTTTCACTGTCGCGCTTTCCCATCCGCCGGCGGGAGTGGCAGGCGACGGGCCGAACGCACAGATCTCGCCGTAAGTTGAAATCCCCACGCCCAGCAGCCGCCCGCTCGCCTTGGCCTGTTTCTGCTCCTGGCGCAGCTTGGGGTAATCCACCAGCTCCAGCGCCTTCTTGAGCGGTTCCGCGTAATTCCCGCTGTCGTAACTTAAGCCGGTTGCCGTTGCGTAGGGGAACTCGTCTTTGCCGATAAAGTTTTTCAGGCGCAGCTCGGCGGGATCCATCTTCAGCTCCGCGGCCAGCAGATCCATCATGCGCTCGATGCCGTGCGTGGCTTCCGGACGCCCCGCCCCGCGGTAGGCATCAGTCGGAACGCAGTTGGTGAAGACGCCCACGATGTCGGCGGTAACGTTGCGGAATTTATACAGTCCCGGCATCATCAGGACGGACAGCGTGGGAATCGCCGGCGTCAGAAGCTGGTGATACGCGCCCAGGTCCTGAATCAGCTTCAACCGGAGTCCCAGCACCGTGCCATCCCGCTTGGCGGCGACCTCGTAGTAATCCACGTGGCCGCGCCCGTGAATCGTGCACTGGAAATTCTCGCGCCGCGATTCGATCCACTTCACGGGCTTGCCGATCTTCATGGCGACGAAGCCCATCAGCGCTTCTTCGGCATAAACGTTCAATTTGCTGCCGAACCCGCCGCCGACTTCAGGCGTGATCACGCGCAGGTGATTCTCGGCCAAGCCCAGCATCTGAGCCACCAGCGATCGCAGCAGGTGCGGAATCTGTGTGGAAGAGTACAGAGTCAGGCTCTTTTCCGCGCCGCGATACTCGGCCACCACGCCGCGCGTTTCCATGGCAGTGGGAATCAGGCGCTGGCTGGTGATGCGCTGCTTCACCACCACTTCCGCTTCTTTGAAGGCCTTGTCGGGATCGCCGCCCTCCTGGTGATAAGTGAACGCGACATTGTCCGGCCACTCGGGATGCACGGCGGGTGCGCCCTGGGCCAGGGCTTTCTCAGGATCGGTGACCGCAGGCAGCGGCTGGTAGTCGACTTCAATAAGGTCCAGCGCATCGGCGGCAATGTAGCGGTCTGTCGCCACCACTACGGCTACCGGATGGCCGATGAAGTAGACGCGGTCTTTAGCCAGAATCGCGTGCGGCGGCACACGCAAGCCCGGCAGCGAGGCGCCGCAGGGCACCGGCCCCACACCCTCCACGTCCTTGCCGGTGAACACCGCCGCGACTCCGGGAAGCTCGAGCGCCGGCTGGATGTTGATGGACCGGATTTTCGCCGCGCCGTGCGGGCTGCGCAGGATGCAGGCGTGGTGCATGCCGGGCATCTTGATGTCGTCGACATAAGTCGCCGTTCCGGTGATCAGCCGCGGATCTTCCTGGCGCCGGATACGCTTTCCAACCAGCGTCTCGGTTTTGGTAATGGTGGTCGCCATATTGTCTCTCCGATTACGCTCCGGCCTTGGCCGCGGCGGCTTTGACGGCATTCACAATGTGCTGGTACCCGGTGCAACGGCACAGATTGCCCTCGATCCCGTGGCGGATTTCTTCCTCGGTGGGTTGCGGGTTCCGCTCCAGCAGTTGCTTTGAAGTCATGATCATTCCCGGCGTGCAGAAACCGCACTGCAATCCGTGCTCGTTCCAGAACGCCTCCTGCACCGGATGAAGCCGGCCGTCGGCAGCCAGGCCTTCGATGGTGGTGACCTCCCGGCCGTCCGCTTGCACCGCGAACATGGTGCAAGACTTCACCGCCCGGCCGTCGAGCGCCACCGTGCACGCGCCGCAAATGGAAGTCTCGCAGCCGATGTGCGGCCCGGTGAAACCGGCCACTTCACGCAGGTAGTGAATGAGCAGCATCCGCGGCTCGACTTCGCCGGTAAAGGACTTCCCGTTGATCTTCAAGTTGATTTTCCGTTTCATGGAGTTTCCTTGCCTTTTGCCGGTCTATGATGTTGTGACAAAACGCGTTGAAAATCAAGTGGCGGGGGGAGCATCAATGTCATCGAACCCACGTGGAGTGGATTCCCTGGGGAATCAAAAGGCGCAGGGGCATTCGAGGGTCGAGGCGCTGCCGTCTATAATGGTCACAAGAGTGACCACATGAAGATTAGCAGCGTTCGCGAGTTCCGGGACAAAGCAACAGGCTTCCTCCGGTCTAAAGACCCGATCCTGGTGACTCGCCGCGGGCGCCTGGCTGGCATATTCTTTCCCTGGCCCCAAGGCACCTTGCCCATCGAGTTGAAGCGCGAGGTGTTTCCTGTATTAAGTGACCAAGTTCGGCGTCAGGTGAAGAAACAGCGCCTGTCGGAAGGGGAGATTCTCGAAGACTTCGCAGCATGGCGGAAGAACCGGCGTGAGACTCGTCGCCGACGCTAACGTGCTTCTTTCTGCCGTGCTGGGCGGGCGTGCCAGAGCTGTGCTGGAACATACGGGTGTGATCGAGGTTCTCACTGCGGAAGCCACGCTCGCCGAGGTTCAAGAGTACGCTGCAGAACTGGCCGCCAAGAAACGTCTCTCTCTCTCTCGACATTGTTCTCATGGCCGTGGCGACCCTACCCGTCAAGGTAGTCGAGCGCGAGGTTTATGAGGAGAGCATCCCCGAGGCCAAACGCCGAATCGGCAGGCGCGATCCGGACGATGTTGAGATTCTGGCGCTTGCTCTTCACACAGGCGCAGCGCTCTGGTCGAACGACAACGATTTTGAAGACGCCGACATTGAGGGGTTTACAACAGCGGAGCTTCTTGAACGGCTGCGGCGGGGGCGACGGCAATAGGCATCCAATCGCAATGGGTAGCAGCGGATTGCACTGTTTAGTAATGGCCGCCAGTCTGGACCCGTTTCGAACTCTGGAGATCCGGGAAAGGTTCAGGATGCCGAGGCTCCGTACCTCGTATGGTAAAAAAGATGGATCACTGGCGAATCCGGAAATAGGATTCCCGGTATCGGAGGCCGGTTATGCATGTTTACGCACACTCTCCATTCAAGCTCGGAGGGCGTGTGACCACGGAATTCAGCGCCAAGCACCGCGCGCGCGATGTCGCCCCGCGGAACGACGACGACGGCACGATCTTTGCCGTGGAGAAAGGCACCGTTTCGGATATCGAAAGCGGCATGAACGCCGGGGACGACCACGCCAACATGGTGATCATTAGAGGCTTGGACCAGATGCTCACGGTCTATGGCCATGTCAAGCCGTCAGTCAACGTCGGTGATTCGATTGACCAGGATGATGAAATCGGGGACGTCGATCTGTCCGGCGACAGCACTGCCCGTCACGTTCACCTGGCCCGCCTTCCAGGCGGAGACGGCACCGTCGACGACGTACTCGATCGCCAGGAAAAAGGCGTTACGTTTCAATTCAAAACGCTCCATCCCTGGTAGGGTTTCGCGGCCGGTTATCCTCCCCTTGACAACGCCAGCGAGCGGCGCACATCATCCTTGAGCGACCGCAGAGGCAGTTGTAGTTTTCGGGAAGTTTCCAGTGAGCATGCCGCCGTTTGAGCCTGAGCATAGGCCTGCAATCCAGTCCGCTGCCTTCCTCATCGACAAAACCGATGTGCCGGAGTTACGCCTTGCCGTAGCGGAGATCGCGGGCGCGGGATACGCGGAAACCGCGGTGCGTGACCGGCTAGGCCTGGCCGACATCACGGACCTCAAGTGGCAAGCCGTGCCTATTTACCGTGAAGAGCGTCTGGCTGAGCGCGATGCTCTCACTCTGGCGATCGAGCTGTTTTTACTGCAAGGATCCGTTCCCTCCGAAGAACTCCACCGGTTGTTCAGCGCGCCCCGCCTGGAGATTCTCCTCCGGACCGGAGTGCTGTCGATCGATCCCGCGGGACTCGCGCGCGCTCGCGCTTCGTTGTTTCCCGTTGGCGATCGCTTGATCTTTTCGGACCACGCCTGGCACAAACTCCCGCATCCTGGATATAAGACCGTTCCCTCCGACCAGGTCATGTTCGTCGGCAGGGACAGCCGCTGGCTCGCACGCGCGACCTTGCGCCGGCCGGTTCGCCGCAGTCTGGATCTCTGCACGGGTTCGGGCATCCAGGCCCTTCTCGCCGCGGCCCATTCCGAACGCGTGCTCGCCGTGGACATCAATCCCCGGGCCGCCCGCTGCGCCCGCTTCAATGCCCAGGTTTCAGGCGCAGCCAACGTCGAAGTCATCGTGGGAAACCTCTTCGACCCACTCGGCGCAGCCGAGCGCTTCGATCTCATTACCGCCAATCCCCCGTTTGTGCCCTCACCGCTGGATGAGCTCCAATTTCGGGACGGCGGCCGGTCGGGAGAAGCCATACAGCAACGCATCGTAAGGGACCTGCCGCGTTACCTGGCTCCGGGTGGCATGGCGCAAATGGTGACCGAACTGGGTGAGCGCGAGGATGAGCCGATCGTAAACCGGGTGCGGCAATGGCTGGAGGGCGCTCCGATAGACATTCACATGCTCCGCCTTGACGCTCACTCCGCGGCGGATTATGCCATGGGCCACGCCACCGGCGACGGAGACTTCGGCGCCTATCTCGAATCCGTACACGCCTGGGCCGCCAATCTGAGAGCGCATGGTTATGTGCGGATTGTCCTGGTGCTCATTGCTTTCCAATGGAGCGATCCTGCGCTCGGCCCGCCTTGGGATCGCGTCGAGGAGTCACAGCCGCCACGGCGTGAGGCCGGCGCTGAAGTGGCGGCGGCGTTTTCTCGTGAGCGCAGCACGCGAAGGCCGAACCGCGGCGGCACGTTGGATCGTGGTTGGGTGCGCCGCGCCGGGCCGGTTGCTCTGCTCGAGTCACAAGTACTCGGCGCGCAAATCCGCGCGCCAGCCCGGGCCACGCTGCTCGGGCAAGCGCTGGCGGT
>Ga0187819_10001699_pt1 | contig 11409 bp, 8 predicted proteins | sample NC_wetland_sal_i_15_FD_132411 | JGI IMG/M metagenome (GOLD analysis project Ga0187819, IMG submission 132411) | Wetland sediment microbial communities from Neuse River Estuary, North Carolina, USA - SO4_4 | ecosystem: Environmental > Aquatic > Freshwater > Wetlands > Sediment | place: USA: North... | reverse complement strand
TGGTTTTAGGGAACTGCGGGAAATTGCCCAAAAAAGGCGGGGACGCAGCTACTGCATTTAGAATATCACGACCGGCGCTTCGCTCCGGTGAACACCAGCACGACAGTAATCGAGGAGATAACGCTTGCGCTCAGTGATGGCGTCAGTCGCTAAGGACGTAAATTGCGTTACCGAGTATCCTCCATACATGCGCTTCCCTTCTCCAGCTTCCGGAGATCAGGCATTGATCCAGATCGTGGATTCTGCTTTGGCCGAGGCCACGCGCAAAGCCGGCAACTGGCTGGTCTGCCGTCCCGGATGCACGCAATGTTGCATCGGAGCGTTTTCCATCAATCAGCTCGATGGTTCCCGGTTGCGGCGGGGACTCGCCGATCTTGAAGCACGTGCTCCGGAGCGTGCGGCTCGGGTTCGTGAACGGGCTCGCGAAGCGGTCGCCCGCCTGTCGCGCGATTTTCCAGGCGATCCAGTTAGTGGCTTGTTAGATGAAAGAGAGGAAGCTGCACAACGGTTTTCTGAATTTGCGAACGATGAGCCTTGCCCTGCCCTCGATCCTGAGACCGGAACCTGTGAACTTTATGAATCGCGCCCCATGACCTGTCGCGTTTTTGGCCCTCCGGTCCGCTCCGAGGACGGCCTGGCAGTTTGCGAACTTTGTTTTCAGGGCGCATCAGACCGGCAAGTTGCCGCTTGTGAAATGATCCCTGACCCGGACGACCTGGAATCAGCGCTGTTGGAAAAACTCGAGAAGAGTGCGGGAACACGCGGGAATACAATCGTGGCCTTTTGCCTGGCATCCTGACTCACTGCGTTCGCTTCGCGGCTAATTTGCAGGATCTAGTTACCGAGCTTTCGATGCACCCGCCAGCTTTGCGACTGTTCCTCGAATCACGGTCATAGATGCTTTCGGAAGTTCATAGACCGTATCCGCGGCGGCCGTTATCGTGGATTTCACTGCCGGGCCATCCGGATCGGGAAAGCCACCCTCTTTGGTCGGATGCCACTGGTATTGTGCGCTCCCGAATGTGATCACACTCACCGGTCCGGCAAAGAAGCGCTCACCACTAGCTGAGCTGTCGTGAAACTCGATACGCACCTTGTGGGCATTCTCCTGGTCCCGGTTGACCAGCATCAACGACCACTGGGCATCCGGCCGCAGCAGGGCGTAGGCCGTTACCAACGAGTGACCCGTACCGTCAAAGATATCTCCCCAAGCGGAAAAAGTTTTGTGGAGACCGTTGCCCGGTTGCACCCACTCTGTGTTGACCAGTTGGCTGGCAAAAAACTGGGATGTTGGCTGCTGAATGTTGTAGGCCTTGTCGGTGGTAAACATACCGAATGTACCCATCGATTCATTGCAACCGGGATGCACCCCCAGGGGAAGATAATGGAAGTAATAGAGCGCCTTGCCTCCAGCGTTGAAGAAAGCCCCCGCATAATCCGCCAGCCAGAGGGCGCCGAAAATATCTACGGAAGATTCGCCACTGTTCCAAGTAATATTCGATTCGGTAATGAACATCGGGACATCCGGGGGCAGACCGTCATCGCGCCAGACCTGGAGAATGTGGCCAACCAGCGTCGGTTCGTCGTACAAACTGCTCCAGCTGATCTTGCAAGGCTCATAGGGATAATGCTCAAAGGGGAAAAAAGCCAGATCCTGTATGCGGCCGTGGGCTTTCAAATAATCCAGAAAGCGTCGCGTCCACGAGGTTTTTCCCTGGGCGTCCGGCCACGCGAGAATGTCTTCATCCTCGCCCGTGAAAACCGGCCCACCCAGCTTTAAATTAGGATCAACGCGATGAAGGGCAGTCGCCCACTGCAGATACAGTGCGGCGTAGTCCTCGGGAAGCGTGTACTGCCCGTCGGGTTCTTCTCCCATCTCGACGTAAGAAATCGGATACCCGCGTTTCTCCAGGTAGGCTATCTCCGCCGCGGAATCTTCGGGTGTGCCATAGAGCATCGCGATCGGTATCATCGCGGGCAGTCCGCGGGTGTAGCCGCTGTTGTAGAAGAGGTCCAGCCCTACCTGCTCGTGCTGCGTGGAGCCGAGATCCGACGGCTCGTGCCAGGAGTCTATAGAAGAACACAAGGTTGCGGTCTGATCCTGATCTGGCGTGTGCCGCGCCAAATCATAGAATCCATTCTGATCAGCGGTTCCAACATAAAGTTCGCGGATCGCATATCCGACGCAGTTGCGGGGATCGGCAGATCCGTGGGAGTCACAAGTATTCGATGATTCGGTCATCCAGATGCGGACGAACCGTACGACGATTGGCGCCGATACAAGTTGGAGGGTTACGGAGCCTCCTTTTCCGTTGGTAATCACACCGGCCGGAAACGTTACCCACGCACCTTTTGTCGGATACTTGATCGCCTCTTCTCCCGTCCAATACTGCACCAGATACTGCCGGGCATAGGGCTCCGCCCATGCGATTCGGATAGCATTGATTGGCTGGGCGATTGCCAGATCAAGCACCACCCATTGCGGATGCAGCCAGTCTTCCTCACCCGTGAATGCTTTACTCAAATAAGGATTGCTCTTCCAATAAGTGTTCAAATCCCCGTCCGTCAGGCGCGAAAAGCCACGTGTGTCAGTGCCGTCATTGCGAGTGAAGCCCCGGTGAGGAAGCGAATAGCCGTAGGAATGGCGGATGGTCTCGGTCGGAGTCGCCGATCCCGTGAAGTAACCCTTGCCACTTGGATCGCTCCAAGTGCCTTGCGGGTTCCAGTGCCAGGCTTCGACGGCCAGTTCGGTGTTTTGCCGATAGGTGACCGGTTGCCATCCTGCCGAGAGCACAGCGTCTAATGCGGGTTGATTGAAAAACTTTTCAACCGCCGCTGCCGGCATGCGATCAATCCCCGCGCCCAGAGCCTGAGTGGGGATGAAGGAATTCGTTGCATGGTCGGGAGCTGCGTCTACCCGGATGGTTTGCGCGTACCCAGTTGAAAGCGCTACTAAGGCCGCAACCAGCAACACGTGAATGGGACGCCGAATGTTTTTGTTTGACATTTCCTCTTGCCCTTGGTTCTCAATACGCTTCACAAGACGAACCTCGCTCCTACCTGCATGATGCGCTGACTTTCGGACATCCCTACTTCAAGTAAGCCGAACAACAGGGTTTGCGAACCGGGGTTGGCTCCATCAGTTCGACTCGCGTGCCGTTCGGATCATAGAGGTTCAGTTGCCACTTTCCGTCGCGACCAATCTGCGGCTTTTCGGATGGCCTCAGTCCTCGTTTCAGCAGCGTTCGGTAAGCAGCTTTCACGCTGGGAACACCGAGCGCCAGATGGTGCATCACTCCTAGTTCCTGGGGCGAAGGGTTGTGCACGTTCAGCATGTATTCCAGCCAGTCGGTGCCCTCGGGCACTCGCATGTCCACCCAGTCGGTATCCTTGTTGCTCATGCCGCCGTGCCAGATCTCGCGAAAACCGAGGATGTCTTTATAGAAGTGGTCGGCCCGGGCACGATCCTGAACCACAATTCCCAAATGGATGATGTGCTGTGAGATGCGGCTATCGGGAAGAAACTTGCCGAAGTTGCGGCTGTGCAACGAGCCCGGCATGAATTGCACGAACTCCACGTCGTGGCCGTCGGGATCGTCTACATCGAAGCCGCGATTCCCGTCGAGCATGGGTTCCAACTGCTCCGGCACTTTGACGCCCCGGCTGGCCAGGTATGCGCGCATCTGCTCGGCGTCGGTGGTCTCAAAAGAAATATGGGACAGGCGATCTTGTTTGGGATCGGTGAGCTCGGGGAACATTTCGATGTACTGATGGTCGTTGACTTTGAAATATGTCAGAAGCAACTTCCCCAGGGGATCATCGACGGTGAAAGGTTCCTGGAATCCCAGGACGCCTGAGTAGAACTTGCGGGCCGCCTCGAGATTATCGGTTCGCAAACCGATGTGAGCAACACCGATGATAGATGGGCGCACCACGGATACCGCGTCTTGCGGTTCTGCAGGTTCGGCGTCTGTTGAAACCGCCAACAAACACATAAGCAGAGATGCCACCGAAATGAATCGCCGCATATTGATTCCCTCAGCGTGTTGAGGATGCGCTGGCGCACGTCGACTGGCGGCGCCAAGTCGTGTCTTGTGGAGGATAGCAGCCGGAAGGCCCAGTTGCGGTCGTGCGCCCGAAATTAGCCGAGTGGTGGCGAGTCCAAAATCCTTCTGGCGAGCTATGCCCGGCTGGACGAGCGGGGACGCGTGTCTCTACATCTCACAATTTCCTGTGCCAGACTGAATTGGTGTTGCCCTCGTGGCATCAACAACTTAGCCCCATCGTGTATGATGCCCTTTGCACGGCTCTTATCACATTGCCCTCGCAGTTTTAGCCGCTGTGGCGGCCACGTCCTGGATTGCCTACTTCTACCAGATACTGTTCAGGTCTGGGAGGATTCGGACGCATTGGCTGAAAAGGCGATTAGCCGACCTGCTCGTCGTCCTTTCAATCGCGCTTATCGTGTTCCTGGTCAACCTTTTCCTAAGCGGTCTTCATTCTCACCGTAAGCATTGATTCTCTTAGCGGGCTTTGGTTAGCGAAATAAATGAGTATCCGATCCGCTTGGCTGGGACGGGCAGGGACACCCGTCCCGACCTCGCCTATCAGCCCGCTCACCCTCCAGGAAGATATATCTGGCTCTGGCTTTAGCGGCGGTTTCGAGGCATACTATGCAGCAAGTCCCGGTTCCCGCAGGGGCGGGGGAGTTTGTGCCATGCCGATGTTGCAGGAGAACAGCCAAGCGCAGATCAGCGGCACTCCGTCAAGTGCGGATGTGGAGCAGCGTCAGCGCCGCCGGATGCTGGTTGCTCTGGGGGTTCTGTTTATCGCGCTGATCCTGGTTCTCATCAAAGACCGCCAGTTCTGGTTTCCTGGTTCCGGCTCGGAATCGGAAGCCACGGAGCCGGGCACGCCCGAGGCATCCACCGTTCTGCCCAAGACTATAGCTCCTGCGATTTCACAAAAGCCCGCGGCGCCAACACCAGCTCCGGCGCGGCAAAGAACAAGGCGGGCGGCGACCGTCCCGGCTGAGACGCCCAGTACGGAGGCCGCAGTTCCCTCGGTAGTTGCGGCGACCAACCGCGCCGTGTTACCGCCGCTGGAAGTCGAGGTCGTGGCCGGCGACCAGCACCAGACCATCAATTCCGGCAACAATTCCGTCAACGTTGAATTGCAGTCCGGCAGTTCCTCGTTTGGACGCCAGCCGCAGGCTTCGGGGCAGGGGCAGGAGAATGCCGCGGTGAGTTCGAATGCTGGCCAGCGAGTCCAGCTTTCACCCGGGACCGCGCAGATTGTCTCTCGACCTGTGGATCCCAACTACCCGCTGCTGGCCAAGCAGATGAAAGTTCAGGGAGCAGTCGTGCTGCAGGCTCTGATCGACAGAAACGGCGGCATCCAGGATATCCAGGTGCTCAGCGGCCCGGCGATTCTTTCCGCCGCCGCCCGCGAGGCCGTGCGGCAGTGGCGCTTCAAGCCTTACTTCCAGGCAGGACGCGCGGTTGAAACCGAGGCGCGCATCACGGTGAATTTCACCATCTCAACCTATTGATGGTTTCCAAACCGATCGATCGGGCAGGGTTCTGAGGGGGGCACTGCGCATGGATCTGAACCGGAATTCTGCAAAGCCCATTGTGCTGCTCGCAGTCTCGGCGTTCCTGTTCATCCACAGCGCGCGGACACTCGCCCGCGAACAAAATAAGGTTGACCCCGGCAATCTGATCCATGCCCGGCTCATCGGTAGACAAGGAGCACGCACCATGGCATTCGCGATTTCAAGCACCAGCTTCCAGAATGGCGGCGAGATTCCCAGGCAGTTCACCTGTGACGCCGCCGACGTTTCTCCCCAGCTTTCCTGGACGGATCCTCCTGCTGGCACCAAGAGTTTCGCTTTGATCGCCGACGATCCCGATGCCCCGGTCGGCACCTGGACCCATTGGGTGATTTTCGATTTGCCCGCGCAAACCACAAGCCTGCAGGAGGGCGTGACCAAAGTTGGCGAAGTTCCCGGCGGCGGACGCCAAGGCCGCAATGACTTCCGCAAGATCGGATACGGAGGTCCGTGCCCGCCTCCGGGCAAACCGCATCGCTACTTCTTCAAGTTTTACGCTCTGGATAGAATGCTCAACCTCAAGCCAGGCGCGAGCAAACAGGAAGTCGAACAGGCGATGCAGGGCCGTATCCTGGGCACTGCTGAACTGATGGGCAAGTATCAGCGTTAGCGGCAGAAAGATTCCGCGGGAACTTCTTGGCGCTGTCTTGAATAGAGAGGGTCGGGGTGGGAGGTGAATAGGATGTCAGCGAAGGAATCAACCGCCCAAAAATTAACAGGCGTCCCGACCCTTTCGGATCATGGACGCCCGGGCAGCCCTCCCCCAGAACTGCTCAGTTAGAAAAATAAATCCTCGATCGTTTTCTGAAAATGGCACGGATGTGCCAGCGTGACCCACGAACGTGCCACCGTTTTCGCGGCGGGCCTTTCGAAGAATGCAGCTTCGTCCTGGGATTACATTTCTGTCGTTGCGCCCACAAACTTATTACATGCCACCTTGAACCGCTGCCCGCACGGCGGGCGCACTCTCCACTCGATTCCGTCCTTCGGCTTTGGCGGCATAGAGGGCTGCATCGGCAGCGCGGAGGAGTACTTCGCAGTGCAGCGATCCAAGATCCTGTGGCTCTGCAGCCACCAGCCCGACACTGAGCGTAACCGTAATCGGACCTGCACTTGTATCAATCGGACGACCCGCAACAGAGTGGCGCAGCCGCTCCGCGGTGACCACCAGGTTCAACGCATCACACCCGGGAACCAGGATCAGAAATTCTTCCCCACCGTAACGACCAACTGAGTCATAGCTTCGAACTGCCGCAGCTAATCGCCGCGCCACTTCTTGCAGCACGGCATCTCCCACCAGATGGCCGCACGTGTCATTGATTTTCTTGAAGTCGTCGAGATCGGCCATGAGCACACCCAGAGAATCCTCGGTTCGTCGTTGGCGCTCCACCTCCTTTTTCAGCCAACCAAGAATTGCGCCGCGGTTCCACAGCCCGGTAAGCGGATCGTGTTCCGCTTCGAACCGCAAAGCATCCCGGGCATGGAGCAAGGCATCCTGCAAGTCGAGAATTCGCTTCCCCGCCCGCACCCGTGCTCGCAATTCATCCACGTCAAACGGCTTGGTCAAGTAATCGTCCGCCCCCGCTTCGAGACCTGCAACAACATCCTGTTTGTCATCTTTTGCGGTCAGCAGCAGAACATAGCGATACGGGCTTTGCCGGCGGCTGCGGATTCTGCGACAGAGCTCAATACCGTCCATGCCGGGCATCATCCAATCGAGGATCGCCATTTGGGGAGCACCCTCCTTTTGCAAGGCGTCCCAGGCCTCCAGCCCGTTGTCCACGGCGATGACACGATAGTCCCACCTCTGTAACCAGCTCTGCAGGATGCGGCGAAAAATCGGATCGTCTTCCGCAATCAGGACGGTTCCGCCGGCGCTGTTTCCGGCGTCCGAACCCGGATTCGAGGTTTCGAGTCGCACTGTCGTTTTCAACCGCGAGCTCCTGCCACTTCTTTGAGGGCGAGGTGCAGCCCGGCCAGTTCTCGCTCCAGGATGGTCAACGTCTCCGCAGCCCCGGCGAGGTCCTTTTGTTCTGCCATGTGCTCAAGCTGCCGCGCCGCTTGGGACGTGACCGCAGCCCCGAGGTAGCCAGCCTCCCCTTTGAGACTGTGCGCTGTCCGCAGAACTGCCTCGCAGTCTTCATCGCGGACCGCCTGCCGTAGTTTTTCCAGCAGCTTGGGGGATTCTTCGAGAAAAATCCCGCAGAGGTCCTGCAGCAAATCTTTATCCCCGCCGATCCGCTCGAGGGCCTCCGCTTGGTTCCAAGAAGGCGCCCCACCCTCAGGCTGGCTGGGCCGGGAGGACGTTTTCGCCAACTTCGCACCCGACAGGCTTGCCAGCGTCTGTTCAATGTCACTAAACCGCACCGGTTTGCTTATGTAGCCGTCCATGCCGGCTTCGAGACAACGCTCGCGGTCGCCTTTCATGGCGTGCGCGGTCATGGCAAAAATGGGCAGGTGCTCTCCCGTTTTCTGCTCGCTCTCGCGAATGGCTGCCGTAGCCACGAGGCCGTCCATTTCCGGCATCTGAATATCCATCAAAGCCACATCGAATTTTTCCGTCGACGCCAGCGCCAGCGCCTCTTTGCCGTTCTGCGCCAACACCGGAGTATGTCCCATCTTCTGCAGCACGCGCATGATCAGCGTTTGGTTTACTGTGTTGTCCTCCGCCACCAAAATGCGCAGCTGGCGCGACTCGCGAAGGGTGTGACGCGTAACCAAAAGAGCGGAACTCGTTTGCGAACGCTGGTGACCCAATCCGGCAAGAATCGCAGCCAGCAGATCGGGTTTCATCACCGGCTTTAGCAGATAGGCGCAAATCCCCAGTTGCCGGCAGCGATTCGCTTCCCCAGGATGTCCCCCGGAGGTGAGCATTAGGATAGTGGCGCCGGCCAGTTGAGGGTTGGCATGGATCTTTTCAGCTAGCTCGAATCCATCCATGCCGGGCATTTGCCCGTCAATGAGAATGACGCGAAAGGGGTCGCCTTTTCGCCGGGCAAGTTCCATGACAGCCAGCGCCGCCTGACCACTTTCTGCCGCAGTCGGCCGCATTTTCCAGGCGCGGGTCAGCTCACAGAGGATCCGGCGGTTGGTTTCATTGTCGTCAACCACAAGCACGGATTGTCCTTGCAGTTCGGCTTCAAGCGCGGCCGTGGGCCGCCGCGTTGTCACAGGAGCCAGCGCAAAGCGCGCGGTAAAGTTAAAGACGCTGCCCTTACCCGCTTCACTCTCCAGCCAGATCTCTCCTCCCATCATTCTCACCAGCCGCGCCGAAATTGCCAGGCCCAAGCCGGTGCCACCATATTTGCGCGTGGTACTGCTATCAGCCTGCGAAAACGCCATGAAAAGTAACTTGTGCTTTTCCGGAGAAACTCCGATGCCCGTGTCCGTCACCTTGAAGTGCAGCTCTACCAGCCCGTCACGCTGGGAAAGGCTTTCAATCTCCACCAGAACCTCTCCATGCTCGGTAAACTTGATGGCATTGCCCACCAGGTTCACCAGGATCTGACGCAACCGGCCGGGATCGCCGATCAGTTGCGGTGGAACGTCGGGAGCTGCGTCGTAGGCCAGTTCCAGTCCTTTCTGGTGCGCGCGCAGCGCCAGAGTCTTCATGGTTTCCCCCACGCAGTTGTAAAGATTGAATTCGATGGCTTCCAAGTCCAGCCTGCCCGATTCCACCTTGGAGAAATCCAGGATGTCATTGATCACCGACAGCAGCGACTCTCCCGAGGACTTCACCATGAGCAGGTAGTCGCGCTGCTCGGGATTCAATTCGGTATCTAAGGCCAGTTCGGTCATGCCCATGATTCCATTGATGGGGGTGCGGATCTCGTGGCTCATGTTGGCGAGGAACTCGCCTTTGGCGCGGCTGGCGGCTTCCGCAGCATCTTTGGCAGCGGCCAGGTGCGCATTCGTCGTCTGTAATTCGGAGGTGCGCCGGGCCACTTCGTCCTCCAGACTGTCCCGGTGACGATGCAGTTCTTCGTCGCGCTGCTCGATTTGGCTCAACATCTCGTTAAAGCTGGCCACCAGCAGACCAAATTCGTTGTGATTGGCAAACTTGGCGCGGATGGAATAGTCTCCGCGCCCGGAGACGGTTTTGGCCGTCTCTACAAGATCGAGAATAGGTTGGGACATAAGCCGCTGAAAGCGGGACGCCATCAGCAAAGCCAGGGAAAACGTAAACAACATGGTCAGCAGGAAGGTGATGTTATACCCGCGGTAGCGTGCGTGCAGCCTCCCCAGATCCGATTCAAGGTAGAGTGTGCCGACGGTCTCCCCCTGGAGCACAATTTTTCGGAATTGAACCAGGTGATCGCGGGTGAAGTAGCTGCTTTCTGCTCTGGCCGGCGGCGGGACAAAATCCCAATACTTCAAGTCCCGCACATACTGGGCAAAGGGCTGGCCATCTGCGGTGTAAATGCAGGCTGCGGTCACATCCGGCTCCGCCCGCAGCGCTTGCAGTACTCCATGGGCCACTTCCGGGTCATGAAAGGTAAGAGCGGCCGTGCTATTGCCGGCGAGGACATCGCCTAAGATGGCCAAGTCCTGGACCATGGAGCGTTTGAAGGCCATCACGTCATAAGTGCTCATCGCACCAGCAACCGCTGCTGCAGAAACGCAACTCATGGCCATGAACAGGCCAGTGAGTTTGTGTCGGATCGACAAATCCCGAAAGTAATGCACCTGCGTCGCTCCCGAACCGCACCTACCCGCTTACCAGTCTCGCCACACTCAGCAGCTTGGAGTCGATCTTCAACCCCGCCTCCTCTGCCGCCTTGCGGTTCACCTCGAACTGTACCCGGTCGTTTTCCAACAGGAAGTTGATCATTCCACCTCGCTCAGCAAAGCCCTTGCTATCGCCGACCGTCAGAACACTGATGCCACGCAGGCTTTCAAGAATCTGCTTCATTGGCATTCTTGCCGATGAGCTGACGAAAAGGATGTGGCAACTTCTGGCCTGCTGCAGGTCCGAGATCTGACTGATTTCAAGTTTGCGGCCGTTCACCATCTTGTTACGCGCGATGTCTTGCAGTTCCGTGCCTAAGGGGTCGCGCCCGAAAATGCAGATATGAAAGGGCGCAGACTCGCTGGGGAAACTGCCCGGCGGCCACTCGACGAATTTGGCGAAGTTGAATAGAAAAGCTGCCTTGACCTGATACTCCGTAGCCGACTGTGCTGGCGCCACAACCGCCAGGGAACAGAGCACACCAAGGATCAGAAACAGCTTCCCGCGCGACCCAGGGACCCGCTGGGGCGTGGACGGCCAGTCATCCTTGGAAAGCTTCGGCCCTTGCATGATCCGGTCCAGTTTTTCCACCCCTGTTTTCAGAATTGCCAAGTCAATTTTGCGTACGCACTGCGCTTAACCAGGGTAAAGCTCACGCTTCCTGTGTCATCCACGAACTCCAGGTGGCGATCTTTCACAAGATTCTGCCCAACCACGCTCGAAGCAAGGTGCTCCGTCCACCGCCATGTAAATCCGGTATCCAGCCTGGTGTAGGAGGGAACGTTCCCGTTTCTCAGACGATCCACAAGATAGGCGGAGGCGTCCCAGGAGACACCGCGGATTAAATCGAGGTGTGATCGAAGCTGGGCGCTGTGAACCGGGCTGCTTCCTTCATTATCAAGGACGGAACTCTTGTCCTGGCTCGTCGGGTCCAAGTGCATGTGAATTTGTTCGAAGGCATATCCGGGGCTCAGTGTCCAACGGCCGGTCGCCTTCCAGTTCACCGCCATCTCCAACCCGTTCGCCTCTCCATGCATGAGGTTCCCGTAGGTCACGGGCAACACCAGAT
>Ga0187819_10001698_pt1 | contig 11413 bp, 8 predicted proteins | sample NC_wetland_sal_i_15_FD_132411 | JGI IMG/M metagenome (GOLD analysis project Ga0187819, IMG submission 132411) | Wetland sediment microbial communities from Neuse River Estuary, North Carolina, USA - SO4_4 | ecosystem: Environmental > Aquatic > Freshwater > Wetlands > Sediment | place: USA: North... | reverse complement strand
AAGCTCGCGGGCCGCGGCGACCGCCTGCTCGGCCGAATGAACAACCCGGCCGGGCACGACCTGCACGCCAGCCGCCGTGAGCAAGTCGCGAGCCCGCGACTCCGGCCAAGTCTCGGCCGCGTCTGATTGTGCCAGCGGCCGCCCGGCGAGCAGCCGGACGCTGCCGCGCCCGGCCAGCCAGCGCAGCGCATTGCCGAGCGCCTGCACGGTCAACTCCATCCCGCCGAGCAGGTGAATGCCGCGCCTGCCGAGCGTTTCTCTGGCGTAGCCGGTGATGTCAACGCAAGTCGGGGCGAGCGGGATGACCGGAATCGCAGCGGAGGTCATCCGGCTGGCGATCCAGTTGAGGCGGTCCTCAAGCAGGTTGGCAATCTGCTCGTCCGGCGGCCGCGCGTCTGGCAGCGTGATACCGGTGAACAGGACGAAGTCCAGTCCAGGGTCGTCGACTGCCGCATCGAGCGCGTGGTCGATGGCGGTCAGCGTGCTGGTCCGCGCGTTGGCCAGTACGTAGCCGGTCACGTCCAGGGGGTTGCGGGCGGTTGCGAACGAGGGCAGCTCGGCGGCGATCGCGGCGGTGGTCTCCGGCGCGAACGGCGGGATCTCGATGCCCTGCGCGCTAGCCCGGTCGGCGATGATGTCACACGCGCCGCCGGATGCGGTCAGCACGCCCATCCGGCGGCCACGCGGCCAGCGGTGGTAACCAAGCAGCGCCGCAGTCGTCAGCAGTTCCTCGATGCTGGTGACCCGGATGATGTTCAGCTGCCGCAGGGCAGCGGAGACGACCGCGTCGTCACCCGCCACCGCGCCGGTATGAGCCAGCGCGGCCTGCTGGCCCGCCGGGCTGGCACCCGCCTTCAGCGCGATGATCGGCTTGCCCGCCCGATCGGCCCGCTGAGCGGCGGCACTGAACCCGGCCGGATCGCCAATCTCCTCCAGGAATAGGCAGATCACCTTGGTCTGCTCATCGGCGACTAGGTAGGCGATCAGGTCCGCCGTGGTGATCATGGCTTCGTTACCGAGACTGGCGACGGTGCTCACGCCGATCGCGTGCGACCTGGCAAAGGCGAGCAGGACGCTGGCGAGTGCGCCGCTTTGCAGGGCGATTCCGACTGGGCCTGCCGTCAGCGGCAGTGGCACGGTCAGGGCGTACGGGGCGGCCCTGGCCGCGGTGTTCAGGAAGCCGAGGCAGTTGGGGCCGAGCAGCACGATCCCGTGCGCCGCGGCCGCGGCGACGAGGCTGTCCTCCAGTTCCAGGCCGCTGCTGCCAGCCTCGCGGTAACCGGAAGCCAGGACAATCACGTTCCGCACCCCGGATGCCGCGGCATCCTCGATCACCGTGGCGACGGCCTGCGTGGGCGCAAGTATGAACGCCAGGTCGGCAGGCTCGGCGAGGTGCCTGAGGCTCGGCACGGCCGGCTTGCCGAACACGGTCTGACGGCTCGGATGGACGGGCATGAGCGGGCCGGTGAAACCGATAGCGCTGCTGGCCGCGACGATGAACCTGGCCCAGCCCGAGGAGTCGGAGGCGCCGACCATCGCGATGCTGCGCGGCGCGAAGAACTCGGCGAGGCGCTCGGGCGTGACGACCTGCCGCGCGGCCGCACGCGTTTCGGGTGCGGCGGCCGCACCCGATTCGCGCGCCGCCTGCGAGTCACGCGCGCCGGGCGCTTCGCGTACGTCGCTGCGGCCGGTCACGCCCGCACCCGCGGCTCCTTGGGCAGCCCGAGGGCCCGCTCGGCGATGATGTTGCGCTGGATCTCGCTGGTGCCCGAGTAGATAGTGCCGGCCCGGCTGGACAGGAAGACGTTTTGCCACCCAGTGGTCGGGTAGCCTTCGCCCTCCGGCCGGATCAAGCCGTCGGTGCCTTCGACGTCGATCGCGATCTCGCCGAGCCGCTTGTGGTACTCGCTCCAGAACAGCTTGGAGATCGACGCCTCCGGACCGGGCTGGCGCCCCTCGGCGAGTTGGGCCAGCGTTCGCAGGCCGGTGAAGCGCATCAGCTGGACCTGGCTGTAAGCCCACGCCAGGCGCTGGCGGATCAGCGGATCGGTATTGTTGCCGCGCTTGCGCGCGGTCTCGGCAAGCTCCCAGAACTCGCGCTCGTAGCCGAGATGCAGGATCGTGGCGCTGCCGCCGCGCTCATAGCCGAGCGTCGTCATCGCGACCCGCCACCCGTTGTTCAGGCCACCGATGACATTGAACATCGGCGCGCGCACGCCGTCGAGGAAGTCCTCGCAGAACTCCGCGGCGCCAGACATCTGCCGCACCGGCTGATATGTCACTGCGGGGTCGGTGAAGTCGATCAGCACGAAGGAGATTCCGGCGTGCTTCTCTGCGTTCGGGTCGGTGCGGCACAGGATGAACATCTTGTTCGCCCTGGCTGCACCGGAAGTCCAGAGCTTCTGCCCGGTGATGACGATCTGGTCGCCGTCTATCTCACCCTTGGTCTGCAGGCCTGCCAGGTCCGATCCGGTGCCCGGTTCGGAGAATCCCTGGCAGTACACATCCGCACCGGAGATGATCCGGGGCAGGAAATGCGCCTGCTGCTCAGGCGTGCCGTGCACGATGATCGACGGGCCGACCAGGCTCTCGCCCATGCCGCGCATGATGCGCGGTACTCCTGCCCGGTACAACTCCTCGTTGAAGATCGAGACGCGGACTGCGTCCAGGCCTCTGCCGCCGAACTCCTCCGGCCACTGCGGGCAGATCAGCCTGGCCTCGGCCAGTTCGCGTTCCCACTCGGCGTAGGAGGGGTGCGTGGCTGCCTCGAAGCGCCGCTGGTTGCTATAGCCGCCGGTGGTAATGGCCATGTTCCAGTCGGTGAGCTCGGTCAGGCCGGGCGGTGCGTGCTCGGCTATCCACTCGCGCATCTCTGCCCGGAACCGGGCGATCTGCGGGCCAAGGTCAAGCTCCATGGAAACCTCCCGGCCAGAGCCATTGCCTGGCGTATGGCCGCGTCGCGGTGCGGCGGCTGGGTCTTATGGTCGCAGAGGCGGGCAAATCTTAGAATCTCGTTCTAGCCAGATGAAAGCTGCCGCCGCCTGCGTTGTCAAGTGACCGCCCGCAGCTGCCAGGCCATCGGCGCTGTGCGGCAGCGGACACTCGGTCCGCGGCAGCAGGGGCGGCAGCCAGCGCGGCACACATTTTCTGCTGACGTGGCGTTCGTTGACACTCGCCTCGATACCCATTACTTTCCGAGCAATTCATGCTACATAGCACGGCACTTAGTACCGGTGCACATTGGCTGACGACAGGGGCGACCGCGCCATTCCAGCCCGGATGGCAGCAGACGAGATGTTTCCGCTAGCAGCGGGGTGAGAGCAGCGTTGATGCCAATACCCGGATTCTGGGATGATCCCGAGGAGTTTGCCAAACGAATCGCGGACGAAATCCGATCCACCGGTGTTGATCACGTTCTTGCCAGGCTGAACGAGGCTGCGGCGGCCGCTCCCGATAACACCGAGTTGTTCGGGATGCTGGCCACGGTCCGAGGTCAGGCCCATAATCTCCGCTCACCGCGCCCGCCTGATCCTGGTCACATCTTGCGGCAGCTCTGCGTTCAAGCTGCCGAGTTGCGGCAACATAACCTCAGCGCGGCGCTTCGCTGGCAGCTTCGGGCCACGCCGAAGGCGCCGTTCGTGCCGCTGTGGACCACGCGGCGCGCCAGCCTCGCGCTGCTTGCCGAGCTGCAACTGCGGGACGAGCCGCACACGATTGCCGTGCTGCCGGACGGGCGAGTGTTCGTTGCCGAGAAGGACGGCCGATTCCTGCTCTGGAAGCCTGATGAACGTCCCGCGCCGGTGCTTGAGGAGTTCAGTCCGCCGCCCGGCTCCTTCTCGCGTACCGAGGCCGCGACTTTGCCCAATGGACTTGTCGCCACCTGCCACGGCGATCAGCGGATATTGCTGTGGAACCCGGACAGCCCGCGCACCGCGCCGACCGAGATTGCCACCGGTGCCTTCCGGCCGCGCGAAATCGCGGCGTTTCCGGACGGGAGGATAGCCACTATTGGCATCATCGACGGGACATCTGCCGATGATCGATTGGTGGTGTGGGCTCCCAGCGACGCTGGCAAGAGCCCGGCGTGGACGCCGACCCAGATGAAGTATCGGCTCGGCAGCCCAGGCAGGCGACCAGTCGTCGTCCTCCGGAAGGGCCGTCGGATCGCCACCGTTGACTGGCGCGGCCAGTTGCTGCTGTTCAGGACACGCAGGCCGCGCCGGCGTCCGAGGAGCCTGGGGCGCTTCGGCACGGTCCTGGCCATGGTCTTAATGCCGAACGGCAGGCTGCTCACCGGCGGGGACAATGCCTTGCTCGCCGTAGACCCAGGCTGGCTGCGGAGGGAAAGCGTCCTCATCGGCCGGAGCGGCCGACGGGCGCACGCAGTCGCCGCGCTTTCGGACGGCCAGGTCGTCAGTGCGGAGATCTGCGACGGAGTTAACGGCTCGCGAGTGCTGGTGTGGGACCCGCGCCAGGCCATGACGCAGCCGGCCGTGCTGGCCCGGCATGACGGCAGGGTGGTCAAGATCGCGCCGATGGCTGACGGCCGACTGGTGAGCTGCGCCAGGGACGGACGCGTGCTTGTCCTCAATCCGGAAACCGACTCAGGAATGCTTGATAGCGATTACCGCGGCATTCATGTAGCTGCTGCGGCAACGCTCGCTGACGGCCGGATCGTCACCGGAGGCAAGGACTACCTCCTCGCCTGGTCCACCACGGCCGGCTACGCGCACGCTGCCGAGGTCAACAGAGAACTCACCGTGGTCACCGCGGTCGGCGCCCTGCCAGCAAGCCGCGCACTTGACGGACCGGCGGGTGAGCGCATTGTGGAAGGCCTACGCGGAGGCAAGCTGCGATTGTGGGATCTCGACCGGACCAAGCAGGTCCGCCCGTGGCCCGGCGGCAAGGGTCCACAGCACGAGGGCGACGTCATGGCCATAGTCGCGCTGCGCGACGGCCGGGCCGTTACCGGCGGTGCTGATGGCCGGGTCCTGATGTGGGACTCGACCGCGCCGCGGGCCGGCTGGGTCGAACTTGGCCGGCACCACCGGCCGGTGGCGGCGGCTGTAGTTCTCCCGAACGGTCTGCCCGTCACGCTCGGCGAGGACGGGCAGATGCTGCAATGGGATCCCGACTCACCAGGGACTCTCCCGGTACTGCTTGCCAGCCAGCCCAGGGCCTTCCACTCAGCCGCGATGCTGCCAACCGGGCACATCGCCACGGGCGATGCGGAGGGTCGCGTGCTGTCCTGGGATCCGCTTGGATCGGGAATAACGCCGACTGCGCTGCTAGGGCGGCACCGCGGCATCGTGACCTCCATCGCGGTCTTGTCCAAGCGTCTGATCGCCACCAGCGGAGACGACTGCGTGGCCATCTGGGACCTGACCGCGCCTGGGAACAGGCCGCTTGCGCAGGCGAACTGCGTAGCCACAGCGTTGGCGGTGGCGCCCATAGACGTCGAGGCCCAGGGCTTGCTCGTCGGGCACAAAGGCTCTGGCGTCTCGCTCTGGGCTGTGACCTGATCGGGCCGCGATTCAGGGACGGGCAGGACCGCCGGTCATCATGCGGCGCGCGTACTCGATGACGGCGTCGATGATCCGGGCCGCCTGGGCCTTCGTCTTCGCCGCCGCGACCTCGCGGGCCCCTTCTGCGATCAGCGAGGTGAGCACCGCGGCATAGAGCCGATCGAGCGAGGTGTCCGGCAACCGCAGCAGTGCGTCATTCTGCCGGATCCATTCGTGCTCGCGATGCCGCCGCATCACCTCGAAGCCCGGCGGACCGTCCCCGGCCGAGAACAGCATCGCCAGGTCCCGGCGCTGCCAGCTGCCATCCAAGAAGGCTCGGGCGCCGGCCGCGAACAACTCAGCCGGGTCGGTGACTCCCGACTGCCTGGCCGACGCTACCGCCGTGCTTGCGGCCTCCTCATAGGCCAGCTGGTGCTCTCGCCAAAGAGCGAGAAACAGCTCGCTCTTGCCGCCGAAGTGATGATAGAGACTGCCGACGCTCGACCCAGCCCGTTCCACCACGTCGGCGATGCTTGCGTCGGTGAAGCCCTGCCGGGTGAAGACATCGCGGGCCGCGTCCAGCAGCGCACGCTGCGTCTGAGCGGTGCGCCCCCATTGCCAGGAACCGTTGGCCGGCTTCCTCGGCTGCGGCTCGGCCATCGAGAACCCCCACCGCCTTCACTTGAACGGCCTTGCGAAACCCGTCTCCCGCAGTCTGCCAGGCGACGGCAGCGGCGTCATGACCCGAGATCAGACTGAGCCGGGCCGATGATTCACTCGTCCCAGGTCCCAGCCAAGACAGATGTCCCGCTTTCCGACATAATTCCAGAAGAGCGTTCTAGTATCGGGATCTTGTCATCAGGAGAGGGTTGGGTGAGCCGCATGGGCAGCCTTGACGGGCGGGTCGCGATCGTCACCGGCGCCGGGCGCGGTATTGGCAGGTCCACCGCCTTGCGGCTGGCCAGCGAGGGCGCCAGCGTCGTGGTGAACGACCTCGGCGGCGCCGTCGACGGCTCCGGCAGCGATGCGGGGCCAGCCCAGCAGGTCGTTGCCGAGATAACCAGCGCAGGCGGCAAGGCAATCGCCGACGGCGCCGACGTCTCTGACCACGCCGCCGCCGAGGACCTTGTCAAAAGCGCGATCGCCGAGTTCGGCCGGCTCGACGTGCTGGTCAACGTGGCGGGCATTCTGCGCGACCGGATGATCTTCAACATGTCCGAGCAAGAATGGGATGACGTCATCAGGGTGCACGTGAAGGGCACCTTCAACACCTCGAAGTTCGCCGCCGCGCATTGGCGCTCGCTGCGCGAAGAGCACGCGCAGAATCGCATCATCAACTTCACGTCGGTGTCTGGCCTGCATGGCGCACCTGGTCAGCCCAATTACGCCGCGGCCAAGATGGGCATCGTGGGCCTCACCTGGTCTTGCGCGAACTCGCTTGGAAAGTACGGCGTTACCGCCAACGCGGTCTCCCCTGGCGCCGCAACCCGGATGACCGACTCGGTGCCGACCGAGCGCCGCCGAACGGGCAGGCCCGGCCCCGACGAATGGTCACCGGACAACGTGGCGACTGTCGTCGCCTACCTGGCCAGCGAGCGCTCTGGCTGGCTTACCGGGCGCATCGTGCACTCTTCCGGCTACGAGGTCTCGCTCTATAACAACCCCCAGCCTGTCATCCGGCTGATCGGGCGCGAGCCGTGGGATCTTGACGGCCTGGCCGAGCAGGTTGAGCGCTCCTTCCGGCCATCCGCCGGCCGGCCGGCGTAAGCACGCCGGTGCCAGCCAGCACAGCGCCAGCCAGCACAGCGCCAGCCAGCAGAGGGCCAGCCAAGCCGGTGCCGGAGCCGACGCCGGAGACTCAGCCGTTCTGGGATGGCTGCGCCCGCGGCGAATTGCTGCTGCAGCGCTGCCGCGACTGCGGCAAGCCGTACTTCTACCCGCGGCCGGTCTGCCCGGAGTGCGGGTCGACCGACGTCGAATGGTTCGCCGCCAGCGGCCGGGCCACGCTGTACTCCTACGTGATCAACCACCGGCCAGCCCGCGGCTTCGAAAACGACGCACCCTACGCGATCGCCGTGGTCCAGCTCGCCGAGGGCCCGCGGATGATGACGAACATCGTGGGCGTGCCGAATACGCCAGAGGACCTGATCCTGGACATGGACCTGCAGGTGATCTTCGAACAGCGAGGCGAGATCAGCCTGCCCGTCTTCACCCCGGCCAGCGCCGGAACACCGCGAGCCGGAGGGCAGGAGTGAGCCAGGACCAAGGCGTCATCATCGCGGGCGCGGCCGAGACCAACGAGATCGGCAAGCTGCCGGGCAAGTCGACCCTGCAACTGCACATCGAGTCCGCGGTGAACGCGGTGGCCGACGCCGGGCTGAGGTTGCGGGACATTGACGGCATCGCCACGGTCAACTCGCCTGGCCCGGTCCAGGTCGCGCACGCGCTGGGCATAACCCCGTCCTGGATGGACGGAACCGCCGTCGGTGGCACCTCGTTTCTGCTGCACGTACGGCATGCGGCGGCAGCGATCCGGGCTGGCTACGCCAGGACTGTCCTCATCACACATGGGGAATCGGGCCGGTCGAGAATCGGAGCCACCCCGTTCCCTCGTGGTAATTCCTCGATTCCCGGCCAATTCGAGGCTCCGTACGGAACGGCGGGTCCCACGACGGCCTTCACGCTGCCAGTGCTGCGCTACATGAAGGAGTACGGGCTCACCCACGAGCAACTCGCCTATGTCGCGGTGGCGCAGCGGAAATGGGCCGCGCAGAATCCGCGGGCGATGTTCCGCGAATTGATCACGGTCGAGGACGTGCTGGCCTCCCGGCTGGTCGCCTACCCGTTCCACCTGCTTGAGTGCTGCCTGGTCACCGATGGCGGCGGCGCTCTGGTCGTCACCTCGGCGCACCGGGCCGCGGACTTCCCCAAGCCCGCCGTGCACGTGCTCGGCACCGGGGAGTCGGCCGAGACCCCGCTGATCTCGCAGATGGTGGACTTCACCGAGTCGCAGGCGAACCGCCTCGCGGGCAAGGCGGCGCTTGCCGAGGCCGGGATTACGACCGCGGACGTGCGGCACCTGATGATCTACGACGCGTTCGCGCACCTGCCGATATACGGGCTCGAGGCGCTCGGCTTCTGCGCCAAGGGCGAGGCCGGCGCCTTCATCGCCGACGGCAACACCGAGCCGGGCGGGCGGCTGCCACTGAACACCAACGGCGGCGGCCTGTCGTACACGCATACCGGCATGTACGGCATGTTCGCGATCCAGGAGGGCGTCCGGCAGGTCCGTGGCGAGGCTCCGGCGCAAGTACCGTCCGTCGATATCAGCGTCATTTTGGGGAACGGGGGAATGTTCGCCACCTCAGGTGCCCTTGTGCTCGGGCGCCACCCGCGCTGAACAAGGTTGCCAGATTTCTGGTGAACTGCGCGGGCCTGTCGTTCGTGTTTCATACGGGCGGCTCCCGTCGGTTCGGTCCGGCGTCGTGCCAGCCGCCGTTGTCCTAACCGGCCGAGGACCCATGAGCCTGATTGCGCTTATCACCTGGATCACAACTGCGGGCGGCGGGCTTTACCTGCTGTCGATCTGGCTGATCGAGTACGACAAGGATTTCCAGGCGGCCACTGCCACCCGGCTGCCGCCCGTCGTGCTCGCCAGTCACGTGTTCTTTGCCGGCGGCGGCCTCGTCGTCTGGGCCGGTTACCTGATCTTCGACGAAGACCGGCTGGCCTGGACCGCCGTGGCTGCGCTCGGCCTCGCCGCGACCTTAGGGCTGACGATGGCGATCCGATGGATCGCTGTCTACCGCGAAGGCAGGCTCCTGCGGGCCAGGGCACAGGCACAGCTGGCGCTGCTCAGCCAGCGGTCGGGCGGCGCGGTGCTGCTGCTCGACCGGCGAGCGGACGAAGGACCACCGGAGCGGAACTTCCCGTTGCCGGTGGTCATCGCGCACGGCGTGTTCGCCGTGGCGACACTGACCCTCGTGCTGCTGACCGCGCTCGGCGTCGGCGGCAGCTGACTCGGCTAGCTCGCCGTGGCCGCAGCCAGCATGCCGGGCGGTCCGGTGTGCTGGGCCTGGCTCAGCTCGCCGGGGTCGCTGCCGCTGCCAGGCCTACCTCGCGGGCCAGCAACTCGTCGTGGGTCTCCCGGCGGACGCCCAGCCGCGCGATGCCGTCGGCGCAGTAGATGACCGGCGGACGCAGCGCGCCGTTGTAGTTGTTGGCCATGGTGAAGCAGTAGGCGCCGGTGACGGGCACGACGACGAGGTCACCGACCCGCGGGCCGCGGAGCGCAACATCGGGCGTGATCACGTCGCCGGCCTCGCAATGCCGCCCTACCAGGTCGGCCATGATGGCCGGCTCGTCCCAGCGCCCGATGACGAGCGGCGTGAAGCGCTGGCCGTAAAGAGAGTGCTCCAGGTTGTCGCCCATCCCGCCGTCGACAGCCACATGGATGCGGCCCGCGTCCTTGATCGTGACGACCGTGTACAGGCTCACGCCGGCCGGCGCCACCAGCGACCTGCCGGGCTCGACCAGCAACTCGATTCCGGTGCCCAGGTGCCTGTGCACGGCGCCGACAAGGCGCTCGAGGTAATCATCGATCTCGGGCGCGACGTCAGACGGCTCGTAGCGCACGCCGAGCCCGCCGCCGAGGTCGTAGACCTCGAAGTGACCGAGCGTGGCCAGCGCCGCAACCTCGGCCTCGAACTGCTCCAGGTTCAGGATCTGCGAGCCGATGTGCGCGTGCAGGCCGCGCAGGTCGATCATCGGCGCGGCGTGCATCCGGGCGATCGCATCCGGGACCCGCTCCACCGGAAACCCGAACTTCGACGCCTTGCCGCCGGTCGCGAGCGCCGAGTGCGTTGCCGACTCGATCCCCGGGCTCACCCGCAGCAGCGACGGCACCGGCCGCCGTGCCAGCGCGTCGATCCGGTCGATGTCGTCGAAGCCGTCGATCACGACGTAGCCGATCCCGGCCTTGATCGCGGCCTGAATGTCAGCGTCGGACTTGGCGTTGCCATGCATCACCATCGCCTGCGGGTCCGCCCGGGCCGCCAGCGCGATGCGCAGTTCCCCGGCGCCGACGACGTCAACGCCCAGTCCCTCGCCGGCCAGTATGGAGATCATCGAGGCGGAAGGGAACGATTTCGCCGCGAAGTAAACCCGGCTTCGCGGGTGCCTGCCCGCCAGGCCGTCGGCGTAGGCGCGCGCCCGGCCGCGCAGCGCTTCCTCGTCAAAGACGTAGGCCGGCGTGCCGAACTCGGCGGCGATCTCGGTCAGCGAGCAGCCGCCGATCCGCAGGTCGGCGCGGTCGATGGTGGCTGATGGCGGCAGCAGCGACAGATCTGGCATAGGCAACTGCTTACCCGAACAACTGGTCGCTGCTCAAGTTGACCGGCCTGCTGGCCTGGAAGGCGCCGGTACCCGGCCGACCGTCAACCCAGGTCGCAGGCGAGCAGGTCATCGAGCGTTTCGCGGCGTACTGCCACAGTGGCTTTACCTTGATCGACCCAGACAACGGCCGGCCGGGGCATCATGTTGTAGTTAGATGCCATCGAATAGCCATAAGCCCCGGTCACCGGCGTGCAGACTATGTCACCAATGGCAACCGAGGAAGGCAGCATGCCATCGCGAACAAGAGTGTCGCCAGATTCGCAATGGCGTCCGACTACCGTGACCGCTCTATCCCTGACCGCTTCCGGCGCGCGCGGCATAAAGATCTCATAGCCGCTGTCGTACAGCAGCGGCCTAGGGTTATCGCTCATCCCTCCGTCTACCGCCACGTAAGTGGTCCGGTCTTTCGTGCTGACGCTGCCTACTGTGTAGAGGGTCACGGCGGTCGCCGCGACGATGGATCGGCCCGGCTCTGCCAGCACGCGCGCCCGCACGCCGGCCTCGCGGCAGCGCTT
>Ga0187819_10001696_pt1 | contig 11418 bp, 14 predicted proteins | sample NC_wetland_sal_i_15_FD_132411 | JGI IMG/M metagenome (GOLD analysis project Ga0187819, IMG submission 132411) | Wetland sediment microbial communities from Neuse River Estuary, North Carolina, USA - SO4_4 | ecosystem: Environmental > Aquatic > Freshwater > Wetlands > Sediment | place: USA... | reverse complement strand
CAGCGCCAGCACCGCCAGCGTGCACGTCAGCAACATCTTGCGCAAGCTCGGCGTCTCCAGCCGGGTCCAGGCCGCCGCCGTAGCCGAACGCGCCGGCCTGCTCACCCCCCCGCCGCCCTGAACACCGTCAGGTTAGTCGCCCGCCCGCGGTACAGAACCCGTCCCCACACCTCGAACATGCGCCCTTTCCCTAGCAGCCGGACCCGGCCATAAGGAAGTCCACCCATCTCACAGCGCAGCGACGGGGTGGTCCCGGCCACCCGGGTGTTCGGCCCGCTGGCGGAGAAGACGAGGCAGGCGATCATGTGCGCCAAGACCGACGCCGACATGACCTCGCACGCCGAGTCCCTGCTGTTCTCCGGACTGCCGGATCGGGACCCGGTGGCAGAGCAGGCAGCTCACGTCGTGGCGCTGATCACGTCGGACTCCGCGCTGCAACGGGTTGACCAAATCCCCACCTAAGGGGGGCCCGCGCAGATCTGAGGGCCTGCCGCCGCTGCATTACGGCGGTCGGCCGATGCGCCGTCCCGGCCCTTAGCGCGAGTGTGGAAGCAATTCACAACGCGAAGGGATGGTCTGATGACCATGCAGCACACGGCGGTCGGCTTGATCTTGTGCACGGGGGCGGTGTTGGCGATAGTGGCGCTCAATTTCCTTACCCAACGCTTCGCCGGTAGTCGCGCATCGGCTCAGCATCGCCGCGCCCGGCGCCTACGCCCTGAAGGCGTGCGCTGGCATCCGCTCCGCGCTGGCGTCCGCTCCGCGCTGGCGAACGTCTCCGACTCGATCCGGACCGACCCGGCCCGGCACGCGCGGGTGATCGGCGCGGAGAAGATGACCGCGTAGAGCGGACTTCACCGACCGTCCACCTGCATCATCTTGGCCCACGAGGCCGGAGCCGCGGTGGTCGGGCCGAGACTGACGCCCGGCTGGTTCGACGCTGACGTGATGGTCGCCGCGCTCGGGGCCCGCCCTCGATCCCGGCGGCCACCCCCGGACTCGTTGAAGATACCTACCGATGTGCCAAACAACGCGCACATCGACCCGCAAGGAGGACAGAAAGATGATCTGGCTATTGCTCAACCTGCTGATGGCCGCACCCTTTTTCGGCGTCTGGGTAGCGGTACCTTTGTGGCTGGTCTTCAAGTACCCCGACCGCGGTCACGAGCGGCGGGCGGCAAGCGGCCCAGCCCGCAGCCACTATCTGCGGCGGCCGCGTGAATCTGGCCCTTACGGGCGAAGCGGCAGCGCCGCGCTGCCAGATACCACTTGAACAGCGTGGGCAACGGGTTCGCCTGGGACTGGCACAGGCAGCCGAAGCCCTCACGAGGGGAGCGGATCGGCCGCATCCTCGCTCCGGGGCTTGGCCAGGGTCCTCGCCATAGGGGACAGCTATCCCGGCTAGCAGTCACCGTTGCGGGCGGGCGCCGCCTGGTCGGCCGTCCGCTTCATGACCAGCCAAGTATCAAGGAAGGAAACGCCCCGTGCCCGCCACCGCCGTCCGTCCCGGCCCGCTAGACGCGCTCCCCCCAGGACCCATCCCGCCGGATGATGGCTGGAGGCCGCGGGACCGGATTCACCGGTCACGGCCAGCCGGCTCACCGCGCCTGTCAGGCTCACTGCGCCGCTTCGGCTCCCCGCCAGGAAAGGCCAGTCCCGCAGAAGGCCGCCTGAGTGGTCATGCCGTGCATCTGGGCCGCCCGGCACTGCGGACTGCCGACGGCCACGACCGGGACGAGCGGCACGCGAGCTGGCTCGAGCTGTTCTTCGACCTGGCCTTCGCCGGAGCCGTCGGCCAGCTCGCCGGGGCGCTCCAGGGCCACCCGGACCTGGGCACCGTGGCCCGCTTCGCGATGTTGTTCACCCCGATCTGGTGGCTGTGGGTCCAGCTCACGTTCTACGCTGACCGGCACGAGTCCGACAACGCGGTTCACCGGGTCTCGTTCCTGGCCGCGATCTTGCTGTGCGTCGGCTTGGCCGCCAGCGCGCCGCGGGCCCTGGCGGGCAGCACCACCGGCTTCGTCATCGCCTTTGCCGGCTTGCGCGGCCTGCAGCTGCTCCTCTACGCGCGGGCCCGGCACTACCTGCCCGCCACCAGGGCGCTGTACAGCTGCTACCTCGTCTGCTTCGGCGCCGGAGGCGCGCTGTGGCTCGCCGCGCTCGCAGTCGGCGGCTCGGTCCGCTATGCGTTCTGGGGCGCGGCGTTGCTCGTCGACGCTGCAGGCTCGCTGGCCATGCTGGCGCCACGGCGGCGGGTGCCGCTGAACACCGCGCATCTGGCCGACCGGTTCCAGATCTTCGTCCTGATCGTGCTGGGCGAGTCGATGGCCCGGCTGATCAGCGCCGCGGCCATGCGGCCCTGGAGCCTGCCGCTGGCCGTCGTGCTGGCGGCAGCGCTGAGCACGCTGGCGGCCCTGTGGTGGGCGTGGCTGACCACCGCCGACCGCGGCGCGCTGGACAGCCAGCCGGCCATCGCCCGTTTCACCGCACTCAACCTGCCGATGGTGGCAGGGATCGCCGCAGCCAGCGCCGGCCTGCACATCGCCATCCTGGCCGCCGCCGGGGCCAGCGCGATCCCCGCCGGGCCCAGGGCCGCGCTCTACGGCGGGGTGAGCGTCTACCTGCTGGCCAGCGCCATCCTGCCGTCCGCTAAGGTGAGCCGACCGGCCAGAATCGCCAGGCTGGCGGCCGCCCTGGCCACAATGGGACTGGTCTTCATGGGCGCGATCGTCGAACCCGTCTACCTGGTCCCGGCCCTGGCCATCGTGCTCGTGATCGGGCTCGCCGCCGAAGCGCGCCTGAGAGCTTCAGCCCGCGATGACGCGGCATCCGACGGCTCCCAGCCCGCTGCGCGGCCGCCTGCCCGGCCTGCCCGGCCTGCCCGCATCGCGGAATCTGCCGGAAACAGAAATCACACGCCTCGCCTCAAGGAGTCCATGCCTGCCGTGCTGACACCTCCGGCCGCGACCATGATCAGCCGCGGCGACCCCGGCCGGGACGGCGCCCCCCAGGAGCCGACGCTAGCGTCGGCGTGGCAGGCGGCGGCGGGCAGCACGATCAGCGACGAGCTGCTCGAATGGCCCCCGGACCTGTTCACGCTGACCGAGGTGATCCTGCAGCGGTCCCAGGCCTACCGCTTCGCGCTGTCCCCGCCAGCCGGCGCGACCTGGCCGCCGGCCCGCTGTCCGGACTGGCCCGACGCGGTCACCGACGCGGCCCGGCGGTGGAGCGCCTGGGCCGAGGACAAGAACGGGCCAGTCCCTGACCTGCTGGCCCAGGAGTGGGCCGTCCTGCGGGCGCGGGCCGGGACCCCGCTCAGCCAGCTTGCGGAGGCACGCGACTGGCGGCTGTGCCAGGCGCTGCTGACCCTGCACGCGATCGCGGACCAGGCATGCGCCGGGCTGGGCGTCGCCCTCGACGCAGCCGGCGCCGATGGCCTGGCATACCGGGCCCGCGGCCGGGAGCTGCTGGCCAGGACCGGTTCCTTGGCTCGCCTGCCGGCACACCTGATCCGGGTGCTGCCAAAGGTCGGCACGCCCCTGGCCGGCAGTTCGGTGCGCGCCCTCTCCCACTACGCCGCGGTGCAAGTGCCCGGCGTGGAGGTCCGGTGGCACAGCGCGCCCCTCCGCTGCCCGGCGGCGCGGTCTCCTGGCAAGAGAGTCAACTACCTGCTGCTGCCGTGGCCGCTGCGGGTACGCGGGTCCGGCTTCCGCCCGGTACCGGGACCGCTGCGAAAGCTTGCCGGTGACCCGTTCGGCTTCTTCGAGTTCGTCCCCGCCGAACCGCTCGATCTAGACCTGGTGGACCGGATGCTCGTGGCAGCCCGGGACCAGGCCGGAACCGTCGATATCGTCATCTTGCCGGAGAGCGCGGTCGAGCACGGCGAGATCGACGACCTGGAGGCGCTCCTGGGCCGGCACGGGGTGACCGGGCTGATCACCGGGGTCCGCGAGCGCCCGCCGCAGCCAGGCCAATTCCCGGGCAACTGGGTGCACATCGGCGTGTCCGCCGGCGGGCAGTGGATGCACATCCGCCAGCCCAAGCACCACCGGTGGTCACTCGATGACGCTCAGATCCGGCAATACCACCTGGCAGGCGCGCTGCACCCGCACATCCGCTGGTGGGAAGCGATGGAAGTGCCCGGCCGGTCGGTCCAGTTCGCCGAACTGTGCGATGGGGTCACCCTCGCCTCGCTCGTGTGCGAGGACCTCGCCCAGACCGACGAGGTGGCCAGCGTCATCCGCTCGGTCGGCCCGATGATCGTCGTCATACCCCTGCTCGACGGGCCCCAGCTCAGCTCACGATGGGCAGCCCGGCACGCCAGCATCATGGCCGATGACCCCGGCTCGGCCGTGCTGACGCTGACCTCTTTCGGCATGGCGCACCGCTCCCGGCTGCCCGGGCAGAACCCCTCACCCGTGGTCGCACTATGGAAAGGCCCTGGTCAGCAGGCACGCGAGATCCCGCTGCAGCCCGGCGCCCAGGGCATCCTGCTAACGGCAGCCACCAGCCGCGCCACCCGGCGCAGCTTCGACGGCCGCCCACCCGCCGAGAACGGCAGCAAGTTCTCCGACGTGACCATCCACCAGGTCCGGGCCGCCCGCACCGGCACACGGCCACTCCAGCAACTGGCAGGCTCGCCTCCCGGGCCCATGCTGGCAGCCGACGACCTCACCGTCCTGGCGTCCTGGGCACAGGCGGCCGCCGAAGCACTGGCGTTCGCGCCCGAGCGCATCGAAGCCGTGGCAGCCGATGCGCAAGCAGGCGCCCCCTGGCGAGCCGACCTCCGGATCTGCGAACCATCCCCGCCGCTGAACCACGCCCTCAACGACATATTCCGCGCCGCCCGAACGGCCGCGGCCACGGGCGGCAACCCGCCAATAGAGGCCGTCCCTGTCGCCGCCGAAAGGCAGCCGGGTCAGCCAGCAAGCGACAGGCTCGCCCGCGCAGTGCTGCGATCAGCGCTCGAACGGTGCCAGACCAGGCAGACAGTCCCAGCCGGCGGCCCCCGCACCGGTTCCGCTCCCGACACCACGAACCTCACCCACCCCAGAGCGTGCCGTCGCGGCAGTCGAGTTCTCCCGTCACCGCGATGAAGCCCAGTTCGCCGAGACCGTCCTCATCGAACTCGATGAAGCCGGGCTTCACCAGGTCGACGGCCTCATGATCCCAGTTGTCCATCTCTGTGATACACCACCGGCCTATGATCCCCCTGCTCTCGGACATGCGACGAGAGTAGCTGCCAGAAGGGCTGCCGCGGGGACAAGGCGGACTCGAGATCGCGAAGGTGCCCGGCGTCAGACCTGATAGGCCGCAAGCTTCTTCCCGCTGCCACCCAGCAAGTACGGGAAGCCTGCACGAATTCGCGGACAAAGAAGATCTTCCCGAGGGCGGCACGGACAGCATGCCAGATGTCCGCATCGCCCACCCTTGCCAGTCCGGACCGACGACCGGCATGTCGAGGGTGATCCGGCCGATTTCCCGGCTGACCTGGCCGAGAAGGAAGCGGCCATCAGAGGCCTCGGCCCAACCACGACAGCAGCGAGCTCGGCAAGTTCTAGCTGCGGTCCGGTCCGCGCATGTCGGAATGAGCAAACTTGCCAATGTCAGTGTCGTCCACATGCCGGTGATTCTCACTGAGCATGCGGTGGATAGCCGCCTGGTGTTCCTGGTGCTCAGCGTGTAGGCGATGGATTAGCTCATGGGTCGGCTTTTTGCCCTTGTAGTCGGGGTGGTGACGGTAACAGAGCATGAACTGCCCGCCTGCGGCAGGATGCGTGCCGACCCGCCAGCAGCCGGGCTCGTGGCAGTTGACTTTCTTTACCAGCTGGTAGAGCCCGGTCCCGATCGCGCCGAGGATGCCGAACTCGGCAATGTCAGAGCCGAATCCAGACCAGAATCCGTAATACGGCCCGGCTCATTGATCGTACCCGTGTGGAGCTGGAGCCAGTGACCCACCAGGCGCACGTGAAGAACCCAGAGGACGACGCCTGCCACCGCCGCGCATACGAGACCTGCCACGATGATCGGACGCCACTTCATCTGCGCTCCTCCCTCGCCACCAACGGGCTCGATGTGATCACTGCGGTTTCTCCATGGTTGCCGCGGTCGGCGGGCCGCCCGGGACGAGCGGGCCTGCCGAAGCCGGGTCAGGGCCATGGCAGGCGCTCGGCGGGCGCCTCCCCGACCGAAGCCTGGGCGCCCATGCGACCAGCGGCCAGGCCCAGCGCGGGTGCTCGTGGGTCATCCCGAGAGCGCCGGCGTAAGCCAGCGTGCTGCGGGCGTGGCGCAGCGCGTCCCGCGGCCGGCCGTGCGCGGCAGCGGTGAAAGCCTCGGCCTTGCTGATCATCGCCTTGTCCTGGGGATCTTCGCTAGCTCGCAGGTCCCCCAGCGGCGGCCGACGCCGCTTACTCGGGGATGCGTTCCCTGGCCGGCGTGTGCGAGCAGCAGCGGGTCATCCGCGCAGCTCGCGCGGCCAGCCTTGAGGACGCCTACGTCTACATCGTGACCGCCGATCTTGAGGTTGTTGCCTGCGAGTTCATCAAGACCACGCCGAAGTACGTGAAGTTCGACACCGGCCTGAAAGCCGGCACCAGGGAGGACGCGCCACCCTGGTATGCCTACGCCGAACTCGAACCGTTCATGGCAGGCGAGCAAGCACGCGTTGTCGGCGGACCCTCGAATCACTTCTTCCACATGTACTACGCATGGCGGCACCGCCACGACGCCGAGCAGCACGCCGAGCACTGGCGGCAGTGGCGCGCACGCTGGCAGCAGCATGCAGTAAGGACGGCGTGATGACCACTGGGGCTTATGAGCCGCTTACGCCGATCGATGTGGAGCGGCGCCAGAGGCAGCTGCTCAACGAACTCACCCGCGCCGGGGTCGCGCTCATCCAGGCGTGCAACCTTGAGGTCGACGCCAAGCATGAGCTCGACCGGGCCACCCGGAAAGCCATGCTGTCCGGCAAGGCTCCCAGGGTGGCCAGGGACGGTTTCACGGCAGCCGAACGCGATGCATGGGTTGGTGAACAGGTCGCCGACCTCCAGTTCGACTACACCGGGCTATTCTGACCCTGCCGGGGGCCTTTCCTCTGTTCCGGCGCAACAATGCACATATAGCGGTCCATCCGGCATTAGTGGAGACTCCAAGAATCCACGCAAACGCTACTGCGGCGAAGCTCCTCTCCCCGATCCACGTCCGGAACTGCTGGGGATGCTGGTAGTCCGCAGTAACGTCCAGTAGGCGAAGTTCCTTGACCAAGTCTAGGGCTGAATCGGAATACAGGCCGACTCCATCTTGCTTCACTTCTTCCGGCAAGACGACTATGTCTGCGTCTATTCTTTCCGGAAGCGGGGTTCCGGGCGGGCCACTCTTAAGATCTGCTTCAGAAGGCTGCATGCTGGGATTCTATGCTCAGAAGACGAAGAACGGCGCACGATCTGCGCGTAGCTCTCGCCCTTGATGACAGTTGCGACAGGCACGCATGTATAGGCGATGTCCCCGTTGGGGGAGTCGCGACGGTCAGGAGACGTGTCCGATGGACGAGACTGAGCGACGACCGCATAGGCGCAGGTTAACCGATAGATCTGGAGTGTCTTAGAAGATTCGTGGTTGTGGCCGAGGAGCTCATTTCGGGCGCGCGGCCGCCCGTCTGTATATCACCCAGCCGGGCCTGTCTCAGGCCATCGCACGGATGGAACGCCAGCTAGACGTGCAGCTGCTCAGGCGGACCAGAAGCAGCGTCGAGCTCACCGAGGCCGGCGCGGAACTACTGCGCTGCGGACGCCGTCTGCTGGCCGACCTGGACGGCGCCGTGACCCGGGTCCGCATGGCCGGACGCGGCGAAGCCGGGCTGGTCCGGATCGGCGTCGCACATCTGGCTGAGCCGCTCGTCGCGCCGGCGCTCGCGGCATTCCAGGCCGACCACCCGTCCATCGTGGTGGACCGCTACACGGCCCGCACCATACGCGCGGACGGGATAGTCGTGGTGCCGCTCGAGCCGCCCCCGCAGTATCTGCTGGCCCTGGCCTGGCGGCACGACGAGCAATCGGCCGTGGCCCACCGGTGCCTGGACTACCTGCGGTCCTACCGAGACCGGCACGCGTGGATCAGCGAGCCTGACATGTCGCCGCTGACCCAGGATCACGGCCCGGGTCTCGTCGCCGGCGGGAGCTGGAAGAATTCCCGCCTGGCGCTCAGCGAGACGACATCGAGCAGCGAGCACCATCGCAAGAGAACCCGATCTGCTCATCCGTGAGCCTGCGTCAGCTTAGCTGTGGCGCGGCTGCTCGAGGACGATGTACTGACGGCCGCCGAGCGCCAGGGTGCCGGAGCGGACGAAGCCGGACTGCTCGGCGACACGAAGGCCGACGGCGTTCCATTCCGGGACCGTGGTGCGCAGCCGGCGGTCGAGCGCCACGGACCGGGCGTAAGCGACGGCGGCGCGGCCGAGTTCCGCACCCCAGCCCTGGCCGGACAGGTCGGACCGGATGCCGATGGCGATGTCCAGGACCGCGGGGTGGCCGGTCTCCCCCGGCGCCCGGGCGGGCTCGCCCAGGCAGCAGAAGCCCAGCAGCACGTCCTGGCTGTCGGCGACGGCCCAGTAGCCGTCGTCCGGGGGGAAGGGCTCGAGAGCGTCATAGACCTGCCAGGCGGCTGGCTGCGGCGAGGCGGCCAGCGTGAGACCGTCCTCGATGGTCAGCGGCCGGACGTGGAACGGCGGGACAGGCGGTGTGCGGGAGTCGCGGTCGGGAGGCATGGGCGCACGCTACTGGTCGAAATCGAGGACGACGCGGTCGGCCGCGGGGTGCGATTGGCAGGCCAGGGCGTAGCCGGCCGCGACTTCGGCGGGCTCGAGGGCGTAGTTGGCGTCCATCCGCACCTCGCCCTCGACGACCTTGGCCCGGCAGGTGCCGCAGACGCCGTTCTTGCAGGCGAACGGGGCGTCGGCCCGGTACCGCAGGGTGGCGTCCAGGATCGAGGCGCCGTCCTCAGGCAAGACGAAGGTCTGCGAGCGCCCGTCGAGCAGGATCGTGACCGACGCGCCTGCGGCCGGTTCCTCCGTCGCGGCCGCCAGCGCCCGGCCGCCCGCGGCGGGCGGCGGGCCCACGAAGAACAGCTCGCGGTGGAGGTGCGTGTCATCGGCACCGTGGGCGAGCAGGACCTCGCGGGCGACGTCGGTCATCGGCAGCGGGCCGCACAGGAACCACTCGTCGACGTCGCCGGGAAGAACCAGGAGATCCAGGATCCGCCCCAGCCGGTCGGCGTCGAGCCGGCCGGAGAGGATCTCGACGTCCAGGGGTTCCTCGTCGAGCACGTGGATCAGCTGGAACCGGTCCGGGTAGCGGTTCTTCAGGTCTTCGAGGTCCTCCAGGAACATGATGTTCAGGGTGGTGCGGTTGACGTAGACCAGGACGGCGCTGCTGCCCCGCTCGACCTCCAGAGCGGTGCTGAGGATGGACAGCACCGGCGTGATGCCCGAGCCGGCCGCGATCGCGCCATACCGCTTGCGCTGGCCGGGATGCAGTTCGGTGGAGAAGCTGCCGGTCGGCGTCATGATGTCCAGCACGTCGCCAGGCCGGAGTCGTTCGGCTACATAAGAAGAGAAAACCCCGTCCGGGATCCGCTTGACGCCGATGCGCAACGGTCCGGAGGTGGCCGGGGCGCAGATGGAGTAGTTGCGGCGCACGTCGTCGCCGGCCACGGGGGACCGTATCGACACGTGCTGCCCGGCCTGGAAGCGGAACTCCTCGCGCAGCTCAGGCGGGACGTCGAGGGTGACGGCCACGGCGTCGTCGGTGAGCCGCTCGACGCAGGCCACGCGGAGCGGGTGGAACACCGAGTGCCGGCGCACCGCGGGCATCACAGCGCCTTGAAGGACTCGAACGGCTCGGCGCAGGACCGGCAGGTCCACAGCGCCTTGCAGGGAGTGGAGCCGAAGTGGCTGACCTCCCGGGTGTCGGCCGAACCGCAGTGCGGGCAGCGGGCCGAGAAGGCGAGCAGGACCGGGCCTCCGGCAGCGTGCGCGGCGGGCCCGGGCGGAGCGATCCCGTACTCGCGCAGCTTGCGGCGCCCCGTCTCGCTCATCCAGTCGGTCGTCCACGCCGGGGCCAGCACGGTACGGATGCGGACATGGACCGCGCCGACCCGGCGCAGGGCACCCCGCACGTCATCCGCGATGACCGCCGTGGCCGGGCAGCCGGTGTAGGTGGGAGTGAGGTCGACCTCGACGGTGCCGTCCTCGGCCACCCGAAGGTCCCGGATCACGCCGAGGTCGCCCAGGGTCAGGACGGGAATCTCGGGATCGGGCACGGCCCGGGCCACGGCTATCAGCGCAGCTGGGTCGGGCACGGCGTTCACCATGTCATTCACCAGGTCGCCCCCGGGTACGAGCGGTGCAGGTGCTGCATCTCGGCCAGAAGATGCCCGAGGTGCTCGGTGTGCAGGCCGTCGCGGCCGCCGCGGGAGCGCCAGCGCGGCTCAGGCGTGCGACACGTCGCCTCGGTCAGGACCGAGGTCACGTAACGCTCCCAGGCCGGACGCAGTGTGGCGGGGTCGGTCACGATGCCCGGCAGCTGGCTCGCGGCCGCGGCGGGATCGAAGAGTTCGTCGACGTACGGCCAGACCTGGTCGAGTCCGGCTTGCATGCGCTCGTGGGACAGCTCCGTGCCGTCGCCGAGGCGCAGCACCCACTGGGTGGCGTGGTCGCGGTGATAGGCGACTTCCTTGACCGCCTTGCCTGCCAGCCCGGCGAGGGTCGCGTCGCCGCTGCGTTCCAGGGCGGCGTAGAGCTCGCATTGGTAAGCGGAGAAGACCAGCTGCCGGGCCATCGTGACGGCGAAGTCGCCGTTCGGGATCTCGACCAGCTGCACGTTGCGGAAGTCCCGGTCGTCGCGCAGGTAGGCCAGGTCATCCTCGTCCCAGCCGGCTCCCTCGACCGCGCCGCCGTAGCCGAGCAGGGTGCGGGCTTGCCCGAGCAGGTCCAGCGCGATGTTGGCCAGGGCCACGTCCTCCTCGATCTGCGGCGCGCGCGACACCCACTCGCCGAGCCGCTGGGCCAGGATGAGCGCGTCGTCCCCGAGCGCCAGCGCGTAGGCGGCCAGCGGCGGCACTGTCCGGACGCTGCTCACAGGTGCTTCGCCCCCTCGGGCACGTCGTAGAAGGTCGGATGCCGGTAGGCCTTGTCCAGCGCGGGGTCGAAGAACGGGTCCTTCTCGTCCGGGCTGGTGGCGACGATCGCGGCCGACGGCACCACCCAGATGGACACGCCCTCGCCACGCCGCGTGTAGACGTCGCGCGCGTTGCGCAGGGCCATTGCGGCGTCCGGGGCGTGCAGGCTCCCGACGTGCTGGTGGGCCAGGCCGCGCCGGGCCCGGACGAACACCTCCCAGAGCGGCCAGCCCCGCTTGCTGCCTT
>Ga0187819_10001695_pt1 | contig 11421 bp, 7 predicted proteins | sample NC_wetland_sal_i_15_FD_132411 | JGI IMG/M metagenome (GOLD analysis project Ga0187819, IMG submission 132411) | Wetland sediment microbial communities from Neuse River Estuary, North Carolina, USA - SO4_4 | ecosystem: Environmental > Aquatic > Freshwater > Wetlands > Sediment | place: USA: North... | reverse complement strand
CTCCCTGTCCGCGCCGATCTTGAAAATCGTCCCGCTGCGATCGCCGACGTAGAGATTCCCGTTCTTGTCAAACGCGAGGCCGGTGGCAATCCCCATCCCCTCGATCCATTGCATCGAGCGCCCGTCGGGAGTGATTCGATGAATCGTGCCGTCCTGGCGGCAGGAAACAAAAAGCGCGCCGTCGCGCCCAATGGCCAGCCCCGTCGGATTCATCAGCTCGGTGATAAATGGCTTCACCATCTGATCCGGCGTCACGCGATACAGCGAGACCGGAACTTTCTGCCCGCGCTGGCCGCTGAACGTGACGTACACGTTTCCGTCCGAATCCACCGCCGGATTCGCCACCGGGTGCAAATTGTCAGCCACCTGCACACCAAGCGCCATCGGATACGGCGCGCTCTCGATGCTGCCCATCTTCACGCGCACCGCTCCGCCCGCCGCGCCTTCCGGGACGCGCGCGATCAGCATATGTTCGGCCGCCATCACCAGGCTGCCTTCCGCCGTGCCGAATTGCACTTGCGGGCGCGTGTGGTTGCGCACGCCGAAGCCGCTGCCTTTGATGGAGATTTCCCCGCCCGGCAGGGCCGCGGCCGGCTTCACACTCTCGATTCTCGGCGTGCTGTTCATCATCGAGTGAATTCTTCCCCTGGCCTACAAACGAACTAGAGACCGAGCGCCCTCGCGCCCCACAAGCCAATCGCCGCGTAAATTCCCGCGATCCAGTCGTCCGCCATAATTCCCCAGCCGCCCGGCAAGGCTTCCGCCTGGCGCGCGGGAAACGGCTTCCAGATGTCGAAGACTCGAAAAAGTATAAATCCCAGCAACAGATATTTCCAGTTAGCGGGCGCGAGAGCGAGCAAGTACGTAAGCATTTGACCGGAGACTTCGTCCACGACGACAAATTGTGGATCCTTCAGTTTGCTCTCGGTCGACATCTTTTCTGCAGCCCAAATTCCGACCGCCGACACGAGCAGCACAAGCTCAACAACCCAGACGAGGAAGGGCGCAGCCCAGGCTACTCCGTGGCGATGAATAAGCGTGGGTGCGAACAGAGATGTATGACGGAGCATCAACCAATAAAGGAGAACTCCAACCAATGAGCCCCACGTTCCAGGAGCGAAGGGCATGTAACCGGCGCACCCTGCCGTGGCAACTAGGCATGCGAATAGGGAAGCGCGCTGTTCTTTGGGTGCCTCAGCGTACGATCTCTCAGCGCTATTTCTCATCGGCATCCGACCTGGGATTATCCGGCGTGGATTCGTCGATCACCGGCTCGCTGATCACGTACTTCTCGCTCGCCCAATTGCCGAGATCGAGCGATTTGCAGCGCTCGCTGCAAAACGGGAATTCCGCCTGCGCCTCGGAATCGGTCGGCTTGCGGCAAATCGGGCAGCGCCATTTCATGCCAAAGAGGATACTCCAAACTTTGCCGGATGTCCGAGCCCGCGCTGCGGCGAATATAGAAAAATTCAGCGCGAACTGAGAATCGGGAATAGGTTCTTGCCGGAAGGGGGGATTCGCAGCGCGGAAGCCTGCGGCGGCGCGGCAAATTTGACGGCGCGCCCAATCAAGTCATAATCCTTCGCTTCGGTCACTTCCACCGTCGCAAGCGTCCCAACCGGCGGGAGATCGGCAGCGTCGTTGATGCCTTCGAATTCCGTGATGTAAACCTTGCCGTCAATTTCCGGCGCCATGCCCTGGTGGCGCGCCTCCCAGATGAGGTCGGTATCCTTCGAAGGACCTTCGAGCATCACCTGAATTTTTCGGCCCACGTGCCCGCGCAGCTTGCGCGCCGAAATTTTATTCTGGATGGCCATCAGCGTATTCCGCCGCCGCTCGATGGTTTCGGCATCCACTTTGTTTTCGCACGCGTAGCTCTTCGCCGCGTCCTCATCCGAGTAGGAGAAGACGCCCATGCAATCGAATTCCGCCGCGCGCACGAAATCGCACAGCTCGCGAAAATCTTTTTCCGTCTCGCCGGGGAAGCCCACGATGAACGACGTCCGAATCGAAACACCGGGAATCGTCTTGCGCGCTTTTTCGAGCAGCTTCAGAAACGCGTCGCCATGCGATCCGCGCTTCATGCGCGCCAGCACGCTCCGGCTCGCATGCTGGAGCGGCACGTCGAGATACTTCGCCAGGCGTGGGTGCGCGGCGATCGTCTCGAGCAGCCGCGGCGTGATGCGGTTCGGGTAGCAATAGAGGAAGCGAATCCAGTGCAGCTCCTCGATCCGCGCGAGACGTTCGAGCAAAAGCGGCAGTCCGTCGCGGATGCCCAAATCCTCGCCGTAGAAAGTCGTGTCCTGCCCAATCAAGGAAATTTCGCGCACTCCCGCGGCGGCCAGATTTTCCGCCTCGCGCACCACGGATTCGAAACGCCGGCTCCGGAATTTTCCGCGCAGCTGGGGGATCACGCAAAACGTGCAGGGATGGTCGCACCCCTCGTTAATTTTGATGTACGCGGTGTGCCGCGGCGTCGCCAGAATCCGCGGCGTCAGGTCGTGATAAAGAAATGTCGGCAGCTCGTTCGCCCCCGCCGCGTCAGGCCGGAGCTTCCCTTCGCACGCCTCGATAATTTTCTCGATCTCGCCCGTGCCGATCACCGCATCCACTTCCGGAATCTGCGCGCGGATATCGTCGCGGTAGCGCTCGACCATGCACCCGGCCACGATCAGCTTCCGCGCCCGCCCGAATTTTTTGTATTCCGCCATCTCCAGGATCGACTGCACCGATTCCTGCTGCGCCGGCTCGATGAAGCTGCACGTGTTCACCACCAGCACGTCCGCTTCGCCCGCCCGCGGCGTGATTTCATATCCCGCGCGCGCAAGGATCCCCATCATCACCTCGCTATCTACGAGGTTCTTCGGGCATCCCAGGCTCACGAATCCCACTTTAGGCATGTCAGCACGCGTCCATCACCAGTCTAGAAACACACAATTCTATCACAGGCGCCGCGGAGGCCCTGTACGCCTGTGCCAATCGCTCAATCGGAACTCTCGTCAACCATGCAACGCCGACTGTAGAATAATGGCCCTTGCACAACCGAACTGAATTCGACTCCCTGCGCGTCGTCCTGGTAGGCACGCGCAACCCGCTCAATATCGGCGCCGCCGCCCGCGCCATGAGCAATTTCGGTTTCCTTCGCCTGCGCGTCGTAAATCCCTACCAAGTCGCGTTCCGCGAAGCGCGCTCCGCCGTGGGCGCCTCCGCCGTGCTCGCAACCGCGGAAGAATTCAAGACCGTTGCCGAAGCCGTGGCCGATTGTCCGCTGGTCGTGGGCACCACTTCCGTCGGCGACCGGGAATTGCACCATCCCGTCCGGCGATTGCAGGAAGGCGCGCGGATCATCCTCAAGCAACTCCGATCCAGTCCCGTCGCGCTCATATTCGGCTCCGAAAAAGTTGGCCTCTCGAATGAATCGTTCAGCTATTGCAACTGGTTGATGCGCATCCCCACGCGCGAAGACCACCGCTCCGTGAATCTCGGTCAAGCGGTGGCGATCTGCATGTACGAGCTCGCGCGCGAATCCAAGCCCGCAAAGTCCGTCAAGCCGGCTGCGAAACCGAAAGCGGCCACCGCGGGCGAGGTCGAGCGAATCGTCCCGGTAATGCTCGAGGCCCTGCGCAACACCAGTTACTTCAAGCCCCCCGAAACCGTGCACTCCGAAGAAAAATTGCGCCGCCTGATCCACCGCCTCCATCTGACTCAGGAGGACGCCCAAGTTCTGCTCGGCATGCTGCGCCAAATCGCTTGGAAATTGCGCGGCGGAAAGGATTAGCCGGAGTAAGCGAACTCGTCCCGCGATCTGCGGATTACAACGAGAGGTCTCAGGTCGCGCGCTTCTCGTCAGGGCACGGCTTCAGCTGTGCCGAAAAGCGTTCATGCTAAGGGGCTTCAACCCCTGAGGTACGTGGGGCGCGCAGTCAATCCATGTATGTCCTGCGCACAGGTCGGAATTACGATTCGCGCGCGCGCAGCGAATCGCGGATCGTGCTCAGAAGCGCCGCCATCCGGTTGATCGGCGCAGCATGCCCGCCAAACCGCGCGGATTGATACAACGCCGTAAATTCCGCCACAGGCCCGGCCAGTTCGGGCCTGGCAATTCCAGCCGCGAATTCAAGCGCCGTTTGCGACGGAGCCTTCTTCCATCCGCGTTTTTCCAGCAGCCGCAGCATCTCGCGGTATTCGAGCGAGGCAAGCGAAGCCGTCAAATTCCCGCCGCGGCGCGCGCGCAGCGCCATCCGCGCCACGAAATACGCGATCAGCGAGCGCCCCCGCAGATAGACCAGCACCCCGACCAGGATCACCAGCAGCGTGGGCAGAAAATACGGCGAGGCCTCGATTCGCCGGTCCACCGCCAACAGCAAATCCAAAGCCTCGCGCTGCTTCCGCTCGTAATAACGGCGCGCCCGATCGCCATAGTCGTGCGAGGACCTCTGCAAATTCTGCGCCAGTGTCAACTGGTGCGTGATGTCGTAGTTGACGATCCATTCGCTCCACGCAAACTGAAACCAATCCCAATAAAGCGAAAGCCGGTCGAAAACTCCGGCGCGTTTTTCCTCACCACCGGGCGTAGGATCAAATGTAATCCATCCGTAACTCGGGAAGTACGCCTCCACCCAGGAATGCGCGTCGCTGGCCCGGAGAATGTAATCGCCCCCAACATCGTTGTATTCGCCGGGCAGGAAGCCTGTAACGTAGCGCGACGGAATTTCAAGCGTCCGCAGCAGGATGGCCATCGCCGAAGCGAAGTACTCGCAGTGGCCGGATCGGCGCACAAAAAGAAAATTGGCGAGCGGGTCCTCGACGGGCGCGCCGCTGAGGTCGAGCGTGTAGCCGTAATGTGTCTTCAGATAGCTCTCGATGCCCGCGGCCCTGTCGTAATCGTTTTTCGCGCCGGCGGTAATCTGTTTCGCGAGCTTCGGAATGCGCGGGTCGAGCAGCGGCACTTGCAGATACACGCGGCGGATTGCTTGCGGATAATCCGTCGAGTCCTTCCGTAAATCCGCCGGCGGCACGAGCGGCAAAAACGACGTCGCTTCATAGCGGATTTTCATCTCGTTGTGAAAGGGATTCAGAATCGCTCCGGCCTCGTCGTGCAGCAGGTACTCGGAGTGGCGCCGCGTTCCCGGCCGGTCCGGTTCGTTCACGAAGCGGCCGCGAAGACTTTCAAGCCGCGGCGCAATGAAAATCGCGTCCGTCCCAATCGGCTCCATCAGCACCGTGTAATGCAAAGGATAAAACTCGCCGAGCGGCAGTTGCGCGCTGTGCAACTCATATTCCCCCTCGCTGTTTGGCGTGATGATCGTCGGATCGTGTAAGGGCATGAACCAGCGCTTGCCGTCGAAATCGGTGAGAGCCATCCCTCGCCAGTGGACTTCGCTCGCGCGTGCGGGATCGCCGTCCACTCGGATTCGCATCACCACCGCCGGATTCTGCTTGATGCGCCCAATTTCGCCGAGGGTCACGTTGTCGCTGAACCCCGTCATCAGCGTCGGGTGCAAATTCAGCGCGCTCAGGTAGCCGGTGGTAAAGCGCGGGATCAGGAAGAAAATCACCGCGCCGATCACGAGCGCCCCGGCCGCTACAAGCAGCGACGTGAGTCCGAGCGCCCGGTTCAGTCGCTGCGCCAGCGGAGTATCCGGCTCGAGCGGCGGCGAAACGGCCCCCGCGGCGCTGCGGCGAATCTCGAGCGCCACAAAAGTGGAAACAGCCAGCACCAGAAAGATCGCCAGGAAGACCAGAAAGCTCGTCTCCACCGTCAAAATCGCAGAAGCCAGCATGGAAGACAGCGCCAGCACCGCGAGAAACGCGAAATCGCGGTTCGTGCGCGCGGAATACAGCCGCACCAGCGTCGCAAACAGCAGCAGGTGAATCGCCGCCAGCAACGCCGAATAGAGAGACGAATTCGGCCCGCCCTGCCCAAGACTCCGCGAGAAGACCCAAAGATCAAACGGAAAAAAAAGGAAATAGGCCAGAACCAGTCCCGTGGCCACGCGCGCGGAAATTTCCGCTCCCCGGCCGCGCCACAGCCGGAATCCCTTGTACGCCAGCGCCAGGACGGGAATCACGGACGAAATCAGATCCAGCTTGCTCGTCGACACGATCGCCATCACGCCCGTGCAAACAAGCAGGTAGAGCGAGATCTCGAAGTATCGCTGCACCGCCGAAAGCGGCGGCGCGCTGAGTCGTGCAGTGGAAGCCATGGCGCTTCTACGATGCTAACATTCGCAAAGAGCCGTCGCACAAGCGCGGAGCCAATGCGCTAATGGCTCGCTCAAATGGTCGTATCCGACCGCGCCTGCAAGATGGTGGAGGGCCCCGTCAGTTCTGCAAGCACAGCACGTCATGGAAGTAATTGATCATGGCGCGCTTGGGCTTGCTCTTCAGCCCACGGAGAGTAATTTGATTCTCAAACGTCGTGTTACCGGTAAGCGGAACGGAGCCCACGCGGAATGCTCCCCCGTCGGGAAGTTCGATATACACCGGGATGGCCATGCGGAAATCTGAGTCCACGCCGGATTGTTCAATCTTGAAGCTCAGGATCGGCGTGCCATCGGGGGCATTCGAGAAGGAATGAGAGAATTTTTCCGTGGGCAGCGCCGTGCCGTAAACATACTCGTTGAAAAACCAGTCCATCTTCCCGTCGCCCGCAAGATTCATCGATGGAAGCATGTGTTCCTCGACAGCCTGTTTGAAGTCCTCGGTGGTCGCCGGGCGGTTCGTGTACGTCCGAAGAAAATTGTGCATCAGCTTCTTGAAATCGGCATCCTGCGTATCGTTGCTCCACATCATCATGCGAATCATGTTGAGGATATAACCGCCTTTCGGATAAATCAGACGCCGCGGAATGCCGAAGCCCGCGCGTGTGGTGGCCAGCCGGTAGCCGAGTGTCACCGGTCCCACATCAATCGCACGAAATCCTTCCTTGTCTTTTTCGACGAGCAACTTGTGCTCCATTTCCCAGAACTTGTCGTAGGTGTCGTCCTTGAAAAACGTCTGCAAGAAAATCGACGCGGAAAACTCCGCGAAACCTTCGCCCATCCATTGATCCCTATACGAAATCCATCCCACCGTGTTTCCCCACCATTGGTGCGCGATCTCGTGCGGCCCTACAGCCCGATAGTAGGAAGGCAGGCCGTGTCCGACAAAATTCATTCGGCTTGAATCCATATACGAGATGATCGGCAAGAAGACCAAATTCGCGAAAGATTGGCCGTAATAAGCGGGCTGCTCTGTAATACCTATTCGTTTATATGGAATGGGGCCAAAGTACTCGGTATAGAGCGGAATCGCTAATTGTCCCTCTCCTAGGGTTCTTTGCATTTTCTTGGTCACGTCCGAAATCACGTCCGCATTTGCATAATTCTCAAGCGTCATCCCTTGATCCGTCAGTTCGATCTCTTCTTTCTTGAACTGCCCAAAATTGAAGCCCGCCACGGGTACCGGGATATCCGTTTTCCATTGGGAGACATCAAAATCGCCTTCCGTACTCTTCGCCACTTGCGCGCCGGTGGCTACCATCGTCAATCCCTTCGGGGTATGGAACGCAATATCATAGGTTGCATAGTTTCCAGTTGTATAGGAGCTCGGATACCAGGCCGTGCGCGCCACCGGATAATAGCTGCCCCAGCCGAGTCCGATCACAGCATCCGGACCGCTATAGCTAGTGATCACCGTGAACCGCTTTCCCAGCGAGAGAGGCAACGGAAGAATCACGGCAAATTGGGAGTCCTCCTCCTTCTTCTCCTGGATGAAAGCAAGAGGCTGCCCATTTTCGTCGGTGACGCTGCTGACTCGCAGCTTATGAAACAGATCGAGGGGCACCACCCGAACTCCGCTCCCGACTATCGCGATCGTCGTCGCCGCTTTCCCACTCAGAAAACCCTTCTTGTCGATGGTAATGTCCAGCTTTTGGCTGCGGATGCGAACGGTATCATTCACTTGCCTGCCGGAAGCGGTCCCCTGCGCGTATTCCTGGGAGAAATGGAAGGCAGTCCAAACTCCGAACTTTTGTTCATCATATGTGGCGAACGCGACTTCTTCCGGTGCCACGGGGAGTTTTGTCAAGCCCTGCGGCACTCCATGAGGATCCAGAATGTAGATTTCCTTGTGGTCATACTTTTCACCCTTAATGAAAGCGCAGAAAAGTCCGCCGCGCTCAGGGCTGAGCACATCCTCGAGGATTCGTGCATCTAGGTTGTATTTAATATGCTTGCGCAAAGCCGTCTGAATATCTGCCAGTGCCTCCCCCGCCGGGCTCATGACCGCCCCTGCTGGCGGCGCACCCTTCGCTTCGATCTCTTTTTCGGTTCCGTCGGTGAACCGGAATACGGCGGTCGAGAACTGTTCGACCATTTCGGAGGATCTTGTCAGAAACTCAAGGCTGTGTTTTTCGCTCGCAATCGGCGGATCGAGCGAAAAAGTGGCGCTGCCGTTGAACACCGCGCCCGTCGTCTTGCCTTCCACGGGAGTCAGGAAGGCAAAGCTACCGGATATAAACCTGAATGTCCCCGCATCCCGCTTCAGCACGAAATCCTGCACCGCGATGGTTTTCCCGCCGGCTGTGACATTGCGCAACTGTTGATACACGGGATCGGAATTCGGCGCCGTGGCAGCAGAAGCGGCGGCCTGCGCCGCGGCTTCTCCAGCTGAAACTGTGAATCCCGATCGAGGGAAGACTGGCAAGAGTGCGGCACAAAGAGCAGCAGCGCCCAGTAGCCCTATCATCGCTTTACGCAGCAAGCTCGCGGCGCGAGCAGCCAAATTCGAAATTCCCTTGCGAAAGATCATTGTGCCGTCCCTTCATCCCAGGAATATAAGGGCGCACCTGCACTGTGCCGCTAAACGTTGCCGAATCTCGAGCCTCGCGATAGCTTCTGGACCTGAAGTGTGGTGCACGCCTGAAATGCACGCCTGAATTGCATGCCGACACGATGAGTATCTCGCACAATGTTCGTTTCGGCGCAAGTGCATTCTTTGCACATGCGAAGAACGAGCCGCTTGCCTCGAACCTCCCGCTAGTCCTGCGACTAGCCGGCACTCCATGCCGCCTGCGCGATTTTTCGCGTAGCGCTCGAAATAGGAAGCCGCGCCAGGCTTCCCAGCGGCACAATCTGCGTGCGCTCGCGCCTCGGCAGCCGCCCGACGCGCACAAGAAACGGAAGCAGCGTGATGTTGCGAAAAGTAACGCCGTGCCGCGCCTGCTCCAGCGCTTCGAGCGAGACAGCCGCAATCTTCAGCGTCGCGCGCAAATGCTCCGCAAGCTCCGCCTCCGCGTCCTGCGCCACCTCGACAGCAGGGAATTGCCACATCCGTGAAAAGAGCACCCCGTCATGCGCGCCAGGATCTTTCACAAGCATCGTGCGCCCGCGCCCATCGCGCAAAATCGCGGCCGCAATCTTCACGCGTACCGGCGCGCGCTTCCGCCGGCGCGCCGGAATTTCATCCAGTACTCCCAGCGCCCGCGCGCGGCACCACCTCGCAACCGGGCACGCTTCGCAGCGCGGCGATCGCGGCGTGCAAATCGTCTCGCCCAATTCCATCAGTGCCTGATTCCAATCGCCCGCCGCCCGCGTCGCAAGCAATCGCTGCGCCGCACCCGCAAGCGCCTTCCACCGCCGCGGTGCACGCAATTCCCCGCGCTCCGCCCCCAGCCGCGCAAGCACCCGCGCCACGTTCCCATCCAGCACGGCCAGCGGCGCATCGTACGCAATACTCAAAACCGCCGCCGCCGTATAACTGCCCACGCCCGGCAGCTTCAGCGCCGCTTCCCGCTCGCGTGGAAATTTTCCGCCATGGCGCGTCACAATCTCCCCGGCCGCCCGCTGCAAATTTCGCGCCCGGCTGTAGTAACCCAGCCCCGACCAAAGCTTCAATACTTCTTGCTCGCCTGCCCGCGCAAGTGACTGCACGCGGGGGAATCGCCGCAAGAAACGCCGATAGTAGGGCAGCACCGCCGCAATGCGCGTCTGTTGCAGCATCACCTCCGCCACCCAGATCCGATAGGGATTGCGGCTGCGGCGCCACGGCAGATCCCGCTTGTGCGCGCGGAACCAGCCCAGCAGCCGCTCCTGAAATTTCTGCCTTGCCGTCCCGGTGAGATGAATCGCCATGCGCGCTTATTCTCGCACACGGCCGCCGCTACAGCGACTTGATGAAAAGGAAATACGCCGAGGACCACAGCGCGGCCGGTATCGTCCTCTGCGCCCGGCTGGTCACGATAATCTTGAAGATTTCCCGCTCGCTCGAAAGGTCATCTAGAAAAGCGCCGCCGGTCTGCGACGCGTCCAGCTCGACCAATGCCATCGCGCGCAGCGCGTCGTAAATAATTTCGCGCGCGGGCGCCATCGGCGTCGAAAACCGGTCGGTGCGAAACTGCATCACGGAATTGATTTCATGAAAATGCCACGCGATGCAGGCCGTCAGCGAAACCGCGCGCTCGAATCGCTCCGCATGTTCCGCTGCTGCCAGCGCCCCCAGTTCGGCGAGCGGCGGCCCCATGAACGGGTCGAGCACCAGCATCACGCGCCGCTCGTCTTCGCGCGCGAATTCCCGCACCATCAGCCGCCCCGTCTTCGCGCTCACTTTCCAGTCCACGAACCGCGCGCTGTCCGTTGCCTGATACCCGCGCAGCGAATGCAGCTCGTGGCCGCGCCCGCGAAAATGGCTGGCCATCTCCCCGCTCAGCAGCGGCAGCACTTCGTAAAATTGCTCAGTCGGCTCGACGCGCGGATACACCACAATCTCGACTTTCGATTCCACTTTCCGCGTTTTTTCGAAAAATCCAAAAGGGAAGCGTGTGCGGATGCCAAACGCGTTCTGCCTATAGACACCGCGCCGCGGAAAAACCAGCTCCACCTTTTGACGCGCCGCATCCATCCGCGGGATGTAGGGAAAATAAACCGGCCGCGTCAAAATCTGCGCCTCATCCTTTTTCGCTTCCCCCACCACCCGCAGCGAAAACGACGGCAGCGCCTGCTTCTCATTCCGCAGCTCCAGCTCCGCCAGCACCGGCTGCTCTGCGAAAATATGCTCCGGCAGATCGAACTTTAAATCCACGCCGGTCAAGACCACCCGCGAAAGCACGCCGGAAATCAGAATGCCCGCGAGCGAGCAGGCCAGAATCATGAAAAGCAAATTGTTGCCGGTGTTCACCGCGGCGAGAATCAAAATAAAAACGGCGCCGAGATAAATCATGCCCTCGCGCGTGAGCCGGTAATCCACCTGATAAACGAGCCAGCGCAAGCTCGTCCGCCGCGCAAGCGTGGGCACAATCGTCACCGCCACCCACGCCGCCATCCCCAGCGCTATCACCGTCGTTGCCCCGGCCAACCAGATGCGTCCGGTTTGCGCTGCCGCTGCCGAAAAAAGCGCCACAAGCAACGCCGCCGATAGCACCAGCATCGCGACGCCGAAACT
>Ga0187819_10001694_pt1 | contig 11430 bp, 15 predicted proteins | sample NC_wetland_sal_i_15_FD_132411 | JGI IMG/M metagenome (GOLD analysis project Ga0187819, IMG submission 132411) | Wetland sediment microbial communities from Neuse River Estuary, North Carolina, USA - SO4_4 | ecosystem: Environmental > Aquatic > Freshwater > Wetlands > Sediment | place: USA... | reverse complement strand
GCTCCAGCTGCTTTAAGAAAGCTTCGGCGAGAGGTTGGGAGGCTTATCATGGATGAAGTTCAGCGACAGAGTTCTTTTGTTACATGCGTTGCAGCCAGATCAAAACGATAGCATCGCAGACACATTATCGCTCGGTGGCTACATCCAGCGCCGCCTTTTCATCAGGCGTGAGTGACCGCCAAGCCCTCTTGGGAAGTGGCCCCAAGACCAGGGGCCCGATGGCGACTCGCACCAGCCTTAGCACCTCGACGTCGAACGCCGCCAGCATACGGCGGATGTGACGATTCTTGCCCTCATCCAGCACTATCTCGAGCCATGTATTCTTCGTTCCGCCCCGCAGAATACGTGCGCTCTTGACGCGAAGCAGGTCTCCTTCCGGAGCTCGGACGCCTTTGCTGATAGCTGCGACAAGTTTCTCGTCCGCCACGCTGGCCACTTGTACGTGATAGGTCTTGTCGAGATGGGTCTCCGGCGCAAGCACACGAGCTGCCCATTCCGAATCGTTGGTGAGCAGCAGCAAGCCTTCGCTGGCCTTGTCCAGGCGTCCGACGGGAGCGGCCCATGGCAAATCCTTGTCCAGCCCGTCATACACCGTTTTGCGGCCCTTTTCATCGGCAGCTGTGGTCACCACACCACGTGGTTTATTCAGCATGAGATAAACCTTGGGCGCCGAAGTAATGGGCTGACCATCGACTTCGATCTGATCCGCTTCGAGGACAGGCGTTTCCGGATCACAACGAACAGTCTGATTGACTCGTACCCGCCCGGCGTGGACCAACTCAAACGCCCGGGAACGGGAACAATATCCCAACTTGGAAAGCACCCGCGCCAGACCGACTCGCCGGCTGGAATTCTTGGGAGTCACACCGTCATGCTAAATGATAAAGCGTCCTTCCCCGCCGGCTTCATTCCTCCGATTGTGTAGAATCGTCCGCATGATCGATGCGTCCCGCTTCTGGATCTTCCTGGGTGCAGCCACGCTCTTGGCCATTTCTCCCGGACCCGGCATGTTGTATGTACTTGCCCGTACCCTGGCCGGCGGCCGCCGCGAAGGCGTGCTCTCCTCACTGGGCACATTTCTGGGAGGCCTCGTACACGTCGTGGCAGCCGCGACCGGACTGTCCATCGTGCTGGCCACCTCGGCGGTGGCCTTTTCGGTGGTCAAATACGCTGGGGCCGCATATCTCGCCTACCTGGGTGTGCGGATGATTCTCAGCGCCCGCAAGGACAATGGCGCAGTGCTTCCGGTTTCATCTGGCGCAAACCGCCGAAACCCTTTCTGGCAAGGGGTGGCAACCGAGGCGTTGAATCCCAAGACTGCAATCTTCTTCCTGGCCTTCATTCCTCAGTTCGTGAACCGAGCCCAGGGCGCGGCGTTCTGGCCATTTCTCTTGCTGGGAACGATCTCGGTCACCCTGAATACCTGCGGTGATCTGGTAGTCATTTTTCTGGCAGCTCCCATCGGTGCCCGGCTGCGATCCTCGGCTGTCCTGCGTAGAAGACAGCGGACGGCCACCGGCATCACCCTGATCGGGCTGGGCGCTTATGTGGCTTTTGCCGACAATCGATAACCGAGTTGTGGTACTCTCCCTTCGCCTATGGCTGCGCCCAAATCCGAACGCCGTTCCCAAAACCGGATTCCGTTGCGCCTGCCTGTCTCCATCCGGTCTTCGCAAAGCCAATCGGTGACTGGCTACACGCGTGACCTCAGTATGAGTGGGATTTTCCTTTACACGGACGTGCAAATCCTGGAAGGAAGCGAACTGGAGATGGTGTTAATGTTGCCGCCCCAACTCACGAACGGGGAGAAGCGGTGGGTATGTTGCCAGGCCTCGGTCGTCCGGGTCGAAAGCAGCCAAGATGACCGGCAGATCGGCGTGGCCGCCAACATTCGCAATATCGCGACCCTGCCCGAGATCCCGATTTGAATCCACGCCACCGGCGGCTATACATGGTTTTTTGCCTTCGCCTATTCCCAGAATGAAAAAAAGCTTCCCTTTGCATCACACTTGGTGCAATAATGCTGGCCCTTGAATTGCTCTGGTTCAAGACATTAGAAAACGCACAGTAAGGTAACTTTCACTATGTGGCTGGAAAAGCTCTCGCTTGGAGTGCTGCGCGTGCTGACGCCGCTCGGCCCGCGCTATGTAAACCCTTCCTTCGTACAACGGCTTTACCTGCTGTGGATATTCCGCAATTTCCACACCCTGCCGGTCAAGGTGTTGAGCCGACGCCAGCAGAAACGGATTGATGGTATGTGCGCTCAACACGGATTTGTCTCCCTGCTGGAACTCAATGAACTGGCGGAGCCGGCGATCCTTGGCACCCTGGAGCAACGTCCGCCGCTCGGGCCGGAGAACCCACGACCGAACCAAAGCGTGTCCGATGTGATGCGGCCGTTTGCTACCGATGCGCAGCAGCGTTCCTGAAAAACTGGAACGAGCGTGTACAGTAAGAAAAAAGCGTCTTGAACTTTTCAGCTCAAGACGCCTCTGGCAGCCCTCCCCCAGAACTGCCAAACATCGATTGCATAGTAAGCGGAACACTCCCCGGCGTAAATGCCACTTTCGTAATGCAAGCGGATTTTTCTGGTAACCCGGCAGACATTCCCAGAGTAATGAATCTCTGATTACGTTCGCGCATGCAACTTGCTTCCCCTGCGAGGCCGATTTCCATTGTCATTTGCGGAGGATGGGTGGTCCTAGGTTTCCTGCCAGGCCCCAGGCAAGGAGACCCGCGACCATTGGAGCCTCTTTGTGGATTCGTGTTACATTGAATACGCGGTGCCGTGAGAGCAGAAGTTCCAACCGCGCTGACGGTTTTATCACTCTCTCGAAGCCACCTCATTTCGCGCCGGGCGCGTAGCTCAATTGGCAGAGCAACTGACTCTTAATCAGTAGGTTGAAGGTTCGATTCCTTCCGCGCTCACCATCTTTTCAAGCACTTACCAGTTATTGTGTGACCACGCTTTCGCGGTGTGCCGTAAAGTGTGCCATAGCCGAAAAATCGCCTACGCACCCGTTTGCGGCGTCCCTGGCGCCGTTTCGTTCAGCGCCGTTCGGACAATGTCGAGCTCTGGATGCTGGTACTTCATTGCCGTTTTGACATCTTTCTGGCCCATGGTCTGCATGACGAGCTTCAGGTTTCCAGTTTTCTTCAACACGCGTGTGCCGAAGTCATGCCGGCCACAATAGAGCACCAAATCTTCTGACAAGCCGGCTTTTTTCCGAGCCTGCCGGAATTTGACAGCCATCGTAGTTAGGTGTCCCGACTTCGCGCGTTTGGATGGGAACACCCAGCCTTCGCGACGATCGCCAGTGCGCCGCCGAAGAATCTCATGAGCTCGATCGCTCAGAGGAACTTCTCTGATGCCAGTGACCGTTTTGCTGTCAGGAACAAAAACTATATGACGATCCCAACCGATGTTCTCAATTCGGGTTCGGTACAGTTCCTTCTCGTTTCGCATACCGGTATCGCGCGCCAGCATCACGATGTCACGGAACAGCTCCAGAGTCTTCGGCCGCCAGTTGCATTCTGCGGCTCCGGCCAAGAGCTTTGTTTCCGCCTCATCGTCGAGCCTCAAAAGCCGCTCCTGCTCTGGCAGGAGCTTGATCTTCGGCGCTCGGCGGATAAGCTTCCAATCTTCTGCTTTATGCAATAGACGCCGCAGAGTCCGCAAAGCGCAGTTTGCATTTGCCGCCGAACCAGTAAAACTCAACTGTTCCGCGACATCGTTGTCGATTGCGTCGAGTCGCAACTGCAGGATCAATGTTGTCTCAAGCAGACGCCAGCCATCCTGGTAATAGGTTTTGGTTTTGGGCGCAAGTCGAGCGGTCTCGACCCACTTCAGAAAACGCACCGACGCTTGCTTGAGAGTCGGGGCTTTTCGAGGGAGTGGGTCGCCTTGTTCGCAAGCATCAGCAAACTTCAATGCCGCGATCTTGGCCGCCCGATTTTCAGCTGTCTCCTTCGTCGAGCTCCGAAATCTCTTTCCTCGGACCGTGAAGTCGTACCAGAGATACTTCGACTTCCGCTTCTTAAAGAGCTTCACGAGATTCCTCCATGTATGCCCGCACGGAAGGCACTCGTGTGTTCTCATTGATGTATTCAATGAGAACCGCGACATCATAGCTGACTCGCCCTTCGATTTCCACGTAGGCCGGTCCAACACCCTCATAGCGCCAGCGCTTGAGTGTAGCTGGCGAGCGGCCAAGAATTTCGGCGGCTTTCCGGGTGTTAACCAGTTGGGGAATTCGTTGTTGTAAATTAGCACTCACGATACGTTTCCAAACCTGCGACAATGCCAGAATGTTTTGCGACCGCCTCCGAATAGGGCCTCAACGCCAGCGACACTAGTCGAATCCTTGCCGGGGTTCGATGGTCATGATGCCGGCGACTGCCAATGTCACGGCCATTTCGTCGATGATGACATCATTCCCGCTCCACTGTATGCGCCCGGTTTTGTCGTGGCGCCCCGGAATGACGAGCCCGTTTCCTCCGTTGCCGCGGAGGTGAACGAAATAAAAGACCGACATGTCGTCAGTAAGCCGTACACCATTTCTCGCCGGGAAAACAGGAAGTTCGATCGGAACCCAGTGGTCTGGGATATCCCCGGGCACCGGAATAACGCTCATGCCACGCGCAATGCCCGACCCTGCGATAACCGTAAATGGGGATGGCTGGTAGACAATACCGGCAAGACTCTTCGCGCGCCACTGAATCATCGCAACGATGTACTCCGCAGTTGGCATCGCGTTGATGATCTGGCATAGATCTGAAATGATTTCTTGCTTCATTTGCTGCCAGGTTAGATCAGCTATACGTTCGTGAATTTGATTACCAGTTGAGGTCTTCTTCATTTGCTCTCCGTGACTAAGAAAGTCCTGCTCACGACGTTGGAGTCCAGCCCGCATCTGCATCTTCGACGGGTAGCTTCGATTGGTGCGTCCGTCGCACCTCTATTAATGCTCAAGCAAAATCGAGGGCGCCGCATCGACAGATAGGAGCTCTGGCTGGGCGGATATTTGGGGTCAGCGCGCCGGCAGGGACTTATGATTCCTAATGGAGTAAGTGCTCGACACGGCACATGGAGTTGGCACTGTCCGTATTGCAGTGGCGGTGGCGCCAGGATTTTACGGCCACCAGAACTACTTCTACATCCTCTACCGACCCCATGGCGACGAACATCGGTAGAGCGGAGCCTTTTCAGACCTAAGTCAACCTGAACTTTCAACTACTTACAGGTTTGCGGGAGACTGCCAAGTACCTGCAAATACGTGCAAGGCGGAACAATCATGGGCTAGGATCATGGGCTGACTTAAATCCCCTTAGTCCCGTCGCGTTCCGCGACCTTTGGCGCAGGCGAGACTAAATGGCGATGGTTGTGAGTGAAATGGCGATTTTTCGCCAGTTACCCAGCCGTGAGCAGGTTCAGCGTCTTTATCCGCCGTACCTCTTCTGCAAAATCCTGCATCGGTGCAAACTTTTTCATCTTGACAGGAGCCTCTTCCCCGCAACAGACTTTGGTGTTCTTCTTTTCCTGCGCGTTGGCATTTTCCTAAACTTGCAGGAGGTAGTTACGCGGTACATCGCTCTGCTGCTCGCAAGCCTGCTTACCCTCGGATGCGGAATGGGCTCGGGAAATCATGATCCGCACAGTGTCATCTCATTTTCTCCACCCTCGATTGCGACGTTGACGCCGAACAGCGTACCGGTCAATAGCGTGCCCTTCACCATGACCATCAACGGCAGCAATTTCGGCACCGATGCCTTGGTTTTCTGGAACGGCACACCCCAATTCACGATTTTCGTAACCTCGAAACAGCTAATGGCCAACGTTACGGATACCGACCTCTTGTTCGCGGGTTTAGTTCCGATCTACGTCCGCACTGGGGGCCTGAACTCTAATACGGTGGACTTTAATGTAGCTGTGCAGTAGTGAGCATCGGACACCGGATGCGCACCAATTCTGGCGCGGGGTTTAAGCTCACGGTTAATGAGTGAAATCTGGATTTTGCAACAGTTAACAAAAAAAGGGGACCCTGCGATGATCCAGACAAGAAACATCCCGGCGCTGGCCATGAGAGCCCTAAAAGGAGCTCTTACGCACAACCAAGCGCCGGGACGCTAACGTGCGTGCAAATAGTTTGTCTGGCACTTCGAACGGCGGATACTGTAAGAATTGACAGGCCACTCCCAGAGCGCACCAGTGCTACAGTGGGTCCGATCCTCAAGAATCCACCCGGAGGGGTCTTGCACAGCAGGCAAACCGCCTGGGCAAAACCTGCCCATCAAGACCCCTGCCCTTTAGCATCTTCCCGCGATGATTGCGCAAGGGTCCTCATCTGCATCATGGCAGCGTTTTGGGCCGCCCCCCTTGCCGCGCAGGTCAGTGCACACATAAAACACGGGGTTGTTTATAGTTCTCTTGTCCGAAATCAGCTTCCCAGCGTTCCCGACGATCGGGCCAAGGGTCCAGATGGAGCGGCGTCCGCTGCTGCCGCCCGTGACGAGTCTTGTTTCATGTGGCCGCTGACCGGGATCCGTTCCCCCACTGCGGGAGTGACATCTTTGGAAGTTTCAGGGGAGGCTCGAAAAGATTTTGAGCGCGCCTGCAGGACGGCAAGTCGCAAGGAACTGGCCAAGGCCGGAGATCACCTTCGTAAAGCACTTCATGAGGATGCGCAATACCCGGCGGCGTGGGTACTGCTCGGCCAAGTCTTCAAGGCACAACAGAAGCCGGAAGACGCCCGCGAAGCCTGCTCCCAAGCACTAAGAGTTGACCCCAACTATCTTCCGGCCGATCTCTGCCTAGCTGATCTTTGTGCGGTCGAGCAGAGATGGGAAGAGATGCTCCGCTTTGCCAATTCTGCCATTGCTCTTGATCCTGCCAACGACCCCCGTGTCTATTTCTATGCTGCTGCCGGGTACCTCGGGCTGCATCGTCTGCCCGAAGCAGAGAAGAGCGCTTTGAAGGCTGCGGAGATCGACAAAGCCGAGCGCGAACCCCGTATTCACTTCCTGCTGGCTCAAATCTATGAAATCGAGCGTAAACCGGATGCCGAAGCAGCCCAACTGCAGGACTATCTGAAATCTGTCACCGACCCGCAAGAGGTGGCGATGGTCAAGAAATACCTGGCCGATCTCACTGGAGATAGCAGGTAATACCAGGCCGTCTCAAGAAAAACGCGAAAAGCTGTCGCAGACCGTCTCGCTGATTGCGCTCATGACCGGTCGTAAGCGCAATCGGGATTTATCGACAACTGACCTGCAAGAAGATTTACGATGATGAATCGGGCGGCAAGATATGACCGGGAAGCAAGTAGCAAAGCGACGAGGAATCCAAGGGCCGGAGAGCTTCGACCTATACGGCGGACTCTCAGGATTGACATTGGAACCTGATCGCTTTGAACTTGGCCACGGCGTTGTCATATCCGTGACCTACGCTCACCTCATGTCGCATTTTGTGATGGCGTTCGCACCGGCATCACCGGGGAAGCATCATCCGGGACCGTGGAAACCAACAGCGGGAGGGGGACTGGAGATTGATGTTACAGCGGAACTGTTCGTTCCACGAACCTGCAACTGCCCACACCTCGATAATCTTAATTTGATTTGGTGGATCGTGGCCCTCTTGCGCCTAAGAGCGGCGACTTCGATTTACGTTCCAGTAGTGTCCTCTCACTCGTATAGAACCATCGCCTCAATGGAGGAGCAACCTATCCTCACAACAATGGAGGTTCGTGGATTGCCGCTCAGAGCGGAAGAACAGGTCAACCCACGCGTTGGTACACCAGAACTTGAATGGATCAAGTCACACTGGGCACCCGCCAGTGCGCTCTTGTCGGACGATGACTTTAGCACTGCCTTTCATGCCATTGATTTCAGCAAATGGCACGCTACCCCTCAATTAGGTCTTTTGGCTCTTTGGGGAGCCCTAGAGCGCTTATTCTCTCCGTCAACCCAAGAGCTGAGGTTCAGGGTCTCGGCCAACATCGCATCATATTTGGAGAACCGGGGCGAGAATCGGCAAGCGCTTTTCAAGCGCATCGCAAAACTGTATGACCTCCGCTCCGCCGCAGCGCACGGAAGCGGGGAGTGGGGCATCACGCCATATCAAGAGACGTACGCTCTAGCAAGGCGGATTATCCAACGAATGATCGAGACCGGACACGTCCCGACTCGGGACGAGCAAGAAGCAACCTTGTTCGGGTAGACCCCTTGGATAGCCGGATTGCGCGTTGCAGCAGTCGTGTGGCGGCATAGTTGCTGGAATCGGGATTTTTCGACAACTGACAATAGCTGACAATTCGTCTACGAACCCGATCAAACGCGCAAAGCCAATCAATACGTAAAGAGGTAGCCAAGTCGTGCGCTGCCCTCTCTCACACCAAATACCACGGTTTGACGTCGATACCAATTAGGGTTTTTGAAGGCATGACCATATTTTGGCGAAGTGATCAAGACAAGATCCATGACTCCGAGCGTGAGTATTAGGCCACCCACGTCGTCTGATCCATCGGTGAGCTTTATAGTGGAGAAGGAAAGGTTCCCGGGCGTAAGGTTTTGACCGACGAACGTCTGAACATATAACCCAAGTGGCGAAGGCAGCGGATTCGTCCCGAACAATGCTGGGAGCATACGTGGTTCCAAATCACTGCGCTGAACGAGCGTCCCCGCTTGTCCACGTATCTTCTTAGCGGCCACCAGGCCACAGTACACTTTAATCATCCATCGTTCCATGTCGATACCTGACGACAAGTGAAAGGAGCGCTCTGGACTTTCGGGAGCATTCTTTCTTAGTGCAGCATGGCCGATTTTCTCGATGGTCGAGAAAGCATTCTTGGCTGCGGTATCAAGAACCGATAGGGCGGAGTTGTGACTATCGCATAGAACTTTTGAGGAGAAGTCGTCTATACTTATATCGACCTGGTTTTTTCCACCAAAGAAGTGCCCCGCATTTTCAAATCGTACAGTTGATGTTGGAACAACTTTCTCCAGAATGTTTCGCGAAAGGAAGTGTTCTCTTGTGATTTTTTGGCCACATCCTTTCAGCGGCGATGCGTAGCATTTCTCGTGTGCAAACGATCCCGTGTTTCCAGTGATGATTCCGACTGGAAGTTTCTCCCAGCATCCATTGCCTTTCCAGCAACACTCGTAGGACTTCTTCTGGCTTCCGCACGGGCACTCTTTATTGAAGAAGATTCTCGTCCATGGTATCGATTTTGACTTCAAGTAGTAAGCCTCTGTTGACAAACGTTACACCGTTTACACCTACGCAATCGCATAATTGCGCTAATGTTGGGTTCAACTGCCGTTAACAGGCGTCTCTGACAATGCCGGCGGTGTCAAGCCCTTTTTGAGCGTACTAACGCGTGCACTCCGAAGATTCCGGTCTGCTGAGTCCCGAGTTGGCCTCAGGAATCAGCCGAGTGAAAGGGGTCAAGCAACTTGGGTTTCGCTCCGGCAACTGGTTGAGTGCAGAACAAAGTTCAGGGGTGCTCCAACATGCTTGTGGCGATAGCATGCGCGCCAAGCGCGATTATGCGATGCTGGCCATGCTGTTTGGTTGTGGCTTTCGCAGATCGGAACTGGTGGGGTTGGAATTGGAAGAGATCCAGATGCGGCAGGAGCATTGGGCCGTGGTGGACCTGATCGGTAAGGGTGGCCATATCCGCACTGTGCCTATTCCAGCATGGGTCAAAGCCGCGCTCGATCAGTGGATACGAGCTGCAGGGGTCAGGGAGGGAAAGATCTTTCGAGCCGTCGCCAGAGGGGGAAAGGTTTGGGGTGATGGCCTTTCGCAGAATGTTGTTTGGTACGTAGTCAAGACCTGCTGCGAGAGAGCGGGGCTCGAGCATATTGCCCCGCACGATTTGCGGAGAACTTGTGCGAAGCTGTGCCACACCAGCGGCGGTGAGCTTGAGCAGATTCAATTTCTACTCGGGCATGCATCGGTCCAGACCACGGAGCGCTATCTCGGCTGCAAACAAAATCTCGGACATCCGGTGAACGATCTTTTCGACCTCAGGATGGACGGGCCGCAGGACAAGCATCGTGAATCTGTCCCGGCGAACGGCGTCAGCAAACCTGTAGAAAAGGCATTTGGCCAAGGAATAGAATGCCGCGACGAAGGATCCGAACATGACCAGCCCATCTGCGAACCAAAACAGCTACCCCTACCAGAACGAACCGACTTGGTCGAAGTCGGAAAAGGCTATCGCCCGCACAGCTTTCGACGCTGCTCTGGGTCGGGAGCTGCACGAAGTGATTCAGAAAGCAAAGCAAATGGCCAAGGAGATTCAGCAATCGTCGGATCTGTGGGAGTTGGAACATTACCTGACGGAACGTCATAAAGAGATCGATCGCAAGTACGACTACCGATACTCGCAACTGACGCATGTTCTCGGCAGACTCTTGCACGAAAGCCGACTCAGTGAAGAAGAGCTGCGCGGGTTGCGGGAGGACAAGCTGAAGCCGATCCGCTCTTTCGCCAAATTCTTAGCGGAGCACGTAGCGTGAATTGGATTTTGAGCGATTTCGTCAGTTGGTCATTATGCTGTTACATCTGACAGTTCCATAGCCTGCTTCTACTCCGCGAACCTTCAGGACGTGGGAGAGTTTAGCGAGTTTTTCGGGCTTGCGTTTAGCGCTCTGCTGCCGCTAGTAAACCCGCTGGGCGATGCGCTCGTGTTTCTGAGCCTCGTCGGCAACGCCCCTCCTGCCACTTACCGGAGCCTGGCGCGAAAAATTGCAATCAGCACAACCCTCTTCCTGATAACAATTGAAGCGGTTGGGACGGTGGCGCTGCGATTCTTTGGTATTTCTCTGCCTGTTGTGCAGGTCTCGGGCGGCCTGGCGATTGCTGCCATGGGCTGGAAGCTACTGAACCAAGAAGATCCCGACGGGAAAGAGAAGCACCCCGACTCGGATGGGTCGGAAGGCTTGCGATCCCTCGAACAAAAGGTCTTCTACCCGTTCACATTTCCGATCAGTGTTGGGCCCGGATGCATCGTCGTCATGTTGACTCTGAGCGCTCACGCATCAGTGAAGGGCATACTCCCATCCGTTGCTGCACACGCCGGAATCGTGCTTGCAGTCGTGCTCTTGAGTGTCGCTGTTTACTTCTGTTACGGCCACGCGCCGACGATCACAGCACGTGTTTCTCCACAGACTTCCCACGGCATCCTTCGTCTGATCGCATTCGTCTTGCTGTGCATCGGTGTGCAGATCACGTCTAATGGAATCGAAGCCATCGTGAAAACGATGCGTTGAGAGCGTAATTGCCGCAAAATCTCGATTGCACTCATAATCCCCGCTCAGAGACGAAGAAATAGGTGGAGTCGAGAACAGGCGCAGTGGCTTTAGTCTCCCGGTGGCGGTTGACGGGGCTTTCGCAGCGTCGCCTCAATCCGGTTTGGCATGGCTCTG
>Ga0187819_10001693_pt1 | contig 11430 bp, 8 predicted proteins | sample NC_wetland_sal_i_15_FD_132411 | JGI IMG/M metagenome (GOLD analysis project Ga0187819, IMG submission 132411) | Wetland sediment microbial communities from Neuse River Estuary, North Carolina, USA - SO4_4 | ecosystem: Environmental > Aquatic > Freshwater > Wetlands > Sediment | place: USA: North... | reverse complement strand
CGCCCAGGACCTTCAGCGGGGTCCAGTGCCGCCACCAGCTGCCCTTGACCTTGACCTTGGATCGGCCCGGACCGCCGGTCCCGGGACCGCCGGGACGTCCGGGCCGCCGGGACCGCCGGGACCGCCGGGACCGGCCGGGCCGCCGGGACCGCCCGGGATCCAGGCCTCGGTGCGGCCGGGCATCCCCGCGCCCCATGCCGGGTGAACGGCGTCCCGCGCCCCGCTCGTCCGCGCGTGGCTGCCAGTGCGCCCGTTCCGCCCGCCCGGGTCCCGGCCCGTATCGGGGTAACCGGTGGCCTGGCCGTCGGGATAGCCTTCCTGCGGCCTGCGAAAGCCCTGGGTGTCCCAGCCCTGAGCGTCGTAGCCGAGGTCGTAGTCGACGGTGCTCCCGGGGCCAGCCGGGATGTCGTAGCCGCCGGGGTAGCCGCCGCCGGCGTAATCGCCGCTGGCGTAGCCTGCGCCGGCCCCGCTGTCGTAGCCTGCGCCGGCACCGTTGGCGAAGGAATCTCCGTTGCGCACATCGTGATAGCGAATGTCAAAGTCGTCGGCTTTGCTGCTCACGCGTCCTCGCTGTGGCTCGGAGACCGCGGTAGCGGGTATGCGGCCTCTACCCGAAGGGCGGGTCCAGCGGTCCGGGAACCCACCCGACTGACACGTTACCTCGTGAATTGGATCTTCATTGGCTAGTCCGCGCACGTCGTCCCCGGCGCACCACGGGTTCACCGGTGCCGAGCACGTACGAACAAACCAGGTGATTCCACCCGCAGCCCTGGCAGACCTCGACGACGTAGACCCGGAATTCGCCGTACTCCGCGGCCATCTCGGCCAGCTCGCGCGACTGCTTGACACGCCCTTCGTACTGCCCCAGCTCGTCGCCGTAAACGTAGGTGACGTGGGTGAGCCTGGTCTTCCTGCAGATCGGGCAGCGGTCCTGGGTGGGCTCGCCGTGGAACTTGGCGGCCCGCAGCAGGTAAGGGTGAGCGTCGCAGACGTCGGCGACGGTCGTGTGCCCGGCGTACACGGACGCGAGCGTTGCCCGGCGGGCAAGCCCGTAGTCCACGACCGAACGCCTTGACGTCACTCCGCCAGATTACGTCGGAACCAGGCCTGAGCCGAGACCGGAGGTGATCATGTCCGCGGGAGGCGGCCTGGCGCGGCGCGGGGTTGCGGATGAACAGAGGACCACATACTATCCACATGTATCGATGCGATACATCGAGATGATGTAACGGATATAGATATCGTCGCGACGCATCGCACGGATACACACGATAGGAAGCCAGGCACCTGTGGGGGAAGCGTGGGGCGCAACCGATCCGGCGTACTGGAACTCGCCGTGCTTGGGTTGCTGCACCGAACACCCATGCACGGGTACGAGCTGCGCAAGCGGCTCTACACGGTACTCGGCGCGTTCCGCGCGTTTTCCTACGGGTCGCTCTACCCCTGCCTGCAGGGCCTGCTCGCCGACGGCCTGATCGTCGAGGAGCACGAGCAGGACGAGGCGGCCGGGGCGGCCGGGCCCGCCGGGACCGCGCGATCCCGGACGAGCCGGCGGTCGCGGAGGGTGTACCGGCTGACCGCCGACGGCAAGGAGCGGCTGCAGGAACTCCTCGGCGAGGGCGGCCCCGCGACGTGGGAAGACGACGGGTTCGGCGTTCACTTCGCGTTTTTCGGGCTGACCCGGGCCGACGTCCGGCTCCGGATCCTGGAGGGCCGCCGCAGCCGGCTCGAGGAACGCATGGAGGCCATCCGGGCGGCCTTCACGCGCACCAGGGAACGGGTTGACAGCTACACGCTGGAACTGCACCGCCATGGCCTGGAATCAGTGGAGCGGGAAGTCCGCTGGCTCAACGAGCTGATCGCCTCTGAACGGCAGGCCGGCGAACACGGAGACATTTCCGAGAAGGAGCATCCTGATGGGTAAGGTACGCATCGCCATCGTGGGGGTGGGTAACTGCGCCAGTTCCCTCGTGCAAGGACTGGAGTATTACAAGGACGCCGACGACGGCGCCCGGGTTCCCGGCCTCATGCATGTCCGGTTCGGCCCGTACCACGTCAGCGATGTGGAGGTCGTCGCCGCGTTCGACGTGGACACCAAGAAGGTGGGCTGCGACCTGGCGGAGGCCATCACCGCCAGCGAGAACAACACGATCAAGATCGCCGAGGTGCCGACGACCGGGGTGATCGTCCAGCGCGGGCCCACGCTCGACGGCCTGGGCGAGTACTACCGGGAGATCATCACCGAGTCCGACGAGCCGCCGGTCGACGTGGTGCGGGTGCTGCGCGAGTCCGGTGCCGACGTGCTCGTCTCTTACCTGCCGGTGGGTTCTGATGAGGCCGACCGGTACTACGCCCAGTGCGCGATCGACGCCCGCGTCGCCTTCGTGAACGCGCTGCCCGTATTCATCGCCTCCGACCCGCAGTGGGCCGCGAAGTTCACCGAGGCGGGCGTGCCGATCATCGGCGATGACATCAAGTCCCAGGTCGGCGCCACGATCACGCACCGGGTCCTGGCCAAGCTGTTCGAAGACCGCGGGGTCGAGCTACTGCGCACGTACCAGCTGAACTTCGGCGGCAACATGGACTTCATGAACATGCTGGAGCGCAGCAGGCTCCAGTCGAAGAAGATCTCCAAGACCCGCGCGGTCACCTCGCAAGTCCCGCACGAGATGGCGCGGGCGACCGTGCACATCGGCCCCTCGGACTACGTGCCGTGGCTGGATGACCGCAAGATGGCGTACGTCCGGCTGGAGGGGCGCGCGTTCGGCGACGTGCCGCTCAACCTGGAATACAAGCTCGAGGTCTGGGACTCTCCCAACTCGGCCGGGGTCATCATTGACGCGGTCCGCGCGGCCAAGATCGCGCTGGACCGTGGCATCGGCGGGCCCGTGATCTCCGCGAGCTCATACTTCATGAAGTCGCCGCCCGAGCAGTACGGCGACGACGTCTGCCGTGACCTGGTGGAGAAGTTCATCCGCGGCGAGGTCGCCCGCTAGCGGGCCCCCGGGCCGGGAACACCTAAGCTAATCGGGTGGACCAGCGCAGATCGACCTTCCTCGGCGACCTGCGCACCGTCCTGGCCGAACGCGACTTCCGCCGGCTGTTCGCCACCCGGCTGGTCTCGCAGACCGGCGACGGCATCATCACCGCCGGGGTCGGCACGTACGTCTTCTTCAACGCGGAGACGTTCCCGACCCCGGCGGCCGGCGCCGCCGCGTTCGCGGTCCTGTACCTGCCGTACTCGCTGGTCGGCCCCTTCATGGGGGTGTTCATCGACCGCTGGTCACGGCGCCAGATCCTGGTCTGGTCGGCCCTGCTCAGGTCGGCCTTCGTGGTGCTGGCCGCCGCGGTCATGGCGCTGGGCAACCGCGGCGCGCCGCTCTACGTCGCGGTCCTGCTCGTGCTGGGCGTGAACAGGTTCTTCCTGTCCGCGCTCTCTGCGGCGCTGCCGCACGTGGTCGCCGGGGACAAGCTGGTGATGGCGAACTCGGTCTCACCCACCGCCGGCGGCATCATGGGGGTGATCGGCGGCAGCATTGCCCTCGGGCTCAACGTGGCCACCGGCAACACCGAGCGCGGGGCCGCGATCACCGTGCTGGCCGGGGGGGTGTGCTACGTGGCGGCCAGCCTGGTCGCGGCGACCATGGGACGCGACCTGCTCGGCCCGGCCCGTCCGCCGGGACAGCCCGCGGCGGCCCGGCTGAGCCGCGAGATCGGCACGGTCGCGGCCGGGCTCGCGGCCGGCGCGCGGTATGTCCTCGGGCGGCGCGGCCCGGCGGCGACGCTCGCCGCCACCGGCGGGTTCAGCTTCATGTTCGGGCCGCTGTTCCTGATGTCGATCCTGCTGTACCGGAACTACTTCTACCGGTCCAGCGTCAGCGTGTCCGAGGGTCACTTCGGGGTGCTCGTCATCGTGGCCGGGATCGGCTACGCGTGCGCGGCGCTGGTGACCCCGCCGGCGACCAGGCGCCTGTCCAAGCCGGCCTGGATCACCCTGCTGCTGGCCGCCAGCGCCGTCGTGACCCTCGGGCTGGGCGAGACCTTCGTCCAGCTCGCCTACCTGGGCATCGGGTTCTGCATGTACCTGTTCCGGCAGGGCGTGGCGATCTCCGCGACGACGATCCTGCAGGAGGAGGTGGAGGACGCCTACCTGGGCCGGGTGTTCGCCTTCTACGACATGATGTATAACGCCGCGTACGTGGCCGGGGCGGCCGCGAGCGCGGGTTTCATGCCGTCCAGCGGCCACTCCCCGCTGATCGTCGCCCTGGTCGCGGCCGGATACCTGCTCGTCGCGGCGGCCTACTGGGTGGCCACCCGGCGCGGTCAGTCCTCGCCGGGTTCCGGCGACTCGGACGGCTCCGGCTCCTCCGGCTCCTCCGGCGCCTCAGGCTCCGGGACCGGGATGCCGACCTCGGCCGCCCAGCCCAGCAACTCCTGAACCACCCGGTCGTGGCCGAGTTCGCCCTCGGCGATCCGCAGCTCGAGCAGGTAGTCGTAGGCCTTACCGATCAGCGGGCCCGGGGCCAGGCGCAGGATGCGCATGATCTCGTTGCCGTCGAGCTCCGGCCTGATCCTGGCCAGTTCCTCCTGCTCGCTCAGCTCGGCGATGCGCCGCTCGAGGTCGTCGTAGACGCGGGCCAGCCTCTCCGCCTTGGCGCGATTCCGCGTCGTGCAATCGGCCCTGGTCAGCACGTGCAGGCGGGTCAGCAGGGGCCCGGCGTCGCGGACGTACCTGCGCACCGCCGAGTCCGTCCACTCACCCTCGGCGTAACCGTGGAACCGCAGGTGCAGCGCGACGAGCTTGGTGGTGTCCCGCACCACGTCGTTCGGGAAGCGCAGCGCGGTCAGCCTGCGCTTGGTCATCGTGGCGCCCACCACCTCATGCAGGTGGAACGCGACCCGCCCGCCGGGCAGCAGCGTCCGGGTCTGGGGCTTGCCGATGTCGTGCAGCAGCGCGGCCAGCCGGACCCTCAGGTCACCCTCAAGTCCGTAGCGCGGCTCCAGCTCGATCGCCTGCCGGAGCACCGTCAGGCTGTGCTGGTAGACATCCTTATGCCGGTGATGCTCGTCCGCCTCCATCCGCAGCCTGGACACCTCGGGGAGCACCAGCTCGGCGGCCTCGGTCTGCACCAGCACGTCGATGCCGAGCGCCGGGTCCTGGGTGAGCATCAGCTTCTCGAGCTCGCCGGCGATCCGCTCGGCGGAGACGATCGTCAGCCGGGGCGCCTGCTCGGTCATGGCCGCCCGCACGTCCGCGGGGACCGCGAACCCGAGCTTGGCCGCGAACCTGGCCGCGCGCAGGATCCGGAGCGGGTCGTCGCTGAACGAGTCCTCCGGCCGCCCCGGGGTCCGCAGCACCCCCTCCCGCAGCGCGTCCAGGCCGCCGAACGGATCGACGAGCTCGTAACCGGGCAGCCTGGCTGCCATGGCGTTGATCGTGAAATCGCGCCGGCTCAGGTCATCCTCGAGGGAACGCCCGTACCGAACGTCGGGCTTGCGCGAGGCGACCCGGTACTGCTCGCTGCGGTAGGTGGTGATCTCGAAGGTGACGCCGCGCTTGCGCAGGCCGACGGTGCCGAAGGCGATGCCGACCGTCCACACGTGATCGGCCCACCCGCGGACCAGCTCCATGACCTGCTCGGGCGTGGCGTCGGTGGTCAGGTCGAGATCGGTGGGCCGCTGGCCGAGGAACACGTCCCTGACCGGGCCGCCGACCAGGGCGAGCTCGTAGCCGTGGCGCGCGAACAGCTGGCCGATCTCCCCGGCCGCGGGGACTTTCTCGCGCAGCAACGCGGCCGCCGCCTTCCGCTGTTCGTCGCTCATGGACACGGCCATCGAGAGTAGCGATCGCACGCGCCCGGCGCGAATACCATTCCAGGTGTGCACGGCTTGCTACCGGCGAAGTACATGCGGCGCGTCCTGTCCCTTAGCGCGTCCGTGGCCGCCGTGGCCGCGGCGACGGCCGCCGCCCTGCTGGCCCTGGCCACCACCCCGGCGCAGGCCCGCGCCGCGCACCCGTCGCTGACCAGCGGTGTATCGGTAACCATAGACTCGATGAGCCCGCGGTACGCCACGCCGGGCTCCACGGTCAGCGCCACGGGGACGGTCAGCAACGGCACGACCCAGCCCAAGACCGGGCTCCAGGTCCAGCTGTACACGTCGCCGGCGCCGTTCACCACCCGCGACCAGATGGACGCGTACCTCAGCCAGGGCGGCGACGGCGGCCTGGCGGCCGCGGGAGCCCCTTTCACCCTCGCGGTCAGCCTGGCTCCCGAGACCACCGTCCAGTGGCACGCCTCGTTCAAGGTCACCGCCGCGGGCATCAGCACGTTCGGGGTCTACCCGGTCGCGGCGCAGGTCAGCGACCCGGCGGGCAACGTGCTGGCGTCCGATCAGACGCTGCTGCCGTTCTGGTCGGGGCGGCAGGCGGCCGGACTGCAGCGTCCGCTGGCGATCGCCTGGGTCTGGCCGCTCATCGACCAGCCGCACCACGAGGTGTGCGCCGAGCCCGCGGCCGACGACCTGCTGACCAGCAACGACCTGGCGGCCAGCCTGACCCCGGCGGGGCGCCTGTCCTCGCTGCTCGCGGCCGGGCGGGCCAACGCCGACGCCCGCCTGACCTGGGTCATCGACCCGGCCCTGCTCGGCGACGTGGAGACGATGACCCACACGTACCAGGTGGATCTGAGCTCCGCGTGCGCGGGCGACAGCACCCAGCCGGCCAGCAAGGCGGCCACGGCCTGGCTCTCCGCCCTCAAGAGGGTCACCTCAGACCAGGCGGCCGTCCTCACGCCGTACGCCGACGTGGACGTCTCGGCGCTCGTCCACAGCGGGCTGAACGCCGACCTGACCAGCGCCTACACCACGGGATACGCGGTGGCAGACCGGGTGCTGCACCGATCGTTCACCCCGTCGATCGCCGTTCCGGCCGGGGGGACAGCCGATATCAGCGTGCTCACCACCCTCGCCACCGCCGAGCACATCAGCACGGTGGTGCTGGCCAGCAGCGAGATGCCGCCCCTGGACACCGCCGTGTTCGAGGACAACGCGATCACCTCGATCAGGACGCCGGCCGGCACGACCATGCACGTCCTGCTCGCCGACCCGGTCCTGACCAGCGTCCTGTCGGCGGGCGACACCGGCTCGGGCACCCTGTCCCCGGGCACGCAATTCGCGGTCAGCCAGCGATTCCTCGCCGAAACCGCGATGATCGCGGCCGAGGCTCCCGACTCGTCCCGCTCGATCGTGGTGGCACCGCCGTCGGACTGGAGCCCGTCGGCCGCGCTGGCCGACCAGCTGCTCAGCGAGACCGTCCACGCGCCCTGGCTGGCCGCGACCGCGCTGGGCGGCCTGGCCCAGACGCCTGACACCTACGCCTCGATAGCCCGCCAGCCCCCGCCGGCCAACCGGCCCAGCCCCGGCGAGCTCAGCCGCGGCTACCTGAGCACGGTCAGCGGGGTCGATGCGGCGCTCGGCGTGTACAAGTCGATGCTGTATCCCCCGGCCCCGTCCTACCTGCAGTCCCTGGACGAGGAGCGGGCCGCGGCCGAATCGTCGGCCTGGCGCGGCGGCGCGGGCCAGGGTCTGGCCCTGGCGGACAGCCTGTCCTCGTACCTGAACGGCGAGGAAGGCAAGGTCCAGATCGTCGTCTCGCCGCAGGTGTCGATGGGCGGCGCCTCCGGCCAGATCCCCGTGTCAATCAGGAACCGGGGGAACAAGGCCATCGAGGTCGAGCTGAACGCCAGCGCGGACAACTCGCCCGACCGCCCCTCCCAGCTGACCTTCGGCCACGCCCGCAACGTGGTCACCGTCCCGCCCGGGCAGGCGGTCACGGCGCGGCTGCAGGTCAGCTCGGCGCCAATCGGGTCCACGCTCATCCGGCTCAGCCTCACCAGCGCGAACGGAACACCGCTGACGTTTGCCGACAAGTCATTCACCGTGGTGTCGACCAGGTACGGCCGCGCCATCTTGTTCCTCATCGGCGCCGCGATCGGCGTCCTCGTGCTCACCTCCGTGTACCGGGCGGTCCGGCGGTGGCTGAGCGCAGGTGGCCGGGTCACCGTCGAGGAAGCCGACCCAGCAGGTACCGTCGTGACAGGTACCAGTGGCGCGCGACACCCGACGGAGGCTCCGGATGACCTGGCCGAGGCACGACGCCGGGCCGACGACGCCTGAGCCGGGGCCTGGCGAGCCGGGTCCCGACGAGCTGGCGCGGTTCCGGCCCGGCCGGCACGCCGTGGACGCCGACCCGCTGCCGCCGCTGGACGGCCCGATGCCGGGCGGCGGCCCGAGCCCGGCCGAGACGACACTGCCGCTGGCGCTCGAGTGGCCCGCCCCGCCCGCCCGGCCGCCCCGGGTCCCCCGGTTTACCCCGGCTGGCCCGGCTGGCCCGGCGGGGCCGGCTGGTCCGGCGGGGCCTGCGGAGCCGACCGGGCTGGCCGACGCACCGCCCGGCTGGCGCCGCGTGCCCCGGCCCGCCGAGTACCGGCCGCCGCCGGACGACCGCAGGCCGCGGTACCCGCCGCCCGGATACCGCCCGCCCTCCGGCGCGCCGCCGCCCCCAGGTGCGCCGCTCCCGGGTGCGCCACCCCCGGGTGCGCTATCCCCAGGTGCGCCGCCCTCCGGTGCGCCGCCTCGCGCGCCGGGCGGGCCCGGCGGCCCGCCGGGTGGCCCGCGGCCGGCCGGGGCCCGCGCCGCCCCGCGGCCCAGCCTGATCCGCTCCGGGGCCGGCATGGCGGTCGGCACCCTGGTCTCCCGGGGCACCGGGTTCCTGCGCACCCTCGTGCTGGTGTACGCGATCGGCATCAGCTACCTGGGCAACTCGTACAACAACGCCAACACGCTGCCGAACACCGTCTACTACCTCATGCTCGGCGGCATCTTCACCAGCGTGGTGGTGCCGCTGCTGGTCAGGGCGGCCAAGCGCGACCCGGACCACGGCGAGGCCTACGCGCAGCGGATGTTCACCCTGGGCGCGGTGGCCCTGCTCGTGGTCACCGTGGTGGCGACGCTGGCGGCGGGCCCGCTGGTCGACCTGTACGCGCCGACCATCCACGGTCCCCCGGGCAGCCTGCCCGGCGCCGAGCACCACCTGATGGTGGTGTGGGCCTACTTCTTCATCCCGCAGATCTTCTTCTACGGCATGAGCTCGCTGATCGGGGCGATCCTGAACACCCGCGGCCGGTTCGCGGCGCCGATGTGGACCCCGGTCATCAACAACCTGGTCGTGATCGCGGTCGGCGGCCTCTACATCGTGACGGTGGGCCTGCACAAGGATCCCCAGAGCATCTCCGCGTCCGGGGTCCAGCTGCTCGGGATCGGCACCACGCTGGGCGTCGTCGCGCAGACCGCCGCGCTGTTCCCGTCGCTGCGCGGAGCCGGGTTCCGCTGGCGGCCCACGCTCGCGTTCAGGCCGGGCGAAGTGACCGAGATGCGCCGGATGGCGGCCTGGATGTCGGTCTACGTGGTCTCGCAGTGGGCCGGGAACCTGATCGTCCAGATCGTCGCGAACGCGGCCGAGCGAGGGCTGAACGGCTACTCGGCGTACTCCTACGCGTGGCAGCTGTTCCAGCTGCCGTACGCGATCATCGGCATCTCGGTGATCACGGCGCTGCTGCCCAGGATGAGCGAGCACGCGAGCGCCCGCCGGTATTCCCTGGTCAGGGACGACTTCTCGATCGGCGTCCGGCTGGCCTCGGTGCTCGTCGTGCCCGCGGCCATCTATCTCGCCGTGCTCGGCGGCCCGCTCGCCGAGGTCCTGTTCTCTCACGGCAGCGGCAACGCCGACGGCGCCAGGTATATCGGCGAGGTCTTCGGCCTGTTCTCCCTCGGCCTGATCCCCTACATGCTGACCCAGTTGCAGCTGCGGGTCTTCTACTCGTTCCAGGACAGCCGGACCGCCGCCTTCGTCGGCCTGCTCAGCATGGGCATCGGCATCGCGGGCGACTACATCGCGCTGTCGATGCTGCCCCGCGCGGACGTGGTGGCCGGCCTGGCCGTCGCGTACGGGATCGCTAACCTGGCCGGGGCGATCGTCGGCTGGGCCCTGCTGCTCCGGCGGGTGGGCAGCCTGGACGGGTGGGCGATCGCCAAGAGCCTGTCCCGGATGCACCTGGCCACCGTGCCGGGACTGGCCTTCGCGCTGATCGTCATGGTCGGCGCGGGACACGTCGTGCATGACCCTAGCGTCACCTACGGACTGGTGGTCACCGTGGTGGGCGGCGGGGGAGCGGTACTGCTGTACGCGCTCAGCGCTAGGGCGCTGCGCGTGGCCGAGTTCGGGTTCGTCGCCCGGACAATTGCGGCAAAGCTCGGCGGCCCGAGCAGGCGGCACTAGCATGGGGTTCTACCTATGAGCACCTACACGTCGGAACCAGGAACCCGGCTCGCGGGGCGGTACCTCCTCGTTGACCAGGCGATCGGGGGGACCGACTGGACATACTGGAAAGCGATCGATGAAACCCTCGCTCGCTCCGTCACCGTGCTCACGTTCGCGGCAGGCTTCGACCGGGTGCGCGAGGTCGTCGCGGCGGCCAGGGCCGCCAGCAGGCTGAACGACCCGCGTTTCTCCCAGGTCTTCGACGTGGAAGACGCCGACGGGTCCGCCTACGTGGTGCTGGAGTGGGTCGCCAGCGAGTCGCTGCTCGACATGCTCGCCGACGGGCCCCTCGATCCGCCGCGCGCCGTCTCACTGATCTCCGAGGCCGCGCAGGCGCTCGCGGCCGCGCACGCCACGGGGCTCGCCCACCTGCGGCTCGAACCGGCCTGCGTGCACTGGACGCCCCGCGGCGGGATCAAGATCACCGGGCTGGGCATCGCCGCCGCCCTGACCGGCGGCCAGGCCGCCGCGGACGGCGGGGAGGACCCCGACCTAGCCGACACCCGCGGGCTCGCGAGATTGCTCTACGCGGCCCTGACCCGCTACTGGCCGGAGCCCTGGGGGTACAGCCGGGCCTTCGGACCCGGCGAGGCGCCCGAGCCCGGGTCAGACTACGCATCCGTCGGGCTCCCGCCTGCGCCGCAGGCCGACGGGATGCCGTGCACGCCGCACCAGGTGTCAGCGGACGTGCCGACGAATATCGACGCCGTGACCTGCCAGGCGCTGTTCCAGCGGCCGAGCCGCCACGGCCCGGCGCTGAGCACCCCCGCGACGTTCGCCGACGCCCTGGCCAGCGTCGCCCCGCCCGCGCCCCTCCCGGTTCCCGCCCCCGCCTCGGCACCCGTCCGCCAGCCCGCGCCCGGCCGGGCGCCGCGGTACCAGCCGACCGGCCCCGCCCAGGCGTACCCGGCCGCCGATCAGGCCCGGACCACCCTCGACGAGAGTGCCTACCGCCAGCCCCGGCCCCCCAGGCGCTTCCCGCCGGCCAGGGCCGTCCTCGCCGTCGTGATCGCGGCCGCCCTGGTGGCGGCGGGCGTGGTCGGCTGGTCCCT
>Ga0187819_10001691_pt1 | contig 11434 bp, 12 predicted proteins | sample NC_wetland_sal_i_15_FD_132411 | JGI IMG/M metagenome (GOLD analysis project Ga0187819, IMG submission 132411) | Wetland sediment microbial communities from Neuse River Estuary, North Carolina, USA - SO4_4 | ecosystem: Environmental > Aquatic > Freshwater > Wetlands > Sediment | place: USA... | reverse complement strand
GGCCGGCGGCGCAGGAGCAGCTGCGCGTGCTGGGCGAGCAGACGCAAGTCGCCACGCTCCCCATCATCGCGGGCCAAACGCCGCAGCAGATCGCGAGGCGCGCGCTCGATGCGGCGCGCCTCGGCGGCTACGACGTCGTCATGCTCGACACGGCGGGCCGTACCCACATCGACGAAGCCCTGATGGCGGAGACGGCGGAAATCCGCGACATCGCCCATCCGCACGAAACGCTGCTCGTGGCCGACAGCCTCACCGGCCAGGATGCCGTCAACGTGGCGAAGTCGTTCGACGCCCGCGTCGGCATCTCCGGCATCGTCTTGACGCGCGCCGACGGCGACGCACGCGGCGGCGCGGCGCTGTCCATGCGCGCCGTCACCGGCAAGCCGATCAAGCTCATGGGTGTCGGCGAAAAGTGGGACGCACTCGAGGACTTCCATCCCTCGCGCGTCGCCTCCCGCATCCTCGGCATGGGCGACGTCATCTCGCTCGTCGAGAAGGCGGCGCAGACGATCGATGTTGAGAAGGCGCAGAAGATCGCCCTGAAGATGAAGCAGGGCGCCTTCGATCTCGACGACATGGCCGAACAATTGAAACAGATGCAGAGGATCGGCGGCATGTCGGGCGCGCTCGGCATGATGCCGGGCGTTGGCAAGCTCAAGGCGCAGATCGCCGACGCCCACCTCGATGACAGCATTCTGAAGCGCCAGCACGCGATCATCACCTCCATGACGCCTCACGAGCGGCGCAACCCCAAGGTGCTCGACGCACGCCGCAAGCGCCGCATCGCGGCGGGCTCCGGCACCAAGGTCGAAGAGGTGAACCGGCTGGTGAAGATGCACCGGCAGATGGCCGACATGATGAAGACGCTCGGTCGTAACAAGGGCATGCTCAACCGGCTGGTCGGCCGCGGCGGCGGCGCCCCGAGCGAGGCGGAAATGGCCGCCATGCAGGAGGAGCTCAAGAAGCTCGACCCCAAGGCGCTCGAACAGCTCGCGCCCGACCTCAAGGACGCCCTCGCGCAAGGAGCGTCTAAGGCGGGACTGCCCAGGGGCCTGCCGGGTTTAGGCGGTGGCGCTACGCCGAAGCTTCCCGGCCTCGGCGGCGGCCTGCACGGGCTCAGCGGCGGCCTCCCCAAATTCCCCGGCTTGCCCGGAAAGAAGAAGTAGCAACGTCAACCAGCGATGAAGGAAGACCAGCAATGTCAGTAAAGATCCGGCTCTCGCGCGGCGGCGCCAAGAAGCGCCCCTACTACTACGTCGTCGCCGCCACCACGGCCTCGCCCCGCGACGGCCGCTACATCGAGCAGATCGGGACCTTCGACCCCATGCTCAAGAAGGACGACCAGAACCGCGTCAAGCTCAACCTCGACCGCTGCAAGTACTGGCTCTCGGTTGGTGCGCTGCCGACCGACCGCGTCGCGCGCCTGCTCGATGCGGCGGGGCTCATGAAGCGCACGGCGTCGAACAACCCCAACAAGGCCAAGCCGAAGAAGAAGCGCTTGGAGCGCGAGGCCGCGGCGGTCGAGAAGGCCAAGGGCGGCGAGGCTGGCGCCGCGCCCGCTGCCGCTCCTGCTCCGGCGGAGCCCGCGGCCTGAGACAGCCATAGCGCCGATTTGTGCTAATGCCGTGGAAGTTTCGCCGCACAAACTGCTCAAGGGCACTTGGGTAGGCTCAGCAGATTGTTTGGGTGCAGGCCGTCAGCGGTCGTTTTGATGTATTTGTGGCCGTCGTGACTAGCCACGATGACATCGGCAGCCTTGCCGCCCTCGCTCACGAAGTACTCGTATTCCTTGGCCTCGATTTCCCGAATCGTCTGCTCCTGACTCTGTTTCCAACGGCTGCCGTCGGAGAAAGTGCCTCCCACGTTGCGGATGCGCTCGTAAGGGCTCGAGCGATCAGACTTGTTGATGCAGCGGATTTGAAGCCGATAAACCATCGTAGCCTCCTTGTTCCGATTCGCCGCGTTACACAACCTCAGGTAGATTATTAACCATAGCTCAATCTGTTGGTGCGAAGAGCGTTCCTCTTGAATCCATTTGGGAAATCAATGCTTGAGGATGGGATTTACGGCCTTGCCTATGCCGTCGACGGCGAGTGCATGCCGACCGAAGGCAGCGCCCTCGCCACGTTGCGGAAGGGACGCATTCTCGGCTCCGACCCTTGGGGCGGCGTGTTCGCAGGCTCCTGCCAGTTCGACGCCGCCCGCCGCCTCAACACGGTGAAGCTGCGTCTTGATGTGCCGCCCGACGGCCGGCTGATCACCGGCTTTTCGGCTGGCCCCGCCGGCGCCAGCCTCGATATCGTGGGGGCGTTCGAAGGCGCGGCGCCGAAGCTCTCAACCGTGGTCGAGGTGGCGGGCGCTGCCGTACGGGTCGAGCTCACTTATCTCGGGCCGCTGCCGGCCTGAGCCGGTTGCGGATATCGAGCGATCATGGGCGACAAGAGCCGTGTTCTCATAGGCCGCATCGGAGCGCCGCACGGCGTGCGCGGCGAGGTGTTGATCCAGAGCTTTGCTCACGATTCCCAAGCGATCGCATCCTACGGCCCGCTCGAGACCGAGGACGGGACACGCCGCGTCGAGCTGTCCGTCGTGCGCGTGACGCCCAAGGGCCTCGTCGCGCGCATCACGGGCGTCGCCGACCGTAACGGCGCCGAGGCGCTGAAAGGCCTCGCGCTCTATGTCGAGCGTTCGCGGCTTCCCGCCGCCGCCGAGGACGAGTTCTACCACGCCGATCTCATCGGCTTGCGGGCGGTCGATCCCGAAGGGCGTGCGCTCGGGACCATCATCGCTGTCGGCAACTACGGCGCCGGGGACATCCTGGAGCTGCGCCTCGAAGGCACGCGCGAGACCGAGCTCATTCCATTCGCCGGCGCCTACGTCCCATCGGTCGACGTTGCCGGCGGGACGATCACCGTCGTGCTGCCGGTTTCCGTCGAGGCGGACGAGACGGAGTGAGAACTAGACCGGCTCGCCCTTCAAGAGCCGCGGAAGCTCGCCGGCAAGTCCCGCGGCTTCGCCCACGAAGAAGCGCTTGAGCAGGGGCGCGCGGTCGACGAGGCCGAGCCCGATCTCGCGCACCGAGCGAACGAGCGTCGCGTCGCTGGCGAACAACCGGTTCAGCCCGTCGAACGTCGCCGCCGAGAGCGCCGAATCGAAACGCCGCCAGCGCTCGTAGCGGGCGAGCGCCTGCGCGCTGCCGGGCTCGAACCCCAGCCGGACCGCGTCCGCGACGACCTCGATGAGCGCGGCGACATCGCGGAACGCGAGGTTGAGGCCCTGGCCTGCAAGCGGATGCACGCCGTGCGCGGCATCGCCCACGAGCGCAAAACGGTCGGCGACATAACGGCGCGCGAGATGCGTCTTGAGCGGCCAGGATTGGCGCGGGCCATCGAGTGCGACCGCGCCGAGCTTGCCGCCGAAGCGCCGCTCGACCTCGGCGAGGAAGCCCGCATCATCGAGGCCCATGATGCGCCGGCCATTCTCTTCATCTTCGGTCCAGGTGATGCAGGAGCGGTTGCCCTTGAGCGGCAGGATCGCGAAGGGTCCGGCGGGGAGGAAGTGCTGCACTGCGCGGGCCTCGTGCGGGCGTTCGTGGCGCACGGTCGTCACGATGCCGATCTGCGGGTAGCTCCAGCCGACGACACCGATGCCGGCCGCCTCGCGCAGCTTCGAGTCGCGCCCCTCGGCGGCGACGAGCAGCGAGGCCTCGATCTCGCGCCCATCGGCAAGGCGCACGCGCACCCCGCTCTCGCCGCTCGAAAAGTCGCACGCTTCGCCCGGCACAATCCACTCGATCGAGGTGACGCGCTTCGCCCTCGCATAGAGCGCGCCGTAGAGCGCCGCGTTGGGAACGATGTAGGTCGCTGGTTCGTGCGCTTCCGTGACGTTGTCGTACGTGAGTAGGACGGGCCGCACACCGGCCTCGAGACTCGAGTCCGTGATCTCGATGCTGGCGACCGGCTGCGCTTCCTCCGCGAGCGCGGGCCAGACGCCGAGTGCATCCAACATGTGCTTGGAGCCGGCCGACAGCGCCGATGCGCGGCTATCCCGCTTTGCGATATCGGGCCCAGCGCTGCGGTCGATGAGGCCGATCCGGTTCTCGGGCCCGAGCGTTTGGCCCACTCCGCACGCGAGCGCGAGGCCGGCGAAGCTCGCGCCCGAAATGACGACGGCATGGCGGCCGGCTGCGATTTCATCCGGCATGGGTTGGCCGATCATCCAAGAGAAGGTTTCGGTTGTTGACAGGCACGCGCCCTTCGCTCCCATTACGCCGCTTGCGTTGAAAGACTAGCAGAAATCGCGAGGCCCCATGACAGCAGACGTGTCCGCAAACGCGCCCGACACCGCGCTCAAAGCTCTGCTTGCCGTGCTTAATCTCGAGCAGCTCGAGGACAACCTCTTTCGCGGCGCGCGCGGCAGCGAAGGCTGGCAGCGCGTCTATGGCGGCCAGGTGCTGGGACAGGCGCTGATGGCCGCTTCGCGCACGGTCGACCCTGCGCGACCTGTGCACTCGCTGCACGGGTACTTCCTCCTCGCCGGTGATCCGTCCCTGCCGATCATCTACGACGTCGAGCGCATCCGCGACGGCGGCAGCTTCACCACCCGCCGTGTCAAGGCGATCCAGCACGGCGCCGCGATCTTCACCATGAGCGCCTCGTTCCACAAGCTCGAGGAGGGTCTCGAGCATCAGAGCGCTATGCCCGACGTGCCGCCGCCGGAGGCACTGCCCAACCCCAAGGACCTCATTGCCGGCCTCATCGACAAGCTGCCGGCCGCGATGCGCAGCTACTGGGAGCGCGACCGGCCGATCGACATGCGCGTCGTCGACATCTCGCGTTACCTCTCGCGGGAGAAGAAGGCGCCCGCCCAGCAAATCTGGTTCCGCGCCGCGGGACGCTTGCCCGACGATGCCGCCGTGCACCAGGCGGTGCTCGCCTACGCCTCCGATTTCACCCTGCTGGACACGGCCCTGATCGCGCACGGCAAGCTCCTGTTCGACGCCGACATCCAGCTCGCGAGCCTCGATCACGCGCTCTGGTACCATCGGCCGTTCCGCGCGGACGAGTGGATGCTCTACGTGCAGGACAGCCCTAGCGCCCATAGCGCCCGTGGCTTCAGCCGAGGGAGCGTCTACACCCGGGACGGCGCGTTGATCGCCTCGGTGGCGCAGGAAGGGCTGATGCGTTTGCGCCGCACAAAATTTATGCCCAAATGACGGGCAATCGTAACTGAATGACTGAAAAATGAGCAAATGGCCAATTGCCAGCCGTCGAACGATGGCCCTTTGCCCGATGCTTATTCAATAAATTCAATATGTTACCTGCGCACTGTCAAATTGGCACGCGTCTTGACTCCATCCTAGCCTGGTGGCCATCGTCGAGCACGCCGTGGCCTCAAGAAACTGCTCTAGCGCCGCACTGACCACCGCGCGGCGGACATGGGGAGAATGAGGGGTGCTTGTATGAAGTTGATCACGGCAATCATCAAACCCTTCAAGCTCGAGGAGGTCCGCACGGCGCTGACCGATCTGGGCTTGCAGGGCATGACGGTCACTGAAGTCAAAGGTTACGGCCGGCAGAAGGGTCACACGGAAATCTATCGCGGCGCGGAATACGCCGTGAGCTTTCTGCCCAAAATCAAAATGGAGATCGTCGTTCCGTCCGCTCAGGTCGACAAGGCGCTCGAGGCCATCCAGCGCGCCGCCAAGACCGGGCAGATCGGCGACGGCAAGATCTTCGTTTCGCCGATCGAGCACACGGTGCGCATCCGCACCGGCGAAGCAGACGACAACGCACTCTAATCGCAACCGACAATCGGCTTGATCCGCCCAAGTCGCACGAAGGGAAAGGGGAGTTCTCACGATGAAATTGAACCGACTGATACGTACCGCAGCAACCGGTGCCGCCACCGCGGCACTCTATGCGTGGACCGCACTGCCGAGCTTCGCTCAGGATGCGGCGCCCGCCGCCCCACCGCCAAAGCTCGATTCCGGCGACACGGCCTGGATGCTCACCTCCATGGCCCTCGTTCTAATGATGACAATCCCGGGGCTTGCATTGTTCTACGGCGGCATGGTCCGCAAGAAGAACGTGCTTTCGGTGCTGATGCAGACGTTCGTCACCACGTGCTTGGTGACGGTGCTGTGGATGATCGTTGCCTATTCGCTCGCGTTCAGAGCGAACCCCGATGATTTCTACAACGCCTATATCGGCGGCTTCGACCGCGTGTTGCTCGCGGGCATGGGCAAGGACACCCTGCAGGGAACCATTCCTGAGTCGGTGTTCATGTGCTTCCAGATGACGTTCGCCATCATCACGCCAGCGCTCATCATCGGCTCCATCGTCGACCGCATGAAGTTCTCGGCCCTCGTGATCTTCATGTCCCTCTGGCTGATCATCGTCTACGCCCCGATCTGCCACTGGGTGTGGGGCGGCGGCTTCCTTGCCAAGTCCGGCGTTCTCGATTTCGCCGGCGGCACCGTCGTTCACATCAACGCTGGTATCGCCGGCCTCGTCGCCTGCCTCATGCTCGGCCGGCGCACGGGCTACAAGACCGAGAACATGGCGCCCTTCAACCTCGTCTTGACGGTCATCGGCGCTTCGCTGCTGTGGGTCGGCTGGTTTGGCTTCAACGCCGGTTCGGCGGTCGCCGCTAACGGCTCGGCCGGCATGGCCATGACCGTCACGCAGATCGCCACCGCCACGGCGGCGCTCGCGTGGATGTTCGCGGAGTGGCTGGTGCACGGCAAGCCGAGCGTGCTCGGCATCTCGTCCGGCGCCGTCGCCGGCCTCGTTGCCATCACGCCGGCTTCGGGCTTCGTCGATCCCAAGGGTGCCCTTGTCATCGGCGCGGCCGCTGGCGTCGGCTGCTACATCTCCGCCACCGGCCTGAAGCGGCTCCTCGGCTACGACGACAGCCTCGACGTGTTCGGCGTTCACGCCATCGGCGGCATCATCGGCGCGCTCCTCACGGGCGTGTTCGCGGTGGCAGCCATCGGCGGCACGGCCGGCGTGCTCGAAGGCAACTTCGCGCAGCTGCCGATCCAGGCCTACGGCGTGATATCCACCATCGTGTGGGATTTGGTCGCGACCTTCGTGATCCTGCTCATACTGAAGCTGACCATCGGCATCCGCGTCACCGAGGCGGCCGAGGTCGAAGGCTTGGACCTCGCGCTGCACGGCGAGACGATCCAATAGGTCAACGAGGCGGCCGGGGATCAACCCCGGCCGCTCCCGCCACAAAGCTCCCGAGCGTGCGCCTTCCCCTAGGCGTGCTCCAAACTCGGCCCGGACGCCTCGCGCCTCCGGGCCGTTTTTTTGCCTGCGCGCGCCATTTTCGATGGCTGAGCTTACGGGAGGATCGTTATCTCCGCCCCGCGCGACGCACGCTCGATGAGCCGCAAGAGGTGCGGGCGCTCGAGCGCAATGCACCCTTGCGTGGCCTTCAGCCCCGGGCCCGCGACGTGCATGAAGATCGCGCTACCGCGCCCTTTGACGCGCGGGCCATCGTTGTAGCCGAGAACGACGATCAGGTCGTAGAGGTGGTCGTCGCGCCAAAGCCGCTCGGCGCTTGCCGGGTAAGGATGACGCACCCGCCGGTTATAATTCCGGTCATGCGGATCGTCGCACCAGCCGTCGCTGGCCTTGAGCGCGGCGACCGGCAGCCGCGTGCGCGGCCGCAGAAGCCGGTCGCGGCGGTAGAACACCTCCCGCAACACAAACCGGCCGACCGGCGTTGCCCCATCGCCCTCGCGCTTGTCCGGCCGCCGCCCCGAGCGGCCGACCACGCAGGGGAAACGTAGGGCGCCGCAGGCAAGAATTCCGTTCGGCGCGCCTGCCGAAAGGGCCCTCACGATGAGTTGCGATCTCGCTTGTGGGCCGTTGCTGTGCGTCTTCATTGGAGCTTCCCGGCGACCGTGCTATTCGCATCCTTCAACACCATGCCACCGACCAAGGCTCATACCGACCGGCTTGGGCCCTGTCTCTACCGGAGCAAGCCAGCATGACTACTGCCCGCAGGATTCTCATCGTGGATGACGATGAGGAGCTTCGCGAGACCCTTAAAGACCAGCTCGTTCTCCACGACGAGTTCGAGGTGTTGACGGCCGGCACCGCCTCCAAGGGAATGGAACTCGCCAAGTCCGATCACTTCGACCTTCTGGTGTACGACGTCTCGCTGCCCGACATGGACGGCCGCGAGGCCGTGCGGCTCTTGCGCAAGAGCGGATTTAAGACGCCGATTGTCATGCTCACCGGAAACGTCTCCGATGCCGACCAGATCCTCGGCCTCGACGCCGGCGCCAATGACTACATCACGAAGCCATTCAAGTTCGCCGTCCTGCTCGCCCGCATCCGCGCACAGTTGCGCCAGCACGAGCAGAGCGAGGACGCGGTCTTCGCTATTGGGCCTTACACGTTCAAGCCGGCGTCCAAGTTGCTGCTCGACGAGAAGGGCGCAAAGATCCGGTTGACGGAGAAAGAAACCTCGATCCTCAAGTACCTCTACCGTTCCGGCGACAAGGTCGTTTCCCGCGAGACGCTCCTGCACGAGGTGTGGGGCTACAACGCCGGCGTCACCACCCACACGCTCGAGACGCACATCTACCGCTTGCGGCAAAAGATCGAGAAAGACCCCTCCAGCGCCGAGCTCCTGATCACCGAAACCGGCGGTTACAAGCTCGTTCCCTGATGATTCGCCAGCTCTTGCGATAAGCGATCCACATCATCTTACCGGCGCCAACGCGCCGCTGGACCCGGCGTGGCGAATCATCCGACCTTCCCGCCACCGCAGCACTCGTGTGTGCTCGAAGTTGCGCTCGCGCAGGATCTCCCCCGCGCTCGATCTTTGGGTCCCGCGCCGGCAAAACGGAGAAGGCCGAAATGATGGCAGGCGATGCTATCCTCAACGCGCTCGCGCGCCTGCCGCTCTTTCAGGGACTGACGCCGGCACAAATTCGCGAGATCGGCGCCAGAGCGCAACGTGCGATCTACCACCCCGGCAGCGTCCTCATCGAGGAGAATGCCGAAGGCGACGCCGCAATCCTGATCGTCTCCGGCGAGGCCGCGCGCGTCTCCGGCCCTGAGCTCTCCGCCCGCATCGAGCCCGTGCTGCCTGGCTCGCTCATCGGCGAGGCGGCGATGCTGATTGAGACCACCCACAGCTCGACGGTCGTGGCGCGCGGACAGGTGCGCGCGCTGCATCTCATGCGCGACGAGCTGCACGCGCAAATGCTCGAGGATCCTTCGCTCGCCGAGGCTCTTATCCACAACATCGCGATGCGGCTCATGCGCATGGCCAAAGAACTGCGCGAGGTCGATGCGGCGCTTGCCGGCGACCGCGCGACCGGGCCCAAGGCGCTGCCGCAGCCGCCGCAGCCGCCCACGCTGCTGCCGGCGCCGGTCCATTAGGCAGCCCCAGGCAGCCCCCCGGGCAAATTTCGGTCCACATTGACCATGAAAAAACGCCCAACCCCGGGGGGAGGGGTTGGGCGTCGAGAGCGCTTTCGCGCGTGGTGCCGGGAGGGAAGCCGGCACCGCAGGTGATGTCTTTCGGCTAGACGGGGGGCACTACCGATACAGGGTGACACCACCTGACCAGCTTGACTTAAGCGCAAGAGGGCAGAGTTCAATAGAGCCCGGAGGCGAATCTCACAAAAATGTTACCGCGCTGCCAGGGTTTTCCCCAGCTCAGCGGTTGCCACGAGTCCGAACAGCCACACCGGCCCAGTCGTCAAGGCGTAGCCATGGGCTTGCCGATGGTCTTGATGGTGAACAAATCCGCGTCGAGCTGGACGCTCTTGGCCAGATCCGAGACCTCAACCCTCGTATCGACCCCTTGAGCGTCGCGCGTCACCCACTCCTTGAGCTCGAGATCGGGCTTGGTTGCAAGGTAGAGCTTGATGCGACCTGTGGTATTGGGATCCTTGTCCTCCAGCCCCAGCACCAGCATGTCGTCCGATTCCTGCAGCTCCGTGATACGGGCGTCGCGGACGAGGTTGACGTCGGTGCGCAGCAACAGCCGGAAAGGCGTCTGGTCGAGGGCAACCCTGTCCTCATTGTTGAGGTCGAGATCCTGCACCGCCAGGTAGCGGCCATCAGAGACAACGATCTGCCTCGAGGGGCGGGCGTAGTCGAAGCGGAAACGCCCTGGCCGCGAAAGGTAGAACTTGCCCTTCATGCGGCGGTTATCGGAGCCCGTCTGCAGGAAGCTTCCCTGCAACGTGTTGATGCCGCTGAAATAGCTGCTGACTTTGTTGACCACGTCCTTCTGGTGCGTATCGAGCGCGATGCCATCGGTGGAGTTCGAGGGCGCGACCTCGGCGTTCCAGGCGGCGTTGCCGGCGTTGGACGGCGGCGTCGCCGTCGGAGCGCTCTTGGCGGCAGGCTCGGCGGGTTTTTCTGCTGCGGGTGCAGCCGGTGCCGCGGCCTCGGTTGGCCTCTTGGCTTCAACCGGCTTCGGCACGTCCTCGCACTGGGCCGCCATGGGAGCGAGCAGCAGGCCGAAGCACGATGTCGCCGCCAATGCCAATAGTTTCATCTGATGCATCGGTCGCCCGAGCCTCCGCGAATCGATTTCCGTTACCGCTGATCTTTGATAAGTGCCCCCGGACCGTGGGGAAAGCCCCCAACCCATCGACTTTCCCGAACATTGCGACGAGATGTGGGCGATACGCAGGCGAAATGGCCCCGCTCGCGCCTTACCGCGATGCTGCGCGAAGGCCTTCCCCGTCCCGGCCGGTGATGAGAATCTCGCGCTTGCCGACGCCGGTTGCGGGGCCGATCAGCCCCTCGCGCTCCATGCGTTCGATGACATCGGCGGCGCGGTTGTAGCCGATCGACAGGCGGCGCTGCAGGTAGCTCGTTGAGGCCTTGCGGTCGCGCAGCACAATGGCGACCGCCATGTCGTAGAGGTCGTCCTCGCTGGACGTACGCGGAGCCGCCTCTCCAGCTTCGGCCGGAGCCGGCGTATCGGTGATGCCTTCGACGTATGCGGGCGGACCCTGCCGGCGCAACGCCTCCGCGATGCGCTCCACCTCGTCGTCGGACACGAACGGTCCGTGCGCGCGGACGGTCTGGCCCGAGCCCAGCGAGTAGAGCATGTCACCCTGGCCCAGGAGCTGCTCCGCGCCCTGCTCGTTGAGAATGGTGCGGCTGTCGATCTTGGAGGCGACCTTGAAGCTGATGCGCGCGGGAAAGTTCGCCTTGATGGTGCCGGTCACGATATCGACCGAGGGGCGCTGCGTCGCCATGATGAGATGGATGCCGGCCGCACGCGCCATCTGCGCCAGCCGCTGCACGGCCGTCTCGATCTCCTTCCCGGCAACGGTCATGAGGTCGGCGAACTCGTCGACAACGACGACGATATAAGGCATCGTCTCGGCCTGCATCTCCTGCTGCTCGTAGACCGCTTCGCCCGTACGCTCGTCGAAGCCTGT
>Ga0187819_10001690_pt1 | contig 11436 bp, 8 predicted proteins | sample NC_wetland_sal_i_15_FD_132411 | JGI IMG/M metagenome (GOLD analysis project Ga0187819, IMG submission 132411) | Wetland sediment microbial communities from Neuse River Estuary, North Carolina, USA - SO4_4 | ecosystem: Environmental > Aquatic > Freshwater > Wetlands > Sediment | place: USA: North... | reverse complement strand
TGCCTCGATATTTGAAAGATGCGCGGTATCCAGTTCGACGTAGCGGGCGCCGGGAACGCGTTCGGCGATGAAGCGGGCTTCGGCGGGCGGCGTGGCGGGATCCTTGGCACCGGCGATGACGAGCGTGGGCGCCTTGATACGCGCGATGGTTTCGCGCTGATCCATATCGCGAATGGCGGCGCAATTGGCGATATAGCCTTCGGGCGGCGTGGCCAGAACCATCTGGCGCGTGCGCTCGACTTTGTCCGGCGCGCTCGCGAGGAAGGCGGGGCTGAACCAGCGTTGCACCACCGCATCGGCAACCGCCGCCATGCCGCCCTTTCGAACGGTTTCGATGCGCGCGTTCCAGACATCATTTGTGCCGATCTTCGCGCCCGTATTGCAGAGCGCCAGGCGATGAATGCGATCGGCGGCGTAAATGCCAAGCCACATGCCGATCGCGCCGCCCATCGAGAGGCCGCAAAAATGCGCGCGCTCGATTTCGAAGGCGTCGAGGAGGCCGACCACATCGCGGCCGAGTTGCGTGATGCTGTAGGGGCCGGGCGTGACGGCGGATTGGCCGTGGCCACGCGTGTCATAGCGGAGAATGCGGAAGCGAGCTGCCAGGGCGGGAATCTGCGGGTCCCACATGGAGAAATTCGTGCCGAGGGAATTCGAGAAAACGAGAATGGGGGCGCGGCGGGGTGCCGAGGCATCGTCGAAGAGGCAGTGGATGCGCGCGCCATTGAATTCGACGAAGGGCATGTTGGGCGCCTCCTTTCGAGGGCGCGCGGGGGCACGGCCGCCACGCGCGGAATGATTCAGGCTTTGCGGGCGCGGGCGGACAAAACATCCCGCGCCATTTTTTCCGCCGAGCCGGTGTAATTTTTCGGATCGAGCAAGCGCGCCAAATCGCTTTCCGAAAGATGCGCGCGGACCTTGGCGTCTTCTTTGAGGACATCGCCGAGCGGGCGAGCGTCTTTCAGCGCGCGGCGGCTGGCTTGCTCGATCAATTCGTGCGCCGGCAACCGGCCGATGTGTTTCGCGAGAACCATGGCGACAGCTTCGGCGAGAGGCAAGCCGTGCGTGGCGGCCAGATTCCGCGCGATATTGGAATCGTGAATCTCGAGGCCGGCGACGATCTGCGTTGCGTGCGAAAGCGCGCCTGAGGAGAGCAGGCAAATTTCCGGGAGCGTCTCCCATTCGGCGTGCCAGCCGCCGAGGCCGCGCTCGTGTTCCTGCGGCATGGCGGCGAGCATGGTCGAGACGAGGGCGGGAACGCGAGTGGCGGCGGCGAGAATCACAGCTGAGCCGACGGGGTTGCGCTTGTGCGGCATAGTCGAGGAGCCGCCGCGGCCCGGCGCATCGGGCTCGCTCAGTTCGGCGACTTCCGTTTGCGCGAGCAGGGAAATATCGCGGGCAATTTTACCGAGCGAGCCGGTGAGCAAGCCGAGCGTGGTCGCGACTTCGGCGAAGCGGTCGCGCTGCGCGTGCCAGGGGATTCGCGGAAGAGGCAGCTTCAATTCTTCGGCGAGGGCGGCGGCCACGGCCGGGCCGCGGTCGCCGAGCGCCGCCAGCGTGCCGACGGCTCCGCCGAATTGAAGCACGAGAGCGCGGGCGCGTGTTTCTTGCAGGCGCACGCGATGGCGCTCGATGGCGTCGAGCCAGCCGGCGGTTTTCAGGCCGAGCGTCACGGGCGGGGCCTGCTGGAGCCAAGTGCGGCCGACCATGACCGTTGAGGCGCGCGCCTCGACGAGCTTTGCCAGCACATCCGAAAATTTCGCGAGACCGGAATCGAAGAGAGCGAGCGCATCGCGCAACTGAAGGACGAGGCCGGTATCCATCGCGTCCTGGCTTGTGGCTCCCGAGTGAACGAAGGCAGCGGCCTGCTGATCTTTTTCAGCAACCAACGCGGTGAGGCGCTTTACGAGCGGGATGGCGAGATTGCCGGCGAGAGCGGCCTCGCGGCCGAGCGCTTCGATGGAGAATAATTCGGCGTGGCACATTGCCGCGATGGCAGCGGGGGCCGAGCTTGAGGCGATTCCCGCGCGAGCGAGGGCGCGGGCGAGAGCTGCTTCAAAATCGAGCATGCCTTGCAGGCGGCGCTGGTCGGAAAAAACGGCGCGCATCTCGTCCGTGGTGAAAAGCGGATCGAGCAGATGAGCGGGCGGCGTGTTCACTACCGGTATCTCCCCAGGCGCGCCGCGAAGTTGGTCACCGCGTGCGGCTTTCGGTGCGTGATCACTGCTGGGCGAGTGGCGTCTTGAATGCGCATTAACACCGGGAGCGAGTATACAAAATAGTCCGGCATCGGCAAACGCAGATTGGATGCACGCTCCTGGCAGGCCGGCATTCGGTTGCGCGCCGGGCGGTTTCCGGGAGATTTAGGAAGTCGGTTTTTCGGGGACGGGCGCGCTGGCGTAGAAATCTTCGCGAAAGCGATGCGCGTAGGAGTCGAGAAGCGTGGCGATGCGCTCCGGATTCGGCGAACGCAAAACGAACCCGGCATGATGGCTCTTAGGGACGCGCAGAACAATTTCCGGGTCGTTGTAGGGGGATGTGTCCGGGTGCTCCTGCCGCGCGAGCGAAATGATGACGCCGGAATAATCGTGCCGCGGTTCAGGCAATTTGTACGGCCGCTTCCCTCCCCCGACTTCGATGTGCGCCCACTCGCGCCAGAGATTGATTCCCGTGGCCGCTTCGATGACGTCGGAGATGTACGCGCCGCCGACGCGCGCGGCAATCTCGAGGAAATAGATTTTGCCATCTGCATGGGAGCGCAGGAATTCGGCGTGCGTGACGCCGCGGACGAGCCCCAGCGCCTGAGCCAGCTCGCGATTGAGTTTGTGCAGAGCTTCGGCCTCGGCGGAATCGCGTGGCAAGGTGCGCGTGGTGAAAATGCCGCCTTGGTGCGAGACATCGAGAGGCGGCTTGCCATAGGCGTGCGCTTCGGCGAAGACCACTTCGCGCTCGGAGACGATGCTATCAACGTGGAAGACGTCGCCGGGAACGAATTGCTCGAGCAGATAGAACGACTGCTGGTCGCCCAATTGGTCGAGCAGCGGCCATAAGCCCGCGGCGTCCTGAATTTTTTTCATGCCGATGCCGGAAGCCTGCGAGCGCGGCTTCAGAAGCCAGGGCGGCTTCACGCGCGCCATGAAATCATTCAGCGCGTCATAATTCAGCACTTGGATGAATTCCGGCACGAGGATGCCCGCTTCCGCGGCGCGGCCGCGCATGGCCAGCTTGTCGCGGAAATAGCGCATGGTGGTGAGGCCCATGCCGGGAATGCGCAAATGTTCGCGGAGCGAGGCAGCGTTTTCCATGTCGAACTCGTCGAGTGCGACGATGCGGTCCACCGGATGCGTGCGCGCCATGTAGCTGACCGCGCGGATCATGTCCGCAACGGGCAGCTCTTCCGGCGTATAGAAGGCCTCGTCGATGGATTCGCGCGGCCAATTCGCATGGCGGAGTTTTTCGACGGTGAGGAGCAGGACGCGGCAGCCCTCCGCTTTGCAAGTGCGCAGGAATTCCTGCCCTTTTTCGTAAGAGCTGATGCAGAGAATCGTGAGGGGGCGCTCGTCCGGCACGTGACGTTCTCCGAATGCCGCGGGGATGAATCGAGGTGCTTCCGGCGGCCGCGGGAAGGCGGATTATACTTCGGCCTCGGCGGCGGGAAAAAGGAATTGCAGAAACGGAGCGGCGCGCTGCGCCCAGGCGGCTTCGTTGTGCTGGCCGCCCTGAATTTCTTCGTAGTGCAGATCGCGGCCCTCGTGCCAGCCCTTCTGCTGCAAGACGTCGCGCATCTTGCGAGCGTCGGATGCGGTGTGGATGCCTTCTTGCGTGCCGGTATCGAGCCAGATTCGGGGCCGCGATTTCACGCGCAAGCGGCCGGCAAAGCCGAGAATCCAGCGTTGATCCCACCAAATTGCGGGAGACAGCACTGCCAGCCTGCCGAAAATATTTGAAAATCGCAGGCCGAGATAAATCGTGAGCAAGCCGCCGAGCGAAGAGCCGCCGAGGCCGTGGTTGGCTGGGCCGGCGAGCGTGCGGTACTCGGAATCAATGAACGGCTTGATTTCCTCGAGCAGCATGCGGCCGTAGCGATCGGCGGCGCCGCCCCCCTGCTTGGGAGCGCGCGACGGAGTATATTCGCGGATGCGCTGCTTCCCGGTGTTGTAGATGCCGACGATCACGAGCGGGCGAATTTTGCCCTCGGCGATGAGGCGGTCGGCAGTCTCTTTCATGCCCCAGGCGACGCCCGCGAAGGATGTGGCGGGATCGAAAATATTCTGGCCGTCCTGAAGGTAGAGGACGGGGTAGCGGCGATCGGGCTGCCATTCGTAGGGAGCCGGAAGATAGACGATCAGGTCGCGCGCGGCGGGGAGGAAACGCGAGCGAAAGGCTTCGTGTTTGCGCAGCGAACCGGGGCCGGCTGCTTCGGGATTATCGATTGTCACCGGATCAGAGCCAATCGGGATTCTCTCCCCGAGTCGTCGAGGGGTGGATTTCCATTCGAATTCGGGCCACGAGCAGCTTCACTTTCGCGTGTCGCATGGCGGAGTAGAATAGCAGAGACAAAATTCCTCGCGAAATTCTTTCGAGTTTCCATGGCGCGCAAAACCCGTATAATACCGCACGCTTCGCGCAACGTCCCGCGTGCCCGGCGGCCGAGCGCTCACAGGAGAAACATGCAACGGGAATATCATCGCTGGTATTCGCACCGGCTGGGGATGGACATGGGAGTCGTGGTGTACGGGCACTGGGGCCCGCCGCTTATTGGTTTTCCGACGAGCGCGGGAGACGAGTGGGAGCTGGAAAACCAGGGATTGATCGGCAGCCTCGGGGACTTGATTGACGGCGGGCGCGTGAAATTCTTCAGCGTCAACTCCGTGAATTTCGCCGGCTTTTACAACAAGGGTGCGCATCCTTTTCACCGCAGCTGGGTGCAATCGCAATTCGATGCTTACCTGCGCTACGAAGTGGTGCCGTTTATTTTCGACAGTTGCAGGACTTCCTGGACGGCGATTTCGACCATGGGCGCGTCCTTCGGCGCCTATCACGCCGCGAACACGCTCTTCAAGCATCCGGATGTGGTGCGGCGCTGTTTCGCGCTTTCGGGAGTTTACGACATCAAGGGATTCATGGATGGGATGTACGACGACAACACCTATTTCAATAATCCCGTGGATTACCTCGCGAATCTCTCGGACCCGAATGCGCTGGGGCAGCTCGCGCAATGCGACATTCACATCGCCACGGGGCATGGGCCATGGGAGAACAGCGGGCCTTCGTATCGTCTTTCCGGAATCCTGGCGAGCCGCGGAATCGCGCATCACCTAGATGATTGGGGGCCGGACGGCGGGCACGATTGGCCCTACTGGAAAAATCAGATGAGGCAATACATCTCGCGCCTTTTCTGATTTGGCAATCTCCGCGGAAAGCTAGTAAAGCCCCAAGCGATCGAGAAGGTAGCGGCCTTTCGCGATCACCTGCTCTTCGTCAATCCACACATCGCAGCGGCGCGCGAGCAAATCCACGTGCGTGCGCGAATACCAGGGGGCATGCGTCTGGCTGCCGTAGGGGTCGCCGAAAGCGATGTGGACCCCAGGCAGCTTTTCATCCTGGAGCAGCACGCCGATCATGTCCTGGAGGCTGAGATTCGTGCCGAAGGCAAGTTCGCCGATGCGGTCGCTATTTTCGTCCGTGTGGCAATAGCTCCAGAATTCCGCTTCGAGATCTTTTCGAGTACAAGTGGCGCTCACCATTTTCGCATTGCGAATTTCCACCACCAGCGGCGTGCGCTGCAAATCGCCATATTTGCCGCAGAAATGGTCCCCGGCCGTGCCGTCGCAGACAAACGTGCCATCCACGCGCGCGGGCGTGGTGAACACTTCGCCGGCCGGCAGATTCGACCAGTAGCGGCGGCTGATCAATCCGCTGGTTTTCACCCAATCGAGCTTGGAATCGAAGGAGGCGACCATGGAGGTGCCGGCGTCGGTGCGCACGGAAAGCGAGCGCGCGGTATGCATGCGGTGCAAAAGGGACTCGCTCAGCCGGTCCACCAATTGATAATCCGCGCGCATCCCCTGCTGCATGATCTCAGGCGTGACGCCGACCATGTGGGCATAGCGGATCTGGCGTCGCTCGACCACGCCAACGATGTCTCGGCGCGCGCCCAGCTCGCCTTCGAGCGGCTGCATGCACAAAATGCCGGCATCGGCGGTTTCGAGCCCCTCGAGAATCTCGGGCGGGGCTGCAGTGGCGGGGCGCTTGAGGAAATCTTCCAGACGATATGTGATGGGATGCGCCTTGCGGTCATCGAGCGCCTGTTTCAAGCTCGCGGCAACTTCCGCGCTCGGTTCATCGAAAATGAGCGCCACTTTTTCGCCGGGTTGGATGGCCAGACAGGTCTCGATGGCGTTGCGCGCTCCGGGAAGGAGCGCCGGATTTAATGTGTCCGTGTTCATCGTTGGAGGTAGTTTACCTTTAGCTCCCTGCGAATGTCACCCGCAAGCATGAGGAAATTTCGCGGCTGTTGCAGCGAGCGCACTGACACAGCGGCTGCTTTTCCTTCTTCTCAAGCATCAAGTGCGCGCGCTCACGCGGAATGCCGGCACCTGGCCGCCGCCGGAAGTAACGTTGGCAAGTCCCGTGGCGCTGAGCCGCGTGAGATATCCAGCCAGGCGGCCGTGGAAAAGATAGGGAGCGAAATCCACGAGCATATCGCGCATGGTGACTCCGCCCTGCGAGTCAACGTATGGAAATGGTTCGCGGCGAACGGATATTCGCTCTTGCAGCACCCAGGCCTTTTCCCGCTCGCCGAGGGCTTTATGGATGGCGGCTTCCCAGGCTGAAGGATCGGTCTCCCAGCCGAGCGTGACTCCGGTGCCTCCGTACTCGTCATTGGGCTTGAGGACAAAATTTTCGCGATTCGCGCGGGCGTATTCGAGGAGCTCGACCGGCTTTCCATCGCGCGTGGTGCGCACATCTTCGACGAGCCGCGTCCAGGGCACGTGACGGCGAATGATTTCCCGTTCGGCGTCGCTGAAAAGCTTGCTGTTTCGCTCGTCGGTGAGCACGGCGAAAAACGCCTTCTTGTGCGCAATCTTGCAGCGAAAGGTATTGGCCACGCAGACGGCGCGGGATTCATAGGCGCGGACGAGCGCGTCGCATTCGGCGGGATGCGCGACGATGTCGTTGATCAAAACGCGCCGGTAGACGAGATCGATTTTCCGCCCCTGGGCAGAGAGGGTGCGGCCATCGAAAACGAGATCGCGCGGATCGCTGACCAGAGCGGGGATGCCGCGCTTCTCAAATCGTTCGCGGAGAATCTGGAATTCGCTCCAGGTGGGCACCTCGCGCCAATCCACGATGGCGATTACGGGCTGGGGCGATTTTCCGCCCCATTCGCGATAGCTCGCGAGCAGCGCGTCGAGGATCGAAGAAGATAAAGGATAAGATTCGACGCGGAAGCGCTCTTCGAAACGCGCCATGATCGGCAGGCCGCGAAAAACTTCGGCCAGAGTCTCCGCGTAGCCGAGCCCCGCGGGCGATTCCGCGTTGTACTCGGCGAACTGAAGCGAATTGGGGAGCAGGAAAGCGTCCAGGCGCGAAGCAGTGCTCGCGCGATTGTATCCCGGCTCGATGCGCACGAGGCGCTCCTCGTCGGGGTTCAACGCAACCTGCGCGAGCAATTCGTGCGAAGCGAGCGCCGCCTGCACCACGCGTTCGCCGAGCGCGGCGATGGTCTCCGCCACCGGGCGCACACGCGCTTCTTCGGCTTCATCGATGAAGAATGGGCGAAGGAAGGGGCAATGCACGCGGTCGCCAAACGTGAGCCGCTCGGCGCGCAGGCGCGCATTGAGCTCCGCGCAGAATGCCGGCGTGAGCTCGACCTCCGGACGCAGCAGTCCGTGCCAAACATCCACGGGAGAAGAGGGCGCGCGAGAAGCCTGCGGCGAAACACCGTTCATGCGGTCTTCGCTCCGGCGCGCGTCTTCGAGGGCGCGCCCGTGAAGCCGCTCGCGGCGCCGATGCCCAGCATTTCTTCCCAGCGCGGCCAGGACCCGGAAGGCGCGCCGTTCAGCGCGCGATCGATCACCAATTGCGCCATGCGGTCCACCACCTGCTTGAAATAAAACTCCGTGATGCGGTCGCGCTCGAAATCGGGCGCGGGATTCAGGAAATCGATGGCGTAGGGAACGCCGTCCTGGACCGCGAATTCGATGGTGTTCATTTCGTAGCCGAGCGCTTGATTGATGGTCTGCGCGTCGCGGACCACGCGCGCGCCCAGCTCCGCGGAGAGATATTCGTGCTCCACCAAGTAGCGGCGCTCCTTGGGATCGTAGGCCACAGGCAAGATATCCGTCTTGCCGAAAGTGAAGCAGCGGACATACTGATTGAAATTGATGAATTGCTGGAGGGTCATGCAGTAGGGGCCCGTGCCGTCGTAGGCGGCGAGCAATTCTTCGCGGTTGTGAACTTTATAGACATGCTTCCAGCCGCCGCCGGAAAACGGCTTCAAGATCGCGGGGCGCCCCACGTAATCGAGCAGCGCGTCCCAATCAACCGGAAATTCGAGATTGCGGAGCGATTCGGAAGTGATGTCCACATCGGCGGGGTAAGATTTCTGCGGCAGAAGGACGGTCTTGGGAGTGGCGATACCCAGTTTCGCGGCCAAGGAATAATTGAAAAATTTGTCGTCCGCCGTCCACCAAAAGGGATTGTTGATCACGTAGGTGCCTTGCAGCACGGCGTGTTTCAAATAGCCGCGGTAATACTCCACTTCGTGCGAGATGCGGTCGACGATCACGCGGTACCGCGCCGGCTCCCCCATGCGCGTTCCGCCCAGCTTGACGAACTCGGCGGTGATTTTTTTCGAGGCGCCCAGCTGGTTCACTTTCTCGATAAACGCGGGGGGAAAACTGTGTTCGCGCCCGCATAGAATTCCGATCTTCATTCCGGACACTCCTTCTTTCGCGCCAACCCGCTTGGGAGTGGGCCGCGGCTCTTGTGTGCGCGGTTTTCGTTGAACAGGCAAGGCCTTCCTTCCACCGCTTGAATCGCTAGCTCGTGGCCGTCGAAGCTTGCGGGGACACGCCCTCCCTGGTTTCCGAGACGAGATGGGCGACCACCGCCTTTAGATCGCCCGTTTCGCGGTAAACGCGCAATTGCCTTTCCGCGCTGGTGCCTTCGCGAAGAATCGTGTGGATGGGGCGGAGCGCCTCGCGGCTTCCCAGGTCGTCGACCACGTCATCCACGAATGCGAGCAGCTCCTCTCCCAATTCGCGCATGGGCACTTCGATGCGCTTGCCGAAATCGATCAGCTTGCCTTCAATGCCCCAGCGGGCGGCGCGCCACTTATTCTCTTCGATGAGCGCGCGGGGATACATGCGGAAGCCCATGTTGCGCGTGTAGAGGCGGTGCAGCTTGACGACGATGGCCTGCGTGAGCGCGGCGATGGCGACGGCCTCGTCCACGCGCGTGGCCACGTCGAAGATGCGAAATTCGAGCGTACCGAAAATCGGGTGGGGGCGTACGTCCCACCAGATTTTTTTGGCGTTATCGATGCAGTGCAGATGCACAAGGAGCGCGATGTAGTCCTCATATTCACTCCAGGAGCTGAAGTAGTCCGGGATTCCGGTGCGCGGGAATCGGCGGAAGACCGTGGTCCGGAACGATTTCAGCCCGGTATCGCGCCCCATCCAGAAAGGCGAACTGGTCGAGAGCGCCAGCAGGTGCGGCAGGAAATAGCGCGCCATGTTCATCAGGTCAATCATGGTGGTGCGGTCGGGAACGGCCACGTGCACGTGCATGCCGAAAATCAGGAGCGACCGGGCGAGCTGCTGTAGCTCTTCGACGATATTTTTGTAGCGATCGCCCGGCGTGATCACCTGGTCGATCCAGCTTGAGAAGGGATGCGTCCCGGCGGCGGCCACGCGCAGGCCGACGCGATCGGCGGCGCGAACCAGTTCGCCCCGGATGCGGCGCAACTCAAGATCCAGTTCCTCGACATCGCCGCAAATCTTCGTGCCGATTTCGACGATGGACTGGTGCAGCTCGGGCTTCACCTGTTCGCCGAGGCCCGCTGTCGAAGCTTCCACGAGATTGCTGACGTGCGAACGCAATTCGCCTGTCGTGGGATCAACGATTTGAAACTCTTCTTCGACGCCAATCGTGAACCGGTGGTTCATGAGAGGCCCTTTCCACTGAGCCCTGCGGGGATTCAGGCGGCCATCATACTCCGACCCGGGCCGGAATTACATGCCTCGTGGAAATGCAGCGAGAAAAGGGCGGGGAGCCCTTTCTTTCAGCGGACCAATCGCTCAGCGGCTATTGGCCCGAACCAGGTAGCACACGCGGCGCCGAGACGTGGCCTGCTCCGGCGACCTGCACCCTGAGTGGGCCGGGAACACTGGAGGTGTCGGCCGGCGCCGCAACACTGACTATGTATTGCGCGGCGATCTCATTGGTGATGCCGGTGACGGCATCGGCAAAATTCTTCTTGACGGTCCAGTAGGGACGCCCGCCGGTCTCATCGGCGATGCGGTTGACGTTGTCCCGCCCCGCCATGTACTGCACCTCCATGGTGCGGTCCATGTTCTGGTCGTAGGCACGGGCGTTCCCGTCATTGCCTCCGGAGTGCGTGGGCATGTAGTCCGTACCGGGCTTCATGCGGGTCGTGTCGGCCGAGCTGAGTTTGTCGTCAATTCCGATGGTAAAAAAAGAAATGCCCAGCGACTGAGCTGTGTCTATTACGCGGTTGTGCGTCGCCTCGGTCGCACTCGTCACTTGCTCGCCGTTGTGCGTGGTCCGGCTGTGCGATGTTCCCATCTCGCCGTTATGCGACACCTGCTCGTTGATTCCAGGGCTGTGGGCACTGGCCAGGCGGAAGATCACCACCACTCGCCGCGCCGGGCGCGGATCGTTCTTCGTCATTAGCCAAATCACGTCGAAAACGCTGAAGCCGTTTCCGAGGTTGTATTTTTCGGTGGACATGCGGCCGAGTCCCGCCTGGTCCGTGTGCAATTCGTAGGAGAAGAGGTCAGCCAGCCCGGTGTTCTTATCCAGACCGTGCACGGTTTCGGTCACCGAAGCAACATCTTTCAGCCATCCAATATGTGAATCGGTCCAGGGCTTTTCGCCCCCGGCCGAAATCACAAATGCCTCATCAATGCCGGGCCGCATGATCTTTTGCGCCAGCTCGATTGTGGCCGCCTTCTCCTGGTCGAATTTGGTCTTGGAGGCCAGCAGCACGAAGCCCAGATGGAGGGGTAAATCGGAAGCGCTCTGCACTCCCAGAGTTTGTATCGCCTCTTTGCCATCGTAAACGGAGACTTGGTCTTTGGACAATCCCGGGAGCGGGTTGCCTCTCGAGTCGGTGGCGCTGATCACGAGGTTGACGCTTTGCGGCGCGGCCGATTGGTCCTGCTCAGGACCTTTCGTTCCCGTAGC
>Ga0187819_10001689_pt1 | contig 11443 bp, 13 predicted proteins | sample NC_wetland_sal_i_15_FD_132411 | JGI IMG/M metagenome (GOLD analysis project Ga0187819, IMG submission 132411) | Wetland sediment microbial communities from Neuse River Estuary, North Carolina, USA - SO4_4 | ecosystem: Environmental > Aquatic > Freshwater > Wetlands > Sediment | place: USA... | reverse complement strand
TGGCGCTGATGGGATTCGGGTTTGTGGTCGCGCGCTTTGGCCTGTTCCTGCGGGCGCTGCAGGTGGGCCAGCCCGCTCTGCAGGCTCCGGCGTACGGGGTTTCGTTCTGGTTCGGCACGGCGCTCATAGTGCTCGGAGTCGTCATCAACATTGTGTGCGCACGGAACCACATTCACCTAGTTCAAGAGCTGAATCGCGGTGGAACGGCTTACAATCGCCCATCTTCTTTAGCGGTAGCAGTCGCGGTGATACTAGCAGTGCTTGGGATTGCGATGGCCATCTATCTCATTTCGGTTCACGAGCCCGGCCAGGTGAATTCTGACACACGTAAGGAGAAATCCATGACCTCGAGCCCAGAGAACGGAATCATAACCATACCGAGCCATCACTCGGTGAACGAAACAGTTCAAAATCTTCAAAGCATCCTGCAAGCCAAGGGTGTCAAGCTCTTCGCCTTGATCGATCACAGTGGCGAGGCGGAAAAGGCTGGCCTGCAAATGCGGCCTACCAAGGTCCTGATCTTTGGCAATCCGAAGGCCGGAACTCCGCTGATGGTCGCCGCGCCCAGCGTCGCGATCGATCTTCCGCTGAAAGCCCTGGTTGCAGAGGACGCGAATGGAAAGGTCTGGATCTCCTACAACGCTTCTGCGTACCTTCAGGCGAGGCACGGCTTGCCTCAGGAATTGGTCCAGAAATTCATTGGCACGGTGGCCGATGATCTGGCGGCCAAGGCCGCGGAGTGAGACGATTCGGCTTCGCGGTCTATTTGAGATAGGCACGCAAGGCGGCGACGAGATCGTCAGCGGCGCGCGTTTGCTCGCGGGTCGCGCCTCCATTTGCGGGAAGGATGTGGAACCGGATGTGGCCTTCGATCACTTCGGCCATCAACGCATCCATGGCGCCCCTGCACGCGGAGATGTTGTGAAGCACCTCGGCACACTCGCCTTCTTGATCCAAGGTCTTTTCGATGGCTGCTACCTGGCCCATGATGCGCCGCACCCGGTTCAGCAACCTCTTTTTCTCTTCGATTGTGTGTGCCATAGGAATACTCTTTCACAAAAATAAGTGCAGAAAGCACTTTACAAACATACCCCGGCGGGTATACCCTGATCTTGGCGGGACGTATCGGTTCCGCCAAGTCTAAGGAGAAAGGAGGCCCATTTATGTCTGACGGTGAAAGCCGGTTGCGCGAACAGCAGATCGATGCCGAGTCAGCGGAGCCTCCGTCTCTGCCCAGCTCCTCCCTCTGATTCGATACCGATCGCTCTCCGCGCTTAGCCGAGCTCTTCCGGCCCCTGTTCCTTCGGCAACCAACTGTACTTTCGCAAGCCTATGGAGTTGCGTGCCTAAGTGAGCAAAGGCGTATCAAATCAAATGGAGAGGAGGTGAGCGAAATGCGGATGAAAACCTTGAAGACGGTCCGCGCCTCGGTGCGTTGGATTGAAAGAATCCTCGATGTGCGTCTCCCAATGGGTGTCGTTGCCGGGCTCCGCACCCCTGAGAGATAGAGATATTGGCGAGCGTTCTAGACTTGGTTCTTCAGGAGCTCGCCCTTTGCGTCTCGATCGGCGTTTTGACAACATGCAATTGTGGGGCGCGTGGTGTTCTTGGGAATCGTATTGAGCGCCATCTTAGGCACGCTGATGGCGCAAGTCGTGCTTCCCGGCGCATCACCTCCCCAGCCCCCGCTCGGACTTCCAGCAGTGGTCTGGCCAGCCGATAACCCCTATTCGCCGGCGCGAGTGGAACTGGGCTGGTACCTGTTCTTCGATCCGCGTCTTTCGGCCAACGCCAAAGTTTCCTGCGCGACTTGCCATCCGCCCGACCACGCTTTCGCGGGAGGGGATCCAGCGCCCGTCGGTGTTCCGGGGACGCCGTTGCGCAGGCGCTCCCCAACAGTGATCAATCGAGCCTATGGCAAAAGCCAATTCCTCGACGGACGCGCCGCGACGCTTGAGGCGCAGATCGACGGTCCGGTCACGGCCGCGGACGAAATGGCCACCACTCGAGAAGCAGCGACTGACGCCATCTCGAAAATCACGGGCTACCGGCCGTTGTTCGCGCGGGCATTCGGCGACGCGGCAGTCACCTACGACCGCATCGCCAAGGCGATCGCTTCTTTTGAGCGGACGATTCTCTCGGGCAATTCGCCGTACGACCGTTTCGTGCACGGCGACAAAAACGCGCTGAGTGCCCAGGCGAAGCGCGGCCAGAAGATTTTCGAGCGCACCGGCGAATGCTCGGAATGCCACAAAGGCTTTAACTTCACCAACGAGGAATTTGCCAGCCTGGGCATCGGCCCCGATCAGCAGCCACCTGATCCCGGCCTGGCTGGGATCACCCGCAAGAGCCGCGACGAAGGCAAGTTCAAAGTGCCGACTCTTCGCGAAGTGGCCCACACCGGGCCATACATGCACGACGTACGGTTCAAGACGCTGGACGATGTTCTGGAGTTCTACCGCAAAGGCGGGCGGCCGGACGCGCACCTGGATTCGCGGATCGAGCCCTTCTTTCTCGACGCTCCCGCGAAGGCGGACTTGAAGGCTTTTCTTGAGTCGCTCAGCGGCGAAGGCTGGCAGCAGATCAAGGCACCGGAGCGGTTGCCGGAATAGCCGTCCCGGTTATCGCTTCCCAAACTTCAGCCGCCGGCCCAGAATCATTTTCACCAGCAAATGATCCGTCGCGCCGGTCAAGCCGATGCCGGCCGCGAAGTTGAATTCCCAGTTCGGTCCGAGATTCAGGTCGATGGCAGGCATAATCGCATGCACCTGTTGGCTGATCGGGTCGAAGCCCGCGATGGAGCCGAGGTCGCCGTAATACTCAAAGCCGCCGCTGACCCTCTTGGTGATGTCGTAGCCCACCTTGACATTGGGCGCGAATGTGACGCCTTTGCTCACGCTCAGGCCGTGGAAGGAGCGATCCACCGTCGGATTGAAACCCAGGTACCAACGATCCAGTTGCTTGTCGACAATCGGCCGGATCTCCCATGTCCAGGTATCCGGGGAATAGGAGCGGCGTTGGTATCCGATCTCGGTGGAGAGGCTCACGTTTACCGGCCAGTGCCATGCTTCCGGAATGCGGACCCGTGGGCGGATGTGGTCGCCCACCCACTGATAGCCCTCGCCCGCGCGATAGCTCATGAATATGTAGAAACCGGTTTCAAACCAACTGGTGAACCCCTGGGTAATCTCGATGGTTTCATGCAGCGCGTGGTTGTCGGGACGGACGCCGTCGACCTCGGTCTTCGAGCCTTCAAAGGTGAAGTTGGAGTGCAACTCTATCATCGTGCGCGTGGGAGGGACCATCTCACTGCCGTACACCTGCACCTCGTAGTTACCCTGCGCACGCACACGCACCGCGTTCACCAAGAGCAGCAGTAAAGGAAGCCAATGAACGAACCGCGGCATGAACAAAGAGCTTCCATGGTAGCAACGTGTTATTCTTCGAACAAAGGATCCATGCATCGCGCAAGGCTCATCGTGTTGGCGGCAATCGCCCTGCTGATAGCTCAGCTCCAATGCGTCGCGACGTGCGTGGATCAATTCTGCGGCGCCGGTTCCGCCAGGAGCCAATCGCTTCCGCCGTGCCATCGGCAGCACAGCCAGCCGCACCAGCGGACGCCTGTCACATGCCCTGACCAGATCCTCACCACGGCAACCAGCGTTCATGCGCTACCGGCCGGAGTTGTCATGATGCCGGCATTGGCACTGGCGCACAACGTCTCCGCGAGCTTCCCGCGCGTCGCGCAGGAGCCCGTAGACCCCTCACCGCCAGGAATCGGCACACTCTACGCTATCGTTCTTCGCATCTGACATCCCTCCCGAACGACGTTTGAAGTTTGGAGAAGGGAGTTGTTGTGCGAAGACAGATACAACTTTGCGCGCTATTTCTTGCGGCGTTTTCGATGAACCGCGCCGCGGCGCAGGATGAACAAACCAGCGATCCGCACGCCGGTCATGACATGTCCGGCCATCAGGGTATGGGAGGGATGAAGATGGTGGACATGAATGCGGCCAGCATGTTTCTCACGGACCTCAGTTCGGGAACGTCGGTGAATCCGGCTTCCTGGCAGATGCCGATGATCATGACACCGGCCGGGCACTGGAATACGATGTTCATGGGAACCGGATTCCTGTAGGACATCCAGCAGTCCGGCCCGCGAGGCGGCGATAAGGTATACTCCACCAACTGGTTCATGGCGACGGCCGAGCATCGCGCCGGTTCGGACGGCGCCTTCCAGGCCGAGCTGATGCTGAGTCTGGAACCGGCCACCGTAACGGACCGGCGCTACCCGCTGCTGTTTCAGACCGGGGAAACGGCGTACGGCATGCCGATCGTGGACGGCCAGCACCCGCACAATCTGATCATGGCGCTGGGATTTCACTATGTCCGCCAGCTCGCCCAGGACACGACGCTCGACCTGTATTTCGCTCCAGTGGGCGATCCGGCACTTGGGCCGGTGGCGTATCCGCATCGCGAGTCGGCCATGGAACTGCCGCAAGCTCCGATTTCGCATCACTGGCAGGACTCCACGCACGTCGCCGATGATGTCGTCACCGCGGGGATTCAGTACAAAAAGGTCAAGCTCGAAGCCAGCGGCTTTTACGGCGCCGAGCCCGGCGAGAACCGCTGGACCATAGCGGCCGGGCCGATCAATTCCTGGTCCTCGCGCCTGTGGTTCTTTCCCTCCCGGAATTGGGCGGCGCAGGTTTCATTCGGAAGGCTGGCGCATCCCGAAGCGCTCGAACCGGGAGACCAGACGCGCGTGACGGCTTCGCTCGAATACTCGCGGCCGATGGCGGGAGGAAGCTGGTCGTCCAGCCTGATCTGGGGCCGTACGCACAGCACCGCTACGTTCCGCAATCTCAATGCGTACCTGGCCGAAACCGTTTTGCCGATCCGGCGAAGGAATTTCATCACAGGACGGTTCGAGCTGGTGGACAAAGACGAGTTGTTCAGCAACCAGCCGGACTTGCAAACGCAGATTGATCTGATGTACGGCAGCACGTTCCGGATCGGAGCTTATACGGTGGGCTACACTCGAGACGTCGATATTATCCAGCACATTGAGACCGGAATTGGCGCAAATCTTACGGCCTACACGCTGCCGGGCGCGATTCAGGCATATTACGGCGCCCGCCCCGTCGGCGCCAATGTTTTCGTTCGTTTTCGGCTAAGGCAGCGCGAATAGCACGCAAGGGAGGGTTATCGGCATGAAGCAATTCGCATGGTTCGTACTCGGCGCATTAACGCTGTTTATGATCCAGACCGGGGCCGCCACGGTCGTGCTTATGCGGGCTCGTGGATTCAGCGCACGGGAAGAGCCGTCCGGTATCGAGCGTTGGGTCGCGCGGCGGGCCCGGGACGTATCGATTCCCGCTGAGGCCAAGTACCAAGACAACCCGGTCCCCAATACGCCGGAGATCCTGGCGGACGCCCGCGCGCACTGGGCCGACCATTGCGCTTCCTGCCATGCCAACGACGGAAGCGGCGATATCCTGATGGGGAAGCACATGTACCCACCCTCGCCGGACTTGCGGCGGCCGGCCACCCAGAACCTCAGCGATGGCGAGCTGTTCTTCATCATCCAGAACGGAATCCGGCTCACTGGCATGCCTTCCTGGGGCGGCTCCGAGCATGATGCGGAAGACTCTTGGAAACTCGTTCGCTTTATCCGCCATCTACCCGCTGTGACGCTCGAAGAACGCAAGCAAATGGAGAAAATGAACCCGAAGAGCCCCGACGAGTTGAAGGAAGAAGAGGAAGAAGAAAAGTTCTTAAAAGGAGAGACTACCAATGAACCGCAACAACACCATCATCATTAAAGGCCTCGCCCTGACGCTGGCACTGGGGCTGCAGCTTCTGGCGCACGGCGGCTTCGATCACGTCATCGGGACAGTTGTGAGCGTGGCCAACAACGTCCTGACCGTGAAAACCGCGAAAGGCAACGTGGACGTTCACCTGGACGAGAAAACTGAGATCACCAAAGCCGGCCAGAAGGCTGCCGTCGCCGACCTGAAGCCCGGAACCAGAGTTGTCGTGGACATCCCGGAAGGCAGTAAGGACAAGATCGCGCACTCGGTCAAGGTCGGCGTTGCGGGAGCGGCGGCGGGGCATGCTCACAACCCGGAGAGCAAGTGAAACTGCAGGAACGTTCTACCATTCAACCGCCTGGCGGATGGGTTGTGATATCCTCAAAATGTCATGGCAATTCCAAACGTTAAGCGCTTCCGTCCTTTCTGCCCCACCTGCAACGAGAGCTTCACCATCATGGCAGTCCTGCCCAAGGACGCCAATGTGGATTCCTATCTTACGGATGCCGTGGCGCGTCACGATCACAAGGCGTTCCAGGAAGCCAAGCAGCAGCACTTCAAGATCCGCGTCGGACAGCAGAAGCAGAAGAAAGCAAAGTAGTCCGCGCGAAGCTCAGCCGCCGGTCCGCAAAGGGCGGCATTTCGGTAGCATGGCCAGGTAACTCAGGGCGGCGATTGGGAAATTGCAGTAGACGGCGGCCAGCGAAAGCCAGGCTGCACGGGCTCAAACCGCGGCACTCCTTCGCGCCAGAGGTATAACGTCTTGACCGCGAATCGACTCACGCCTCGTCTCGAGGCCTCGACCAGGGATGTGCCATCCCACGCCCAGCGGCTGCGATACGCCGGATAAATCCAGATCAGGTCCTGGTAGGGACGCTTCCGCTCGCTGGGCGGGCGCCGGGAGGAGACGGCTGCTGTTAGGTCAAAGCGTGTGCTGAAGATAGCTATGCGCTCGTGTTCCGACGGTCCGACGTAGAAGACCACGGCGTCAGACGGCAAGCGGCTGAACTCCTGGATCGGCGCGCCGTCTAGGATTCTTAGCTCTTCCCGCCAGACATAAGCCCACTCAGCGACCCGATGAAACTGGGCGAGCGCCAATACCAGAACCAAACCTGCAGAACCCGCCAGTAAGGCGGCCTTCATGCTTCGCGCCCCGGGAAGAAAGACGCAGCAGACCAGGGCGAAAACGGCGATCGAGATCCAAAAAGAAGGGGCAAATAGCGATCGGGACCCGACCCCCAGCGATTCAAATCCGTAGCCGGCCGCCGAGTAAACGACGATGACGATCAGAGTGGCCGCGATGGCCACACCCGCCAGGCCGAGAAGGTAAGTACAAAACAACCGCTGTGACTCGCTCTGCCTCGCCCGATTCCAAAGAAGCACGGCGCAAACAACGACTGTTATCAGTAGCAAGAGCCCCAGCAGCCGGTACTCGTGAAAGCCGTTCAGCAGTGTGTTCGGCATGGCCAGAATGTTGCCCACCACCAGCTTCGGCCAACCGGGGTCGAACGTTTTTGTCACTGCGGCGTGAATGTTGGCTGCGTAGCGGTTGAACGCGATCGGGATTGCCTGGCCCAGCCCGCAGACTCCCAGAAGCGCCGCCAAGCCGCGCGGGTTCTTGGCCGGTCCCCGGCCGCACAGGGCATACAACAGGACAACCGGAAAGATCGCGAAATAGAAGGCCTCGTAAATCAGGCCAGACGCGGTGATGCCGCCGATCACCAGGGCCGCCAGACCGGCCGTCATCCGCTCGCGCGCAAGCAGCAGACGGGCGATTTCCGTGAAAAGAATCTGAGCTCCCAGGTTGTGGGCCACGTCCGGCCAGGCCGTTTCGCCCATCATCCAGGGCATTGCCATCCAAAACACGACCACGAAATCCGCCGCGATACTTCGATACTGAGGGAACACGCTCATCAGCCGGTTCAGCCAGGCGCGCAGCGAGAGGGCGGCGGCTAATACCAGCAAGATCGAAATGAACTGGATCGCTTTAGGAGAAGGCCCCGCAATCGAGGTCACCAGGAAAGCAGTGAGACCCATGAGCGGCCGCGGGCCGTAGTTTGTCTCGAATCCGACGAAGTAGTGCAGCCGGTCGAGCGAGAAGGGAGCGGTCGCGTGAAGCGGCTCGATCAGGCTCCACCAATCGTCGAGGTACAGACCCAGCCGGAACGGGCGCGGCAGGTACAAAACCAACCATGCCAAGATCAGCAACCAGGGAAAGCGCGAACTCAGCCGGGGCAATGCCGAGATTCTACCACGCAACCGGCGAAGTAGTTCTCGCGAGGATCAGCCTCCAGTCCGCAAAGAGCGGCATTTCGGTATCATTGGTCGAAACCCATGAACCGATACCATCCACTGTTAGCTCTCGCGACTCTGTTTATTCCGGCGCTCGCTAACGCGCAGCACCACGCCCCGCCGCCGCCGAAGTCCCTACGGCTGTACGTGTTCGATTGCGGCAGTCTGGATATTTCCGATCCCGAGCGCTTCCGGTTCAAAAAAGAGGAACTCGCCACCACCAACATGTCGGTGGGGTGTTATCTGATCGCGCACCCCAAGGGAACGCTCATGTGGGATGTCGGCGTGGTGCCGGATGGAGCGCTCAAGCCCGGGATGACTTCAGCCAAAGAAGGCTACGCCACCATCACGAAGCAACTGAAGCCGCAGCTCGAGGCGGCAGGCTACGAGCCGTCGGACATCAATTACCTGGTGTTCTCGCACTATCACTACGACCACATCGCCAATGCGAATATGTTCGCCAGCGCCACCTGGCTGGTGCGGAAGGTGGAGCGCGATGCGTTGCTCGGCCCGGAGCCTCCGGCGCGGGTGAATCCTGCCTACTACGACCAGCTTCGCAACAGCAAGGCAACGATCATTGGCGAGACCGGCGATTACGACGTGTTTGGCGACGGAACCGTGGTCATCAAGTTCGCGCCCGGACACACTCCGGGCCATCAGGTGTTGTTCCTGAAGCTTGCCAAGACCGGCCCAATAGTATTGAGCGGCGATCTGTATCACTATCCGGAAGAGCGAAAGTTCAAGCGCGTGCCCACCTTCGAGTACAACCAGGAGCAGACTGCCGCGACGCGCGACAAGATCGAGGCGTTCCTGAAGCAGAGCGGCGCGCAGTTGTGGATCCAGCACGATTTCATCGCGAACTCGAAGCTCAAGAAGGCTCCGCAGTTCTATGAATAGTGCGCGCCTGGCGGCGTTGCTGCCGGCTGGCTTGGCTTTTGCATTGCTCGCGCAGCAGAAAGGACCGCTCAAGACGCAGCAGTCGCAGTCAGCGTCCAGCTTTACTTTCGGGCCTAACAAGGAAGGTTATCCGGCCGTCGATATCACCAACGCCTCCTACGAAGTGGTGGGGCAGGGAGTGCCGGGGCGTCCCCAGAGCGAGCGGTTGGTGCTGCGCAAGACGACTCACACCAAGCAAGTTGTCGACGAAATCGGCATGCAGGCGGCCACCACCGTCGAAGCCTGGCCCTTGGGCGCCGATCTCATGCAGAAGCCGATCTATTCGCTCAAGGTGGAGGGCGTTGACTGCAAAACGGTCGGTATGGACTTGCTGACGATGCTGCGCGGGTTTGAGGATGTGGAGTGGTGGTCGGTGTACAAGCTGGGCAGCGGACAGCATCTGTTCGACACCTACGTGCCGCTGGTGATGTTTTCGATTTCGCGCGAGATCGAGACTATGCGCTACGTGGGCCTGGAAGTCCCGCCCGACGATGTCTCGGACGCGCGCCTCAAGGACCCGCGTATCGTAGCGGTGGTGACGTATGCCTCGGCCGAACGTGTGATTCGCGAAGCACTGCTCACGAGCGACGATCCCAAACAGGCGGTGCAGCTGCGGTCGTTCGCCGATGCTTCACGCGAGTTGGCCGAGGTGGAGCGCGAACCGGCTTCAGCGAAGGGCGAGCCGGCTCGCAGTTTAAGGCTTTCAGTCCGTCAGAACTACCCATCAACCCCAGACACGGTGACGATCAGCATTCCGATCCTCAAGGACGATCTCGACCTCGCTCACGCGCAGTTGCCCGCTCACCTCCACCTGGCGGCCTGGAAGCGTTAACGCCCCGCGCGGTGGGTGCTATTATGCTCGCCATGGAGGCGCGGCAGGGGACCCGCAAGCTCGGGCTAGCAGTCTGGCATTGCCGGGTCGCTCTAATGTACGCGGGGGCCTATCTGTGGCGGAGGCTGCTTTTCCGCACTACCTTCATCGCCATCACAGGGTCAGTAGGGAAAACGACTGCGAAGGAATGCCTCGCTGCCGCCCTGGCGTCCCGTCATCCGACCGCAAAGAGTATCGCAAACCAGAACGACTATTCGGGCGTACCGAGGTCCGTGCTCCGCGTGCGTCCCTGGCACCGTTTTGCGGTCCTCGAAGTAGCCTCCAGCCGGCCCGGAATGATGCAGCGGTCGGCGCGGCTGGTCGTCCCGGACGTGGCGATTGTCCTGGCCGTCGCTAAGACTCACGTGCAGAACTTTCGTACTCTGCAGAATACGGCAGCCGAGAAAGCCGCTCTGCTTGCGAGTTTGCCGCCCAACGGCGTTGCGGTGCTCAACGGCGACGATCCCCTGGTGGCGGCGATGGCGGCGCCGCTAAAGCGGCGTGTGATCTGGTTCGGAAGCTCTCCTTCGTTCGATTATTGGGCGGATGGTGCGTCGTCGCGATGGCCCGAACGTTTGTCCCTTCAGGTGCATGCCGGAGCGGCAAGCGAGCGAGTGCAGACCCAATTGGTTGGGGCGCACTGGAAGAACTCGATTCTCGCGGCGATCGCTGCCGCACATACCTGCGGGATGCCACTGCAGGAGGCAGTCAGGGCTGCCAGTGCGGTGCAACCTACCCAGGGGAGGATGCAACCGGCGACGCTGCCTTGCGGAGCTACTGTGATTCGGGACGATCAAAATGGCTCGGTGGATACTCTGCAGGCTGCTTTTCTTGCGCTAGCGGAAGCACAAGCCAGACGCAAGATCCTGGTGATTACCGATGTCACGGACACGAGCCGGAGTCCGCGCGAGCGCTTCCACAAAATCGGGAAACAGGCAGTCGGCATCTTCCAATCGGCGGTTTTCATCGGGCATACAGCTCATCACGGTGTTCGTGAAATGATAGCCGCGGGAATGAGCCCGGACCAGGCCCACGCTTTTGATTCCCTGCAGCAAGCTGAGGAATTCCTCAGGCGCGATTTGGGACCGGACGACCTGGTTCTCCTCCGGGGCCGCGCGACAGATCACGTGACGCGTCTTTACTTCGCCTTGCTGGGCACTGTGCACTGCAGAAAGGCGCACTGCGACAAAACGACAGTTTGCGACCTGTGCCCGGAACTGGGCGCGGTCATTTCACCTCAGCCGGCTCTAACGCCATTTCCTGATAAAGCCTCGCCGCGGCCGCGTGGGTCCACGGAAGGGGACAGAGGCGCGCCACGTCCATCACCTGCTGCTCGCAGCTGACGCGGAGTACGTGCGCCGCCGGCGCCATCCAGGCGCCCTGCCGAGGCACTCCACCGGCGACCAGCAGTTCACCGGCTTGCTCCAGATCGTCCAGCCGAAGCCCAGGCCGCGCAAAAGTCAAAGCCGGTGAAGAAGAGTAGACTCCCGGGCGAAGACCGCCCGTCACCCGAGACCATCCGGAAGAGCTG
>Ga0187819_10001688_pt1 | contig 11443 bp, 10 predicted proteins | sample NC_wetland_sal_i_15_FD_132411 | JGI IMG/M metagenome (GOLD analysis project Ga0187819, IMG submission 132411) | Wetland sediment microbial communities from Neuse River Estuary, North Carolina, USA - SO4_4 | ecosystem: Environmental > Aquatic > Freshwater > Wetlands > Sediment | place: USA... | reverse complement strand
TCGCACCGCGCGCATCATGACCTACATGCTGCGGGAGGTGGTGCTGCATGGAACGGGGATTGCCGCAGCCAGCCTAAAGTATCCGCTGGCAGGCAAGACCGGCACGACCAATGATTTTACCGATGCCTGGTTCATTGGATTTTCGCCGTCGATGACTACCGGAGTTTGGATTGGTTACGACGAGAAGAAATCGCTCGGAGCCAAGGAAACCGGAGCCCACGCCGCGCTTCCCATCTGGATGGACTTCATGAAAGTTGCGCTGGCTGGCAAAGATCCAGGCGAGTTTCAGCCCCTACCCGATCTGCCCCCACGGCCAGTTCACGTGGACACTATGGATACCGCGCCAGCGGCGGAAGAATCGCACTAACGGGTTTCTGAATCCGCGTCAATCCGCAAATCCGTGGCGAAATTCACTTCTTCACCGCCACAAAACTTTCATCCAAAATCCGCACTGCCTCGTCCACATCCGCCTTGGAAATGTTCAGCGGTGGCGACATGCGGATTACGTTGCCGTGGAAGCCGCCTTTGCCGATCAGCAAACCGCGTTTGCGAGCTTCTTCCATCAGAGCGGTTGTGCCCGCTGGTGAAGGCTGCTTGGTCGTGCGGTCTTCGACCAATTCGAGGGCCTGCATCAGGCCCATTCCGCGGACGTCGCCAATCAGCGGATGCTTTTGCTGTAATTCGTCGAGTTTGCCGCGGAAATAGCTGCCAACTTCAGCGGCGTTGCTTCGCAGGTCATCTTCCTCGATCACGTCGATCACCGCCTTTGCCGTGGCGCAAGTGACAGGATTCCCGCCGAAAGTTGAAATAGTCAACCCTTGAAACGAGTCTGCAATCTCTGGCTTGGCGATGGTCAGCCCAATCGGCACGCCGTTTCCCATTCCTTTTGCGGATGTAATCATGTCCGGCTCAACTTCCCAGTGCTCGATGCCGAACCATTTGTGCCCTGTGCGTCCCCAGCCGGTCTGCACCTCGTCGGCGATGAAGTCGCCGCCGTATTGCTTCACGATGTTGAAAGCCATTTTGAAATATTCTTTCGGCGGGGTGACGAAGCCGGCGACGCCCTGGATAGGCTCAGCCAGAAATGCGGCAATGCGCCCCGAGGTCGAGAACTGAATCGTGTTCTCGATATCTTTGGCGCAGGCGACCTCACAGTCGGGATACTTCAATCCCAACGGGCAACGGTAGCAGTAGGGATTCATGGCATGAACAATGCCAACCTCGATCGTGCCGCGCCGCCAGGTGCTCATGCCATTGAGCCCGCGGGCCAGCGACGAGCGTCCGCTGTAGCCATGACGCAGTGCGACGACTTCGAAGTTCCCGGTGTGCATGCGCGCCGCCTGGATCGCAGTCTCATTGGCTTCAGTCCCGCTGTTGGTGAAGAATGATTTCTTAAGGGCGCCCGGCGTGATCTGCGCCAACTTTTCCGCGAGAGTGACCATCGGCTCATTAGGGAAGCAGGTGGAAACGTGCTGCAGGCGGTCGATTTGAGCTTTGGTGCGCGAAATAACGCGCGAATTGCAATGGCCCACGCTGATGGTCACAATACCGCCAAAGAAGTCGAGATACTTTTTCCCCTCGACGTCCCAAACATGCTGCATCACGCCCCGGTCCATAGGCAGCGGATTGGAGAAATACGTTGTGACTGAAGGAAATATGTATTCCTTCTGCTTGCGATTAATCTCTTCGCGGCTGAGGCGGGTGGTGTCAACGGGAATCGTAGGAGCGCTCATAGTGGAAAGTCCCAGTTAGAAAATCAAATCCATCATAAACCAGATTCGCTTTCGGGCGCCCGGACGAGCGTCCGGGGCTGCGTAGACATGGGCAGGTTCCGTACTATGCGGTTCTTCGCTGCTCTTGCAGCAGTCGCGCCGCGACCAGCCGGATCTCTTCGTAAGTAATCTCCGGCGGCAGCGCTTCTTTGATCGGCTTCAGCCGCTCCATGCCGAGACGGGAAAAGACCTCCTCGATGCTGGCGCGCTTGCCGTCGTCAATCCAATTGTTTTGAAATTGCAGTTCTCCTCTTTCTACAAGTGTTGCCACCAGATCGATCACCGACCGGAGTTCCCGGCCGCGAATGGCGGCAATCTCCTCGAAGGATCGGCCTTCGGCCAGCAGTCGAATAGTGTTGTCGGCGGGCCTGGATTTTTGCTCCGGCAGAGCCGCGGCTCGCGCTCCATTACGAAACCGCTCCAGTGCCTCGAGGATCTGCTGGCCATAGCGTTCAGTCTTGCGTTCGCCGAATCCAGAGATGCCACGAATCTCGGCCAGTGACGCCGGCCGCTTGCGACAAATCTCTGCCAGCGAAGTATCGTGCATGACCACGAAAGCGGCAACATTTTCCTGCTTTGCGGTCGCGCTGCGCCATTGGCGAAGGTACTCACGCAGCTCGGGATCGAAATCTGCCACCACGGGATGTTCTGTTTGCGCAGCCCGTTGCGCAAGAGTAGCACCAACCGGAGTCAGTGGGAACTTGCTCCGCTTTCCCTTGGAAGGTTCTGCTAGCCACTCCGGCGCGCCACTACAAACATCGCACGCGTCGCACTGCGTCCACTTCGGAGTCTCTCCAAAATGCAAACAAATCTGACGATGGCGGCAACTATCCGACTCCACAAATCGCCGGATGGTGTGATAACGCTGCCAAGCGCGCTCCTTCTCAGCCGGATCGGTGACTTGCTCGATGAAGTAGGCCAACAGGCCCGCGTCGCGCTTTTGCCAGAGCAAAATGCAATCTGCCGGAAGCCCGTCGCGCCCCGCGCGTCCGGCTTCCTGGTAATACTGCTCAATCGACTTGGGCAGGGAGAGATGAATTACGGCACGCACCGATGCTTTATTAATTCCCAGCCCAAAAGCGATCGTTCCCACCAGAACCCGTACTTCATCCGACATCCAACGTTCCTGGTTTTGCCGACGAAGATCCGCTTCCATCTTCCCGTGGTAAGCGACTGCCGGGATTCCATTCTCCTCAAGAAAATCAACGGTCTCTTCGACTCTGGCAATTGTCGGAGCGTAAATAATGAGGTTATCGTTGGAGTAATTTCGCAGGGCCGCCAGCAGCAGATTTGATTGTGACCTTCCCTCGCATTCCTTCACCACGTATCGCAGGTTGGCTCGATGAAAGCTGGCGATATATTTTGCCGGGTCACGCAGTTGAAGTTGATTGAGAATGTCGTGACGAACCCGCCGGGTTGCGCTGGCAGTAAAGGCCGCGATCGGGCGGTCGGGAAAATGAATGCGCAAGCTGCTCAACTGCCGATACTCAGGGCGAAACTCGTGCCCCCACTCCGAAATGCAGTGGGCCTCATCAATCGCGAAAAATGCGATAGGAACCCGCTGCAACCAGCCAATAGTGTCAGCCCGCGCCAAGCGCTCCGGCGAAAGGTACAGGATGCGATATTCACCGTCGCGTGCCTTGCGCATCACCAAAGACTGCTGATCGTTGGAGAGAGAACTGTTCAGCACCGCTGCCGGAATCCCCATTTGCGCAAGCTGCGTCGCCTGATCCTGCATCAGCGCAATCAACGGGGAAATTACGACGGCGGTTTGTCTCAGCACCAGCGCTGGCAATTGGTAGCACAGGGATTTGCCGCCTCCGGTAGGCATGACCACGCAAGTGTCGCGGGCTCCGAGCAGGCTGCGCACAATTTGCTCCTGCAAGGGCCGAAACGAATCGTAACCCCAGTAACGCTGCAAGGGAGCCAGAAGATCCGTTTCAAAAGACATGGCAACAGTATAAGGTGATAACAGCACGCCCCACTCTTGATACGTATCGAGGGTTCCCTAAACGAAGCGGCTATAATCACACGCAGGCCATGAAGTCCTTCTTCCGATTCGTTTTGCTCGCGCTGGTGCTGCTGGTGGTGGCGTTAGTGTCGGCACTGACGGCGATGCGTTTTGCCATTCACGGGCGTGAGGAAGCGGTTCCCGATCTGGTAGGAAAAACCCCGGCGGAGGCGCGGAGAATTGCCGACGCCGGCGGTTTTCAGATGGACATCGAGCGCCAGTACTACAGTGCCACGGTTCCCGAGGGAAAGATTCTTTCGCAGCTTCCCGCTCCGGGTACGCAAGTGCGGCGCGGATGGCAAATACGAGTCGCCCAGAGTCTGGGGCCACAGCGAGTGGAGATTCCTAACGTGCTTGGGCAGAGTCAGCGTGCAGCAGAGATCAATATACTTCGCCGAGGATTGGATGTAGGCGCACTGGCGCAGATTGAAATGCGTGGGGCACCCCCGGACCAGGTGCTCGGCCAGAGTCCTTCGCCGAATGCCAGCGGTATCGCAGCGCCCAAGATCAGTCTCCTGACAACCGAGGTCGCACCTCCTCAGGCATTTTTGATGGCCAATTTCACCGGCCAGGCGCTCGGCGGCGTAACCCTGGTTTTGCAGGACGCGGGATTCCGCTTAGGGACCGTGAGCATGGCTCCGTTGCCCGCAACGCCCTCTGCTCCAGCCTCGGATTCTTCGGTTGCAACGTCGCCGCCATCGCCGCCTCCGCAGCCTACACCAGCCAGCGTCATCGTCTCGCAAAATCCGGCGCCTGGGGCGAAGATCGTGACCGGCTCGGCTGTCAATTTCGAACTGCGCTGAAAGGGATGTAGGCGCGCGCGTCCTCGCGCGTGCTAGATTTTTTGCAGAATTGCGGCGAAGAAGCCATCGCAGGGATGCACTCCGGGAATCGTTCGTAAATATGGCCCGCTGGTTAATGAATCGATATTCTGCCAACGCAATTCCCCTTGTGCGTTGATACTTTCTAGTTCAGCCCCGCATTCGAGCAGGCGGAACGAAGCGTCGCCCGACATGGCTTCCTCCACCACCGCTGAGCTCTCTTCCTTTTCGAGCGAGCAGGTTGCATACACAATCCTCCCATCCGGTGAGACGCGCTGCATTGCCGATCGCAGGATAGACAGTTGGCGTGCCTGCAGATCCGCCAGGTCTTCGCGTTTGAGCCGCCATTTGATTTCGGGATTGCGGGCCAGCGTTCCGGTGCCGGAGCAGGGCACATCGACCAGCACGCGATCGAAGAGCGCCATGGTCGGAAGCCCGCGGGCATCGGCGGCGATCACCTGAACATTGGGCGCAATCACCAGTCTGCGCAACAAGCGCGCGCGATGGGGGTGCCTTTCAATCGCCACGATGCGGGCAGTGGGATTGCGCAGAGCGAGCATTCGCGTCTTCCCACCAGGCGCGGCGCAACAGTCAAGAATGTTCGCGCCGCGACCGACTAGGAGTGAAACCAATTGTGAACCTTCATCCTGGATCACAACCCTGCCTTCGCGAAATGCGCGGGTGCCGCTAATGTCGCCGGCCACAACGCGAAAAGCCGACGTCACGAGATGGCCTGGCAAAAGTTCGATCTTCTGGCCGCGCAGTTCGTCTGCAATCGCGGCGTCCGAGATGCTGACGATTGTTTCCGGAATTCGCTGGTTATAACTGCAGATCTGCTTGGCAGTCTCAAACCCGAATTCCGGAATCCAGCGTTCGACCAGCCAAACCGGGTGCGCGGAATACTCAGCCAATTCCGAGGATGTTTTGGCCTTCGCGATCGGGGAAGCATCGACGTGCTCTTTCGCGACTCCGGCAAACTTTCGCAATACCGCATTGGCGAAAGGCACAGCCGATCGTTTCTTCGCGCGCTTTACTAACTCCACGCTCTCATGGACGGCGGCGCGCTCGGGCACGCGATCGACAAACAGCAATTGATAAACTCCGAGCCGCAGCGCCGTAAGCACCTCCAAGTCGAGGCGGGCGAGCTTCTGTGAGGAGTGTTCCGCAATGCAGTGGTCCAGCAAGGATCGCCAACGAACAACGCCCATGACCAGTTCGGTTGCGAGGCCGTGATCGACGGAGGAAAGCTCCGCATAACGTGAAGCGTGCAACAGTTCCGAAGCATAAGACTGCTCGCGCTCAATGCGGAGCAGAATATCGAAAGCTGCGGCGCGCGCGGGGGAAATCGACATCCCAGTCTCAATTCTCGGTTGTTACAAACCCAGCTTTTCGCCGGTTTGGGGACGGTAGCCATGCACGAAGTCGCGCACCGCCATGTGCTTCTTGCCTTCCGGTTGCACTTCGAGCAATGCCAAGCTATTTCCTGCACATCCTACAAACAGATGATCGTCTTCAACCAGAAGTTCCCCGGGCGGAAGGGAATGCTGCGACACAACCGCGTCCCAAACGTGTAGATTCTTGCCGCGAAAAGTCGTAAAGGCTCCCGGCCAGGGCTGGAACCCGCGTAAGCGATTGCAGACTTCTCGTGCTGACTGCCGAAAATCGATCCGGCCATCTTCTTTCCTGAGGATGGGCGCGAGAGTCGCTTTCGCGTGATCCTGTGGACGCGGTTTGATCGTGCCCGCTTCCAATCTGCGCAAGGTCTCGCCCATGAGATCCGCGCCGATTGCGGCCAGCGTTGGAGCAAGAGTCTCAGCCGTATCCGTGGGCTGAATTGGAATTTCTTGCTGCAGGAGGATGTCCCCGGTATCGAGTCCGGCGTCGATTCGCATGGTGGTGACCCCGGTCGTCGTTTCACCACGGGCAATTGCCCACTGAACAGGCGCTGCCCCGCGATACTTCGGCAGCAATGATGCGTGCAGATTGATGTTGCCAAAACGCGGCAAATCGATCATCCACTGCGGAATGATGCGTCCATAACCGACCACGATGATTGCGTCGGGATGGAGAGCGGTTAGCTGGGCGCGGAATTCTTCGTTGTTTTTGATACTGTCCGGTTGCGTGATCGGCAAACCGAGTGCGAGAGCCGATTGCTTCACGGGAGATGGGGCAAGCGCAAGACCACGGCCGCGAGGTTTGTCCGGTTGCGTGACTACGAGGCGAACTGAAAATCCCGCGCGAACCAGCGCTTCCAGCGTGGGAACGGCGAACCGAGGCGTGCCGCAAAAAACAAGGGATTGACTCATTGAGTCATTGAGTCATTGAGTCAATGAGTCAATCACTCAATGATTCAATTGACTTACCTACCATTCTCCAGCTTTCATCAGTTTGCGGATCTTGCGCTTCATTAAATCGCGCTTCAATGCGCTGATGTGGCTGATGTAAAGCTTGCCATGCAGGTGCTCGGTTTCATGCAAGAAAGCACGGGCAAGCAGCTCTTCGCCGGTTTTCTCGTACCACTTTCCATTGACATCCTGAGCACGAATCGTTACTTTGCGAGGCCGGGTCACGGGCTCGCGAAATTCAGGAATGCTGAGGCAGCCTTCGGGTTGGGTGTGTTTCCCTTCGCTATGGAGAATTTCTGGATTCACCAATACGAGTTTGGCATCAGGATCTTCCTTGAAGGTAACGTCGATCACCGCGAGCCGCTTCGAGATGCCGATTTGCGGGGCAGCCAGCCCGACTCCATGGGCCTCGTACATGGACTCAAACATATCCTCGACCAGTTTTTTCAATTCATTGTCAAAGACCGTAACTGGTTCGGCCGGTTTTTCCAGCACAGGATTTCCAAACTTTACGATGGGATAGATCATTGAGTAGTCAATAGCTAATATTTTTTCAACTGCTGCAAATAACCCTGGAAATTGCGCAAGGTTTCGCCCATGGAGTCGCCGCCGAACTTCTCCAGCGCACAGCGGGCCAGGGTCAGCGCTACCATGGCTTCAGCCGCCACGCCAGCCGCAGGGACCACGCACACATCCGAACGTTCGTACGCAGCCTTTACTGGTTCGCGCGTGGCAAAGTCCACCGACTGCAGCGGACGGCGCAGCGTCGAAATCGGCTTGAGATACCCGCGCACGCGGATGTCCTCTCCGTTTGAGACGCCGCCTTCGATTCCACCTGCATTATTGCGGCTGCGAGTGAATCCGGCAAATCCCGTGGACTCTTTGTAGCCTATTTCATCATGCACGGCGGAGCCGAGGGACGCAGCGGCAGTGACGCCGGCGCCGATCTCCACCGCTTTTACGGCTTGCAGCGACATCACTGCCGCCGCCAATAACGCGTCCAGACGCTCGTCCCATTGTGCGTAGGTCCCAAGACCAGGGGGCACATTGTGGGCGACCACTTCAAACACACCGCCGACGGAATCTCCGGTCTTGAGGGCACGGTCCACCTCTTCTTTCATGCGCGATTCGGCGTCGGCATCGGCGCAATTGAGCAGAACCTCTTCGCGCTCCCTCAAGGGAGCGATGCGCTCCCAGGGGACTTCCCCATTTCCGATTGAGGCATTGCCCACGGAGACTACGTGGCTCAGCACTTGGATTCCAAATTCCCGCGCCAACAATTTCGCCAAAGCCCCAATCGCTACGCGTGCCGCCGATTCGCGGGCGGAGGCGCGCTCGAGCACATAGCGGCCGTCGGCAAAATTGTATTTCAGGGCGCCCGCGAGATCCGCGTGGCCGGGACGGGGCGAAGCAACCCGTTTGTGTTTGGCAGGATCCCCTTCTTCCACGGGAAGCGATTCCTGCCAATTCCTCCAATCCTTATTTTCCAGCAGCACGGCAATGGGTGACCCGATGGTCATCCCATGACGGACTCCGGAAATGATGTGCGCCGTGTCGCGCTCAATCTTCATCCGGCCGCCTCGGCCGTAACCCTGTTGGCGACGCCAGAGTTCGCGATCCAGAAAGCTCTGATCAACCTTCAATCCCGCGGGCAAGCCGGAAAGGAAGGCGACCAGTCCTTCTCCATGGGATTCCCCCGATGTGAAATAACGAAGCATTGCTCTGGATTGTATCCGAAGAGATTAAGAACTTGGACTTCGGTCCAATTTACGTTCCGGCACGTGATCTTTTTGCGTGACGAACGAAGCACAACACTTGTACAATAGCGACAAAGAAGGTCTCAGGCCGTCTGGTGCCCTTTTGGCGCCGAGGAAATCCGTTTTCCGAAGTTACTTTAACTAAAGGGAGTAGTGTTTGTGCAGCAGCATGCGAATTTACGTCGTCATACCCTTACCCCTCGGGAACGTGAAGTTGTGAGAATGATTGCCGAAGGCAATTCGGCAAGAACCATCGCCAATCTGCTGGGCCTCAGTGTTAAGACGGTGGAAGCTCACAAGTTCAATCTGATGCGAAAGCTCGATATCCACAACACCGCTCAACTAGTGACCTATGCGATCCGGAAAAGAATTGTAGCCTTGCCCGCAGAGGCATAACCAGTAAAGGTAGTGATCTACTTTGTCCCGTTCGGATAAACCAGGATCTTGCTCGCCTCTCCCGTCTTCAAGCGCTCCATAGCCTTAGAAAAATCCTTCATCGCAATGCGGTCCGTAATCACCGGGTGCAGATCAAGCTTGCCATTCTTGAGCAGCGCGGTCATCTGGTACCAGGTCTGGTACATGCGGCGGCCGTTGATGCCTTGAATGGTGATGCCCTTGAAAATAATGTCTTCGGAGAAATTCAAAGAAATGGGCTTGGAAGTGAGACCGAGGAGCGAAATGCGTCCACCCCGGCGTACGATGCCGAATGCTGTTCGAATGGCGTCGGGATGTCCGGCCATTTCAAGAACGGCGTCGACCCCCATCCCGCCGGTTCGCTCCATAATGATTGACTTCACGTCTTCTTTCGACGGATCCAGCGCCAGGTCGGCGTGCATCTGTTTCGCAAGCTTGCGCCGATGCTGGTTTACCTCGATGGCGAACACCTGCGCCGCGCCCACGGCTCGCGCCACCGCGATGGAGAACAGGCCGATCGGCCCGCATCCCGTAATGGCCACGGTTTTCGCCGCAACCTCGCCTGCCAGCACAGTGTGAACGGCATTGCCCAGCGGATCGAGGATGGAAGCGTATTCCTGCGGGATGGCGGGATCGAGCTTCCAGATATTTGATTCTGGAATGACTACGTACTCAGCGAAGGCTCCGTTGGCGTCGACGCCGATGATCTTCACGTTCTGACAGATGTGGGCTTCGCCGGTGCGGCACTGCAGGCACTTGCCGCACGCCACGTGCATTTCCGCGGAGACAAAATCACCTTCCTTGACGCTGGTGACCTCATCCCCAAAAGCTACGACCTCGCCGCAGAATTCGTGGCCAGGGATGAGCGGCGGGTGAATGCGATTCTGCGCCCAGCGGTCCCACTCGTAAATGTGCAGATCGGTGCCGCAGATGGACGCAACCTTCACCTTAACCAGAACGTCGGTGCGCCCAAACGCCGGAACCTTCACTTCCTGGATCTCAGCGCCCGGTGCGGCTTTTGCTTTTACAACCGCCAGCATGGTGTCAGCCATGAACCTGCCTTATCGAATGAGTTCGGATTCAAAACCAAAACCCTGAATTCTAGCATCCCGGTGGTCGCCTCAAACGATGCCGAGTGCCGCGAGGGCTAGCGGGCCTCCGGCCGCTCCCGAGGCACGCCTTTCTCGTACTTCCCGGCCATGGCATTAACGTCTTTCGATTTTCCGCGCGGAACGCTCAACGTCTTCCAGTCGCTCGACCGGAAATGCTTGGCCAGGAAAACGATTTGTCCGGTGTGCTGGGCATAGTGAGCGATTTGCCGATTGATAGCTTGCAGCACGGTATGGGGCTCGCCGCGGATCGTGACCGTGCGCATGACGTCCTCGGGTTTAAGCGCTTCGATGGCCGCGAAGACGCGCGCCCACCCCTCCTCCCACCAGCGCATGACATCCGCGCGAGTTGTCGCCGAAGTCATTTCAAATTCCTGGTCGCGGTTGCGGTCGGGCTTCTCGCCGTCCGTGGTCAGGAAGTCGGTAAAGCGCGAGCGCATGTTGCCCGCCAGGTGCTTGATCAAAATTGCGATTGAATTCGACTCCGGATCCAGCGCAACGAACAGCTCTTCATCCTTAAGTTGGGCGATGGCACCCTCAGCCAGGCGTTTGTGACCGCGGAATTGGCGGCGTGCTTCGTCAAGGTAGTGGGTGGCAATGTCAGCGTTCATTTTGAGGCCTCCTCGCGAGATGACGCGTAAAAGTGTCGTCAGATTAGATTCGTTTCAAAACACCCAGATTCCCGTTTGCTGCCCGCTAAGTTTGAATGGAGGCCGGGCGTCTCTCTCAGCTGGACGGGCGAGATGCCCCCTCCATCATTGACCCCAGCCGCCTCCGCCCGGTGTTTCAATGCGAATCCGCTCGCCCTTACGCAATCGCACATTGAACTTCCCAGGCAACGCTTGCGACGACCCGTCTTCCCGAATCACTGTGGCTTTCCCGGGCGCTCCATCTTTGCCTCCCGCCAGTCCATACGGTCCGCGCTCGCGCCTATCGGCTAATAACGTGACTTCCGCATCGGTAAGCACTTCGAGTTCCCGGATGATTCCGTCTCCCCCAGCGTATTTACCGCCGCCGCCGCTCAGCGGTCGCAGCGAATATTGTCGCACGCGCAGCGGATAAGCATATTCCAACGCCTCGGCAGGCGTGTTCTGCGAGTTCGTCATGTGCGTATGTACGCCAGAGGCTCCGGACTTAGAAGGACGCGCCCCCATCCCCCCGGCGATGGTCTCGTAATAGGCGAAGGGCTCGTTGGTTCGGGGATCCATACCGCC
>Ga0187819_10001687_pt1 | contig 11443 bp, 14 predicted proteins | sample NC_wetland_sal_i_15_FD_132411 | JGI IMG/M metagenome (GOLD analysis project Ga0187819, IMG submission 132411) | Wetland sediment microbial communities from Neuse River Estuary, North Carolina, USA - SO4_4 | ecosystem: Environmental > Aquatic > Freshwater > Wetlands > Sediment | place: USA... | reverse complement strand
TGGGGCTCGGCAAGGATCTGCCCGAGCGTCTCCGCCACCCACCAGTTTCGGGTCGATCCGTCGTGCCGATAGTCCGCTCCGCAGTCCTGAAAGAATTCAGTCAGGTAACTGCTGCTGCGGTAGCGGAAAAAGCTTTTTTCGGCTTCGAAGTTCCCGCAAACCATATCGCCGATTTCTTTGAGCGTGCGGTTCTTGAATTCCATTTGACGCAGGGCCTGTTTTCAGAATAGGTTTTTCCGAAGTCCAGCGCATTCCAGCGTGCGCCTGTACCATGGATAGCGGGCATTCAAAACCAAGGGAGCGTACTCGTATTGTTGCTGCTCTACAAGGGGAGCGGTTCGGCGGAGGTTCAGCTGGAGGAACGGTCTCCCGCCGAAGCCTGGGAGCGCCTGCGGCGCAATGCGGTTCGCTTCATGCGCGACACCGGCGAGCAGGACGCGGCGGAGCTGCTTGAGTGCCTCGGTTTCGAGCTTTGGTCAGGCACCAACAGTTTCGGCGACGAGTTCGATCTCCTCTATCTGCTAACAAATCCACGAACCTACGCCGACTATGAGAAGCAGGTCGATGAAAAACGCGATCTCTGGAAATACAGGATGATCGCCGACACCCTGGGAAAGCTCCACCACCATATCCGGTTTATCGCGGTGGACGTGGATATGGAGGGAACCGTTGCATCGGTGCGGACGCCCGATCTGCGCATAACGTCGGAGGTGGTGGAGCGGGCGCTGGCGGATGCCGAGGCACTGATACGGTCGAATGGCGCCGTGAGCGGCGTCGATCGCGCGCACACGGCTTTTCATGGCTATCTCAAGGCTGTCACCGCGGACGCTGGGCTTGCTGGTGGCAACGACGCGGGTATGACCGAGCTGTTCAAGTCGATCAGGAAAAGTCATCCCATGCTCGCGGACACAATGGTGGGAGGCAAGGATGTCGAACGCATCCTGAATGCGATGGCGTCCGTCGTTGACGCCGTGAACACGCTCCGAAACCGTGGCAGCGTGGCGCATCCGAACGAAGAACTTCTAGCTGAACCGGAAGCGATGCTGGCAGTCAACGCGATCCGCACGCTGCTGCATTACCTCGACGGCAAGTTTCACAGGTGAGTGACATGCGGTTGATCGTTTACAGGGTCGAAAATGCCGACGCGAACGAGTTCGTTGAATTCTGGTCGTCGCGTTATTCCGGCTACGACGACGAATTCTACGAGGCCAACGTCGGCCGGGAGCTGACGGAGGAGCGGATTCTGGCCCTATTCGAATGGAAGAACGGCACACCGCTCTCCGGGTCCAAGAGGAATTCAGTGCTGCGCAACTTCGTAGCGCGGCGAGACGAGCTTTCGCACGCAGCGAACGAGTCACCGTCCGATCTACTCAAGCGTTTCGGCGAAGGCGGCGTGATCTGGCGTATCTTCTGGCTGCATTGTTGGCAGCCCGCGCGCTTTCCGATCTATGACCAGCATGTCCACCGCGCCATGAGGTTCCTAGAAGCGGGGAGGGCCGAGGAAATTCCAGCGAAGGACGCGGCCAAGATACGTGCCTACCTCTCCGAGTACATGCCGTTTCACGCGCGTTTCCAGGATATGCCCCATCGTGCGGTCGACAAGGCGCTGTGGGCCTTCGGAAAACTTATCGGCGAGAACAATTTTCCGCTCGAAGCGTTGCGCTAGGGCTTTGGCTCCCGGCAAAGACGCCTGAAAGAATAGAGGCTCGGCGGCACGAGGCTAACTTCGATCCTGAAGCCTGCGCATTAACGCGTCGTCGAATCGCCCAGGAGGATGCCTTCTGCGTGGCCCCCGCTTTGGGGGTGGTTGCTTCGGTGGTTCCACTTCTCGAGCAATTTCGCGAAGGCGCGCAGCGGCAGACAGGAGGGCCTCCGATGCCGGCAGCTGGATGCCATGGACCGTCTCGTTGCGCAACTGTCTTAGCGACATGATCTCCTTGAACAAGCTGGGAGACCGGGTACGGCGCCCGAAACCACAATCCCCTGCCATGCCCCTAACCGCTGGCCGATGAGGCGCTCCAGTCTAATTCATGCCTTCAGAAAGGAGCCGATCGCGCTCAGAACTTTCGTCGGGGCCGGTGCGGTAGATCGGGCTGCCGAGGTCAAGCGAACGGATCGTTTCATAGCTTGTGTAGCGTTCCGCGCTGTTGCCGATGAACAAGCCAATGAGCTGCTCGCCGATGGGACGTTCGGTCTCCGGGTCGGTCACGACTTGGGACAGAAGCGGCCTGATCGCGCCGGGCTGGTTCTTCTCGTACCGGCGCAGAAGCTGAAACAGAAGATCGACGCGCCCCATGTCAGGCTCGGGCACATCGCGCACCGCCAGTCTGAGTTCGCGATGCAGAAATGCCGCGAGCTCGTAGTGGTTCGTGAAGGCCTCGTTAGCTGATTGACGCGCTGGTCGAACGCGACCTGCAAACGCCGGAGGGCTATTTCGCTCGCCAGAACGAGGCCGTTGAGCTCGTCGAGGATATGATACTCGGCGTCGGACAGATCGCTGCTCAGCGGCTTGTAGACGAGGTCGTGCTCCACCTCGGCCCAGCCATGCATGAGGACGCTCGCCACCTGGATCTCGATTCGCGCATCCGCGTAGCGATGCTGGTCGCTGCCCAGCTTGTCCGTCTTCAGCCCGACGAGATAGTGGGTCGCATTGTAACCGTCGAACTATTTGACACGTTTTGGCGGGCGGCCCGTCCGGAAACGTTTTGGGGTCGCGCACGGGCCTGAATGTTGCCCGAATGATCCGGTCGACCTCTTTGGTGCCGCCCGGAAATGCCCGCGGGACACGTGTCGTTTATCGACTCGGGCGTCAAGATGAACTAGGCACTTAAAACAGGCAGGGCGCTGTGATGCGACAATGTGCGACAATAGCCGCGTTCTCGCAGATATGGCACGCAGATTCCGACCACAGGCTGAGCAGCTTTTCAACAAGTATGACAGCCACTCGTTGCGGGAGCATCAGCGCAAACAGATGACGGCTGCGATTGATGCAGCGGACCCAGAGGTAATACGAAGCGGCGACGTGGACACTTTAGCGAAGGAATACGCAGATCGATATTCCCTGGAGGCGCCCGCCTTGATAGACGGAGCTATCAGCGTAGCCGTTGAGGAGGCGCGGGTTGATGTTACAGGTGACTTCAGGTTCGGGGCATTTGACGATGGACCGACTTACGTTTCCGGTATACGGGCCTCCTATTACGTCCCGTTTTCAGGTGAACGGGAGTTGTTTTATTGCGCAGCGAGTAGCCGAAACATTAGCATGCGGCCCGTTGAGCTCGGAAAAGACGAATTGGAGTTTACGTATGAGCGGCCAGACCAGGATGTCGAAGCCACCAAAGTCGAGTTTGAAAAAGAGCTTGCGCAGATAAAGGAAACTTTAGGCTGGTTGCAAAACGATTTCCGGTCACTCAATGCATCGCTTCCGGGATTAGCCAGGGAGACGATACTTGCGAGAAGGGCCCGGATCGAGCAGATGGCTCAGGGGGTGACGTCGTTGGGCGTGCCAATCAGGCGTGCGGGAACTGTGCCAGCCGACCAGCCGAGCGCAGACGGAAGAGCCAAACCCCAGCCCTCGATAACGAAGCCGGAACAGTACGATCTCGCACTTTCCTTCGCTGGAGAAAATCGAAGCTACGTGGAGGAGGTTGCTGGGGGATTGAAGGCTGCCGGCGTGAGCGTCTTCTATGACAAGTTTGAGAAAGCCGATTTGTGGGGCAAGAACCTCATTGAGCACTTGGCCGAAATATACGGGCATCGTTCGCGCTTCGTCGTGATGTTTGTCTCGAAAGAATATGTTGAGAAGGCATGGACGACTCACGAGCGTCGCCACGCACAGGATCGGGCCCTACTTGCGCAGAGTGAGTATATCCTCCCGGCGCGATTTGATGACACTGTCGTTCCTGGCATGACATCCACCGTGGGTTTTGTGGACTTACGCCATACCAGTCCGGATGAACTCGTTCGGCTCATTCTGCAGAAGCTTGGCAAAAACAGTCATTAAAGACTATTTGAGCGGTTGCGCGCAAGCTGATCAGCTGGTAGGCTGCCTCGTGTGGAAAGCCGGCCCCAGAGAATCCAATGAGCGAGCAACTGCGCCAGGCGCTCGACGGAATCGGCGCCGAACCTCTCGCTGGCTGAGGCTTCGAGGACGAAACGCCGGACCCGGATTTCACCGAGTCTGAGCTGAGCGTTCCTGAGCTTCCGCGTTGATGCGCTCGGCGTGGGTCAGCGGTTCTTGCTCGGCGCGTTTCTGGTGCTGCAGGAGATAGTCCGCCGCGGCACTCGCCGCTGACGCTGCCTTGAATATCGCGTTCTTATCGCTCTTCAGTGCCTTTACGACGAGCAACATTACGCCGCTGTTCTGGATTGTTCGGTGTGCCGGTTTTGGCGGCCACGTATAGGCTGTCGATTTCGCTAATCAATTCCTCAATAGCATAGTTCTGATCGCCAAGCCGCAATCATTAGCAGAGCCAGCAGGTAAGCGCGCCGCGACAACGCCCGCAGACTGACTCGCCCAAGTCAGGTGGGATGATACAGTGATGCAGAATGGACGCGGGAAACTACACGCAGTGGGCGGCGGTCGTGATGAGCGGTATCATCGCGACATTAGCCATCTGGGGCGAGAAATTCCGAAACTTCCTGGCTGGCCCCAAAATCGAGGTATCTCTTCGGCCAGGCCGGGAGATCTGCATTATTCTAAAGAGGGCAAGACAATGCTCTATCGCGACATCCTCATTGAAGACCAGCGGCGATGGAGTCCTGTCAAGCAATTTCGTCTTCTGGTTGAAAAGATTGAAAGGCGCGGGGCGGACACCTACTTTGCCGAATCGCTATAAAGCCTTTGGTTTTGAAATTCCCGTACAACTTGCAGGAGAAGGAGATTGCTGAGATTGGTTCCCCCACCGCCTGCGATCTCGGAGCTCTCGATGAGGCGGCGGGGCGATTCCAGTGCATATCAGAAGCCTGAAGCGTCAATGCCGCCGTATCCTCTGGCGAGTCCATGCGAGTTTACATTGTCGCTACCGGCCACTACTTTCGCTCAAAACAGTCACTGATTCTTGAGATATCGTGGGACGGTCAATGGTCTGACCTGTCGGAGATGGAGCGCCATCTAGTCATCAAAACACTGTCCTAATTCCAACTCTCCTGAACTCAGAATGCAAAAAAGCAAGGGGTCTCCCTTCCCAAGAAGGTGATTGATGCAGTTGCCGAAAGTGTTAGGACCAGCGGAGCCGGGCCTACCCCTATTCTTCTCGGTATTGTTCCACCAAAACCTTCAGTCGCGCAATAACAGCTGGCGTTATCGCTGTCCGATGATCCGCTTTCCCATGGATGACTTGATTGCGCAGTTGGCGCAGCGCTTGGAATTCCTTTCTGTCTTCGGCGGAGAGAAGGTTATCCCCGCGCAAATAGTGAGCTGCCCACGTCGCAGTTCTTCCCTGAGCGCCGGTCAAGGAGTGATCATGCGCCATGCTGATCATGCCGGCCTCAAGCTCGACCCATAGCTCCATGAATTCCCCCAGCAATTGCTGCGAACCCTTCGTGGAGTGGACCAACTCGGAACCAAACAGGTTCTTGAAAAGGATATTCGCCAGTTCCGCATATACTTCGACCTTGTCCCGCTCGACAGTCAGTCCATTGCCTTGGTGATAAAGTTGATTTCGCAATCGGTGATACCACTCGATCTCCCCAAGATTGACGCCTGCCAACTTGTCCTGCGCATACTTCTCAATGGCGTCCAGCAGGCTGGGAAAGCTCTCGGCGATCTCGGCAAATTCCTTACGGGATATTGTCAGGCCGGTAATTCGCTTTGGCAGACCAAGGTATGTCTTTATCGTTAGCTCTACAGCATTGTCTATTGCGATCATCGCCAAGCGCCTGTTGACATCGGAATCATTCCGGAGAAGGGAAAGACCGTGCTGCAGGATCTCTCCGGGACCAGATGCCCATGGTGCAGCGCTGTTTACAGCCATCGAATCATCGTATCTCTTATGCGCTCCCGATGCGGCGCGGCGAAGGAGGGAGACAGAGGAGCCGGGCATGAACCGCACGCGCTAAAGTGCGAATATTAAGACAACGTGCTCGGCGACGAGATAATACAGCTCAATATCGATCAAGAGGCGGAAGTCTTTCTCAAGGCGGAGCTTACAAAAGCATCAACATCAGAGCGCCGAACGCTGATTGAGAAATTTGTCCTGGCTGCGTTAGGCAGCATTCCTTGGATCGGTGGATTCATAAGTGCAGCCGCGGCCTTTAAAGCTGAACAGGGGGCTCGAGACTCAGACCGCCTGCACACACAATGGCTGGAGGAACACGCCCAGAAACTCCACGATTTGCGGGAGACCCTCGCGCACATCGTGAGTCGTTTTGATGATCTCGGGGACACCATTGATGATCGGATTCAGAACCCAGAATATCTCCAACTCGTCAGGAAAGCTTTCCGAATATGGGATGAGGCCTCAACCGAAGAGAAGCGCCGCTACATCGGAAATATCTTGGTCAACGCTGCCGGAACCCGCATCTGCTCTGATGACGTAATAAGGCTGTTCCTGGATTGGGTCAACTCCTACCACGAATCGCACTTCGCGGTGATATCGCAGATCTTTCAGCATCCGACATCGACCCGCCATGAGATCTGGCAGGCGGTGTACGGAGAGTTTCCGCGTGAGGATTCCGCCGAAGCTGACCTCTACAAGATGCTGATAAGAGACTTAAGCACGGGCGGCGTCATCCGTCAAGCTAGGGAAACGAACGAAATGGGGGAATTTGTTCGGCGAAGGCGGGCTCCAGGGCGCCGGCCTGCTCCGGGTGTAATGAAGTCGGCTTTTGACGATGAAGAGCCTTACGTGCTTACCGAACTCGGCTCTCAATTTGTCCACTACACAATGAATGAGGTTGTGAAGAGGATCAGCAGCCAGGGAGCAGTTTGAGGGATAAGAATGCCCACCAGCCGCTAGCAGGCTGATGGGCACTTAAGCATGACCCTCGCACTCCGGCTTTCGGTTGCCGGATCTCCGGGATTTGCGCCGTAAGACTTCCCGCCCGGAAAAGTCTGCCGAGGAAGAACCGAACGCTGCCTACTCTTCGCGGCTGGTGTCGGTGAGGTCGGGCGTAAGCAAAAACTTCAAAAGGATACCCTCCTTTCGCCTACGCCTCCATTGTAAGACGCGAGCGATCCCCTACGGCTCCCGCCTCACATCCTTCGCCTTCTTATCCTCAGCCCCATGAACGTGCTGTACCGCAGATGCAAGTCTTCAGTCCAGTTCACGAACTCAAACTGCCCCACCAGCACCGGCTTGAGCCATCGGCAATCCGTCATCTTGGCTGCAGTGAGGCCCACGCCCCAGCGCCAGGCCTTCTTCTCCGGCAGATTCGCGAACGGACACTCCTTGGTTTCCAACGTCTTGAACTTCTTCATTAGGTCCCCTCTAACCGATTTCGCGTGCGCGCGGCGTAGATCAGCTTACCGGAGCGCAAGCCGTTCGAGGCCATCGAGGCCGGGGAGGAAATGCTCAAGGAATCCGGTGCTGACATCAGGCACGGCGGCGGCAGAGCATTTTACAGCCCAAGCGGCGATTATGTGCAGATGCCGCCGCGCGAGTGCTTCACGGACGAACCGCATGATTACAGCACCGCATTGCACGAACTGGCGCACTGGACGGGCGCGGAACATCGACTAAAACGGATAAACAGCGCCCCATGCGGCAGCCCGGAATACGCGAAGGAGGAAATCCGCGCCGATCTTTCGAGCCTGTTCCTCTCCGCCGAACTCGGAATCCCCTACGACCTGAAAGACCAAGCTTCCTACATCCAGAGTTGGATCAAGGTTCTGAAGGACGAAAAGAACGAGGTTTTCAGAGCAGCCGCAGACGCATCAAAGGCGTGCGACCATCTGCATTCGCTGGAAAACAGGAAGGTCAAATCGACAGAGCCGGGGCCATTCACTGAACGCGAGACAACTGCTGTTCAGGAGCGACAGGCTCGCTCTCGCTGAATTCCGGTTCAGGCGTTTCGCCCTCTAATCCCGAGCCCGCAAGCGGCTCGGCGCCGACTCATCCAGCGCTTTGCGGGCAAACCTACTTTCGATACTCTTTTGCTGTATCCTGTCATGCCAGTGACCTTAATCGCTTAATGAGCCAAAATCAAGATGCGAGTGGACATCCAGCACCGTCGGCGCGCATATCCACGGCCAAATGGCTCACGTCCCGGTAACTGCAAGACAGAAGTTCAAAGAAGCAGCGTACTTTTACAACGGTATGCTCGCGAACCGATTGAACGTCACAGTAATCCCGTACTATCTCAGCGCGTTCGTGTCCGCCTTTCCGGGCCACACAAAAGCCACCTCCTGCCCAGAAACGGGCACACAGGCTGCACACAAGTGCGGTTGAGATCAAGATCTATTGGGGATTTAAGAAGGTGATACTGATTGAAGTCTCAGTGTCCCGCTCTTACCCTGAATCCGAGTCCAACAGATCCGCCACCGGATCGATGGAGGCATGTTGGAACGCGAAGTAGCTCCCGTTATTGGGCATTATCGGTAGGTTCCTCGATGCCGACTCCCTGTACTAAATCCCGACAACTTCTGGATGGCTGACAAACCAGACCAGAGTCTATTGCAAGTCGCTTTGACTCGGGCTGTAGTCCTACCTTCCGTCGACGGAAAACGCCAACAACACGTTGCCCGGAGCTCCCCCGACAAACGCGTAACCGGAATTGACGTAGAGCATGCCACCCACAATTACGGGGCCCGGCCCATCGATAGAGCCGCCTGTGCCGGCCACTCCATTTACTGTTTGGTATTCGTGGGCTGTGTCGACATCCCAGATAATTCGTCCATCGGTGGCGGAGTAGGCGCGCAGATGCCCGTCGACGGACCCGGAAAACACGACGCCCGGAACCGCTGTAACCGCGGCCGACTGGGCGGGGCTGCACCCGAGGCGATCGCCACAACCGGGGTTCGGCGTCGCCCAGACCCGTTCCCCAGTAGTTATCTTCAGTGCGAACAGTCCTCCGCCGGAACGCGGATCAAGCGCAATGTTTCCGAGCGGGCCCAGACGCGACCCCGGAGTTCCGGCGGGAACGGCGCGAAAGCCAACATCCGATAAGGCTGCGTAAACGTTGGTCCCGTCTGTCGCCGAACCCCACTGAATTCCTCCCAATGCCGATCCGTGGCCGAGCCGCGTCTGCCAAAGGACCTCGCCCTGCTGGTCGGGATCGACGGCGTGCACCACGCCGGACTTCTGCCCAGCGATGAGCGCCCGACGCCCGTTGGGGAGACTTACAAGAATGGGTGACGATCCGAAATCGAAATCGGGCCCCTTGGCTTGAGGGCAGCTATCCTCCAGGGCGGGGTTTCCGCAGGCCACGGTAAAGGCGTCGCCTGCGGTCATCTGCCGCGACCAGAGGATCTTCCCCGTGTCGAGATCCAGCGCCAGGAAGGCGTCCGAAGTCCGGGCAGGCGGGTCGGAATAACTATCCCCCGTCGTTATATAAATGACCCGCTTGGACGTGTCGATCGTGGGTGAACTCCACACGCCGGCTCCTGAGGGTCCATAAAGCTGGACGCCTTTCTGGTTCTTACGGGTGGGCTTCGGCTCCTCGGGAATTGTGTAGGCTGTCCAGATCGTCTTGCCGCTGGCGGCCTCGAGAGCCGTGACGCTGCCGCGGAAACGGCAGCAAGAATAGTTGGGATCGGCGCCGGCGACTTCTTCGCCAGAGGAAGCTGGGACATACAGCCGTCCTTCGAACAACGCAGGCGCCCCCGTGGTTATGGCCAAGGGGTGATCATTGACTCGCGTTTCCCACAGCACCTTGCCGGTGAGCGCGTCCAGCGCATAGGCATTGGCGTGCTGATCCGCGAAATATGCAACCCAGCCTCGGCCCTGTTGGCCGAGAGTGATGGCGCTGCGGACGGGGAAGTCCGCGTCTGCCATCCAGTAAATGCAGCCGGTGGACGCATCGAGAGAGTACACATGCCTGCCTGCACTGCCCACGAAAACGCGCCCGCCCATGATCGCCGGCTGAGCAAACGCACGCACGTCGCCGGGAAATGCGAATGCCCACTTGAGCTTCAAGCGCGGAACATCCGTGGGCGTCAACCGGGCCATGGCGGCAGGCTGGAAGCGAGGGTTGGACGTATCGACACCCCATCCGTTCCAGTGGGGTTCTGCCAGCGCCCGGTCGAGACCCGGGCTAGCTCCGGGGCAATACGCTTGGCTCACGAATTCCTTTTGCGCCGTTGTTTTGCCCGTTACGAACTCGCTGACGGCGCGTATTTGGGCGGTTGTCAATGCCGAGCCCTGGATCTCCATGACACCAGATTTCAGCGTGAATTCGACGTTGGCCGGAGACATCTGTTTGAGAGCCCCGATCTGCGGTGCCCGAGTGGCGCCGCCATCGTGGCAAGCCGCACAGTGTTCACGATAAATGGCACTTCCATCCTGCGCGCTCAATATTGCGGTCAGGAACACGGTGGACGCGAGAGCAGAAGTGAGTCGCATTCCAGACAGAATATCGCAGGGGATCTTGCGACGCACCCCCGGCCTGGCGCAGCTTCAATCGATTCTTGTCGGGTGAGGGGCTACTCGGAACCAACCCGCTTGTATTCCGTGTGGTGCACTGCTAGGCTAAACTCCGCGTCGGCGCTCAACCTCGAAGTCCAGCCTGCGAATGGCGAGGGAGTGAACAGCGCAAAAATTCGAGAGGAGTAACAACCATGACACCAGCAACCGCTCCAGTTCCCTTCTTGGGGACGTGGAGAATCACTAAAGTGGAACCGTCGCGGCCGGACCTGCCGCATCCCGTTAGTGGGGTGACAAATACCACGCAGGAGTCTGACGGCGTTCACATGAACAGCGAAGGAACCTGGTCGGATGGCCGAACCGTTAAGATGAGTGCGGTCTATAAGCTGGACGGTAATTGGTATCCGGTGAACGGGAGCTTTGTGGCTGATTCCGTCAGTGTCCGCGCCCTCGAAGGCGGCGCATACGAAGCCAAATTACGAAAAGGCGGAGTGGATGTGGGCACTCAGCGCATCACCATTTCGGCCGATGGCCGCTCCTTAACCGCGGATGTGAACGTTGCTGGTCCAGGAGGTGCACCCATATCCTGGAAAACGAATTCGACGCGGGAGTGAACAGGGCATCCAGCTCTACTACCACTGCACGCTCCTCGATGCCATAGACTGCGCCGCGGGCGGGTTCCGCCCAGTTCATTTGATCACGAGGTCGATTGCTTCTGGATTACGGGCAAACCGGAAGTTCAGCCGTTCCGCGTCAACTTGACGGGAAACGCGCATCTCGGAGACTGAGCCGGCTGTCACGCTGGCGCTGGTAGAATCGGAACGGAACGGGGGATCACGGGGAGCAGTCAATACGTCCGAGTGGATGGTTTAGAGTGGATGCCCGCGTGTCCACCGGGCTATGCAGGATTATACGACCTTGCG
>Ga0187819_10001686_pt1 | contig 11449 bp, 9 predicted proteins | sample NC_wetland_sal_i_15_FD_132411 | JGI IMG/M metagenome (GOLD analysis project Ga0187819, IMG submission 132411) | Wetland sediment microbial communities from Neuse River Estuary, North Carolina, USA - SO4_4 | ecosystem: Environmental > Aquatic > Freshwater > Wetlands > Sediment | place: USA: North... | reverse complement strand
TGCGACGTCGCTCTGCCCGTGCCGCTGGACATCGTGTTCATCTACCGTGTCCGCTCGGATGCCACTCCGGTGGTTGGCGGCCGCGTGCTCGTGCCTTTTCGTCAGCAGCGCCTGACGGGCATTGTTGTCGAGTTGCACGACCGCGAGCCCTCCGTCACAACGAAGACCATTCTCAGCGTCCTCGACCCTGCTCCTGTGTTGGACGCAGAGTTATTGCGTCTGGGTCGCTGGATTGCCAACTACTACCTGGCACCACTGGGTGACGTCTTTCGCACCATGCTGCCGCTGAGTGCCGAATTCAAGCGCTCCATCGGATATCGCATCAGCGAAGACGGCCAGATGGCGTTGCATCTTGCGGGAATGTCGGGATCGTCCGCACGATCGCGGCGCACTCCCGAAGAGCAAGCTGCGGAATTTCGCGTGCTCGATTATCTGGCTGCGCGTGAAAGCGAAATCGGTACAGGAATGGTCCGGGAAGAAACCCTTCGCTCCGCCGCGCGCGTGTCCCGCTCCATTCTGGATGGAATGGTGCGCAAGAAATGGCTGTCCCGCGAGGATATGTCCGCGGCGCAGGATGCCGCGCGCACCGTGAAGATCGCGCTGCTCAAGTCCGCGGACGGCAAGCTGAACGACAACCAGCGGCAGATCATCGACACTCTGGCCGCTTCCGGCGGCCGGATTCCCGTCCAGACGCTGCAGTCACTCGAAATCCCGCGAACGACTCTGAGCACTTTGATTCGCCGGGGTCTCGTCGAGATCGTCGAAGAACTGGCCGAGTTCACCGTGTTGCGCACCAAGCCGCGCCCGTCGCTGTTCGAATTCGATTTCAACGCCCAGCAACAGTCGGCGCTCGCACACCTGCGGGAGCGCGTCGAGGCGCGCAAATTCTCCGGCATGTTGCTGCACGGGGTCACCGGCTCGGGGAAGACTGCGGTGTATCTGGCGGGAATGCGCGGAGTGCTCGAGGCCGGGCGATCTGCCATCTTGCTTGTCCCCGAGATCGGATTGACGCCTGCCGTCGCGGCCGACTTGCACCAGGTCTTCGGCGACGAAGTTGCCATCCTTCATTCGGCGCTCTCCGACCGCGAACGTGCCGAGCAGTGGCATCGTATCAAGAGCGGCGAGGCGCGCATGGTTGTAGGCACACGTTCGGCCGTGTTCGCGCCGGTCGCCGATCTTGCGCTCATCATCGTGGACGAGGAACACGACTCCTCCTACAAGCAGGAAGAAATGCCGCGTTATCACGCGCGCGACGTTGCGGTCATGCGCGCTAAGATGACGAATGCTGTCGTGCTGCTTGGCTCGGCGACGCCTTCGCTCGAGTCCTATTTCAATGCCAAGAAAAACAAATATGCGCTCGTAGAGTTACCCGATCGCGTGGAACAGCGGCCCCTGCCGGAAGTCGAAATTGTGGACATGCGCCAGGAGTTTCAGGAAACCGGCCACGAGCAGGTCGTATCGCGCAAGCTGGCCGCAGAAATCCAGGAACGGCTCGATCGTAAAGAGCAAGTCATGGTACTGCTCAACCGCCGCGGATATTCACCGGTCGTTCTCTGCCGCACTTGCGGGAAGAAACTGGAATGTGCGAACTGCGCCATTGCGCTCACCCATCACAAGCATGAGCACAAGATGGTTTGCCATTACTGCGGCTACACCGCTCCCGTGCCGAAAGCGTGCGTGCACTGCGGAAGCGAGTATGTCTACTTTCTGGGCACGGGATCGGAGAAGCTGGAAGAGCTCCTGCACGGGATGTTTCCCCAGGCGCGCATCGCCCGGCTTGACCGCGATACCGTCCGCGACCATGAAGATTTCGAGCGCACTTTAAATGCGCTGAACGAAGGCGAGCTCGACCTCGTGGCAGGCACGCAGATGATCGCCAAAGGCCACGACATCCACGGCGTGACGCTGGTGGGCGTAGTCGGGGCCGACGTTGCTCTCGGGCTGCCCGACTTCCGCGCCGCCGAGCGAACTTTTCAATTGCTCACGCAGGTTGCCGGACGCGCCGGGCGCGGCCATTCGCCGGGCAAGGTCATCTTGCAGACTTATTTTCAGGATCACTATGCCGTGCAGTACGCGGCACGTCACGATTTCATTGGCTTCTACGAGAAGGAACTCCGCTTCCGCAGTTGGATGCACTATCCGCCGTATTCCGCCCTCGCCAACGTGCTGGTGCGCAGCTACAAACTCGACGAAGCGTTGCGATGGTCGGGGCTGCTCGGAAAATGGTTCGACAAGACGCGGCACGAAGGCGTGCGCGTGCTGGGCCCGGCAGCCGCGCCGATCCTGAAGTTGAAACGCGACTACCGCTATCACTTCGTGCTGAAGTCGCCCAGCCGGGAGAAGCTCAACACGACTCTACGCGCGATGCTGGCCTATGCCGCGCAGCAGAAGATTCCGCGCACGCAAGTGATCGTGGATGTGGATGCGCTGTGGTTGATGTGAGGACAGCTTTTAGGTTTAGCTCTTAGCTAATCTCCTCGGCTGCCCGCAACCCCAGGAATTATCGAACGTTGACCGCTCCTCTTATGACCGTCACCGAGGCTGCGGGCAATTCATACATCGTGTCTTTCCCCGCATTTTCTTTCGCCCGCGCGATCGGGCCGTCCGGATCAGCCCATCCTTTCGTGTAGGCGACCACCGTGGGTTGCGCGGCGTGCTCCGCATGTGCCATAAACCGCGTGGCCGCCGGATGCCACTGATACTGGGCGCTGCCAAACGTCGCGATCTCCACCGGCCCGGCAAAACTGCCCTCCGACCCTGACTGCCCGTGAAATGCGATCCGCACGTTGTGTGCATTCTGCTGGTCCCGATTCACCAGCATCAGCGACCACTGCCCATCCGGACGTTTCACCGCGTACGCCGTCACCAGTTCGTGGCCGGAGCCGTCCTCAACGTCGCTGCTCGCCGCAAACACCTTGTGCTCGCTGCCGTCAGGTTGCACCCACTCCAGATTGATTAGTTGCGCCACAAAGAACTGCGCCAGTGGCTGCTGAATCTCATAATTGCCGTTGATGGTAAACATCCCAAACGTTCCGGGTGAGCCGTTGCATCCCGGCTCCATGTGCAGCGGCAGGTAGTGGAAAAAGTAGACGCCCTTGCCGCCCGCATTCAGGAACGCCCCAATGTAATCGGCCAGCCAGATTCCCGCGAAAATGTCCTGATAAGTCTCACTCGCCGCCGAAGACAGATTTCCTTCGGTGATGAACATCGGCGTCTCCGTTGGAACGCCGTCGTCGCGCCATACCTGCATGATGTGGCTGACCAGTTCCGGCTCATCGTAAAGCGCTCCCCAGGGCGTCCGGCAGGGATCATACGGATAGTGCTCGAAAGAGAAAAATGCCAAATCGTTCAGTCGCCCGTGTTGTTTGAGGTAATTCACAAAGCGCCCGGTCCACGATACGTTTCCGTTTGCGTCGGGCCAGACTTCAATGTCGCGATTCTCTCCCGTGAACGAAGGCCCACCCAGCTTCAGCGCGGGATCAACCTTATGTAGCACCGTCGCCCACTGCAAATACAAGGCAGCATAGTCCTCCGGCAGCATGAACTGGCCGTCGGCCTCCTCGCCCATCTCGACGTAAGAGACGCGATACTTGCGGTTTTTTAGATACTCAATTTCCGCGGCGGCGTTTTCCGGCGTGTCGTAAAGCATGGCGACCGGGATCATCGCCGGCAGTCCGCGGGTCACACCGCTGCTGTAGAACAAATCAAATCCCACTTGTGCCTGCGTGGTCGAGCCCAGGTCCGAAGGCTGATGCCAGGGATCAACCGATGAGCAATAAGTCGCGGTCTGTTCCTGATCGGGTGTGTGCCGCATGATGTCGTGAAACGCACCATCGTTGCTGGTCATCCCCATGTAGATTTCGCGGATGGCGTAGCCCACGCAATTGCGCGGATCAGCCGCCCCGTCGGCGTCACAGGTGTTCGACGATTCGGTCATCCACACGCGTACGAACCGCACTGAAAGTGAGCTTCGGTTCAAGCGTACGGTTTCGATTCCGCCTTTCCCGCTCGTGACCGTTCCTTGCGCGAAAGCCTGCCAGACGCCGCGCGTGGGCGCGTGAATCGGATCTTCCCCCATCCAATACTGCACCACGTAGCGCCGGGCATACGGCTCTCCCCAGGCGATGCGGATGCTGTTCAGCTCTTGCGTCTCGGCCAGGTCGAGCACCACCCACTGCGGATGCAGGGTGTCGCTTTCGCCCGTGAAACGTTCGGTGAGATAGGGATTGCTTTTCCAGAACGTCGCCGGATCGCCATCGGTGATGCGGGAGTAGCCCACGGTTTCGGTGCCGTCGTTGCGGGTGAATCCGCGCCGGGGCAGGCCGTAGCCGTAGGAATAGCGAATCATTTCCGTGGGCGTCGCCGAGCCGGTGAAATAGCCTCTGCCGCTCGGATCGCTCCACGTTCCTTGCGGATTCCAGTGCCAGGCCTCGACCGCGAGCTCGGTGTTCTGGCGGTAGGTCACTGGCTGCCAGCCAGAGGCCTGCGTTTGTTCGAGTGTCGGCTGGCGCAGGTCCTTGTCAATCGCTTCAACCGCAATGCGATCCACACCCGCTCCCAGAGTCTCTTTCGGCACGAAGTGATTGGTCGCGTGGATGGTGTCAACCTCGACCGTTTGCGCGGCCAGCGTAATGCATAGCTGGAAACATAAAATCAGGATTGCAGAAACCAGAATTACTCTGTTCACCGTAAGATGCCTCGCCTTTTACATTAAAACGATTGAATACAGGAGTATACGAGAGAATTCACGCCAGAGCGAGTGTATTCTAGAGGGCCCCGTTCCTACCTGCGGTGCAATTGTTCCCAGATCTGGTGTGCAACCTCTGGGGTTGAGGCGTGCATAATTGGCGATCGCGCGAATGTGAGCACTAACATCGCGAAAGCAAATACCGCCAGCCAGGCGCGCTTCCCGGAAATGCGGGGCCATTCCGCAACCTGCGGGTGCCGGAAGCTGCTCAACTGCAGCAGCACCGCCCACAGCCACCATCCCGTCCACAAGTAGTACGCCATCGGCAACAGAATCCCGATCGTGAGCCAGGAAATATATTTGTGCGCCCGTGGGGAAATCGCGAATGCGATATGCCCGCCATCCAGCTGCCCGCCCGGTAACAAATTCAAGGAAGTGGCGAACATGCCCACCCAGGCGGCGATCGCGGCAGGATGCAGCAGCACTTTCTGCAACGGCAGTCCGGCAGCTCCGTGCATCGGACTCACTACGGCCAACGCTCGCTGTATCAAATCAAAGATGAGCGGAAACCCGAGCTCATAGTCGCCGGGACCCAGCCCGGTCGGCATCGGCTTGGACCACCCCAGTGAGACCACGAGCGCCGCCACGGCGACGACGAATCCCGCAATCGGCCCTGCGATGCCAATGTCGAACAAGGCGGTGCGCGAGCGAATCTTGGAGCGAATCAGGATGACGGCTCCCATCGTTCCAATAAGTGTCGGAAAAGGAATGAAAAACGGAAGCGTCGCACGAACACCATAGTGGCGGCAGCACAGGTAATGCCCCATCTCGTGCGCCAGAAAAAAGAGCATGACTGTGGCGGCAAACGGCCATCCTGCCAGCAGTTGCTCCGGCTTCGTGAAGATCCATTGCCAGGGGAAATAGTCAAGCTTTTCGTCGCTAACGGAGAGCGCCGGAAGGTTGTGCTCGAAGTTGTACTGCATTCTGGCGCCCATGACCAGCGTGGTAAAGCAAGTCGCCAGCAAAAGCAGCGCGTGCAGCCAGTAGCGTTGCCGCGGCCGACTAGTGGGTTGCGGCAGCGCTTGGTAGTACTCGATCGTGGAAGAAGGAACCGAAGGATCGGGTTGCGACATGCGATTCTTTGAAACGGGAACTCGGGGCCGGGTAATGGAATCTGGTCCCGCTCTTTGATGCTACTACGAGCAGAGAAATTGTGACGGCGGGCCGCAGAATGGCGGGCCGGCAGCTTCAGTCAATCGACTGCAGTTCTTTCCCCGGCTTAAACCGCACTGCCCTTCCTGGCGGAATGGAAACCTCGGCGCCGGTGCGCGGGTTGCGCCCGATTCCGGTTTTGCGCGGACGCACGTTGAATACGCCAAATCCCCGCAGTTCAATGCGGCTGCCGCCGGCCAGCGCCTTCTTCATACTCTCGAAGACAGTTTCCACGGCCAGCTCGGCCTTGGTCTTGGTGATGCCGGTCTTGGCTACCACTTCGTTGATGATGTCGAGCTTGATCACAAGCGGCTCCCCCGTGCAGGCGCAAGATAATGCTTCAAGTTATTGATGCTATGGGAGATAACTGAGATTGTCAACGGGAGCATCTATCCCGTAAACTGGCAGGCACCCAGCCAAACAGATTGAGTAATTGGGAAATCCGGTAATTGTGCAATTTCCTTTGCGGTCGGAGATTCGGCGGGCGCCCGAGAGCCTTTCAATTACTCAATCTACAAAAGCACCCGATTACTCAATTTTCGCAAGGAGTTCCATGCTGAAGAGTGACCGCTGGATTCGCAAGATGGCTCTGGAACACGACATGATTAATCCCTTCTCCGAGAAACAGGTGCGCGAAGGCGTGGTCTCTTTCGGGCTGTCGTCGTACGGCTACGACCTGCGCGTGGCCGACGAGTTCAAGATTTTTACCAACGTCAACTCGACCATTGTTGACCCGAAGCATTTCGACGAGAAGTCGTTCGTCACCGTGCAGACCGACATCTGCATCGTGCCGCCCAACTCGTTTGCCCTGGCGCGATCAGTCGAGTATTTCAGGATTCCGCGCAGCGTGCTGACCATCTGCGTGGGCAAGAGTACGTACGCGCGCTGCGGCATCATCGTGAATGTGACGCCGTTCGAGCCGGAGTGGGAAGGCTTCGTGACACTCGAAATCTCAAACACCACGCCGCTCCCGGCGCGCATTTACGCCAACGAAGGCCTGTGCCAGATTTTGTTCTTTCAGTCCGACGAAATCTGCGAAACCAGCTACGCTGACCGCAAAGGCAAATACCAGGCGCAGAAAGGAATCGTGCTGCCGAAGTTGTAGGATTTCTGGTGTCTAGGCCATCGGCGTCGCCTTACAATTCTCGCAAGATGCGGGACCTTTTGCCGCGTTATTCAGACGTATTGCTGGCGACGATGCTGATGGTTGTCGCAGTGTACGTCGGCTGCGACGTTTTTCCGCAAGTACGCTTCGACCGCGAACGCATTGAGATCTGGACGGCGCCGCAGCAGGTACAAGTCAGCGGCCTTTATCACTACTCGAACCCTTCCAATCTGCCCGCGTTTCTCTCGCTGGGGCTGCCCTTTCCAGTGGATGCCGATCATCCGCAGCCGTCGCTTTATGCGATTGCCGAGGCGAGGGCGGATGGACGGGCTCTTGAGCAGGTCGCGCCTAGGGTGCGGCGGGGCAAGGTGAGCTTCCGTATATTCCTTATGCCTCACGCAGACAAGTGGATACGAGTGGACTACGTGCAAGGCACAAGCGTTCCGCGCGGTCGTTACATCCTGACAACCACGCGCCAGTGGCATCGCCCCCTGGTACGCGGCGAGTATATTCTCCATCTCGCCCCAGGAATCGAATTGGCGGCGAGTAATTATCCCCTCGATGCCGCTACCACAGGCGCAACCAACACGTACGCATATTCCAAAACCGATTTTTATCCCGGTGAGGACTGGGTTTTTGCTTGGCGGAGGACCGGCGCACGTTCTTCTGCGAGGAGCGAACCATGAGGCTAAGGCGTAGGGTCGAATTGATCTTTTGGATGGTGACGCTGGGAACGCTGCCGGCTTGGGCCAACAACCCTCCGCAGCCAGATGGACTGTTTTCGGTCATTCTCATTTTTCCGGTTGTCATTCTAGGATTCCGGTTTGCGGCCGCGGGTTATACCGAAGGCGAGCGCAAGTGGCGATGGCTGCGAGGAGTCTCGTTTGGACTAGCGGTGGTTCTCACGGCCGGCGGTACGGAGTTAGCCGGAATTCCGTTACTGATCCTGCTGATATTCGGCCTCGGGCGCGGTATCCAAATCATGAGTCGCGGCCAAGGCAGAAAGCGCATTTGGCTCGGTGCGTTGGTGTGCGCGTGGACATTGTTCGCCGTGAGCGACTACTGGATTTCACTGCAGATATGGTCACCCGTGCCGCTGAATCAGGCAACGACAGTCGAGAATCTTCGTAAATTGGCCGACGCAGAGAAGCTGTATGTGCATCGTGCTGGTTCCAGCGGTTATGGGACCATTGAACAGATGCGAGATGCTGGAACTCCATTGCAGTCTATTTGGAGCGATGGCGGCAGCGCGGCCTATAACCCCTATCTGAAAAGTTCTCTCATGGGCTATCGCTACAGTTCTGTAGTTGACCCCGATGGCAAGAAGTTCCTGATTACAGCTGTTCCAGCAAATTAGGAAAAAGACTTTACCCCACTGCCCATTCCAGGAGCTTCATTGTGGGTGTACTTGCGACCGCTGAGGAAGAAACGGAGTGCTGGAGAATACAGCACAGAAACCGGCCAACGCAGTTTCGCCATAGACGAAACAGAAGTGATTCGTGCCGCCGATTTGGGTACAACGCGTCCCGTTACGCGCGAAGAAGTGGAGAAATGGAAACCCGTAGGAGCAAAATGAGAAAGTCCTTCGTCTAAACGTAGAAATGAACTACGCTAGAAGCCACGCAGTCACGGTGAGATGACCAAGCGTAAACCACCACGCAGCACAAGGAGTCGGGACGTGCAATTCAACATGGAGACGGAACGCGAGACCGACGGCCGCTGGATCGCCGAGATTCCGGACGTCCCCAGCGTTATGGCCTACGGCAAGACAGAAGAAGAAGCTAGAGAAAGAACGCGTGCTCTCGCTGAACGGGCGCTTGCTACGTCACCCGCAAATACGTGGTATACGCCTGATCCTCAATCGCCGTAAACGGCAGCATCTTGACCGGCCCGTCGGCGGTCTCAATCTGCCAACTCTGCGCCCCGATCCTCTTCGCGGCGAGCAGTTGTGCGCGTGTGATTGCCGGTTGCGCATCCGTGATCGCGAACAGCACCAGCGGTCCCGCCAGCAATGCCACCGTCTCCGGATGCTGCGCGTCAATTGCCTCCAGCCTTGTCGTCAGCGGAAGCTCCAACTCGATCCGATCCCCGTCCTTCCACTGCCGCTCAGCGCGTGCAAAGCTCCCCGGCTGCGCCTCCTGCCGCGTGCCATTCACAGATACAGAAGCCTTCTCTGCCCACGCCGGAATCCGCAGACTCGCCGCAAACCCCGCGGGTTTGGACGTTTTCACCTCCAACTGAATATGCGAGTCGTAGGGATACTCACTCTTCTGCGTCAAAGAAATTTGTGCCCCGTCGTGGGTCCAGTGCAGCGTCGAAGGGATATACAAATTCACGTACACGCCGCGTGCATCGCGGAAGTAGGTGTTGATGCGGTAGTCGGCCGCCACCTGCGGCAGAGTGCCCGAGCAGCACGCCCAGCGTTGAGCGTGGTAAACCTTTCGCCCTTTGAAGTTGTAATCCGAATAGTAATAAGTCCGGCCATCCGCCTGAAGCGGCAACGATCCCAGCACCGTGTTGTACATCACGCGCTCCGTGCTGTCGCCGTAACGCGAATCGCGGGTCACACGCAGCAGGTAGCGGGTCAGCTTGAAGTGAGCGTACGAACCGCAGGGGGTTTCAAAACTGGAGTGCGTGCCGGTGAGGCTCTTATAGATTTCGGGGCTGCCGGGGGCGCGAAGCGTCTCGTCCGCTCCCCAGCCGCCCGTGGCAAAGCTCTGGGCCAACAGGAAATCAAAACCGTTCTTCGCCGCGCGCAGATGCTTCTCGCTTCCGAGCGTCATATAGGCTTGCATCGCGGAACACAGCGAATTCACGTGACTGTAGGCGTGGCGTCCTTCCAAATTGCTGCGGCCTTCCGCCAGCGGATCAAAGTACACATCGTCAAGGTATTGCCTGCCCAGCGCGCGATAGCGCTCTCCCGCGCCGCGCTGGTAGGCCAGGAAAAGGTTCTCCGGCATGGTGTACGACTCGTCCCAGGTGTACGAAACATCCGGGTTCGAGCGCCATCGCTCCCCATGCTCGATCGCTTTCTTCGGCAAGTGGGGCAGCGCGGCATCCGTAGTTTTTTCCAGGATGGCAAGTGCGTCGGGATCACCCGCGTACTGGTGCGAATCAATCAGACCGCAGACCAGTTTGTCGTAGCTATAGGCAGGAAAGCGGGTGTTTTCATAAAACACGCCCGCGATGGTTTTCGCATACAGACGATTCAGCCGGAGCACCTTCTCGCGCGTCTCCGGTGACCGGTCGATGGCATAGGAGCGCGCCAGCGCCGAAACCCACTGCCCGAACGTGCATCCTGGGGCAAACCCGATTTCAAAAAGATACTTCTGGTTGTGGGGATCGTACTGGTACCAGCCACCCAAATCCTCACCCGGAGCAGGTTGCCCGACCATCTGCCGGAAAGGTTTCAGCAGCGCGTCTTCGTTCACTCTCATCAGCAAGTCATGAGTCTGCCGAAGCTGCTGCTCGTGGAGTGGGCTGTCCAGCGTAACGTCGCCGTAACCGAATTCCTCAAGCGGGCTCGATTCGAGTTCGCTTGATTCGCGTGAACCGGAGGCAAGGGCCCGGGCGGAACCGTGCCAACCAGGAATCAGATTGGCCGCCGTGGCGAAGGCCGCCGACTGAAGAAAACTTCTGCGGGAGACGTACAAGGGAGACATATCTTCATCCCGCCTCAAGGTACTGTATTAGTGCTGGTTCTCCCCTTCTTTATACATGTACTTGATGGCCGGTTTGTAGATCATCAGGTTCGGTTCACCCGACTCGCGGTTCACTTTGAGGCAGTTCTTGTCGTACAACTCGATCACCCCGCGCACTTCTTCGCCGTCGCGTAGCACAATCACCATCTGCGTCCGCGACTGCATCTGCTTCTGATAATAGAAGTTTTCGGCGTTGGTCTGCTCCGGGGGCGCGGGCTTCTTGCCTCCTCCGCTACCCATGGGACGGTCGCCCCGATCGCCGCGATCGCCGCGGTCTGCGCGCTCATGCCGCTCCGGGCGCTCGCGCCGCTCCTGCACTGGCATGGGCGCCGCAATGTGGTTGGCATCTCGCTGCAAGATCGGCCGGATCAGCTTGCGGTTGCCGAAATTTTCTTTTTCGGAAAATTCGCCGGCAGTTATGGGATCTATCGTTTCTTTCATTATGGCGCTACCTCGGATGCACGCATTCGGACAAACTGCCATGCCGGGGGAACCAGGAAATTAATCAGCGAAGGCGTGAGATTTTCCCTACCGTAACACAGGAATCTGTCCCTGACAATGCTGTTATGTGGGATCAACCGCCCCCTGTGACGAATCTTGCACACCCCTAGAATATCGTTTCGGCTACTCCATCCCAGCTGTTTTCCGGTCTTCCTGGCGGGAGTTCTGGGCGGAAACCGGGCCAAAGCCGGCCAGCAGCGGGGTTTAGCTTGTCTTCGAGAGGTCGACGCCGCGACGTTCTCT
>Ga0187819_10001685_pt1 | contig 11452 bp, 9 predicted proteins | sample NC_wetland_sal_i_15_FD_132411 | JGI IMG/M metagenome (GOLD analysis project Ga0187819, IMG submission 132411) | Wetland sediment microbial communities from Neuse River Estuary, North Carolina, USA - SO4_4 | ecosystem: Environmental > Aquatic > Freshwater > Wetlands > Sediment | place: USA: North... | reverse complement strand
GCGAGGGCGCGGGCGGGTAGATCCGCGGGGCGGCCTGCACCGGGACCGGCTCGCAGGCCGCGGCCTGGACGTTCAGCGGCAGGGCCAGGACCACGGTCCGTCGGCCGAGCGCGGTCTGCCAGGCCCGGTGCGCGTCGGCCACCGCCGAGGCGGGGGAGTACAGGCGCTCGGCGACCGCGCCGACCGCGGCGGCAAGCCCGGCCACGTCCACGTGGAAGTTGGACCTGACCTCCGGGGTCTCGGCGGCCAGCACCAGCAGCGGGGTGCGGCTCTTGGCCGCCTCGGCGATCCCGGTCATGGCGTTGGTCAGCCCGGGCCCCTGGTGGACGGACACCACACCCGGCCGGCCCGCGGTCCTGGCCCACGCGTCGGCCATGACGGCGGCGCCGCCCTCGTGCCTGGCCGCGACAAACCGCGCCCCGCCGCCGATCAGCGCGTTGGTGACGTGGAAGTTCCCGCTGCCGACCACGCCGAACACCACGTCGGCGCCGAGCCTGGCCAGCTCCCGCCCGACGGCGTCCGCGACCCGCATGCTCAGTTGCGCTCGACCAGGGCCAGCGCGCGGCACGGCGACCCGGAGCCGCCGACGATGGGCAGCGGGCTGGTGATCACGACCGCGCCCCTGGTGGGCAACCGGGACAGGTTCTGCAGCTGGGTCAGGCCGTACTTGCCCGCGCCGAGCAGCATCGAATGACACGGGAACGGCGGGTCGAAGGAGTGCGCGGCCCCGGCGTCGGTGCCGACGGTCTCCGTCCCGAGCCCGACGATCGGTGCCTCCTCGGCCAGCCAGGTCGCGCACGACACGCTGATCCCCGGGGTGTGCGGGCCGGTCTCGTTCGCGTTGAGGAACTCGGCCTGGTCGTGGGAGTGGACGTCCCACCCGGTGCGGTACAGCAGCCAGCCGCCCTCGGGCAGCGGCCCGTTGGCCGCCTCCCAGGCCCTGACGTGGTCGATCTCCAGCAGGAAGTCCGGGTTCGCCGCCACCTCGGCGCTGAAGTCGAGCACCACGGCGGGAGCGATGAGCCGCGGCGCCGGGACCTGGGCCACGTCCTCGCCGTCCTTTCCGGTGACCCAGTGCACCGGGGCGTCGAAGTGGGTGCCGGTGTGCTCGCCGGTCGTGATGTCGTTCCAGTACCAGGCGGGTCCGCGCTCGTCGTAGTGGCTGATCTCGGTCAGCCCGAACCTGACCGTGTTGCCGAACGGCGGGGGCAGCTGGATGATCGGCGTGCTCGCGGACAGCGGTGCGGTGAGGTCGATCACCTCCACCGAGCCGTCACGGATCGCGTCGGTCAGGGCGGACAGCACGGACATGATGCTCCTTCGTTCGGCGGCTAACGGTAGCTTTCCGTATCGATGGCCTGATCCGCTAGTCCTGTAATCTGGCTGTCGAGGTGATGCATGGCCAAGGCGGTCGTCACGGCAACGACGCTGGTCACGGACGACGGCGTGCCGATCGACGCCATCCACCTGCCCGGCCAGAAGGATCTGGCCATCATCGTCGCGCACGGATTCACGCTGTCGTGGCAGCACCCGCAGGTCTGGCGGGTCGCCAACCGGTTCAACCGCGCGGCCGGCGTCATCACCTTCGACTTCCGCGGTCACGGCCGCTCCGGCGGCCTCTCCACGCTCGGCGACCTCGAGATCAAGGACCTGGACGTGGCGGTCGCCTACGCTCGCCAGCTCGGCTACGCGAGGGTCGCCGCGGTGGGCTTCTCGATGGGCGCGTCCATCGTCCTGCGGCACGCGGGCCTGATCGGCGGGGTCGACGCGGTCGTGTCGGTGAGCGGCCCGGGCCGCTGGTACTACCGGGGCACCAAGCGGATGCGCCAGGTGCACTTTGCGATCGAGCACCGGCTGGGCCGGTTCGCGACCAAGCGGTGGCTGAAGACGCGGATCAGCCCCGAAGGCTGGAAGCTGGTTCCGGTCCCTCCGGCCGAGGCCGCGGCGCTGATCTCGCCGGTGCCGCTGCTGATCGTGCACGGCGACCAGGACCCGTACTTCCCGCCCGAGCACGCCCGCCAGCTGTACATGTCGGCGCGGGAGCCCAAGGAGCTATGGCTCCTCCCCGGCATGGGCCACGCCGAGTCCGGGAGCAACCAGGATCTGGTCGACCGCATCGCCCGCTGGGTCGACCAGGCCGCGGCACGCGCCGTCACCCCCGCCGACGAGATCAACGACCCGGCCCGACGAGGGCCAGCGGACCCGAGCCCCGACGTCCCCCTCTATCCGCGGACCGCCTGAATACAAACCAACCCCGCTATTACCTGATGACCCGCCAACCCCGCTATTACCTGATGACCCGGTAGGCCAGGTGCGTCACGCGAGGACGCAAGCACCTGGCTCAGCTCGGCTGGGCCCTCGGACCGATCGATCCGGCCAGCACGCTGCTGCAGGCCCACCACGTCGATAGGAACCGGCTGCGATCCGAACTTGACCGCGCCTCCTGATGCCGTCCGAGTGATCGCCCATCGTCACCACGCGCCCGCGGACTTACCACGCGCCCCACAGACACTCCTGGCTATGGTCCTGTATTACTCCATAGCGCTTCATCCCGCATCTTCCGCATATGCCGCCTCCATGCCTCCCACCAGCGCAATGTAAGCCATGAAAAATTGTCGACATGTCTGTTAACAGATTTTTGACGGCGCCGCAATGATGTTTACGGCGCATTAACAGCCGTACTACTAGGTTAAGTATCGTGGCATTCCCGGCAATCTCGCGCAAAGCGATCATGAAAGGGCAGCTATAGCCGCATTAACCCGAGGGGGGCCGGATAAGGAGGAACCCTTTATGCGTGACCCGAGCCCGTCCTGGTTCGCCCCCGCCCTCCGCTGGCGGGCACGATGAACACGATGGCCAGAGGCCGTGCCCTGCGCTGGCGGCCCAGCCTGGCCCTGTTCGGCGCGGCGGCGATGATCGTTGGCGCCTGCCTCGCCGCCGTACCGTCCGGCGCGGCAGCCCGGGTCATGACCGGGCCGGATCCCACGTCGATCTGCCCGGACGCCAACGTCGCCGCCTTCGGGCCCAACGTCTGCGTCTTCAACGACACCATGAGCCAGGCGGCCATTCAGGCCGACCTCAACGCCATCTCCACCCAGCAGGTCCCGGTGGCCAGCCAGTTCGACAGCCAGCGGTACGCCGTCTTGTTCCAGCCGGGCACGTACGGATCGGCCGGTGATCCCCTGGTGTTCCAGGTCGGCTACTACACCGAGGTCGCGGGTCTGGGCGCGATGCCGCAGGACACGGTCATCGACGGCGCCATCGACGTGTTCAACAACCTGTGCACCGCCGGGACCACCGACTGCAACTCCGACGACAACTTCTGGCGCTCGCTGTCCAACCTGACCCTCAACGTGGACCTGCCCTCCTCGCCGCCGGCGTACGCTCCGCCGACCTTGGATCCCTTCGGCGCCGGCTGCGACAACAGCGCCGAGATGTGGTCGGCATCCCAGGCCACCCCGATCAGGCGTGCCATCATCAACGGCAGCGTCGTCTTCCAGGATTACTGCGCGAGCAACAACTTCGCCAGCGGCGGCTTCATCGCCGACAGCCAGGTCAGCGGCAGCCTCAACTTCTTCGGCAACCAGCAGTACCTGACCCGCAACTCTGCCATCGGCGGACAGAACGGCGCCCTGTGGGACATGGTCTACTCCGGGGTCACCAACGCGCCCGCGCCGGTCTTCACCGGCCAGGGCAACCAGATCACGGTCCTGCCGACCAGCCCGGTGACCGAGGAAGAACCATTCCTCTACACCGACTCGCAGGGCAATTTCAACGTCTTCGTCCCCGCGGTCCAGCACAATTCGTCCGGCCCCTCCTGGGCCGGCGGCACCGAAGCGGGCACGCCCATCCCGCTGTCGAAGTTCTTCATCGCCAGCCCGAGCACGTCCCCGTCGGCCATGACCGCCGCGATGGCGCAGGGTCAGGACCTCATCCTCACGCCCGGCGTCTACGACCTCAGCCAGCCCATCGTGGTCCCTCACCCCGACACCATCGTGCTGGGCCTCGGCCTGGCCACCCTGGTCCCCCAGCACGGCAACGCCGCCCTGATCGTGGTGCGGAACTACGGGGTGAAGCTGTCCGGGCTCATCATCGACGCCGGCCCCGTCAACTCGCCGGTCCTGCTCTCGGTCGGGACGCCCGGGCCCAGTTCGGCCAGCGACCCCGACCTGATCCAGGACATCTTCTTCCGCATCGGCGGCGCCGAGACCACGCCCGTGAGTGCGACGGTCAGCCTCCTGGACAACGCCGGGAACTCGATCATCGACGACGTCTGGGCCTGGCGTGCCGACCACGGCAACGCGGTGGGCTGGACCCTCAACACCGCCGACACCGGCGTCGTAGTCACCGGCCGCGACGTGACCGCCTACGGCCTGGCCGTGGAGCACTACCAGAAGTACAACGTGATCTGGAGCGGCCAGGGCGGCACGGAGATCTTCTTCCAGAACGAGATGCCCTACGACCCGCCCAGCCAGGCGGCCTGGATGGCCACGCCGACCGAGGACGGCTACCCCGCCTTCGTCGTCACGCCCAACGTCACCTCGTTCCAGGGCTACGGCATGGCCAGCTACTGCTTCTTTAACCAGGGAGTGGCCATCTTCGCTGCGATGGCCTTCCAGGCTCCCGACACGCCGAACGTGCAATTCCACGACCTGGTCACCCGGTTCCTGAACGGCTCGGGTGGCATCAATTCGGTCATCAACGGCACTGGCGCCGCCGTGACCTCGCCTAACCGCGGCCCCAGCGACGTCGTCACCTATCCCTGATCGAAGCACCGTGGGCCATTTACCCCCCGTAAATGACCCGTTCCTTGATCACGAAGACTTTTGCCCCCTGCGCAGGGGCAAAAGTCTTCGTGATCATCGGGATCCAGCCCACGGCGGCCGCCCAGGGCAGCTACCCGCCGTTCAGCACGATTCGTCGGGCCCGTCCTGGGCCAGCTACGTCAGCTTCATCGATACCTCGGCCACGCCTTTCGACAACGAGGCCTTCCAGGCTCCCGACACCTCTGGTGTGCAGTTCCACAACATCTTCTGCCTATGGATCGCGGGCTCTGGAGGCGACAAGTCGCTCATCAACGGCACCGGGGGCCCGTGCACCTCGACCAACCCGGGCACGGTAAAGCCGGTGGACCTGACGAGTTACCCGTAACCTGACGGCAAGATCCGGCGAGTACCCGTCTCACGCGCGGCCGGGTTCGTTGTGGACGACGACCCAGATCGCGTGGACGGGCTCGCCCGTCTTGTTGAGGTACTCGTGCGGCGTGGCGGAATCGAAGGCGATCGAGTCGCCCGGGCCGAGCTCGTAGCTCTCGAAACCGACGTTGGCCTGCAGCGTGCCGCTGATGACCAGGCCGTACTCGCGCCCGTCGTGCCGCAGCGGGCGGCGCTCGTCGGTGGAGTGACCACCGGGGGAGTAGACGACCTCGAGGAAGTCGGTCATGGCGTCGGTGCCGGGGGTAAGCCGCTCCCACCGGACCCCGCTGGCCAGGTCGATGATGCTCCGGCCATTACCCCGCTGCACGATACCGGGCGCGTCCGCAGCAGCAGCGCCCGAGGCCGCCGCCGGCGGGTGCTGGCCGGGGCGCTGAGCCTGCTCCGCGCCGAACAGCAGGTGGTCAAGCGAGCTCCCCAGCTCGGTCGCCAGCGAGTACAGCACGCCCACGGAAGGGACGGAAACCCCCCGCTCTATCTGCGAGATCAGGCTGGCCGAACACCCGATCCTGCGGGCTAGCTCGCGCGCGGACAGCCGGCGTTCCTCGCGGGCCAGGCGCAGCCTGGGGCCGAGCCCGGTGCCGGGATCGAAGTCACTCGGCATGCCGTCCCACCATGATGTCAATGTACACTGCACGTTCTCCTCGGCAAGCTTGACAGTCTCACTGCACACGGCATTGGATGGTGGGGACGAGCAGAGGAGCTGCCATGGCCGTACCGTCGCTTCCGATCGCCCCCGCGCCCGGGCGGATGAACGTCGACTTCGAGGAGAGGGTGGACTTCGCCCGGCTGCGGCGCCACCGCCTCGATCGCGCCATGGCCGCCATGGAGGCGGCCGGCCTGGGCGCGCTGCTGGTGTTCGACAACAACAACATCAGGTACCTGACCGGCGTCGCGATCGGCGAGTGGACCAGGGACAAGCTGTGCCGGTACGCGCTGTACACCCAGACCGGCGAGCTCGTGCTGTGGGACTTCGGCTCGGCCGCGGTGCACCACCGCATGTACTGCCCCTGGCTGAAGCCGGAGAACTGCATCGCCTCCTACACCACCATGCGCGGCGCCGCCCCGCCCGCCTCGGGCCTGACCGCGAAAGCGGTAGCCGAGATCTCCGACCGGCTGCGCGAGGCCGGCGTGGCGGGCGAGCCGGTCGGCGTGGACTGGGCCGAGGTCCCCACCTTCTTCGAGCTGCAACGACAGCACATAGACGTCAGGGACGGCCAGCAGGTCATGCTGGACGCCCGGGAGATCAAGTCCCGGGACGAGATCACGCTGCTGGCCACCGCGGCGAGCATGGTCGACGGCACCTACCAGGACATCGCCGCCGCCCTGAAGCCCGGCATCAGGGAGAACGAGATCGTCGCCCTAGCCAACAAGCGCCTGTACGAGATGGGCTCCGACGATGTGGAAAGCATCAACGCGGTCTCCGGCGAGCGGTGCAACCCGCATCCGCACAACTTCTCCGACCGCATGATCAGGCCCGGCGAGCAGGCGTTCTTCGACATCATGCACTCCTACAACGGCTACCGGACCTGCTACTACCGCTGCTTCGCGGTCGGCTGGGCCACCGAGTCGCAAAAGGACGCGTACAAGCGGGCCCGCGAGTGGATCGACGTCGCCATCGACATGATCAAGCCCGGCGTGTCCACCGACCAGGTGGCCCGGCTGTGGCCGGAGGCGCAGGAGATCGGGCTGGCCGACGAGAAGACCGCCTTCGGCCTGGAGTTCGGGCACGGGCTCGGGCTGGCCCTGCACGAACGCCCCATCATCTCCCGGCTCACCTCGCTCGACGCGCCCCTGGAGATCAAGGAGGGCATGGTCTTCGCGCTGGAGACCTACTGCCCGGCCACCGACGGGCACTCGGCGGCCCGGATCGAGGAAGAGGTCGTGGTCGGGCCGACCGGGGTCGACATCTTGACCAAGTTCCCGGCCCAGGACCTGTACGTCACGAACCCCTACTGACAGAGGCGGCCACGTGCCAGAGATACCCGAGACCACCGCGCTCGAGATGTACCGGAAGATGATCGAACTCCGGCTGTTCGAGAAGCGCGCGCACGACCTGTTCCTGCAGAACCTGGTCAAGGGGACGACGCACCTCGGCACCGGCCAGGAGGCGGTCGCGGCTGGCGTGTCGCAGGCGATGAACGCCGACGACTACACGTTCACCACCTACCGCGGCCACAACCACGTGCTGGCCCGCGGCACCCCGATGACCCCGGTGATGGCCGAACTGCTCGGCCGCGAGAACGGCCTCATGCACGGCAAGGGCGGCTCGATGCACCTGCTCGACGTCTCGCACGGCATCCTCGGGGCCTACGCGATCATCGGTGCCCAGCTGGTCATCGCCAACGGCGCGGCCTGGTCGGCCCTGTACCGGGGCACCAGGCAGGTCACGGTCTGCTTCATGGGCGACGGCGCGACCAACATCGGCGCCTTCCACGAGGCGCTCAACCTGGCCGCGGTCTGGCACCTGCCGGTGGTCTTCATCTGCGAGAACAACCAGTACATGGAGTACACGGCGATCGGTACGGTGACCGCGGTGCCCCGGCCCGCCGCCGACCGCGCCGCCGCCTACGGGCTCGACCCGGTGGTGGTCGACGGCAACGACGTCGAGGCGGTCTACGAGGTGGCCCAGGCCGCGATCGGGCGCGCCCGCGGCGGCGGCGGGCCGAGCCTGATCGAGGCGCTCACCTACCGGCACGGCGGCCACTCCCGCGCCGACCCGGGCAAGTACCGGCCCGACGAGGAGGTCAAGGCGTGGCTGGCCCGGGATCCGCTGCCCGCCTACCGTAAGGTCCTCCTCGGCCGCGGCGTCGACGAGGCCACCCTGGACGCGATCGACAAGAACGCCAAGGACGAGGTGGATCGCGCCACCGAGGAGGCCAAGGCGGGCCCCGAGCCCAGCGTCGAGATGGCCGAGACCAACGTGTGGGCCGACGGCGGCCACGCCTGGAGGAACTGATGACCGACGTGGTCATGCCCCGGATGGGCGAGACGGTCGACGAGGGCACCGTGAACGAGTGGTTCAAGCAGATCGGCGACCAGGTCACCGAGGGCGAACCGCTGCTCGAAATCGGCACCGACAAGGTGGACACCGAGATCCCGGCCCCCGTCACCGGCGTGCTGGCCGAGATCCGCGTCGCCGAAGGCCAGACCGTCCCGGTGGCCACCGTCATCGCCGTCATCACGTGATCACGGCGCTCACCCGAAACCCTGATTTGACCGAACGGAGCTGTGGTGGGAGTTATCACATACCGCGAGGCGGTCGCGTGGGGTATCGCGCAGGAGATGCGCCGGGACCCGAACGTGGTGTTCCTCGGCGAGGACGTGGCCGCGGCCGGCGGGGTGTTCAAGACCACGGTCGGCCTGCTCGAGGAGTTCGGCCCGGACCGGGTCCGCGACACGCCGATCAGCGAGCAGGCCATCCTCGGCGCCGCGATAGGCGCGGCCATGACCGGCCTGCGCCCGATCGCGGAGATCATGTTCAGCGACTTCTTCGCGGTCTGCTGGGACCTGATGGCCAACGAGATGGCCAAGATCAGGTACATGTCGGACGGCCAGCTGGCGCTGCCCCTGGTCGTCCGCTGCGCCAACGGGGCCGGGGTGCGGTTCGGGGCCCAGCATTCGCAGTCGGTGGAGAACTGGGCGATGGCGGTCCCCGGCCTGAAGGTAGTGGCCCCGTCGAGCCCGAGGGACGTGGTCGGACTGCTGGCCGCCGCCGTCCGTGATCCGGATCCTGTCGTCTTCTTCGAGCACAAGGGCCTGATGGCGAGCAAGGGCGAGGTGCCGGAAGGAATCGAGATCGTCGACCAACTCGGCCAGGCCAAGGTGCTGCGGGAGGGCGCGGACGCGACGATCCTCGCGCTGGCCGCGATGGTCCCGCGGTCGCTGGCGGCGGCCGAGCGGCTGTCCGCGGAGCGCGGCATCGAGGCTACGGTCGTGGACGTCCGGTCGCTCGTGCCGCTGGACACGCGGACGATCCTGGCCGAGGTGGCCAAGACCGGCCGGATGTTCACCGTCGAGGAGAACCCGCGGCTGTGCGGATGGGGTGCCGAACTGGTGTCAATCGTGGCCGAGGAGGCCTTCGGCGCGCTCACCGGCCCGGCGATCCGCATCACTACCCCTCATATCCCGCTGCCCGCCGCGGATAAGCTCGAAGACCACGTCCTGCCCTCGGTGGACCGGATCGCCGAGACGGTGCTCAAGGCCCTGTTGGCTCCGGGGGGGACGACCTCCCCGAACCCCACGGGAAATGCTTTTTAGGAGGACAAGTGAGCGGCAACCTGGCCGAAGTGGTCGGCGTCGAGGTACCTACGGGCCTGCTGATCGGCGGGGAGTGGACCGGCGGGCGGGGCGGCGGCACGCTGCCGGTGATCGACCCGTCGACCGAGGACGCGGTGGCCGAGGTGGCCGACGGCACGGTGGAGGACGCGCTTGATGCGGTCAGCGCGGCACAGGATGCCCTGCCCGGATGGGCCTCGACGCCGCCGCGGCAGCGCGCGGAGTGCCTGCGCCGGACCTTCGAGCTGATGACCAAGAACGCCGACGCGCTGGCCAGGCTCATGACCACCGAGAACGGCAAGGCGCTGCGCGACGCCAAGGCCGAGGCGACCTACTCGGCCGAGTTCTTCCGCTGGTACGCCGAAGAGGCGGTCCGGATGGAGGGCGTGCTGATGCAGGCCCCGTCCGGGGCGAACAAGATCCTGGTCATGCGGCAGCCGGTCGGCGTCTCGGTGCTCGTCACCCCGTGGAACTTCCCGGCCGCCATGGCGACCCGCAAGATCGGCCCGGCGCTCGCGGCCGGCTGCACCGTCGTGCTCAAGCCGGCTTCGGAGACCCCGCTGACCGCGCTCTACATCGCCGAACTGCTGGCCGAGGCGGGCGTGCCCGACGGCGTCGTTAACGTGCTGACCTCGCGGAAGTCCGGCGCGGTGGTGTCGGCGATGCTGAACGACCCGAGGGTCCGCAAGCTCTCGTTCACCGGGTCGACCGAAGTCGGGCGGATCTTGCTGCGCGAGGCCGCCGACACCGTGGTGAACTGCTCGATGGAACTCGGCGGCAACGCGCCGTTCATCATCTTCGAGGACGCGGACGTCGACGCCGCCGTCGAGGGAGCGCTCATCGCCAAGATGCGTAACGGGGGCGAGGCGTGCACCGCCGCTAACCGCTTCTACGTGCACGAGGCGGTCGCCGACGAGTTCAGCCGGGCATTCTCGGCCCGGCTCGAGCGCATGGTCGTCGGACCGGGCCTGGACGAGGCCACCGACGTCGGCCCGCTGGTCAACGAGCCGACCCGGTCGAAGGTGGCCGAGCTCGTCGAGTCGGCAGCGGCGGACGGAGGCAAGGTGATCACCGGAGGGCACGCGCCCGACCGCCGCGGCTACTACTACCAGCCGACCGTGATCGATCAGGTCCCGGTCGGGGCCGGCATCCTCGGCACCGAGATCTTCGGGCCGGTGGCGCCCATCGTCAGGTTCACCTCAGAAGCAGACGCTGTCGCCTGGGCCAACGACACCGAATTCGGGCTCGTGTCCTACGTCTACACCCGCGACCTGGCCCGCGGCCTGCGGGTATGCGAGGCGCTCGAGGCGGGCATGGTCGGCCTCAACCGCGGCCTGGTCTCCGACCCCGCGGCCCCGTTCGGCGGCGTGAAGCAGTCGGGCATCGGCCGCGAGGGCGCCCACGAGGGACTGCTCGAATTCACCGAAACGAAGTACATCGCAACCAACTGGTAAGCCTGCCCTAAGCCGGACCCGGTAAGCTCTCGTATCCATGGGCGGACTGCGTACCGGGGAGCAGACCCAGTCACGGCCCGGCCCGGCTTCCGCTGAGCCGTGGACGCGTGACGGCCGACCCAGCCACCGCAGGCGCTGGGCCGTGGTTGCGGCGTACCTGCTGGCGGGCGTGGCGCTGTGCGCGGTGTACGCCCGGCTGTCGCAGACGTACACGCTGAACTCCGACAGCGCCAACATCCTCCTGATGGGATCGGACCTCCTCCACGGCAACCTGCTGCTGCACAGCTGGTACACGTCCGATGTCTCGTTCTACCCGACCGAGATCCCGCAGTACGCACTGCTGGAGAGCGTCCTCGGGCTGCGCGCCGAGACCGCGCACATCGCCGCGGGGATGACCTACGCGCTGACGTTGCTGTTCGCGGTGATGCTGGCCAGGTCCGGGTCGTCGGGGCGGCAGCGGCTGATCAGGACGCTGGTCGCGGCGGGCATCATGCTGGCCCCGCAACT
>Ga0187819_10001684_pt1 | contig 11454 bp, 11 predicted proteins | sample NC_wetland_sal_i_15_FD_132411 | JGI IMG/M metagenome (GOLD analysis project Ga0187819, IMG submission 132411) | Wetland sediment microbial communities from Neuse River Estuary, North Carolina, USA - SO4_4 | ecosystem: Environmental > Aquatic > Freshwater > Wetlands > Sediment | place: USA... | reverse complement strand
TATCGGTGCGGGAGCGAAACCGGTGGCCGCGCAGCTCCAGTTCGCGCCGCAATTCCGCGTGATTGTAGATTTCGCCGTTGAATACGACGACCGTATCGCCGCCGGGGGAGATCACCGGCTGGTCGCCCGATTCGAGATCGATGATCTTCAGGCGGGCGGCGCCCAGCGATGCGCAGGCCGATTCGAAAACGCCCTGTTGGTTGGGCCCGCGGTGCGCCAGCGTGGCGACGGCTTGCCGGATGCGGGCGGGGTCCGGGCACCCATCAACATGTGTAAAGCCAACTATTCCACACAAGGCTGAGTGCTCCTGGCCCGCGGTACATAGACGTTGGGACGCCAATCCGCGTCAGCGGTGTGGCAGCCCTGCAGCGGACGCACGCGATTCCCCTTCACTCTAACAGACAGTCCGGTTCAGTCCGCTAGTCAATTAGGGCTAATCGAATGGATGTACCCAAACGCGCATCGGAAAGCGTCTATTTTTGGTAATTCGCGCCTATTAACGGAAAAGTCCGATGCCGCTCACGCTCGCAACCACGTTGCTTCTGGGAGTCGCCGCCATCCCGTTTATCTATTACGGGATTGCCCTGTTTAGCTGCTGGCGCTTCTTCCGCCGCCCGCGCCGCCGGGAGACATCCGATTTCACGCCGCCGCTGAGCATTCTCAAACCCATCCGCGGCCTCGATCCCGAGGCGTACGCAAATTTTGCCAGTTTCTGCCGGCAGGACTATCCGGAGTACGAGATCGTTTTCTGCGTGGGCGACCGCGACGACCCGGCGCTGCCGACGATCGAGCGGCTGATCCAGGAATTTCCGCACCGCCCGATCCGCGTGCTGTACGGTTCGGGGCGCGACGCCGCCAACGACAAAGTCGCCAAACTGGCCCGCCTGGTAAGCGAGGCAGCTTATGAGCACGTGGTGATCTGCGACAGCGATGTGCGTGCCCGGCCCGACTATCTGCGAGCAGTGGTGGCCCCGTTGGCCAACCCGAAGATTGGCGCGGTGACGTGCTTCTACCTGCCGGTAGAGGAGCACACATTCGTGGACCGGCTGCAATCGGTGGGGATGATGTCCGACTTCTATCCGAGCATCGTGGTGGCGTGGCAGCTCGACGGTGTGAAGTTCGCGCTGGGGCCGACCATTGCCACCACGCGCGAACGGCTGGCCGGCTTCGGCGGTTATGAGGCGATCGAAAACCGCCCCGCGGACGACCTGCTGGTGGGGCGGCTGATCGCGGATCAGGGCTATGAAGTCGAGCTTTCGCGCTATCCGGTGGAGACCGTCGCGGATTACCACTCGATTCGCGAGTTATTCCACAAGCGGCTGCGCTGGATTGTGGTGATGCGCCACATGCGGCCCTGGGGACATCTCGGCCTTGTGTTCACGCTCGGTCTGCCGTGGTCGTTGATTGCGGTGGCGGCCCATCCTTCGGTGGCGACGGCAGCCATCTACCTGGGCCTGTACTTCGCCATGCGGACCGCCATGACCGCCGGCGTCGCTATATGGGGGCTGAAGCAGGGGCATTACTGGCGCAGGATGGCGCTGATTCCGCTGTGGGACGGGCTGGCATTTCTGATCTGGTTGGCCAGTTTCGCGCGGCACAGCATCCGCTGGCGCGGTAACGATTACTACATTCGCGGCGGCGCGCTGGTGGCGGCGGGTTCGATCGGCAGCGAAGATTGAGGCTGGCGGGACGCAAGGCTCGCCGTCACTTCCCCAGCAGCAGCACACCGGCCAGGACCAGCAGAGTTCCGCCGGCGCGACGAGCGCCAATGCGCTCGTGAAGGAGGATCTTCGCCAGCAGGGTTTCCAGGATGAAACTTGCGGCCGAAGCGGGCACGGCGAAGCTGAGCGGCGCGGTCTGCACCAGCGCCATGAACGAGAAAAACGAAAACGCCAGGCAGAGGATGGAGAGCAGCAGGTAGCGGCGCTCGACGATCATGCGCAGCAGGCGCCCCAAGCCGCGCGCGCCCACCGATTGCGCTCCCGCACGCTTCATTTCGTAGCTTTGCAGAATATCGCTAAGGGCGGTCGCCAGCACCATCACGCTCAACAGAATCCACGTCATTCCGATTTCTCCGGTTTGGCGGTGGTGCTCTGCGGCGTGGAACTCACGAGCGCGGCGCCGGCGAAAATCAGCAGGACGGCAAGCCATCGCTGCGCGCTGACGGTTTCATGCAGGAAGACCTTTCCCAGCAGCGCCGCCAACACATAGCCGACGGCCGTCATGGGCAGTACGAAGCTGAGGTCGGCGACGCTCAGCAGCGCCAGGCGCGCCAACAACGCCACGATCAGCAGGACGACGCCGAGGCCGACGAACGGGTCCAGCATGGACCGGACATAAACCAGCGGATTGGCCGCCAGCTTCTCCGGCAGGTGCTTGGTGCCCCAGGCGAGGGCCAGGTTGCCGCCTGCGCGCAGGGCGAGAAACAGGAGCAGCCAAAGGTAGGTGCGGAGGACTCGGTTGGAAATCGGCACAAATCACAGGGTAACGTGGTTGCGGTGTTGACCCACAGTTCAGGAGATCGCTTCCACCCGCGTCACGATCTCCTCGCGCGGCACCAGTGCGGACCAATAGGCCACGATCTCGCGCACGGCGGGGCGGCCTTCGCCGAAACCCGTGGCGCCGGGAGGGCCGTTCAGGACCAGTGGGATCAGCTCGCGCGTGAAACGGTCGACGGCCTGGCGGTCCTGGCCGCGCACGCCGATGCGTAATTGCACTTCGGGTGGATCGGGATTGGGCGGGGCCGCGGGGCCATGGCAGGCGTTTACGCCCAAGAATTCGGTGTAGATTTCGTCGAACGCGAGGCCGAGCCCGGCCAGGCGCGCGCGCACGATCCGATCGGCCGCCCTGGCCTTTTCGAGCGCTTGCGGCCAGCTATAGACCAGCGTGCCGATGGCCTTCCAGCCGGCGGCGTAGGCGACGGAAAGCTTGAGCGAAGGCGGGCGTTCCGAGCCGCGAATGCCGGTGACGCGCACACGGTCGGGCCCGGCATCGGCCAGGTGAATGCTCGTGAAATCGGCAACGCAATCGGGTGTGAGGTAGCGGCTGGGGTCGCCCAGCTCATAGAGAAGCTGTTCCTTGACGGTGTGGCTGCTGACCCGTCCGCCGGCCGCGGGATGTTTGGTGACGGCAAAGCTGCCGTCCGGGTCGGCTTCCACGATAGGATAGCCGATATCGGCCATGCCGGGAATGCTCTGCCAGTCCACCTGGCAGTTGCCGCCGGAGCACTGCGCGCCGCATTCGATAATGTGGCCGGCGATGGTTCCGGCGGCCAGCTTGTCATATTCGTCGGCGCGCCAGCCGAAGCGGTGGATCATGGGGGCGAGCGTAAGGGCGGTGTCGGTGGAGCGGCCGGCGATCACCACGTCGGCGCCGGTGGCGAGGGCTTCCGCCAGGGGAAAGGCGCCGATGTAGGCGTTGGCACTGAGAATCCGGCCGCGAATGGAAGCCAGCGGCTCGCCGGTATCCATGTCGCGCATCTCGTAGCCTTTGGCGAGAAATTCGTCCAGGCGCGAGAAGACGTCGTCGCCTTCCACCACCGCGACCTTGAGGCCCGGTGCGACGCGCAGCACTTCCCGCGCACAGGCGGCCGGATTCACGCCGCCGGCGTTGGCAATCACTTTGACGCCGCGCTCGCGGAGGGGACGCGCCAGGCGGGCGACGAGCGGAGGGAAATCGCGCGCGTAGCCGAGAGCCGGGTCAGCCTGCTTCTGTTTTTGCAGGATGGACATGGTGATCTCCGCCAGGTAGTCGAGCGCGAGATAGTCGATGGGGCCCTGTTCCACCAGGCGCACCGGCGCTTCCAGCCAGTCGCCCCAAAAGCCTTGACCATTGGCGATGCGGATCACAGCGTCACTCCAGTCGCGACCGGCTGCGGACCGGGTTTGGCGAGGCAGGCCTCCAGCGCAAAGCTCAGCACCTGGCGCGACTCCAGCGGGTCGATCACGGCGTCGCAATGGCCGCGGGCGGCGGCGTAGCGCGCGTCCAGCCAGCGTTCGTAATCGGCGCGCGTCTGCTCGATGGATTTGCGCAATTCGTCGGGGATGGGGCCGCCCTTGTATTTCTCCAGCTCTGCGGCGAAGAGCGCCTGCACGGCGGATTCGCCCTCCATGACGCCGATGCGCGCGGTGGGCCAACTGAAGGTGAAGTTGGGGTCGAACCCCTGCCCGGCCATGGCATAATAGCCGGCGCCGCTGGCGTGGTTGAGAGTGAGGACCAGCTTGGGCACGGTGGCGCAGGACATGGTTTCCACCATTTCGGCACCGGCACGGATGATGCCTTCGCGCTCGGCTTCCGGACCCACCATGAAACCGGAGACATCCTGCAAATAAATCAGAGGGTGGCCGAGGCGCTCGGCCGTTTCCGCGAAATACGCCACCTTGCGCGCCGTCTCGGTATAGACGATGCCGCCGATGCGGGGCCGGCCTTCGGACTTGAGAAAGCCGCGGCGATTGGCGATCACCGCGACCGGGCGGCCCGCCAGGCGCATTTCGGCGCACAGCATTTCGGGCGCATACTCGGGCTGGAATTCGGCGAAGTCGCCGCCATCGAAAATGCGGAAAAGGACTTCCTCGATATCGTAAGGGAGGCGGTGGTCGGCAGGAAGGACGGCGTAGAGGTCGGCGGGGTTGCGGGCTGGGGCCTGGCAGGCGAAACCGCCTGCCCCACCTGGCTCCGGTAACTGGCGGAAGCGCTGGCGGATGTGGGCCAGGCAATCGGCGTCATCCTTGGCCATATAGTGCGCCACGCCGCTGCGCGCGGTGTGGAGGCGCGCCCCGCCCAGCGGTTCCGCATCGATCACCTGGCCGGTGGCTCCCTTGACCAGGTTCGGCCCGCCCAGTCCCATGAAGCTGACGCCTTCCACCATGATGATGATATCGCTCAAGGCCGGCAGATAGGCTCCGCCGGCGATGCACGGGCCCATGACGGCGGCAATCTGGGGAATGCGCAGACGGCGGCGCATCAGAGAGTTGTAATAGAAGATGCGGCCGGCGCCGTACTGGCCGGGGAAAATGCCGTCCTGATAAGGCAGATTCACTCCCGCCGAATCCACCAGGTAAACGATGGGCAGGCGGTTGCGCATGGCGATTTCCTGCGCGCGCAGAATCTTGGTGATAGTCTCGGGCCACCACGCGCCAGCTTTGACGGTGGCATCGTTGGCGACTATCACCGCGGGCCGACTTTCGATTCTGCCGATGCCGGTTACCACGCCGGCGGCCGGCGCCTGGCCATGGTAGCGGTCGTAGGCGATCAGCAACCCGATTTCCAGAAAGAATGCGCCGGGGTCCAGCAGCGCCGCGATGCGCTCGCGGGCGGTCATTTTGCCGGCCGCATGCTGCTTTTCGATGCGCGCGGCGCCGCCGCCTTCGCGCAGCCGTTCTTCCAGCTTGCGAAGCTGTTCCACCTGGAGGCGCATGTGCGCCTGGCGCGCGGGGTCCACGGCTATTGCAGCGCGGAGAAGTCGGCCGGTGTCATGAACACGCGGTCGACCTTCTGCACGATTTTTCCGCCGGCTTCCGAGTCGGCCCTGACCTTCTGCCATTCCGGATCGCTGTTGAATTCCGCCCAGTGCTTGTCGGCGGCTTCGCGGCTGGGATGCGCCAGAATGTAAATCAAAGTGTTCTGCGAACGCTCGGGATCCTGCGGAACCCAATAACCGATGCTTTCCATTCCATGGCGGCGGAAAATCTGGATGGTATGATCGCGAAACCGCGCTTTGAGAGCGTCGAGTTTGCCTTCATAGCAGGTATAGGTGCGAAGTTCGTAGACGCGTGTTTGGGCCACGGCGCACGCTCCCAGAAGCAACAAGAGGACGAATAGTTTTCGGGCCATCAGTTGATTCTATCGCGGCCCGGCCTATTTGCGGCCTTTGCTCCTGGCTTCCAGGGCGGCGTCGAGCAAGCGTTTAATCGATTCGGAGTTGGGGCTGATGCGCAGCGCCTCGCGCAGTTCCGCGATGCCATCGTCCAGCCGTCCGGGCGTGCCTACCAGAACCACCCCCATATTGGCATGCGCCGCCGCATCGCCCGGATTCATCTGGAGGCCCTTGGAAAGGGCCTGCACAGCCTCCTGGCGCTGGCCGGAGCCGAGGAGCGCCGCCGCCAGGCCGCTGAGGGCGGCGCTCGAACGCGGATCGAGTTTGCTTGCCTTGCGATATTCGTCCACGGCTTCCAGGTATTCGCGGTTGGTCATCTCGGCATTTGCCAGATCCAGGTGGGCCCTGGCCACGTCCGGTCCGAAGCTGGCCGCCTTGATGAAGTCTTCTTCCGCCTCAGGGCGAACGCCGCGCCGGTACGCCTCCGCGCCCACGCTGGAATAGAAGCGGTAAAACGGGTTGGTGGACGGGTCGGCTTTGGATGCCGTCCAGAGTTTCTGAAGCCGTGTCACCGTTTCGGCATCCAGGCCCGCAGCCCCCTGGCGAAGGTCGAGAGCACGGGTGAGGCGCAGGCAGGAAAGGGCCGTATCGTCTAGCTTCGAACCCGGCGGCAGGCTCATCAGCGAGCCGCTCTGCGGGGGGTGCCACGCTCCCAACACATGGGCGAGCTCATGAGCCATGGCAGCGGCATTCCGCTCCTCATTCCCGCCGGGAATGTCGTAGACCAGCACGCGCGCATCGAAGGGCACGGCCAAGCCCGGCTCGGCGCCGGGCTGCGCGGAACCGTAGAGGCCCAGCGCGATCCAGTCGCCGCTGGTGTGAAAACCCCCGAGCATCCAGCGATTCATCTCCGGCGGCAGCTTGGGGTCGGGCGCCCATTCGGAGGCACCGGCCATTTCGAACTGCAGATTCAGCGGCCGGAAGATGGCGGAAGCCGCGCGTATGCGGCCGGCTACGCGGTCGCGCCAATCCGCCTGCTGGCGCAGGTCGGGTCCCACGGCAACCTGAATATGAAGGATTCGCGGCGGCGTTTTATGGCAGCCGCAAAGCAGCAGAGCGCAAACCAGGACCCAGCGCATCGAAAGGGGATTGTAGCACGACCTTCGTTGGCTGCGGTCTAGCCCTCAAACTTTGCGGTGGTGCTCGATTTCGTGCTCGGCAATCAACTGGCGCAGCATACTCTCCAGTTCCGCCACGCGGCGCGCCAGGTCGTCGATGGCCTGGCCTTCGGGATCGGGCAGGCGGCCGTGTTCCAGCACGTCTCCCTCGGGGCGGACGCGCACTACGCGGCCGGGAATGCCGACCACGGTGGAATTGTCCGGGACCGGGTGCACTACCACCGAACCGGCGCCGATTTTCACGTTGTCGCCGATGCGGATGTTGCCCAGAACCTTGGCGCCCGTGCCGATCACCACGCGGTCGCCGATGGTGGGGTGGCGCTTGCCCTTCTCATGGCCGGTGCCGCCCAGAGTCACGCCCTGGTAAAGCAGCACGTCGTCGCCAATATTGCTGGTCTCGCCGATCACCACGCCGGAACCGTGGTCGATGAAGAAGCGCCGGCCGATGGTGGCGCCGGGATGAATCTCGATTCCGGTAAAGAAGCGGCTGATCTGCGACAGAACGCGCGGCAGCAGAGGCACCCTCCAGAGATAGAGGCGGTGGGCGAGGCGGTGAACCAGAATGGCGTGGAATCCGGGATAGCAGAGAAAGATCTCCAGCACGCTTTTGGCGGCCGGGTCCTCGCGGAAGATGGTATCGATCTGCTCCCGGATGGTGTGAAACATGGCGCCTCTTTTGGATGAAGCGGCGGCCCGGAGAGATTCCGGACAGGCTGAAGTCCTCCCTTAGTGCGCCATGGTGGCTTCCTCCACCGGGAAGACAGGCGGCTTGGCGCCCGGAGGCAGGGGCGCCAGCATGTCCTCTTTGCGTTTGACCAGGGTGGACGTGTTAAAGCTGGCGGCTTCGAAACCGTGGCCGTGGGTGATGGCGTCGGTGGGGCAGGCCTCCACGCAATACCCGCAAAAAATGCAACGGTTGTAATCGATGTTGTAGACCTTGGCGTAGCGCTCGCCACCCGAGATGCGAACCTCCTGGGTGTTCTCCGCCGCCTCAATGTAAATGCAATTGGAAGGACACGCAGCGGCGCACAAGAAGCACGCCACGCACTTCTCCAGTCCGTTAAGATCGCGCTGCAGCACGTGCACGCCGCGGTAGCGCGCTTCGAATTTCGGGGACTCGTCGGGATAATTCTCCGTCACCGTGGGGGACATCATTTCCCGAAAGGTAACGCCCATGCCTTTGGCGATAGCCGCGGCCGTACCCAGAATGTCGAATTTGGTGGACATGGAATCTGCTTCCATCTTATCGTGATCGACCTGGCCCCGCCCGGGAGCCTAGTTGCGCGACCCTCAACCGGCTTTCAATTCGGGCACATTGTCGCTGGGACGCAGCGGATTGGTCCCCGCGCGCTCGCCCAGGGCGGCGATGTCGCGGCGGCTCCATCCTTCGGACGTGGTGGAGATAGCGCCGTCCCGCTCCACCACGAAAAGAGTCGGCACGCTCGATATGCCGTAGGCATTGCTCACGACAAAATCGGCATCCTCGTCATCCAGCAGCAGCGGAAAGGTGAGGCCATAGTGGCGGGCGAAATCGCGCGTGTCGCGGGCATCGTTCTGGGAAATTCCGTAGATGGACAAGGCCGCGCCGGCGGCGGTGTGAATGCGCTCCAGAAACGGAAGCGTCATCTGGCATACGGGGCAGGAGATTTTAAAAAACACCAGCACCGCGGGGCCATTCGCCAGCAAGCCGGCTAGCGAAACATCATCGCCAGCCTGTCCGTCAACCAGCCGCGGCAGGCGGAAATCCGGCGCGCGGGTTCCTACGTCGAGCAATTCGCGGCGGCGGTGAGAGGCCATAATTGTAGAGTACGATAAAAGCGGTCAGGCATCAGTGTCCAGCCGCGCGGCGTTTGCTTATCCCAATTTTCGCTACTTCCTGCTGGCGCGCTTCCTGGTGGTCGCCTCGACGGAAATGCAGGCGGTCGCGGTGGCGTGGCAGGTGTATGGGCTGACCCACAAGCCGCTCGATTTAGGCCTGGTGGGGCTGGCACAGTTTCTGCCGGGCCCGTTCCTGTTTCTGCTGGCGGGGCATGCGGCCGACCGCTTTCCGCGCCAGCGCATCCTGGCGACCTGTTTCGCCGGGTTTGCCGTTTGCTCGCTGGCCTTCGCAGCCCTGACGCTCCGGCACGGCGCCAATGTCTGGCCCATTTACCTGGTGCTGTTGGGCAACGGCTGCGTGAGGGTGTTCAACGGCCCCGCGGGGCAATCCCTGCTGCCGCTGCTGGTTGCGGAGAGCGATTTTCCCAACGCCGTGGCATGGAGCGCGTCGGTCTTCACGGGGTCGACCATTCTGGGGCCAATGATCGGGGGACTGCTCTACGGTTTCACCGGCACGCCGCTGCCGGTTTACGCCGGTGCGGCTGTGGCATACGCGGGCGCGCTGGCGCTGGTGGGAATGATTCGCGTGAAGGTGGGGCAGGCGGTTTCGTCTGCCAGCGCCGGCAGGCCAAACGGCCTGCCCCACCAGTCCTGGGGAACCGTTTTGGAGGGCCTGCGCTTCATCCGGCGCAACCGGCTGGTGGCGGGCGCCATCACGCTCGACCTTTTCGCCGTGCTGCTGGGCGGGGCGGTAGCGCTGCTGCCGGCCTATGCCAACGACATCCTCCACATCGGCGCGAAGGGCCTGGGACTGCTGCGCAGCGCGCCAGGCGCGGGCGCCATGACGATGGCTACCGTGCTGGCCCACCGGCCGATCCGGCGGCGCGCGGGGGCGTTAATGCTGTGGTCGGTGGCGGGGTTTGGCATCTTCACGGTGGTGTTCGGGCTGTCGCGCAACGTGGCGCTTTCGGTGGCCGCCCTGATGCTGGTGGGCGCGTGCGATATGGTGAGCGTGGTGGTGCGCCAGACCATGATTCAACTGGGCACGCCCGACCGGATGCGGGGCCGCGTGAGCGCGGTGAACATGATCTTCGTGGGCGCTTCCAACGAGCTGGGTCAATTCGAATCGGGCGTCACCGCGCAGTGGTTCGGCACGGTGCCGGCGGTGGTATTGGGCGGATTGGGCACACTGGCCGTGGTGGCGGCGTGGACGGGCCTCTTCCCTGCCCTGCGGCGGGTGGATGAGCTGACGGGAGATGCACTGGCCTCACGCGGCGTGGGGAACGCTGCGGATTAACAGTTTGAAAGCAAGTTTCGGAGTGTGGCGCCAGGGGTTGGCTCGCATACCATGGAGGAGATGGAAGAGCTATTGCACTCAGTGGCCGGGCGAGCCGCGCGATATCTGCATGAGATTCAGGATCGCCGCGTTGGCCCCTCGCCGGAGGCGGTTCAAAATCTCCGCCGATTCCTGGAGCCGCTGCCGGAAGCGCCGGCTGCCGCCGAAGACGTGCTCGGCTTTCTGGACGAATGCGGCTCGCCGGCCACCATGGGAATCGCCGGCCCGCGGTTTTTCGGATTCGTGATCGGCGGCTCGCTGCCGGCGGCGTTGGGCGCCAACTGGCTGGCCTCGGCCTGGGACCAGAACGCCGGCCTGTTTGCCGCCACACCCATCTCCGCCGGGCTGGAAGAAGTTTCTCTGGGCTGGCTGCTGGATGTGCTCCGCCTGCCTGCCGCGAGCGGCGGCGCTTTCGTCACGGGCGCCACGGTGGCCAACTTCACCGCGCTGGTAGCGGCGCGGCACGCTGTGCTCGAGCGCGTTGGGTGGGACGTGGAAAGCCAGGGTTTGTTCGGCGCGCCCGCCATCAGCGTGGTGGTAGGCGAAGAAGCGCATCCTTCCCTGATCAAGTCGCTGGGAATGCTGGGACTGGGGCGGGAGCGCGTGCTGCGCGTGCCCGTGGACGGACAGGGGCGCATGCGCGCCGAAGCGCTGCCGGCGCTCGACGGGCCGGCCATTGTATGCGTGCAGGCGGGCAACGTGAATACCGGCGCGTTCGACCCGGCGGGCGAAATTTGCCGGCGCGCACACGCGGCCGGCGCCTGGGTTCACGTGGACGGCGCCTTCGGGCTTTGGGCCGCCGCCAGCCCGCGCTACGCCCACCTGGTGGAGGGCGTTGCCGAAGCCGATTCCTGGGCGACGGACGCGCATAAGTGGCTGAACGTGCCTTACGACAGCGGCCTCGCCTTTGTGCGCGATGCCGAAATGCTGGGCGCCGCCATGAGCCTGACCGCGGCCTACCTGCCGCAAGGCGAGCATCGCGAGCCGTCGCAGTACGTGCCGGAGCTTTCGCGCCGGGCGCGCGGGGTGGAGGTATGGGCGGCGCTCAAATCGTTGGGCCGCAGCGGCCTGGCCGAGATCATCGAACGCAATTGCCGCTCCGCGCGGCGGTTCGCCGACGGGCTTCGGGCGGCCGGCTTCGAAATTCTGAACGACGTGGTGCTAAACCAGGTGCTGGTTTCGTTCGGCACGCCGGAGCACACCGCGGAGGTAATTGCCGGCATTCAGGCCGACGGCACCTGCTGGTGCGGCGGCACGGTGTGGCAGGGACGGCATGCCATGCGCATCAGCGTCTCTTCGTGGGCCAC
>Ga0187819_10001683_pt1 | contig 11455 bp, 7 predicted proteins | sample NC_wetland_sal_i_15_FD_132411 | JGI IMG/M metagenome (GOLD analysis project Ga0187819, IMG submission 132411) | Wetland sediment microbial communities from Neuse River Estuary, North Carolina, USA - SO4_4 | ecosystem: Environmental > Aquatic > Freshwater > Wetlands > Sediment | place: USA: North... | reverse complement strand
TGACGATGCCGTAGGCGAGCGAGAGGAGCGCAACCCATTTCCATTGGTGGACCTGGCCGGCGGCCCACATGATGGAGCAGAGGGCGACGAGCTGGATGGCGGCCAGGGACACGTTCAGGCGCGCGGGGATAGCGAAATTCGAGCGGGTCATTCCATCACCTCCGGATGCAGAGATGGATGGGGGCGCGAGCGCGGGCACGGGTGCGGCTGGTAGCCGAAGAATTCGAGGCCGCGGAATTCGGGGCACTCATCGAAGCGGGCGAAGACGCGAGGGACGATTTCGCGGGAGTAGAGGGAATTTTGGTAGGCGGCGTCGTTTGAAAGGGCGAGGAGCTGGCGGCGCATTTCGGGCTCGTCGCCGCGCAGGGCAGGGAATTCGAGAGCCAGCTGATGGATCACGCGCAGTTGGGCGCGCTTTGGGGCGCTGAAAAATTCGGCGAGCATCCAGGCGAGCAAACGCGCGTTCATTTTTCGGAGGAAGGGATGGACGCGGTGCCAGAGCGCGTCGATCAGCTCCTGGTCCCAGCGGACGTGGCCGACTTCGTCGGCCATGTGGACGCGATGCGTCTCGACGAAATGGGGATCGAGGGATTCGCGTTCGATGAGAAAGCGCTTCGAGTAAAAGAGGGAGCGCTCTTCCTGGAGAAGCATCAGCCACAGGAACATGGGGAAGAGGCGCGGGCGACGGGTGGCCCAACCGAGGACCGCCATCCATTGCGGGGGCGGCTGGATGAAATAGAAGTCGGCGGCGGAATAGAATTGCGGGGCGCAACGCTCGTTGAGGCGGCGAAACATTGCCGTATGCCGGCGCTCTTCGCTCAAAAATTGGCGCAAGCCTTGAGCGAGGTGCGGCGGGAGAGGGCTGCGGAGCAGGGCTTCGAGAATTTTGCCGCCGATGGCGGTCTCGAAGAAGATGATCTGCTCGTTGAAGTAGAGGGATTGAAGCTGATTGTAGCGGAGGCGCTGGTCGCTCGAGAGGCGCGGATAAAATTGCGTGTAAGAAAGCGGCGTGAATTGCTCGGGGATAAAACGCTTTGCGTGGTCCACGGGCGTTTCGGCAAGAATTGGCGCGCGGGCGGTGGCGTTCATAGGGTCGAGGCCTCCACGTAGGGGACGCGGCAGTCGAGCGAGCGAAAGGCGGATTCGCCATCGGGGAAGCAGACGGCGAAGAGGCGCCCGGCGAAGGGCGTCAGCGAATATTGCTTGAGCGCGGGGAGGAGCGGGTCGCGCTCGTGCAGGCCGACCATGGCGTAGTGGAAGCGGGATGGCAGGGCGTCGTTATAGAGCTGGCGCAGGAGGGCGCGGAAAACGTTCACGTCGTCGTGATCGATGGCGATGAAGCTGATGTAGAAGAAGGGGACGTATTCGCCGGGTTTGGGAAAGGCCGGGGCGCCGAGGAGCGCGTGCATGGCGTTTGCTGCGGGGACGAGCCAGCGGAGGCGATTACCGTAGGAGATGATGCGAGTTTGCTTGAAGGCAGTCTGGTCCCAGCGGCCGAGGACGCCCGTGATTTTATTTTTTCTGAGGGCGACGTAAAAATCCGAGGGCTTGAAATCGCGCCAGCGATGGCCTTGCGCGAAGGATTCGACGTCGTGGAGGGGCGCAAATTGTTTGCGGGCATTGTTGCGGTTCAGGCAAGCGACAATTTCGGGGAGCATTTCGCGGCTTCCGCGGGCGATGGTGCAATCGGCTTTCACGGGCGGCTTGCGGCGGCGGAGATTGATGCCGGGGCAGTGGAGGATTCCGAGGTCGTGATAGACGGGGAGGCCAGCGCGGGCGGTGGCGATGGTGCGGAGGGCGGTGAGATTGTCGTGGAAAATCACGGTGCCGTAGAGGGGCGCTTTGGCGTCGGCGTGCAGTTCGCGGAGGAAGCGGTAGCCGCGGGCGACGAGGGTGCCGCCGCGGTGGGCGGGGTCGAGGCGCAAATCGCTGAGCCAGCCAAAGGGAGCGGGGCGGCCGTTCAGGAAAGCGCCGGAAATCGAGCGGGTGCCGAGGCCGAGGATGCGGCCGGAATTGAGATCGCGGGCAATGCCGACTTGACAGAGGTCGCCGCGGATCGAGCAGGCGGCGAAAAAATCGGGCTCGCGTTCGAAGGTGACTTGCATCGAGCCGACCATGGGATTTTCGCGGAGGAGGGCGCGGAGTTCGGCGTCATCGCGGCGGTCGGCGAGAGCGATTGCGAAACGCGTGCGGACGGGGGCAGCGACGGTTGCCGAGCTCATGCGGCCACCTCCTGCCCGGCGCGGTCTTCGATCCAGTTACCTTCGAAACAGCTTTCCCAGCCGGAGAGGCGATGGAGGGCGACGGCTTTGACGACTCCCGCGCGCTGGCCGAGCGAGACACAGCGGCGCAAATAGGATTCGGCGGCGCCGCGGGCGATTTGGAAAATGCGCGGGGCGGCGAGCTGGCCGAGGCGGCGGCAATATGCGTAATGGGGATTTTGCGCGAGTCTTTGATCGAGGCGGGCCGCTAAATCGGAGGGAGCGGCGGCGCCTTGGAGGAAGAGAACGTAGCGCGGCTTTTCGAGGCGGGAAGGAGCGAGCATGGCGAAGTCTGGGGCGATGCCGTGTTGCTTCGCGAGATCAGCCAGGATCGCGCTCACGAAAGTGGGGCTTAATTTTTCGCCACAGAGGTCGCTTGTGCCGTCTTCTTTGCCGAGAAATTCGAGGAGCGGGGTATTTTCGGCGAAGCCGGTGACGCGGACGCGATCGCCGAGGCGATAGCGGTAGAGGCCGCCGCCGGTCGTGAGCAAGACGGAATATTCGTGGCCGAGTTCGAGTTCGTGAAGGAGATGCGGACGTGCGCCGGGGCGGTCGAGGAATTCGCAAAAGTGAGAAGTGACGGCGGCGAGGGAGCCGTCGTGGCCGACGAGGGGGATGGAGACGACGCCTTCGGTGGCGAGCAGGCCTTTGCCCTGAATCGTGACGCCGGGAAACAGCGCGCGCAGTGCGGGGATGGAGGGTTTCGAGGACGCGTCGCTCCAGCAACTGATGACGCGGAGATTGGGCCAGAGGTCTTGCGCGCGCAACGTGCCGTTTTCGCGCCAAGAATTTTCGAGCAGGCGCGCGCGGGCGGGATCGGCGCGCAGGTGATTTTTCAGGACGGGCGCGATGGCATCCGGCACAGGGCCGGGAAGGCGCAGCGTGCCTTCGCGCAGATCGGCCAGCAGCGTGCCGGCATGCTTCTGAAGGTGTTCGATCAGGATGGTGAGGAAGCTCGGCGCCCAGACGGAAATGAAAGCGAGCGACGGGGATTGCAGCAGGAAGCGCAACGTAACGTAGAGGGAGGCGTCGAGATCGGGAATGCGCGCCACTTCCTCCGGCACGGCGAGGATTTTGCGAACGAGAAAGCGCGCGGCGGGGCTGAGATATTCGGTGTCACTCTCGAAGCCGACGCGCAGGCCGCCGGGCGTGATTTCAGATTCGCGCGCGAGAGGAGTGATGGCCCAGTAGGATTCGCCGACGGCGAGGCGCGGGTGATGCGTGTAGAGGTCGAGCATCCAGGCGCACACGGCACGCTGAAATTCGCGGCGCAGGGAGGCGGTATAGGGAATGTATTTCGCGGGGGCGGCGGAGCCGCTGGTTTTTTCGAGCATGAGGACAGGCTCTTCGGTGAGGACATTTTTTTCGCCGGCGACGATGCGGTCGATCCAGGACTTGAGATCGTCGTAGTCAACGACGGGGACGCTGTTTTGGAATTCGCTCGGGGCGCGCAGCCGGCTGAATCCGAATTTGCGGCCGTAGGCGCTGGCGGAATTGGCGCGCAATAGGCGGGCGAGGAGAGCGGCCTGCGCCGCCGCCGGATTTTTTCTCGCTTTGCGCAACGCCTGATAGGGCGCGCAGCAGCTTGCAAGCCACGCGGCATGCGCGCTCGCGCGAGTGGTCTTCTCAAACATGTAGATCCTCGGCGCGTCGGCTTGCGAATTTGATTTGCTCTTCGGTGAGGATGCGGGCCGGATAGGAGCGCATATTTTCCGGCGAGATTTCGGCCAGGCAAGCGAGTTCGGTGCCCTGTGCATAGGATGGATTACGCGAGAGAAAGAACTGCACATGGCGATTATTGAGCCGCGGCGATGGAACGGAGGCCAGTGCAGGTTTCAGATTGCCTCGCGGTTCGGGGAAGAGGATCAGGCCGGATTCGGAATCGAAGTGCGCGGGGAATTTCCCGCGCGCGAGAGCGTTGAGGATGCGCTGCTCGGCGGGCGGCGTGGGCCATAGGCAGGCGGGGTAATATTTTTCGAAGAAGACCGGGAGATAGAGATAGGTGCGGTAGCCTTTCGAGATCAGGAACCAATAGAGCGGCAGATCGGGTTCGGCGGCGCGCACCTGGCCGACGTAGCGGCACCAGGCGCGGCCGAGCTCCTGTTCGCCCCAGTGGGAGGGGTCGATGATGGTGTCGCCCGAAAAAATGGCGCGGACCGGGCGGCCGTCAATGGAGACGCGCAGGAGCTTTTGCGTGGAGAAGCCGCAAGGAGCGCCATGGGAATCGCGGAGGATGATGACGGTGTCTTTTTCGGCGAGATCCTGCTCGAAGTGTTGCAGGGAGACATGGTCGTAATTGCGATCGAGGAGCTCATAGAGCGCGCGGCGATCGGGCGCGGAAATTCTCGATACAGGCGTGATTTCGCTAAGCATTCGCATGTTCATTTGGACTCCGCAACAAGAGATAGAGCAACGTCGGATAACCGATGGAGACGGCGATCCAGCTCCCGATATTGACAAGACGGAAATGCGGCGTATCGGCCGCGAAATAAATGCCCTGAGCGGGAGAAGCCAGCAGGCTGAATTCCCGGGCCATGAAAATTTCGACGGCCAGCGTGATTTGGAGAAGCGTGGCGACACGCAAGGCCGCGGAATCGCGCGCCGCCGCTGCGGGGGATATTTCGCGACGCAGAAAAATAATCAGGAGGATGGTGAAGACGTCATGGGCGATGCCATAGCCGCAGCGCCAGGCGCGGGTGAAAAAAATGATCCACAGTTCGATGGGGGCGCGGACGGCGAAGCTCAAAAATGTGGCGCCGAAGACGCGGCGCGTGGCCGGGGCGAGCGTGCTCTCACGCCAGAGAAAGAAGGGGACGATATACATGGCGATTAGCATGTAATTCAGCCACAGAGTCTTGGCCATGGAGATTGGGCCGCCGACGCCGCCGAGGTGGTTCTGCTTCCAGGCGAAAAGCGCGGAAGCGGCCGAAAGCGCGGCGATGGCGCACACCAGCAGCCATTGCCGACGGAAGGTGACATGCGGCAGCGCGCCGACTTCAGAAACAGATGGAGATCTCACGAGGCTCCTCTTCTTCTTTTCGCGACGGTTCGTTGCGCTCGGCGTGGCGGCGCAGAGAGTGAATCTTCAGGCCCAGGAGATCGGTTTCGACATGGGCGAAGCGCGGGCCATCGAAGCGGCGAATCTGGCGGGTCTGCGCGCGCAAGACGTCGACGTCTTGCTGAATGATGTGGCGCGAGAGCGGCTCGAAAACCAAACGCACGAGCGCGCCCAGGCGGCCGAAACGGAAGGTGATGACGGTGTAGACCTCGGTTTCGAATTCCGCGATGGGTGTGCATTGCGAGGTGATGATGAAATGGCGGTCGGGGCCAAAATCGTAGTCCACGCGGCTGATATTGGGCATTTCGAAGCGGTCGGTGTGCCAGAGCTCGCGGCCTTTCGGGAAGAAGAGGCGCGAGACGACGCTCTTGCTGATGGGCTCGCCGCGGAATCGGGCTTCGACGGAATTCGGGGCGGCCTGGACAACGGCGGTGAGCTCGCGCGTGTCGTGGCTGCGGAACCAGCCTTTGTGCACAAAGACGGTGTGCGGGCAATCGAGAAAATTCTCGAGGCAGGATTCGACGGAAGCTTCGAAGCGCGTCTTCATGCGGAAGGTGGTCCAACCGTCTTCGGCGATATGCGGAAATTGGAAGGGACGTTGCTGCGGGGAGCTTTTTCCAAGAAAGACCCAGATGAAACCGTCGCGCTCGATGGTGGGGAAGGCGCGCACGCGATGATTGGGGATGCAAGCATTGCTCCCGAGCGAGGGAACGGCGGTGAGCGCGCCGGCACCGTTGTAACGCCAGCCGTGATACTGGCATTCGACGCAGCCGCCGATGGCGCGGCCCTGGGAGAGCTCGAGATTGCGGTGGGCGCAGCGGTCCTCGAGCGCGGCGGGCTCGTTTTTTTCGTCGCGGAACAGGACAATTTTTTCGCCGTAGAGTTCGAGGCCGAGCGGCTTGCGTTTCAACTCACGCGATTCAGCGGCGATGTACCAATTTTCTTTCAGTGACATAGGCACCTGCCGAGCTGCCCTCGATCAGTTCGAGGGCGTATAAACGATGCGGTGATATTCATCGAGCACGAGATCGGTGTAAGTGACGGTTTGCGCGCCGTACCAGTGGACTTCGACGGTGACCGGCCCGGCGTAATCGCCGAGGCCGAAGAGGAGCCGCCGATCGCTCTGCGCGGAAAATCCATTTGCGATTTGCACTTCGCGCATTTGCCGAATGGGCCTTCCATCTTTCTGGTAGCTGAGAAATACCTGCGTGCCGACGGCTTCGCGATTAACGCGCGCGCCGTCACCGGCCATCTGGAGGCCAATCCAGTGATGGACGCGGCCGGCGTTGCGGTCCTCCTCCTGCAAGGTATTGCGATAGAGAGAGAGCGGGGCAAATTGATGAGTGACGGCGAGATCGAGAACGCCGCGATTATCGAAATCGACCAGAGCCGCGCCGCGGGAATTTCCGAGTTCGGTGAGGCCGGTCTGAGTTGCGACGTCAACGTACTGCATGGTGGTTTCCGGGCCGCGGGAGAGATAGACGCGATTGGCCTGGTGGCCGAAAATTTCGTAGCCGCGAAGGTCGGGCCAGTTGTCGGCATAGGAATGGACATCGGGGCCGGAGAGCATCATTTTTTCGGCGACGTACCAGTAATCGCGGGGCTTATCGAAGCGTTTGTCCGCGCTGTCGTCCACCATGCCGTTGACCTGCACGAAATCGAGCCAGCCATCGAGGTTCAAATCGCCGACGGCAGCGCCCCAGCCAAAACCGCCTTCGTTCAGTGCGCCGCGGATGGTGGCTTCATCTTTGAAATCGGGGCGGAATGGATTCGCGGGGTTCGGGTAGGTCTTCCACAAGAGACTGCCTTCGGCCTGGAGCGGGACGTGGACGTTTGAAACGTAGATGTCGAGCTGGCCGCGATTGTCGAGGTCCGCGATCGAGACGTTCATTCCTTTGTAGGTGTCTTTGCCGATGCTGCCGTACATCTTTCCGGCGACACGGACGAAGCGCTTTCCATGGTCATTGAGGTAGAGATCGTCAGGGCCGAAGTCGTTGGCGCAATAGAGGTCGGTGTAGCCGTCGCCATTCAAATCGCCGGTGCCGATGGCCGTGGTCCAATGAGTTTCGGGCATGCCCATGGCAGCCATGTCCATTTTTTCGAAACGTCCGGAGCCGAGATTGCGGTAGAGCGCTTTGCGGCCGCCATTTTCGGCGTTGTTCCAGGTTTGGTGCATGAAGTGGAACATGCGGCGGTCGCCCGGGTATTCGGGCTGCGGGAGATTGAAGATGGTGAGAGGAGTGGGCTCGGCGTAATCGGGGAGATAGGGAGGCAAGCTATTGCCGATGAGGAGGTCGAGCTTGCCGTCACGGTCGTAGTCAAAGAAGGTGGCGGCGATGGACGTGGTGTGCTCTTCGATGCCGGCCTCATCGGTGACGTCGATAAATTCGGGTTTGCCGGTGACGGGCAGCATGTTTTTTAGCAGGCGGCTTTTGCCGTAGGCCATCATGAGGAAGAGGGATTGGGCGCCGCTATTGTCGTAATCAACGAAGACTGCGCCTCCGACGAGGCCGTATTTTTCCGGATGGGCGGAAATTTCGCGCAGAGCAGGGATATCGACGCGCTCGAAATGATAATTTCCGAGGTTGCGATAGAGGGCGTTGCGGTCTTCGGGGCGCTTCAGCGTGTTGGTGAGGAAGATGTCCTGAAGGCCGTCATTATCGAAATCTCCGACAGCGATGGCGTCCCCAACCGAGAGGAGCCATTTGGCGATGTGCTGGACGCGGGGATCGACTTCGTTCATGACGTTGCTCATGCGCGAATCGATGCCGGAAATGGAGGGAGGCACGGGCACGAAACGAAATCCGGGATTTAGGGCGATTCTGGGGTGGAGCACTCCCGCGTAAGTTGCATAGCCGCCCGCGCCGAGAAGAGCGATGACCGTGACGCGGGCGAGAAATCCGGTTGAGAAGGAGGCGCGCCAGTGAGCGAAGCCCTCGCGCAGGAAATCTTCCGCGTGCAGCCAGAGGAGGCGCGCGGCGCTGACGAAGAACAGCGCGAAGAAAAAGGTGCTCAGCGATTGGCGCGTGTGCAGCCAGAGATCGAGGGCGACGATTGCGAAAGCCCAACCAATTTGCGCGCTGCGGCCTTTCGGCGAGGTTTTCGGGTCGGTGATCATGTAGAAGGTGAAAAGATAAAAGCGGGGAGAGGTGAGTGCTCCGAGGATCACGACTTCCGGTGGCACATGCCAGCGGATGAGATAGGCGCGGACCAGTGTGGCAATGGCATAAAAGCCGAGAAAGCTGACAATCAGCGGGGTGCGGCCGACGAGGAAGACGAAGAGCGAAAGGGCTGCGGTGACGAAGAAGAAAGCCATCGCGAGGCCGCCTCCCCATTGGTAGGCCGGAGCGGAGGAGAAAAGTCCATGGCCCAGCACGAGAGCAGCAACAACGCCGAAGAGAGAAGGGTTGAATATGTGCTTGCCTTGGTAGGTGAAGATGTATTTGGAGCCGATGCAGAAAAAAACCGGGAGAAAGAGGAGATAGCAATTGTGCGAGTAATTCAGCAGCAGGGCAATGGAAACGCTGCTGATATAGGCGCTCAGCGGGAATATCAGCTCGCGGCCGCAGAAGAGCCAGTGCAGGAAAATTTCCAGGGAACATCCGGCCAAAATCGTGAGCAGAATCTGGACTGGATTTCGGCTGAACCCGAGAACCGTGCAACCGAGGATTGCGTAGAGGGTGAGAAGAGCAGCGAAGGGAATCCTTGGGTCAGACCAGGAAGGAAGGACCCAAGGACGAGCCGTGGCCGATTTTGGCTGAGCGGATACACCCAGCCCACCGGGAAGGTCCAGGGTGATGCTCATTTCGTGCGGGATTGTGACAGGGTTGAGTTTCATTGGGCTTCACCGATTGCAGGACATCTCGAGATGTGTGTGCAAAGAATAAAGTGGCGGCGCGGTGGAAGGGCGGCGCGAAGATTTTCGACGCGGCCATTTGAAGGGCTGATGGCTGGCCAGCCGCTCGAGCTGCGGTGATTATGGCGCCAATTTTTGCGTTCAAATCTTGTTGGCATTGGTGCTCCTTCCGCTTGCGTCCACGTTAGGCTGGCTCCTCGCGCATGGCAATGCATGAGTGGCCAGATTCCTGCCAGCTTTTTGTAAATATCCAAGCCTCTGATTCAAAATCGTTTACGCGCGGTGTTATGGCCGGGAGTTCGCGGGCGTTCGGGTATAATCCCGGCATGAATGCGCGGCCTGACCCGGAAAAGCCCTCCCCCCCCACGCCCGTGGCGCTGCGGTTTGGAGCTTTCGAGCTGGATCTAAGGACGGGCGAACTGCGGAAGGGCGGATCGCGAATCAAACTGCAGCCCCAGCCTGCGAAAGTTCTGGGCATTCTGGCTTGCAAGGCGGGCGAAATTGTCACGAGGGAAGAACTTCAGCAGCAGGTCTGGGGCGAAGACCTCTTCGTTGATTTTGAGCGCGGGCTGAATGTGTGCATTCAGCAGATTCGCGGGGCGCTGGGGGACGACGCGGATGCGCCGCGATTTATCGAGACGCTTCCGAAGCGCGGTTATCGGTTTCTGATGCCGGTCGAGCGGGTGGCTGAGCCGACGAGATTGGCTGAGATGGGCGATGCTCGCCTTCCGGACGCTGCACCGATTGCGCCAGAGGGGCTTCCTACTGTCGCGCCCCGCCACTCGAAATTCAGGGTTGCGGCGATTGCTCTGGTTTCCGCGGCTACTCTTTTTGCCGTGCTGTACTTCGCCAGGGGTTCGAACAGGACTCTCTTTTGGCGGGGAGGCCGGCCGATCCATTCGGTGGCGGTATTGCCTTTCGATGATTTTTCGAGTGACGCGCAACAGCCCTATTTCGCGGACGGGATGACGGATGCGCTGACGGCGGAACTGGGGCAGATTCGGGATTTGCGCGTGCCTTCGCGCACATCGGTGATGCTCTTCAAGCGAGCGAACAAGCCGCTGCGCGAAATTGCGCGCGAACTCGACGTGGATGCGCTGGTGGAAGGATCCGTCACGCGCTCGGGGGACCAGGTGGAGGTGACGGTGGAATTGCTCGATGGGTCGCGCGACCAGCACCTCTGGGGCAAGAGCTACACGCGCGATTCCAGGGACGTGGTGGCCTTGCAGCAGGAACTGGCGCGAGCCATCGCGGACGAATTGAAGGTGAAACTGACTCCGCAGGAACAGCAGGAATTGAAAGTGGCGAAGCCCGTGAATCCGGATGCTTATTCCGCTTACTTGCATGGGCGATACTATTGGTACAAGCGAACGAACGAGGGATTTCAACGGAGCATCCAATATTACGAGCAGGCGCTGGCGGCCGATCCGAATTACGCGCCTGCCTACGCCGGACTTGCGGATGCTTACGCACTGCTGGGCTCGACGCCGAATGATGCGCTGCCTCCCAAGGAGGCGATGCCGAAAGCCAAGGCGGCCGCGCAGAAAGCGCTGCTACTCGATGATCACGTGGCGGAGGCGCACGCTTCGCTGGCTTATGTGAGCATGGTTTACGATTGGGACTGGACCACGGCTGAAAGGGAATTTCGGCGCGCTATCGAGATCGATCCGCATTACGCGGGCGCGCACGAATGGTATGCGGAATTTCTGGCCGCCCGAGGACGCGAAAGCGAAGCGCTTGACGAGATGAAGCGCGCGCGGGACGTGGATCCGCTGCTGGTGCTGATGCATGCGGCGGTTGCGGAGGCGTTCTATTATTCGCGACAATACGACGAGGTAATTGCGCAATGCCGGCAGACGCTCGAACTGGATCCGGATTACCCTCTCGCGCATTTCCATCTCGGGCGCGCGTATGTGGCGAAAAAAATGTATCCGGAAGCGATTGCCGAGTATCAGAAAGCGCAAGCTTCGCTGGGAGAGATTCCGGCCATTGTGATGGCCATCGGATACGCGAACGCCAAGGCAGGCGACCAATCCGCCGCGCGAAAGGCGCTCGAAGAATTGCGCGCGGAATCGAAGCGAAGGTATGTTCCGGCGATTTATTTTGCGGCTGTTTATGCGGGGCTGGGCGATTCCGAGGCCGGGATTTCGTGGCTGGAGAAGGCGTATCAGGAGCGCGACGATTACCTGATCCACCTGAATGTGGACCCGATGGCGGATTCGCTGCGATCCGACGCGCGTTTCCAGACGCTGGTGCGAAAAATTGAAGCCGGGGCGAGGC